>JAABUP010001336.1_pt1 | contig 51561 bp, 44 predicted proteins | sample 5559201 | NCBI WGS metagenome assembly JAABUP01 (sample SAMN10711887, study PRJNA513373) | rock metagenome | isolation source: Antarctica rocks | place: Antarctica | reverse complement strand
AGTTGAACTCTGAGAGTCATGCAGCATGTCTTACACCGACTCACCCACTAGCTCATAGCAGAGGTTCTGGCAGAGGCGCATAGTCGAATTCCTGTAAGATGTCTTGGCGTTCAACCACCCCTTCCGCGTCATGATTGGCTAGTACCCCTGATCATTTCAGACGTTTCCCCAGATTCTTGGCGCCTTCGGCACTGCTGCAGCGAGCTAAGATAAGCTAAGCTAAGGTGTTAGACGTCTGTCGCTGAAACCCGAGGCAAACGTTGCACTATTGTAGCATGAACACAACAACATTACGATGCAGTATCTTCCTGATTTATCGACACACATACTGCGAGGAGGACCGCGGATCACATCGACAGGCGATGACCGGATAACAAATGCGTGAACAACGAGATTCCCACTCCAGACACTGCAGACATCGCCTCCCGCTGCAGTTAAGCCACCAAGACATCTCCAAAGTACCGAGGGTCAGCTCTCACACCTGATCACTTGGGCTACACAATTTCTCACTTGGCACTGAACGCACCAACGGCATTTAGCGACAGCGATACTCGGTTAGGATATGGGGAATGTCAGTAGTCGACCAGATGATGGAGGGGCACTGGTCCTACGAGACCAAAGTCGACGTCAGTAATCGAAGCCAGTCGCCGTAATTCTATGAGGCTGAAAATAGGGTTTTGCAGTGTCCATTACTTCCCTGACAATTACCAATTCCCGTGGAAAGACTTTGCTCAATGTGGTACCAAACGTACATCCTGCCACCCGGGTCATTGCGAGGAAGGATTTCAGTGACGAGAGTCTGGTGGAATACATACAGGTCAGTGATAATACCATCAACAAGAAAGCGATTGCGCTGAATAGACGCTCTGTATCAACAGGACCCTGAGTCGTCTCCGACATCGCCTTTGCCATCTTTCCTCTTCCGACTAAACAATGATGATGAACTTAATTTCAATTTCTCCTTTGTCGTTCGGCAGACTCAGAGCAGTGTTCAAGGAGTTACCGAAGGTGTCGACACCTTCATCCACGGCCTCACTTTTGCCTTCGCCTCAAATGCTAGGGAGCTCGACAATCTAGTCACACGAGAGTTTCATTCGGATCCCAACCTTCACAAAAATGCCAATGTCGAGTTCATTGGAGAATACTCCACAGGTGGAAATCCGAGTGCAAAATTCGACTGGACATGGAAATGGCGACCTCCAAAGCCGACAGAAGACCGTGGCGGAGGCTGGCGCAATACATGCTCTTTCTCAGAGTACGATCAAAGGGCGCACAAGCTTCAAACACTTGCAAGTTTCAGCTTCTGGGTCCAGAATACACCCAAAGCATTTTCTAGCCCTCGGCTGCACGCATCCTCTGCGTACTTCGAGTTGAATGTGCCGCCTCGGCTACGACTACCTTCATCACAATCTATGATGTCTGCCCCCAGCGAATCAGATCAGACCGACATGGGACCGCCCTCACCCAACTTAGATCCGGGCGAGGTGAGCCTTCCAGTCCCACAGGTAGCGACCAAAGATCCCGTATTAGTCGGCGTCTCGTGCCCACGACCAGGTGAAGACATGAGCGCTGTGGAGGATGGACCGCTTTTCCGAGCAACAATGAAAGCACTTGAGCAGAAGACTGGAAACATGCGGATGAGAATGAAGAAAGTCTTGAGAAAGGCAGAAGCAGCCCAAGCGGCACAGGTTGAATGTAATACTGCTGTTTCGTCCTTCATGGAAGCACTTCGTGAGGCCTCAGCTTCCAATGCAAATGCTATCCAACCGGCGCTCGAGCATTATTTTGAGAAGATCGCGAGCCAGATACTTCAGTACGAAAAGCAGAATACCGTACATTTGCAGAAGCTTATCATTGATCCCCTCTCAAAGATATATAACATTGATATCAAGCAAGCTGAGGCGAAGAAGAAGGATTTTGAGGACGAAAGTAAGGACTATTACGCGTATGTCAGTCGATATCTTGGCCAGCGTCAGGATTCGATGAAGGAAAAGAAGCGAAACGAGAGTGACTCCAAGTATCAAACAAAGAGGAGGAACTTCGAGCTTAAACGTTTTGACTACTCATCCTTCATGCAAGATCTGCATGGAGGACGAAAAGAGCAGGAGGTGCTATCACAGTTAACAAAATACGCGGGAACCCAGTCAAAGAGCTATCTTTCGACCGCCAAGAAAGTGGAAGAGATGACCCCACAGCTAGATGTTCTAATCCACGAGGTTAGCGAAGCAGACAAGGAGTACAAGATCCAACGAACCGAAAGGGAAGAGAAGCGAAGAAATCTTGAGAAGGGTGCCACGCCATTTGTTGAGCCAGACACTGACGGCTCAACTATATTGCCTATACAATCAAACAGCGATAGCAACGCCACTCAAGATTCTGGGCTGTCACGGGCTGACAGCAATCGCCAGAACGGGCTTCACTACTCTTCCTCGGCCGCGTCCCAGCACGGCTCAACGCTGTCTGCTCGAAATTCTAGCAATGGCTATCCATCCACACCGAGTAGCCGACCGACAAGTGGGACTGCTGTTGTTAGCCCAGATAAATTCAAAGGAATCCGTGATCTAGAAGAGAAAGATCACAGTGTTCAAAATTCCTCTGAAAGGGCACAGCACCGGAAAGAGGGCCTGCTCTGGGCTCTGAGTAGACCGGGGTCCCATGCCGATCCAAAGGGCTTGAATAAACAGGCATGGCACAAGTACGTGGACCTTCATCATTTCCAAGTCAAAGACTGACAGCTTAGGTTCTGGATTGTTCTCGACCAAGGCAAATTGTCGGAGTACAGCAATTGGAAACAAAGACTCGACTTGCACATGGAACCCATTGATTTACGGATGGCATCAGTTCGAGAAGCCCGTAACGCTGAGAGAAGATTCTGCTTTGAAGTCATCACACCGCAGTACAAACGTGTTTACCAAGCCACATCAGAGGAAGACATGGCGAATTGGATCAATGCACTAAACAGTGCTCTGCAGAATGCCGTTGAGGGCAGAAGCCAGTCCCAGTCATTCGCACCTTCGACGTCCGGCGACAGATCTTCGCATAGAGATATCGGCTCAGTACTCACTGGAAAAAGTTCCTCTTATTCTGGACATCACAACCACCACACACCATCGATTTCTAGTGCGGCTAACAGCGTTAACCGGCACCGCACAGTTGGAGCACGACCTACCTACATTCGTACAGATAGTAGCAGTTTTGACGAAAATCCTTCCAAACTCCTCCAGATAGTGCGGGACAACGATCAAGGCAACCGTTGGTGCGCTGATTGCAACTCCGAATCAAAGACCGAGTGGGTCTCTATCAATCTTGGTATAGTGCTCTGTATCGAATGCAGTGGCATCCACCGATCGCTTGGAACCCACATCTCCAAAATTCGCTCGTTGACGTTGGACACAACCTCGTTCAGCACGGACATCGTCGAAATCCTTCTTCAAATAGGCAACCGTGTCAGCAACATGGTTTGGGAAGCAAATTTGCCAGAGGGCACAAAGCCCACTGCCCATGCGATGCGCGATCAGCGACTGCGATTTATTACTGCGAAATACGCGGAAAAAGCATATGTCGCTCCCATAGGCTCCAACGTTCAGTCCCATTACTCTACCTCCGAAGAGACTCTTCTGGCATCCGTGAAGAGGAACGACATCCAAGGCGTCTTGTATGCCCTTGCACTACGGGCTGATCCGAATGCGCACGACCGCTCTCGAAACACGCACTCGGTCTTCCTTGCCCTCGCGGCCGCGGATCCGGCAACCCCAGGAGCTGGCTCGGCAACCCCATCACCAGTCCCCTCGCCCGGGGCCAAGTCCGCTAACGCTGGTCAGAAGCCCATCCATGCGTTCCCGATTGCCGAACTGCTGGTCCAGAACGGCGCCACCATTCCACCTACTTTACCCGCCTTTCCTTTATCTTCCAATGCGAAGCTATACATTGACCAAAAGGCCGGCAAGGGCGCCGACACGCTCACTGCGCTCCCCAACATCAACAAGAACTCCAGTCCGGCAATCACCGCGATAGAAGGTGGGAAGGACAGCCAAGCCAAATTGCAGAAAAGGGGCAGCGGCGGTGGCCGCTTGGCCGTACGGCCCGGATGATGAAGAAGTGATGATGAAGAAGTGATGATGAAGAAGTCATAGAGCGAGGATCTGGCTGATTAGATTTGGCGGGGCTCTGTAGCATGTGCGTAGAGGCAATGATGGGATGATGGTAATGTCTGGGGGGCAGTGTAAGGTCGGATGGCTTGATCGATACCTTTATCCAATGGGCGCAGGGGACGTAGGATTTCATGTGGATATCATAGCTGCATGTACAGGTAGCACGGCTACAATTAATTCTAATGAGTACGAGTGGACTGCCATCGACGCATTGTTTCGAGACCAACACGAACCCGCCAAGCCACATGGGCTATCCAGGGCCTCTCCCGTCAATTGCGCGGAGCGGATGACGGGCTGGCACCAGGATCAACGACCACCATGGTTTCGAGGCGTGGTCATTTCTCCGCCCTTCCTTCTCGGTCGGAGCTCCCCTCCGCCGCTGCCCGCTGCGTGTCGTCGCCTTCCGGGGTCTGCTGGTCGACGCTGGCGAGCAGATCATCAATCTTGCGCTCCAAGGCGGTCAGCTGGTTCTCCATCGCAGACGCGGTCCTCTCTCCTCTGTCGACTGGGTCAGTGGGTTCGCCCTCCGGTACGATCTGATGGTTGGTGGTACTTGGATAGTTCCTGCAAGGCCTGGGGCGGCGGCGTCGTTTAGCTCGAAGACATGTTGCCGAGTCTCATCTTCTTACCTGGGCCAGATCGGCATCACCTGTCCCACCTGGAGGAGGCATGTCGACGATTGATCAAGCTCAAGCAGACGTGGCTGGTTCAGAGCATCGGGCACGGTGGGCTGCGTGGAGGGGAATAGAGGTCAACAGAGCCATCGACTTTTCACGGCGACCATTGGCACGACCGGCCCAAATGATTGGTGGCGGGTGAGGCGCGGCAAGTGGAAGCTTCCGCATCCGGATTAGCATCATCTCCCCATGCTTTTTCCCTTCCATGCTGGATTTGGGACCTTGATCGTCCAGCATTGGCCAAGTACATTACACAGGTAGCGGCCATGGAAGTGGCTTGAGTCTACGGAGACACGACCGAGAAGCCCTCCGCCCAGAGGACCTCCATCGGACGTCTCTCCGTGTCGCGTCCGGATGGAAGCCTCGGCTTTCCGTCGAGCGGGCGACAGCCCTACGGTCGACCAGCACGGGCCACGGCGGCAGCAGGCAGATGTCGATGTCGATGTCGATGGCTCAGATTGTGGGAAATGGCAATGCTCATGACTAAGCCCGCGATTGATGGAAAAGGCATGCCGGGACCCGACATGCCGATATGATCGTCGATGCGAGGCGAAAGGGGTCCCTGATGACCCTGAATGCCTGCTTCGAGCCTAGTCCTAGGGCCTCCTAGCTCGAGCAGATGCCCGCCCACACGCCCCTCTGACATCCTCATCCTCACACAGCATCGATGAAATGGTCGAGCTGACCCGCCACATGACGGCAGTCGATCGAGATCTGTATCGCCATCTCCACTTGGCACGTGGGGCACATGGCGAAGCCCAACCCACCGGTGCCCACGCTCCCTCCATCCCTCCATCCCTCCATCCCTCCCTCGACTCGCACACCTCGCCCAACCTCCCACCTCCCACGACCTACCTTACCACTGCCTTTCCCATCCCACCCGTCCCACGTCTTGACCTCACCGCACTCGGGTCCCGCCACTCGGTCACGCGATGCGTTGCGCACCGGTATAACTCCCCTCGACAATCCATCTGTGGAAGCACGCTGGGCTCGGTCGTGGCTGGGTCACCAGCTGGACTGCCAGTCAATGGGCGGATTGGACACTAGATCCCAATAGTCACAGCTCTCAGCGTTGATGCATGATCTTCACGCCGTGTTGTTGAAATTGGGTCTCCCACAGTATTTTGACAAGTTCCATGAGGAAGGCTTCGAAGCGTGGGAGACCGTCCGGCACATCACCGAGTCGGATCTGTGCGTGTCTACTGTTCTCATCCGCGCAAGTCCTCGCTGATCTCCGTCTCAGTGACACTCTAGGCGTCAAACTGGGACACAAGCGTGTACGTATCGCTGGTCTCAAATCGCCTGCGTTGTTGTCGAATGTCTTCTGGTGGTTTCCGAGACGTACCCAGCTGACAGTGAGGTAGATACTGCAGAGGGAGATAACGCTCACGAGAAAGGATCCTGTGGATTACCAGACCTCGCTCTGCAAACCTGGCGCTCTGGAGCATGGCCGAGACGCAGGTGAACTCCCAGCAGATGGCCGGGGCGGCTTTGGGACAGGAGCGAAGAGGAAGTATCGTCGACATCCCAAGGTACGTTCCTGTCGCTTCGCCCTATCTGGACCGTAATAGCTAGCGTGGGTTGCGATTTCCAATTGAGAATCAACTGACGCTGTCGCGCTTCATAGAATGATGAGAATGCTCCAGAGAGAACACCATCAGCCTATGTCATCTTTTCAAACAGTAGGATACATTGCATGCTTAGCTGGGACTGATTCTAACAGTGGCAAGGAATCCGTGAAGAACTAAAGCCGCAGAACTTGTCCTTTACAGCTATCGCGAAAGCGGTTGGCCAGCGTTGGCAAGACCTGCCAGTAGACGAAAAGGAGCCGTATGAGTCGGAGGCGTCGTCGGCAAAGGAGCAGTATCATGCGGAAATGGCCGAGTACAAGACGACCAAATCCTATAGGGACCATCAACAGTATCTCGCCGAGTACAAGGCCAAGAATGCCTCGATCTCGACATCTGGTAAGCCTGGGGTATGCTCCTAATGATTTTCCAACGAGTTTTCTGCCAAGTCATTAGATGCTGAACAGGAATCAGATGACAAATCGTCAAACCCTATCCAGGAAGAAAGCATTTCAAGAAGTGCGAGCGTCAGAAGCCATCCTACTGATACGGTGGATTGCTTCTCTGACAACGCAGACCTTAGAGGACGAAGAGGCGATTCGATGAGCTCAGGAGGACCTTACTCGTTTCCTAGCGGTCTTTCTTCCCCTGTAAGCATCATGTCCGGGCCTTCTGTATTACGCACCGGTAGTTCACCATCAATGGCCCTTTGTCATTCACCACCGATAATGCTGTCGCCATCTGCATCGTCGGTCCGGAAATTCCCAAGTGGTCCTCAATCACAAGCCAAGGCACATGGCCGTCAATCCATTGAAGCGTGTGAGCTACGCCAACTCGTTGCACCAATGGGGAACAGGGATGCTCAGCAGCCAAAGACAACTGAGGCTTTTCCAGAGCCGTTCGATCCAAGACTTGCCCAAGGTCGGACAGATTCACTTGAATTCCCGAGACGCGCGGTTCGCGTCCCAGCTTCTTTCCAGCGCATCGCGTCAGATTCATCGTCAAAATCTTCAGTAGCTTCCACCTGGTCGAGCATTATCACCGCCAATTCCTCGATGCTTCCGCCTTCGAAACGAGACGAGCCGAAGGAAACTGGTCGATCCCTTCCACCACTTGCGGGCCCAAAAGGCCCCGGGGGGTCTCCGCAGACCATTGAGAAAGTTGCAGGCCAAACCACTCCTTCATCGATAAGGGCTCAGCAATCCCCCCACTCACCTTTAGCCTCGTCATCAGCAGGTATGAGGTTTGAATCTCTTCAACTCCCTCTACCGCACAGCATCTCTTTTGGTCAACATCCATTACCGTGGCCCAAGCACGAAGCAAAGCTCGCTAACGTCTTCGATCTCCAAGACATTCCCGGATACAGGAGCTCCCTCCAGGACAAACTCTCTCAGGTAGAGCACGCAGCTCCTCCTGGTCCGATAGCCCAGCAGGGTTTTCTTAAGCCGCGACATCCACTTCACGTTCCACAACTACCGAGTCTTGACCCTCAACCTCGTAACATCACCCGAGATCGACCGGATTCGGGTGCGGATCTACTTTCGATACTCGCTTCTGCCGGAAGCCTTGTAGGACGTGCAAGTCGCCCGCCATCATGAGGCTTCGCCCCGTTTGCCATGTATGCACAATATCCACTGGAGTCTTTCTGGCAGCACGAAGAGATCTGACTGCTTCCGCCCTTCCTATTTATTGATGTACGTCGTCAGGGACCCGTGAGGATCCCAAATCTGTACGCTGCAAATCTCTCGACAACAACAGTGAGTGTTCTACACCGGAGGCTTTAACCACGAGACTCTTCTTAGTCAGCCAGGACTTAGGCATTGCAATTGTAGGGTCAATCAATGAACCACACCGATGCAAATACATGGAGCTGAGCCTTACCTCGTTCATGGCTGGCCACGATAGTATTTGCCATATTTGACAGTTCCGCTGAGAGCCATCCGGGAGATTTACTGGCCTCACGTCTCCCCCTGTGATGCATCATTCGGATGTAACGCTCGACATCTCGCTTAGGGCAGAACTGATCTTCTGGGAGGAAGCGCTATTGCTCAGGATATCCTTCATAGCGAATTGCCAGAACGATGATCTACAAATCAGTCGATGACCACGTGCGTTCCCCTTCCTACGCCCCTTTAGAGTTCCACACAGCTTCATCAAAGAGTATGAGCCGCTGTTGGTGTCTCCTGGTCATGACGCGTGGGTGTGCGCTTTAGCCATATGACGTCGCAATGCGGTCAAGTCTGTGCCAGATGCACAAATCAAAGCCATCTTATCCTAGAAGTTTCTCACTTTGTCCCCCCTCCAAAATCCCATCAGCTGCCCTGTTTCGCCCATCCATTCTACCACCCAATCGACAGCGGCCTTGACCAGTCCCTTTTTCCTCCTCGCCCTCCCGTCCCCACTGCCCAAGGCTCCTCCCACGTTCCCGGGTATCTCGCCGCCAGTGGCATATTCACTTCCCATACTCGGCAGGACATTTTCGCCGGCACTCAAAGACACAAATAGAGCGAACGGAACGAGCCAGACGCAGATACCGAAGTAAGATGCTATTTCCGTGAAGGTGGGCATGTCTGGACGGTCGTAGAGGGAAGAGGAGGCAGGTTGGCCGTATCGAGATGAGGAAGGGGTGGATGGAGGGGTGGAGAAGTGACGAAACCAGAGGAAGTGGTTCGCGACGACGAGAACTGTTTTGACGCGATTAGTATTGGCAATTCATTCCGATGCGTAGTCATCTGTTGGAGGCAAAGAGGTTGCGACCCCGTACCACAGGAGAGTATAAAGACCGGATCGCTGAGCTTGACAATGGGGAAGTGTCGTAGATTTCCCAGGTAGACGGCATGGCTGGCTACGCTGAGGAGGGAGAGGAGGATGGGGAAGCGGTCGATGAGGGCGAGGAGAACCTGAATGGCGATGATGGTGTAGATGAGGCGGGTGAGGAGTTTGCGCGCGAGGACGGTGTGCTCTTCGACCAATTCGGAGAGGTAGTAGAGGCCGCTCGCTGGGGAAGATGTCAGTCATACAAAGCTTTGACCTGGATAGGGGGGTCATGGGGAATTGCGGGAGAACGGCGTTGTGAGCTTTCCATACCTATGGCGAGGGTGAGGAAGGCAAAGCCAAGCAGGACGCCGGCATAGCCGACCAGAGGGAGGATCCACATCTTTTGGATCGATGTTCATACATAGAGGTGAATGGAATGGGAGCTCGTTGCGGAGAAAGGACAGCTCGCTCCGCCTTGAGACGCTTCGGGCTTGGCACGAAATCCCCCCCACAAAATTCAGCGACACAATCAGATCCAGTCACTCAGCTCATTGCTTGAAAATTCGGTTTTTGACATCGTATGGTACAGTCAATACCAGCCTCACCATGTCGCGCCCGGAGGAAACGCTGTGCGCTCCTCCTCCACCTTTTGAAATACTCTCATTCGGTACTGACCCACCCCCGCCACCAGCCCGCCGGACCTCTTCTACAACGACGCCGAGTCCCGCAAATACACCACCTCCTCCCGCATCCAAAATGTCCAGGTCGAAATGACCAACCGGGCTCTCTCCCTCCTCGGCCTCTCCTCCCCTTCTCTCATCCTCGACGTCGGCTGCGGCTCCGGTCTCTCGGGCGAAATCCTGTCCTCGGTGCCTCCATCCGAAGGTGGCCCACACGTCTGGGTCGGTATGGACATTGCCGCCTCGATGCTCGATGTCGCGCTCCAACGGGATGTGGAAGGCGATCTGTTGTTGGCGGACATCGGGCAGGGCGTCCCCTTCCGCGCGGGGACATTCGATGCGGCCATCAGTATCAGTGCGATCCAATGGCTTTGCAACGCCGAGAGTAGCGATACGAGCCCGCACGGTCGGCTGTCGCGCTTTTTCAACGGGCTGTATGCGAGTTTGAGGAGAGGCGGGAGGGCGGTGTGTCAGTTCTACCCGAAGAACGAGGCGCAGAGGACGATGGTCAGTGCGGCTGCGATCAAGGCTGGGTTCGGGGCGGGGATTCTGGAGGATGGGGCGGGGACGAAGAATTCGAAGCTCTATCTCGTGTTGACGGTTGGCGGAGGGGCTATCGAAGGGGTGGTGGAGGGCATGGAGGGGGTTGATGTTGAGCAGAGGAGTAGGAGGAATGGGGAGAGGAGGGCGAAAGAGCAGCTGGCCGCGAAAGGGAGCAGGCCGTGGATCTTGAAGAAGAAAGAACAGATGGAAAGGAAGGGGAAGATTGTCAAGAAAGACTCGAAGTACACGGGACGCCGACGCAGGATTGCTTGGTAGTCCGAGACACTGATTGCTGTCTGCTGTTGTTGAGCGTGGCGTTTGGGAGTGACGTGGAGATATGAAGAATCCATCGCTGTTATACGAACAACGGCATTTATTTGTACAGTAATTAAAGACATTCAAACGCATTACATTCATGCCGCATGTCGAATGATCTTCTCTGGGTATCCTTCTCTATGTACATGGCTCTGAGAATCGCTTACGCTGTCTCCAAGTGGTCCAGAACGGATCTGGTGAAATCGTGGGTGGTATTGTTACCGCCCATATCTCGAGTTCTCGTTTTGCTAAAAGTTCTGTCAGCAGACGCGTTGCAGACCAGTGTCGCTAAATTCTTACCCCTCTAGGATGACATCGTACACAGCTTTCGATATCCGATTCGCATGTTCGTCAAGACCTAAGTGACGCAGCAGCATGGAACCAGAGAGAAGCATTGCAGTCGGATTGGCCTGGTCTTTGCCTTTGATATCGAGACCAACATGTCGGCACCCAGGTTCGAAGACAGCAACGTCGCGGCCCATGTTGCATCCCGGCACGATACCTGGGCCCCCGACGAGGGCAGCACCCACATTCGAGAGGATACCTCCGTAGAGATTGGGCATCACCATAACATCAAACTGTTGGGGCTTGGATACAGCCTGCATTGAAGCATTATCGACAATCATGTCATTGACCTCCAACGTTGGGTACTCCTTAGCAACTTTGTGAAACGTATCTCTAAAAAGGCCGTCGGCAAGCTTCATGATATTTGCCTTATGAATGCATGTCACTTTCCGTCTGTGATTCGCGAGGGCAAAGCTGAAAGCAAATTTGGCGATGCGTTCTGATTTGGCTCTCGTGATGATCTTCAGGGATTCAACGACGCCTGAGACGGATTGGTGCTCAAGACCAGAGTACTCGCCCTCGGTATTTTCCCGGATGATGCAAAGATCCACATTGTCATGTCGAGTCTGGTAGCCAGGGATATTCTTGATGAGGACGATTGACGCGTAGATGTCCAGCTCTTGTCGCAGTGCAACATTGAAGGACTGATGCCCTGATCGCTCTACGGGAGTGTGAAGTATACCTGACAGTAAGTCAGCATAGCTTCACCGGCTCCCTGATTGGTTCGTTACCTTTGAGGCCAAGCTTATTCCTCTTCAATGAAGCGATTGACTCCCTGAAAAGCTCTTCGGAGTGCTTGTCTCCGGACTCGACTCCGGTAACGTCAATCTGCTCCCACTCAATAGGCACATTGTCGGCTTTGAAGATTGTCTTGACCGATTCGGCAACTTCGGCACCAATTCCATCACCTGAGTCCTCGTGTAAGCTACACTTTCCCCTACGGACCAACCTCTTATGCCTCACCAGGTATGAGAGTCGTGGTATATTTTCCACCAAATTTCGTCGGTTTGAAGATGTCAGATTGCACCGTGGCCATAGCTGAGTGCACCAGTCAGCGAATCTTCTACTACAGGGATCGATTGATAATACTTCTTGCGACTGGTGGGACTGCCTGCCATTGCTGTGTTGCTCTGGGACCTTGCCGCAAAAGCTACAGTCACAACGATCAGTCAGCTGTCAACCCGGTCGAAAGACGAGCTAAATCTCAAGGCTCACCTGCGCTGCCTTGGTAGAGCTTCGAGACAGCATCGCGAATTTCTATAGGGATGTCATAGGGTGCACAACATCTGACGGGAAAGCAACTTCGAATGCATGCCATGTCCGGCCATGCCAAGCGCCATCCGCCTGCACAAGCGCGAAGATGACATGCATGGGTGGAAAGCTACTTTAATAATGAAATGAAGTGCCTTTAACATCCTCAACCCTCTCTCACGCTGACAAGCCTCAATACTTCTCTGGCCTCTTGAGCCATTTCCCTGGCGTTACAAGAAAATGCTGTTGCATAGTTGTATGCTCTCTCTAGATCGGAATGAGCATAGAACTAAATGAATCCCGATTTTCTTTTGCCAAAATTTATCGAAGAAAGTGTATCGCCGAGAATACGAAGCTAGGTCGGATGATTTCGCTGCCCCCTAGATTTTGACCACTGTAAGTAAACCGTGCATGTCAATTGTACCAGATAGAAGTGGAAGGCACTGACTCGGATCAGGACTCAGCAAATGGACTTGCCAAGTATCACAGTGAGAGACTTGCTGACACTGTATAATGCCCATTCAACTCTTGAGCTTAACTTAGCTACACGTTCATTACCCAGCTAAAAGCTTGAATTACTGTCAAAGGTTCTTGTCTTTCGCTACACTACCTTAAGTACCTGTTGTTTCATTGGCCATATTTGGACTAGCGTATCAAGCTGCCCTTACCCGATTCGGGTATCAATAACGCTCAAGGTTCCGATTCGCAGACGCTCCACCTTGATGGATAGAATCGAGGCATAGATCCATCAATTCGATCCCATAACACTGGAGAACGAACTATCGCAACGGAAATATGTCTGGAACTCCGAATCTTCTGAGAAAGTACGATGTCCGTCGAGTCCCAATTCGATGAATGGCTCCCATCCAGGCTCCCTGGGCTCAATGGTATCGAGGAAACCACGCTCCCGATCTTGGCGGGCTCTTTAGACTTAACAATAGGACCAAAAAAACCCCAGAAATCTGGCTTGGATTACAGGCCCTCCTTGTCCTTTAGAAGCTTCGCTGACAAAAATATCTTATTGATACCTCGAAACGCTCTAGTACCCCTTATTGACCATTTGCGATGACATGACCGTTCTTTTGACAGCAGCTCTCCCTTTATTGACAGTCATTCACTGCTCTCATCTTACTGGGAAATCACAATATCTTGAGTATCCATAAAGATCCTCCTCTTCTTCTCGTTCTTCATCCCCATCGTCCTCAGTACACTTGCATACATTCTCTTGTTCTGCCAAATACATCGTTACAATACTCACATCTACCTCGAACTTCAATATCATCTTCGTCTCACTCCACACTCTTCACAGACATACTTCAGACATCGCTCCTCATACATACTCCTACCCTCATCATCAACTTCAATTCTGTTTATCACCATCATCACCATGAAGCTCAGCATCATTTGCACTGCACTCCTGACGGCCATTTCTGTTGAAGCAGCCGCAATTGCTGGCCAAGACGACTGCTTCGCTACTGGGGCCCCCTGTCACACACTGAAGCGTGCTGCTGAAGCCGCCGCTAATGCCATGGCAGAGGCAGACCCAGGATTCAAAGACCCTAGCCACCACCAATGCTACGGCATAGGGGGGATGTGTTTCAAGGCCAAACGCGAGGCTCTCGCTCTTGCTGAAGCTGTCGCTGAAGCTGCGGCATTTGCCTCCCCGAGAGACGATCGACACCACCAGTGCTATGGCATTGGAGGCATCTGTTTCAAGGCTAAGCGTAATGCGCTTGCAGCAGCGGAGGCTCTCGCAGAAATCGAAGTCGATGCTGATGCAACTGTTCAGGATGGTGAGTCCGCGTCCTAGTCCTTCCTATTGATCTAGACGGTAAATACTAACATGTTATGCGCAGACGTCGAATCCAATGATGAAGAAATCTGCCACCAAGCTGGAGGTCCTTGCGAAGTTGTCAAGCGCGCAGCAAATGCGGCCGCTGAAGCTATGGCTGTCGCAGATCCAGGGTGGAAAGATCCTGCCCACCACCAATGCTATGGTAGGGGCGGCATGTGTTTCAAGGCCAAGCGAGCTCTTGATGGCTTGAGTGGTGTCGTCGACAGCATGCTTTAAGCCGTGTATCTGACGAAGTACATCAACCTCGGCTTTCTGCAATTCGCATCAGCCACGTTTCTCACAACATTTTACCAGCAGACTTCGCGGCACCTACATCAATTTACAGCCTTTCGGATACACACACATTTTACCATTTGGATCTAGAACCTGGGTTTCACTATTCAGCATGCGTCCTGGATCATTGGCAATGGCGCATTTTTCTGGGCAATCGCTGGGCGATATGGCCTCTCATTCGATATTCAACATTGATACTGGAGGTCTCGCGTTTAGCCTTGTCGTCCTTCACCCTTTCATCTTTCCAAAAAGATAGCGTTCTTTCCTGCAAGCATAGTGATTCAAGTTGGAGCCACCTTTTATTTTCAATGGTGGAAGCTGAGCAGTTGGTGGCGCTAGCGAATAATGTAATTACTCTTGCACATAATGGATCCCCATCATCACATCAGTTTCAATCTGCTCGTTTAAAACGCCCATGATCGGTAGTAATTTATTGACGACACTTCTATATGTATTTTGTTTTCCGCTAGGCGGTAAAGCTCGGAGGGTTCACCCCCAACTTGCAATTATTTACAACATAGGTAGGCCCTTGAGATATCCCCTGGACCTCATGGTGATCTCTTCATGCGAGCTGATTGTAACGGCCGCGCCTCAAAATGCACCTCAATGGAAGGGCGCCAGCTTAGCAGGAAACGGAATACAAAGTCGATAGATCAATACTCATATGTATGGAGCAGCACTTAGAGGCTATATCGCTCATTATGGCAGAAACGAAGATGCGCGAATCAAGCTCCTTGAGGTAAGGTAATCCTCTGGGCATCGACAGAGACCGTTGGGAATAGAAAATTGAATGGTTAGATAGGGTCCTCATCGCCCTCGAAGAACACGCTGCCAGACTTGGCAGATACCTATCCTAGGGTTCGTGTGACATAGCCAAGGAAGAATCAGAAGAAATGTGTATGGCGTACCTATGAGGATGTTTAGAGATCATTTGTGAAACGCTGTTGTTCATTAGTCCTCTTGGGTAAAAGACCATTTAGCGTACTTGCTTGAAATGGAGTAGAGTGTTTGATCAGGGACCCTGGACTATCTAATCAAAGGACGCAGCGATTGCTAAAGCATCTCTTCGTCTTGCATCTCATCTCGCTCTGGTGGCTGGGAACCCATTTGGTCAGGTCTGCCATGAGGTCTTACAAGAGGCTCCTGACATACACCCTTCGCCCAGCTTCCGCTCGTTTCAGGAAAATTGTCTAAATCTGTCGAGTGTGAAGGGTATGAAGGCCGAGCCAGAAGCTGGGGATCTTGGCTAGAAGCTTCACCGCAATAGTTGCCAATCAAGGGAGCAGCTTCGCTACAATGATGTCTCTGATACCCCAGCCAAGCTAATTCCTCTTCCTGTGCCATTGTGGTAGTTTGATATTCCCCTAATTTATCAGCTAATGCCTGTCCTCCGTTTCTTCCATAGCTGGGAGGAACGATACGCCAGAGCTCGATCAGGCGAGATCTCTGGTCATCTTCCGCTTGTTCGAAAAGCGCCATCTGAGAGCGGAGCAGCGCAGACGGGGAAATGCCATTCTTGATCAAGACGTGGGCTGCTAGGTCATGTTTTGATGGCTGCAGTGGATACAAAGAGGGCGCAGTATGTGCCTACATGATTCCCTAATCAGTCAATCCAAGGGATTACCCTTCATACTTAATTCGCTATCCACGCTTGTGAAAATCTTGAGACAAGGTCGAGGTCAGGATGGATGCTTACCGAATGAGTGTAGTGCTGGGAAATACTATATTTCACTGGGGGTTTATTCTCCTCGGTACGCGAAACCGGCATATCTTGAACGGACTGACAATATTTCTCGTCACTCAAAACATTTGACAACTTCAGGTTCTGGTGGAACATCTCTTCGAGTGGCTGAGTGGGCACATCTGGGGATTCTGGTTGCATCTCAAGATGCATATTCTCACTGTCCATCTAGCTTGACAGTCAAGTTGGGTGGTTTCTCAAGGACTGAAAACAAGATTGCGTAGTATTCTGCTCTGGTCGACGGGTTGAAAGCTGTACTGCCTGGGATTGCGGTCAGGACATGCAACAGCCCGGGTGGGGAAAGCTGAGAGGGACAGGATAGTGACTTAGTGGAGCTCGATTCCTTCGCAGCAAGTGCGTTGAGAAGCTGTAGGAACTTTCGAAGTCGATTTCTTTCTCGAAATACTACCAGCAATCTGCACAAAGCCAGCTCAGCCCGCTCGTCCTGATAATAAGCCCGAGCAGAGAGGTAAATGGTTGGCTGTGAACTTGCACCTCTAGAATAGAGGTCTGGGAAGACGGGCGAAACAATGGAACGAAACGGTCGACGTAATCTCTCAATGTGCTCGTGATATATCTAACAGTATGCTATGTACCAGTACTTGACCAGAGCCTAATGCTCTCTATGGAATCCTTTGTTAGCAGCGGTTAGCCACTTGTCGATCAAAGTTAAGTGAGTAAAGCGTTGAGCTTTTGTCGGCAGGAAGAGGATCAATTTGAACGCATCCCCATGGTGGGATGATGATGCAGTGTGTTGTAGCTGTGACTGAGGTGATCATCAAAATGGGAGCGGGAGCAAATGACATCTCGCGCGTATCACTAGTGCTGCGGGTACGGCACCCCGCGCCCTAGCGTAAGGCATCTGTACTTGTCCAGCCCTATCAACCCCTCGAGGACTTCAAAGCAGACTTCGAGCCGTCACACCTCTCACTCAACAACTTCAGCTCAATTATGTCTGGTCTGGTGGGCTACGGAAGCAGTGACGAGGACGACGATGAAGTTGGCGGACAGAGTGCGACTGGTCTACCTCCTGAAGTACAAATACATAAACTCCTTACACTCTACCTACTGTAGCTAATTACACAGACCTTAGGCTGCAGGGCAACCTGAGACTACAGGACTGGCAGTGCCAAGCACATCTGGTGAATTTCCCTACGTTGTAAAAAGAAGGAGACCTGACTTTCCCAGCTCACACTAATGGCCCGTCAGCAAGCCGAACGCCGACTTCAGACAATGAGCCTTTAACCACTGCCACCCCGTTAGGACCAGTTGGTCCGCCACAAATGGCCATGGCAAACCCTAGCGCTGACTCCGCGCCATCTTCGCCCTATACATCCCATCGCACCACTATTCGGAATCTGACGCTTCCAACCAAACCTAATCTCGACATTCCCCCTTCACCACCTGGCTCGCCAACAGACGCGGAGCAGAAGTTCGCCCACTTCCTAGAATTAAAACGACAAGGCGTGCATTTTAATGCCAAACTTGCGTCGTCCTCTGCATTGAAGAACCCTAGTCTCCTACCTAAGTTGATGATATCCGCTGGCGTAGACGAATCAAAGCAGTATGCTAGTACTTTACCATCGGAGCTCTGGAATCCTTTGGGCTTTCCCAAATGGGCATACAAAGAGGAGCTAGGCAAGAGCCAGCAGGACGTCATGAGTCAGAAGGAAGAGGATAGGGGGCAAAGACAGCGAGAGAACATCGACTTCGTCTCTGCAGGCATTCCAACGCAATCGAATAGAGGAGGCACACCGGGAGTCAGCACCAAGGGAATCAGAGGAAGTGCCGCGGAAAGAGTGATGGCGGGGCTCGATAGGGAGAAGAAATCTTCACCCCAGTTAAGAAAGCGAGATTGACCCAACGACAGGGAGGAAGGAGGCCCTCCAGGCAGGAAGGAGCTCGAGGTCACCCAAGAGACGAAGGCTTTCACGGTCAAGGTGAAACTGACAGAGTGATCGACAGTAACTTCTCCCCATGCGGCAACAAGTTCATTCCTGAGGTGTGTCACATCTTGACGGCGACGCAGCGCCGATTTAGGGACAGCAGCTGCGCGTAGCTCCTGGTACTGATCGGGTCCTTCATACGTTGCTCTTCATGGTGGAGATTGGATTGCGTTCGGCCATGCCAGCTCCAACTGAGTATACATGCTGGCTTTGACCATGAAATAGCTGAACACCTTGAGAGACTGTTCTCTCGCAATAGTTCCAAAGTAGTGATGCTATTTGAACCACCCCCCACCCAAGCGTTAATAATGCAAGAGTAGTTAATTAGAACCTAGTCTATGACCTATAGTCTTACAGATGAGTTCTACGACCCTTTCAATGTCTGCTGGCCAGAGCACTTGAGGAAGGGACGAGTGAGGTGGTGCGGTATCGGCGGTCAATTGGGTAGGGACGTGGTGAAGGTCGTATCGCGTAGAGAGTTTGCCTCAGGTGAGACCTTTGGATGGCCGTGACACGTTACGGGCAGTTCCCACATGGGGAAGCGAGCCCAGATCGTCAGCGCTAAGGGGTGAGATGGAAAGTTGGGCTCAGGCGATGCAGCAGTCGCTGAAGCCGGGACAGGTCCAGGCTTGAGGATGAACCAGGCAGTGCCGCTGCAGGACACCTTGCTATTCTTTCTGGTCGGGGGCGTAGGGAGCCAGAGGCCATCACGCGTGCAGAGTCCATGGCCCACCTTGCGCGCACCTGTGCTCTGGGACCGGGGGAGGGAGAGACGACTGGATCGAGTCAGAGGGAGCTGCAGGTGCTGCGTGCTGCATGTGTGGTGTGCCCTTTTCTGGAGGCAGAGGTTGACTAGAACCTACTTATTCCATGTACTTAAGATCGGCGGAGCAGATCTCACTTTACCCCATCGACATTCGACCCACGGCGGCAATGACATCAAGGGCGTGCAGCTAACCGCATTCGGACGTGCCGCTAGCCTTGCTGACGGAAGCGTGCGGCTTCGCGCTGCGTCGTGGTGGCTGCTAACTCAGCTGGTCCGTGGGCGGAAATCGGCAGAGGCTCAGACCGCGTTCTAGACTGCTTCCATTCCAGACCCTTTTCACTTTTGCTTTGTCCCAGTTGCTTCGGATGCAAAGTCCCCTTTCCAGGCCGACCGCTTCGTTCATGGCAGGGGAGCCGAGGGGGCAGAGTGGAGACGACGACTCAACACGGCGGCAGGCAGGAACAACAGCTACGCGTCCAGAGCGAGAGCGAGAGGAGACGACCGCGTACGGGAGGGCAGTCGAGAGAGGAGGGCCAACCTTCTTTTCATCTTTTCATGGGAGCGGAGGGAGTTCCGAGAGTCATGTGGCCTGCGTGTTTCGAGAAATGGCCTGATGGGAAAGATGTAGATGGACGAGCAGAAATCAGACATCGGAAATCTGTTCTAAAAGGATTTCAAAGGTGCCAACGAAGCCGTTTTCCCATGCGATCGTCAGCGACCCCCGGTCTAGACCCTCCCTCCTTCCCTCTGCTCCTCCCCCCCTCCAATCCATGTCTGCGGGCGCATCAGATACCTGAAGCCAGAGGGCAGATGCCCGCCCTCTCCACCCAATTCCCCTTCTCAATAGAACCTCCCCCCCCCCGGTCTTTCTCATACTTTACTTGAATTGATATCTGCAACCTTGACTCTTCCCGCCCGCCGAGGCTCCTGCACGGAACTCTGCCTTTTCTAATTTCTTCATCAACCCACCATCGCTACTGCTAGGCGCGCCTCCGCAGCTAAGGCGTCACGCATCAACGACTTGCACGAGCTCTGTCTCTCCACCTTGTCATCTCGTACGTAGGCCACCTGCAGCGGAAGACGACTCCTCGTCTTTCGTCAACCCAACCCTCCTCCGACCAAGGTTGAGCCTTCGACGCGCTGTGCGGTCATTTCGCCAACCCACCTGCGAATCGTCAATCCTATCCAACTACTGGGCCCCCCTGGTGCGCACGACTCTGGCCCATACACACGCCCCGACGTCACTCCTCGGCAGCTGGACCTACGCTTTGCGACCTCATCGACACCGGTATCAATGTTGCTCCGTCATCGATCGATCCCCGAGAGTCGCATCCGCCGAGAAGGCCATTTCGATTAGCCGTCTGACGTCGCCTGAGCAGACCGGACAGGATGACTCGTCAAGCGATGAGAAAGACGGCGGGGGAGAACCTGGCGGACATGATGGAGAGGACCACGCTGTGTGTGTCCGGGCCGGAACCAGGGATACCAGCTCACGATGGGGATAAGGGTTTCCGGGAGACTGTGAGTCAGCACTACAGCGTGATCGAGAACAACGCGGTCGAGCAGCTGGTCCGACTGAAGACAAAGCTGAGGGAGTCCACCACCTACGACTTTTGGAGCCTGATTATGGAAGGAATGACTCGGATTACTGGCGCCCAATATGGTTTCGTCACCAAGCGCATCCTGGTCGATGAGCAGAATGCTGCGATTGAGATGCCGCCAATTGGCGAGCCGGGATCTTGTCTGTTGGGCGTTGCCTTCTACTACAATGACGGGGAACAGCTGGAGGATCTCCATCGAGACTACAAATACCTGGCCTATGGCGCGCCCTGTCATAACATGAAGCATGACAAGGTTTTCCTGATCCCGGACGGATTGCCCAAGTTCGTCCCCAACAATCCCAATACATTCCCGTTTCCAACGGAAGCCTACCTCGGGGTGCCTTTGTTCGCCGAGGGCAAGTGTTTTGGTCACTTTGGCATGATGTGGACCATTAAAGGCGTCAAAGAATTGAGGCTGGGTTGGGCCTACATAGAAATGCTTCTACATTCGCTCGAAGACGTCATTCTCGAAAGACTGGTGGAAGGCCAGGGCTTCGCCAAGGACGTAGACAAGAACAAGCTGGCAAAGGTCATTCCCAACGAAGCGGTTACCGCAGCACAGTCGTTAAAACCATACGCTCGGAGTCTGTCTCACGAACTTAGGACCCCGATGCAGGGCGTCGTGGGAATGCTTGATGTCATGCATGCTACCGTACAAGAGTCCTTGGAGTGTGAGTCGGACGCTGCCGTCCGCAAAGTCTTCAAGACGCTGCGTGACAATATCGAAATAGTCCAAGGTAAGTTTCCGAGACCGTTGACGATTCGGCAGAAGAGATACAATTCTGATTCTGAAGACAGACAGCTCACGGAGAGCCGTGGAAGCCGCCGATAATGTGGTTCATGCATACGATTTGAACATGCAAGTCCCAGATACTCCGAATCCCCCGAACGAGGATGACAGTATGGATGCCGTGTCGACCGTCTCCTCCAATGGTAGAAGACCTAGCATAATGGTCGAAGGTAAAAGCGTCTTCTTTCGGAGAAGTAAACGACAAAGGACGAGTGATTCAGGAAGCAGCGGGCCAGCTGCAAAACATCGGCATTTGGACCCCAGGAATTCCACGCCACTCCGAGACGTCTCTCCCCATACAGCATCTCTACGAACGGCTGTTGAGGAAAGTGATGATATTACTGGCGGCATGGAAGATCTTACAGGGCACCCTGCAGCACTCATCGAACCTAAGATAGCTTGCGACATGTCTGAACCCGAATCTGCGGTCGTAACTCCTGGGCTGCGACACACGCAGGTTCGAAGCCTGCTGCACTTGATCATCAACGAGTCTCTGAGAGTCGGCGGAAGGCCGGAGTCTGCTATTGCGGAGGACACAATTGGTGGTGAGATTATCGAAGTGAGGACTAGAGGTTCAAACGGGGATCCGTGCACCAGAATCATCGAATGGTCCGTTGATCCCCAGGTGCCCGAGACAATTCTAGGTAAGCTCTTCAGATTACCGAAACGTTCATTTTGCCATTGAAGCTGATGGAATGCTACAGTCGATGAGCGAGATCTTGCCAAGCTAGTCTCCTGCGTTTTTTTGAATGCCATTAAATTTACCGAGGAGGGCAAGATTTCGCTCAAGGCGACTCTGACTCCGAAAGCAAAGTTTATTGTCATCAATGTGGTCGATACGGGTCCCGGAATTCCCGAAGCCTTCCTACCATTTTTATTCAAGCCTTTCTCCCGCGAGGATGACTCCCTCACGCGGCAAAAGGAAGGGTTGGGGCTGGGACTTCTCGTTGCCAAAGGTCTTGCCCGGAAAATCGGTGGCGACCTTGCATGCATCAGATCTGATACGGAAGGTCCACTGCGTGGCTCCGAGTTTGAGCTTCGAGTACCTCTGTCATCTTCTGACACCACCAGCCGCTGCTCTACTCCGAATCGCACCCCGACGCCTGCTCATCATTCCATCAGTGAATGGGCCTCGAAGAGCCGTGCGCGCCCGACATCCTCGGCAGATCGCCGACGTGCTCCTCGCAGTCACCACTCTCACACTGCTACCAAAACACCAGAGGCTAATGCTTTCGCCAAATCGACCTCCCCTCTAGCCCCCTCTTCTCAATCCCGTCGTAACAGTCTTTCTCAACAACAAGCCACATGTACCCCGTCTCGCCGACCTTCCACAAAGCATGCGCCCACTTTCGACCGTTTTCTGGCTAAGAAGCACCCCCTTACCTTCTTAGTCGCTGAAGACAACAAGATAAATCGTAAGCTTTTGGTGAACATGCTTGGCAAACTTGGCTATACAGGAGTCCATGAAGCCTATGATGGAGTCGAAGCAGTGCATCAAATGAGCATCGACCGTGTATCTCGTAGTGAAAAGCCAGTTGACGTGATCTTGATGGACCTCTGGATGCCAAATATGGACGGCTATGAAGCTACCCAGAGAATATTCGCAATGGAGAAGGAGAAGAAAGAAAAGCCGTTGAGGCAAAGGAAAAAAAGTGCCGGTATAGGTGCCGATGATGACGATGACAGGGCGAGGAGGAAGCAGGTCGGCGTGACGGTATTGGCAGTGAGTGCAGACGTGACGGACGAAGCGTTGGACAGGGCACGCGAAGTGGGTATGGAAGGGTTTATGGAGAAACCATACAAATTACTGGATCTCGAGAAGCTGATATTGGAGTACTGCTCGGGAGACACTAAAGATCATCACTAACGACGGCGTTCCAGAAATTTATCCATTTATAGACGAACATGGCTCAAGTAGCCCGCATATAGAGCACATGACGGGATCGATCAGATTCCAAGAACCTCCTTCGAGAGGAGGCCGGCGTTTGTATGCAACAATGGAGCATTGCGAGGTGAACCTGAAGCGTCACAGCGAGCTATTCACCGGCATTTTCGGGCTTCAGATGGTGGTTGTAACGATTGGAACGCTATAGAACATGATGCAAATACAAACTCTTTCTTTCGCATCGCTGAACTGGTCTCGTACTAGTAGACCGTTTACTTGACCAAATGCTCACGTTTTGGATCAAACCTCGCTAGATAGAAATTTCACCAAACCGAATCGGAGCTAGCCTTCCCGCATCCACAATGGGACATCCGCACGAAAATCAGCGACCGTCAAGTCGACTCTAATTGACAACCACCATCTCTCAAGCAAGCTATCCCGATGGCGCCGATACAGCGTAGCGGCATCGCCGTTGGCTTGAAGAAGGGCCATGTATGTGTTCCTTTGCCCCTCCCCTTCCGCCATGCGGGTCACCCTTTGGGCTCTGCTAACTTCCATCTTCGACCAACAGAAAGTGACCCCTCGCGAATCCAAACCCCGTATCTCGCGCACGAAAGGCCATTTGAGCAAGCGGACTGAGTTTGTGAGGTCCATTGTCAAGGAAGTCGCTGGGTAGGTTGGATCCAATCATTCTCCTGGGGGCTGAGGCGGGGATGACATATTGGGAGAATACTGCACTACATGATGAGAACCAAGAGCTGGGCAGGAGTTTGTGGTTGTGGATAATCGCCCGATCACTTTCGAAGGATTGAAAATTTCGAAAGAGGCTGTATGAAGGACATGTGTGGCTGACATGCTCTACCTGAATACCAGACTTGCACCCTACGAACGTCGTGTCATCGAACTCCTACGCAACAGCAAAGATAAGCGTGCGCGGAAGCTAGCCAAGAAGCGAGTACGTACCAATTGCCTCCGTCCACCACCTTCCTTTGATGACCTATCCCGCGACGTTTTCAAACACTACGGGTTTCGTTGTTGAGAAGAGAATGTTTTGGACTAACAGGTGGAACCACAGCTTGGCACATTTGGACGGGCGAAGCGAAAGGTCGATGAGTTGCAAGGCGTCATTGCTGAATCGAGGCGGACTGGACAGCATTAGGGAAAAATCGACTGCAGTCTAGGTTTGAGATGTTGTGCGGGGGATACAAGGCAATGATATTACACGTGCGCTCAATCGGCCGACCTATCGGACGAAGCCAGCGATCAACAAAAATGAAATCGCACTCAATGTGCTATCGGGCTATCCGTGGAAGCTGACGCAGGCGAGGAGTGTCTTCTAAAGGCTTTGTGGATTATGCTACTGTTACACGATATACTAAGCTCACTTTCCAGCCGGCCGCTTGAACGCCATGCTAACCTGCAGTCCTTCATCACCTCAATGGCCCAATGCAAATCACCTCATGCTATGCCGCTTGAAATCATGATGTGTCAATGTCATAAGTGTCGGTTTGATCTTATTTTTTACCTGGGAGCTTCAACCACTTTGGCACACCGCCCTTCTTTTCTGCTTCTCTCTTCTCCGTCCCTTTACCCCTTGCGTCCGTGGTTTCCCTTTCGTCGACATCTACACCTTCAGGTTCTTTGACTTCTATCTCGGATGCCTTTTCTCGATACTGCTCCTTCAATATCGATCCGGCCCTGGCCTCACTGCTCACACCTTCTCCCCACAACACATTGACTAGCATGTTGCCTACCATCCCAAGCCCTGTGATTAACTTCACGTTGCCCTCTCTAGGGACTTTTTGGGGTCCTTTGGCTGTGCTGAAGTTAAGCGAGAAAGGTTCGTTCTCGTCTTGCAGAAGCCCTTTAACATGCTCATAGAGGTGGTCATTCGTCTCTACGTTCGAGAATTGAGTGATGACCATTGATTGATCTGGGAATCGAATCTTAAGATTCACATTTTTAACGTCCGCCTTCTTCTTAGCTTGAGCTTCTGCCTGAGCCGCGAGTTGTGCGTCACTAGGAAGCGTTCTGTTTCGACCGTAGGTGGCCAGACGTGATTGATGTAGCTTGGCATGATCGACGGTCGGTTCGTAGTCCCTTTCATTATATGCGTGATTCGCTGCGGCTGGTGTTGATGTGGCGGGAGGCGCGAACACTTCAATAGGACGTTGAGCAGGTCCCGTTACTTTTTGATCTGAAGACAAGGTGGCAATAGGGGCTAGGTTTTCGGTCTTCATGGCAGAGGGAGCAAATGCTGATTCTGGGGGAGGCGATGTAGGCTGTGAGGGCATCCGTAGTTCAGGAGTTGACAATGTATCTTTTGGCTCGTCGTCAAGGACACCTGCGGATTCAGGTACAGAGTATGCGTTTCCGGCATCACTGGCACGTACTCCGCCATTGCTCTCTCCTTCCACGGACTTGAAGTATTGGTCTATCTCCATCATTGCTTCCTCTAGAGTGGTTTGAGTTGCCCGAAAGCTTAATCGTAGCAACACGCTGCCACTATTGAAACCAAGCTGTGCCAGAGTCTTTTGTAGGTCCGTGAATGAGGCCAGTTCCCTTCCCATTACGTTGATTACGGGAGTCTCATAGGAGAGCCTGCCAGGTCCGCTTGCCCCTTCCTCTATGTGGGGAGACGCTCGAGCCGTGAGATTGATGGCAGATGTTGGAGCTCCTACACTTGACTCAAACTTCCGTAACAGTAACCATAAAGTCGTCGTACTAGGAAATTGATCGGTAAGTCTGCTGGGCCCTCTACCTTCCAGGTCCGGAAGCTGTAAGGCGACGGATACGACGGAGGGCGATCGGGACAACAACAAGAGTTGGAGTTTGGCACCAGAGGCGAGACCTGAGAGTCTGAACGGTTGCGACAGATCCAAGGTCTTATTGTTGCTCCTAATTCAACGATTAAGTTAGCACCAATCACACTGAATCTTCATTTCGGTGAGGTAAAGAAGTACTTGAGTCCATGGTGAGACGGATCAACACCCAGTTTTGTGCATGCTTCTTGGAGGACATCGGTAAGATGTTTGCCTGGGTTCGTCTTAATGACAGCCCGTCTGGCGGATGCATCAAGTACGACAACATGAGAGGACATGACCAAAGAAAGAGCCCGCCAAGACTGTTGATAAAGAGGTTGATGCCACAAGTACGCTGCCTAGGTGACTTCCACGGAAAGCTGTCCTGGGAAAGGAGAAGAAGGTAGCTGAAGTAAAGTGATGTTTGAGCTTGGTGGGATATCTGAGCAAACGACTGATGACAGCTGCGGAAGGTTGCCGCTCCGCTTCGCCGCAATTCACTTTCGCAACCCCCCACCGAGCATCGCTACTCGTACACTTCTTATATCAGTCAAACCCAAACGACAGTCTACGGTCATCCAATACAGGCGATAGTGGAGAGCTACTCCTATCCGCCTGTGCTTTCGGAATGGCAACTCCAGAGGTCCACCATCTTTTCCATCACCCAATAGCAGACCATTCTTTTTCAGCCGACAAGAAAACATTAGCCGTTGCAAGGGATAACAACATTGAGCTTTACAGCAGATCTGGGAACAGGTTCACATTGCAAGACGAGCTGAAAGGACATGATAAGACCGTCACAAGTGTCGATATCGCCCCCACTACTGGTCGAATTGTGACGTGTTCCCAAGGTATGACTACATTTTAAGCAACCTACAGAATATGCTGATCTGGTAAACATTGTAGACAGAAACGCATATGTCTGGGAGCCATCGCCTTCAGGATGGAAACCTACCCTTGTTCTCCTCCGCATCAATCGTGCGGCAACTTTTGTACGCTGGTCACCGTCGGAGAAGAAATTCGCAGTTGGCTCTGGAGCCCGGGTCATTGCCGTCTGCTACTTCGAAGAGGAAAATGATTGGTGGGTATCTAAGCATTTGAAAAAGCCCATACGCAGCACCATTACCACTGTGGCTTGGCATCCAAATTCGGTTCTCCTGGCTGCTGGATCAACAGATGCACATGCAAGGGTGTTTTCTAGCTTCATCAAAGGCGTCGATGAAAGGCCTGAAAGCAGCGTGTGGGGCGAGCGCCTGCCTTTCAATACAGTCTGCGGCGAATACGTAAATAATTCGGCAGGATGGGTGCATGGCTGTGCTTTCTCGCCTAGCGGCAATGCTTTGGCCTTTACTGCACATGATAGCAGCATTACCATAGTATATCCAAGCGCGCCTGATCAGCCACCGACCGCAGTGGTCAGCCTCAGCACTCAATTGTTGCCATTCCTGAGCTTGATCTGGAACAGTGAAACCGAGATCATTGCAGCTGGTTATGTAAGTGGTTAGCTCCAGCATCGGGTCTTTGAACTGATAGGAATTAGGATTGTGAAGCCTACAGACTGCGTGGGAACGAGCAAGGCTGGCAATTGGTAGGTTCTATGGAATCGAAGGGTAGACCAGGCCTAGGAGAAATGCGCGAAGAATCTGCCTTGAACATGTTCAGACAGATGGATCTCAAGGGAAAGAGCAAAGACGATACTCAGTTGAAGACAGTACATCAAAACACAATTGCCACTATCAGGGCATTTGAGGAATCCGGTGGAGCGGTGAAAAAGTTTAGCTGTGAGTACATCCAGCAGTCACAGCGGAGGGTGCCATTGATCTGCTGACACTGCGTAGCCAGCGGAGTAGATGGAAGAGTGGTTATCTGGTCTACGTGATTTGACAGCAGTGTACAATACAACATGCAAAATTCAGGCATGACCAGCTTCTTTGAGCTCGGCAAATTTCTTTCGAGCCTTAGTCGCCATGAGGATTGTCCTCATATCAAGGCGTCTGCGATAGGATGATTTCTAAAACAAAGGGGCAATCCTAAGTTTGACCTGAAAATTTCGAAAGATCAACCTATCTAGCTGCGATGTAGATGTTCCGAAATAAAGCGACTCAAGTTGAGCTGATGGCAGAGCATCTCCCCCAAGATGTCGACTTTAGCGGTGACATGGCAAAGTTCAAATAAGTAAAGTAATCGAAGCAAGCAGGATGCAGTACGCAGTGCCAAGTCCGCAAACCCACAGATAGATAAGAAAACCTTTTCACTTCGATGTGTAGCCAGCACCTATAACCAACCATGAAAATCCTCACAGTCAATTTCCTAACATGCGCCATCAAGGCTTGCAAATCCTCTCCCCTCTCCTTTCCATTGCATTTCAAGGACGCAGAACTCGAACAATCCGACATCGAGTACAACCTTTCCTTTTTGCAAAACATCCTTCCTAGAATTGATTGGGATGCTTTGAAAATCACTGCAAACGAGGTACGAATGCTTATGCTTTCAAAAACAGTTTGCAAAGTTCCTGTCTCTATCTCTGGTCATTCTTTCTATTTTCTTAAAATGTATGCGGGGGTCTTGGGTCTTAGGTCTTGGGTCTCTTTTTTTTGTGCATGTTTTCAGATTCGACATATTCCCTTTTCATCCGCCGTTTTCGATCCTGCAACGCTCTGTCGAAGCATTGAATAGAATCGCCTCTATATCTCCAACACCAAACCCCCACCCCACATCTTATCCGAACGACTCTCACGCTTTTTCTCTTCGGATAGCTTGGCTTCACCACGGTACCAGCCGAGAAACCTTCCGCCATTCCTGCACCCACTCCAGCGGACCCAAGCACAACCGAAAGGGACCCGGAACAGACGTTACAAGCTCAATCTGTCGATGAAAAACTGATGCGAGATCTGCACACTCTCTTGCTGGAAACGGAAGTCCGGGAAGGCAGGATGGTGTGCGGTAATTGTGGACATGAGTACAAGATCAAGGAGGGAATAGCTAATTTTCTGTTACCAAGTCATCTAGGTAAGCTCCGATTTAGATTCTCTACAATTCCAGGGCTACACACGCTGCTAGCTACTCAGAAATAAGCCAAGTGGATTTGTAGGGTGAAAGCTAACCCGTGCCAGTCTGAGGTATGGGAAGAAACGCTTTTGACGAAAGGAAAGAATCTATTCGGACCTCTTGCACGTATCAGCAGGTTCCGGTAGATGCTACAGGTTTAAAAGACTAGTCGACCAAGCGACCCAGCGTAATGCTCCATTCGCCGGGACCGTGGCCACCGTCCTCACAATCACGATATGCTTGAGAAGGTGGACTTTAATCTGTTGGACGATGCGGTTCATACATCGGACTCCAGATCGCATCTGATCCGAAGCCTTCTCTGCTGGTAAAGTAGCAGATGTTGAATAGTACATGATGTTGGCTGCACGCTTGTCTATCGACAAAACTTGGAAGTGAGACCTCGCCGCCTTACTCTTTTGGCGAGACCATCTCGACCTACTAAACTCCTGTATTCTAAAAGCTCACGCAATACTGCCGACCCTGTTTGCTGAGAAGTTGCCACCAACATGCTTTGTAGATTCGTCCTAACACCCCGTGAACGGGAGAAATCAATTAAGGAAGCCTTTGCACTTGGTTGTGCCACAGAGACAAGGTATACGATCGTCACTGCCCCATTCTCGCTCGAACTTGTAGTCGTATGTGAGTTCCTCGTCTAATGCACGATCAGTCAGAGCACTCAGAAAAAGCTTCATGACACGATGACTTACTTTGGCCGATGTCACGCAAAGCGTAAATAACGATGCGCTTGCTCCCTTCCACCTTGATGATCTTGGCAGTGCAGTTTGGATCACAGCTGTGATTGATGAAACGCGCAATGCCACCACGTTTGGTTGCATCAATCACGGTGTTCTCGTCAATCCTAAACAGATAGCTGCTTCCGATGCCGCTCTTCAGGTATTGCCGTTCCCTCATATCGGCCACTTGTTGTCGGACTTTCTCGCCAACATATTCAATGATCATGTCATTGGCGGCGATGTTCTCCATCGCGTAGAGTCCCCAATTGTGAATAGCAGAGCGATTGAACTTGACAGGCTTCTTTCGTTTCTTGAGTTGATTGAACCGGATGGCGTCACCTTCTCCGTTCGATGTGGCAAGTATTTCTCTCTGAGCGGCAATGTCTTGTACGATTCGACGGTTATTCGCACGATTGGATCTCGAGGAAGATTTTGCAGTGCTTTTTGCCAGCGCCAGTGCTTTCTCCGTTGCAGCTGCTGCAACGGAATCGACTTTAGTGGCTTGGGCTTCTCGTTCTTCGCGAGCTTTCTGAACCTTGATTCGGTGGGGCAAATATTTGGACTTCTCGGACTCCAAGATCTTCTTGGTACCTTCGCTTCGTGCACAGCCGGTGGAATTTGAGACGTAGTATCCCTCAATTCTTGTCTCGGCTCGTATGACGCCTCTCTCGCCTCCTCGATTGAGCTCTTTGATTTCCTTTTGCTTCCATGCCCACCTAGAAAGATTTCCCAGATCTGCCGCCATTCGGTTGGCGAGCACTTGTCGAAGGTATCGGAGATCCTCCTCATCTCTGACAGTGTGCTGCCATCCATCAAGATCAAGAACCACGTTTGGATCTTCCGCGACAGTTCGCTGAGGCTCGCCTTTGGTGACGCTCCATTCCGACTCGATCGCCAGTATCTGCCCGATGTCGAGATCTTTTGCAGGCTGTACCTCGTCAATTGTTGGTTCTAAGGCCTCAATTTCCTCCAGGACTCGAGCCGTCTCTTGTTGTTTCTTTATAGCTTCTCGCTCCTCAAAAAGCTGTTTCTTCGATTTCTTCTTTGTTGTAGCTTTTCTGACTTTGACAGCTTTCCCATCAGTATCCCGATCAGGTGTTTCACTTGTCTCTTTAGAAAGAACCTCGGTCATTCCATCTATTCCGAGCAGGGCAGTGGACTCGGAATCTAGCGTTGAAGGGTCTATGAGGTTCTCGTCATCTTTGCTAATTCCAAATAATTCGTCATCTTCTTTTTGCTTCTTTCTTGAGGCCAACTCTTGAAGGAGTTGTCGTTTTCTTTTATTGACAGATGATAACGATTTGCTGGGACCTTTTTGGTCGATATCTGTCATAGAAGGCGTCATATCATCAGTTTCTTCCTCATCAGGCATGCTGCTCCAAATGGAAGCTTTGCTGTGTCTGCGAAGCTTCTTCGGTGTTCGGCGGCTGCTCTCATCCTCAGACATGTCAGAATCAACACTCATACGGCTCTCCGGCCTACTCTCCGGCTCCTCAGTGTCTCTAGTAAACGAAGTTCGGCTTTCCGCATCTGAGTCCTCATCTGCTTCACGGTAGTGATGCAACCTATGGTGAAGTCCCCGGAATTCTTGTCTTCTTGGAGCTTTCTGTTTACGCCTCTCATCTGTGAATCCGACATTCTCTCGCTTGCTAGCGACTCCCTTTCTGATCCTTGGAAGTGCATTGACTTTAAGAGTTGAAGCCGCCACAGGTCGACGACCGTTGATCATGAATTCGTTTCGCGAGTCTGGCGTGCCACCCGGGGGAGTCTCATCCACCATGTCATATCTAATGCCTGGCCCTCTAGCATCGCTCGGCTCAGCAATGTTGAGCTTTCTACGTTTATCAATATGCCGATCTGGGTCTAGAAACTCATATAACTCTGCAGCCGTAACCTTGACCTTGACATCCTGAAAAAGTTTAGCCTTAAGCTCGATCTCCAGTATGCTCGTCGCTTCTATCACAGGGTCAACATTTTGAGCCCTTGACTTCTTTTCTTCCTCAAGGTCAAGTTCATCCTCTTTCTGTTGCCTCTCACGCTCTGCCTTATCCCTCTTCTCGGCAAAAACTCGTTCAGGAGTAGGACTTCGCTCGTAATTAGGATTCCCGAACTCATGGCATTCCATGTTCATGATGTAAGTGAATAGCTCTCTCAATTTGTAAGTCCTATAGCATTTCGCGGCGTCTTCTTCACCTCTTTTCGAATTCTCAAATATGACATAGTAGCCCGTCCTGTCACATCTTACGTCTCTCCAATTTTCATTCTTGAGCCTCTTTTTCAGATGGGGTACAGTTTTGGGCATGACAGGTACATAACAGTGGGCAATGAAGATGTAAGGATCACGCCCGATTTGGTCGAGGATTGGCTTCTCCTCAATGCTGCTTACACTGTTAGGATCCGTAACCCCAGTGGGAGCTTCACGTTGCGCAATGTTCGGCGCCTTGCTCGCGACAGGCGTTGCTGAATGGCCAGGAGGCGGCGGCGGTGGAGGCAACCCTGACCGGGTCGAGGGTTTGGCGGAAGGACCTTTGGGCGCAGAAGGGGGAGGTCCTGTTGTGTCAGTGATCTGCTCCTTTTTTGGCTTTTCGAGTTCCTTGCCCTTAGAGCGTTGCTTTTCCATAGCCTTCACTAAGGCGCGACGTCCCACCGACCCATCCCGGTCAAGTTCGGCATAGACAGGGAAAAAGCCGACCCTGTGTTGGCCCTCTCTGCACTCAAGGTACGCTTTCTTTGCGGCAGCACTTGCGGATATTGCAGGCCCACCTCTGACCGACCGACTGTCTTTATACTTAATGAGACAAATTCCAAGGAAGCTGCCGTTCTCGGGGTCTGTTTTGCTTGTGATGTCTGCAATATCTCCAAAACTAGAGAAGAGGTGGTGGATTTGGGCGACTGGTGTAAGCGGATCGAAACCTGTCACAACAATTCTCGTTGGTGGACCGGGTCCGATTGAAGTTTCCTTTTCATATTGATATGCTTTCAGTGAATACGGCGCTACCCGAAGCCGGGTCTTTTGCTTGCTGGCTGCGCCTTTTGTATAGCTAAAAATCTTTAGCCGAGGGTCAGATGGAGTAGCCTCCTCGTCCTACGAAACAACCCAATCAGCTCATTTTCAATTCGCAAAGCGCAATAATGAATGATGTGCGAAGAAAGCCGAACGAACCTCTTCACCAAATGGCTGATAATGGGCTTGGCGGCTTTTCTTCTCCTTCCCTCTCAAGGCTTTGTCAAGATCGGGGTCGTATACGGCTTTGAACCCTTTGATCTCCCCCTTCCCAGGTCGTGCCTGTGGCCGCCTCGATGAGAGTGCATGACTCGGAGTTCGGTTGTTCGAATGAGACAATTGAGGGCTAGAGGGCGATTTCAAGGTATTCGGAGGAGGGAGATGCTGATCATGAATCGACCTCTTGGGCGAAAAGTTTATGCCATTTGCGCGAGGTGAAGAATCGATGTTGGTCAATGGTGTTAAGCTGGTTGATTTGTGAAGCCCATTTTGATATACAACATGAACATCCCTCTGCCCAGCACTGAAAATCGACGAGGCCGTGCTCGTCGAGCTAGCAGAGCCAACTTCGTGAGCAATGTCGCCATTGACGCACTCGCTATCTTCTTGCGTCAGTGACTGTGGCATTGTGTCAATCTCGCCATTTGCAAGTCCAGTAACAGGGATAGCCCCTTCAGGCTCCCCATTCGGAGGGACAGGAGGCGCAGGTAGGGAACGCGAGTATTGAGAATGGCCAACGGATGAATGGCGATGAGTCCTGCGATCCTGAGAAGCTTTGGAGCGTTTCTGTTGGAGGACTGATGGGGCAGTGGGAAAGAAGTCCGCAAAACCCTTAGACGAGCGCGACATGCTTCGAGATCGCGACTACCTGTACCATTTCAGATGCACCATGTCGCCACTCTGGATTGATTCAGCCCAACAACAGTAGCAAAGCAAGCCTGATTTTCGTGGAATTTGTCGCCTCGTGCTGCTGTTGCTGTCGCTCCTGGAGTGAAGTCTCGTGTGGCTTGCACGCGAGGGGAGGGGTCTGGGCAACGCGATCACCGCCGGCCTGGAAAGGACCAAGATCGCTTATGAACAGAGAGGATCAAGCCTCGACCGGATGCTCCAGAGGTTTGCGGAATCAAAGCGACGTGAGGTGGCAGGAAAATGAGGGCGAACGGTAGAGTATTTCACGGCTAACAATGAGTGGATGTCCAGCATTCCCCCATGGTTTGCAAAGGCTTGGCGTCTTTCCACCAATTAGATCCACGCTCGCCTTTCCAATCTTCACATCGTCTCAATATTACATGCTCCTACTGCGCCATCCTGCGAGGGCTTGATCCATTTCGGTATCAACTATGTGAGATTTATGTAGTCCCTGCTCTTTCCCTCCGTTACAACCCTGGATGTGTATCCCATAACCTCCCGCCAGAGATAATCCAGTCTGAGGCTTGGTCTGCACTCTCCTTTTAGGACTTTCCCCGGTGCAACCCCCATTCCTTTCTCTTGTTGTCCGTTCCACTGGTCGATTATCAACGTCAACCGCAAAATCGAAATCCGACCGTGTACATTCTGGCCGGTGCTGACATCAAGCTGGAGAAAGCTGCAGTGTGATGTGGCTGCGATGAGTGCATCGGGCCTGTCTCTGAGCCACCGTCGATAGTCTGTACCACGTTCTATCACGGCAGCTTGTGTGAATGCGCAGCGTCCAGACTGAGAGGGGGACTCCGGAATGGCAGCGCCGATGTCGAGCCCTGAGCATTCCTTAGACACCACTGGCGAAGAAGTTCCGGTGTTGCGAGGTCTGGGCAACACCTTTGCTCAGGACTGAGCATTGTTTCTAGTTGATACTATAGGACAGTATGCTTTGCCAATCTCCCTTCACCTGGACTACATGAATACCGAGTCAGCACTTGTCAATAAGACTGGGGTTCGAGACATGCCTAGACATATCTAAACTGTTTGATACTTGAAACAGTGTCGGCCATCGTAGACTGTACCGAGCCGTCTGTACTGTAAGACGCATAGAGAAGTTCCTCCGCCTATTTGATCCCTCAGTTTGAGTTTCCTGCCGTTACGTCATCGACAAAAGAGAGGCAGACATGGTGTCACATCTGGATGAAGTGCTGTCCATATCATGCATCACTTAGACGTGTCGAATGAGCATCACCGTCAGCGGCGGACTGCAATATGATACCGTGAAAGCTCCGCTTCACGAAGAGTGAGCGTAGTAAGAGTCGGTAAAGAATTGGGCTCTGTGCCAGAAGACACCTCATTCCATGATGACCGCTGTGTCTGAAAGATTGTGGCAGAACAGCCGCGATACTGATGGAAATCCATCATACCGTTGGAGTTTGGTTCGCGGCGCCCTCCCTAGACCTGTCGTATTCCACGAGAAGGTGGGGTATTTTGCCGACCAAAGATATTCGAGGGCGACAGGAAATGACAACCGAATGATTGCTTTCCTGGTGTCCCAGGATTTCTATGCGCCGCCCTTTCTGGCTTGAGGACGCCGTGTGCATGTCTTGAGCACAGTGGAGGGGTTTTACCCGAGTGGATACGACCGATCGCGCTATTAGGTATGTACCTCTATTTTCGCGCGCTACTGCAGGGAACCTACGCCACTTCAATCGGTAGACCTAGTTATGGCCTACCAACAAAGGAACGCATAGTACCGCAAACGGACGAGACTGCGCCAGCTTCACTACTTCCCACGGGCAAGCACGAAACCGATACGGGACTTTGCAAGGACACGACACATGAATTAAAGGGGCCTGCACCTCAGCCTCAGCTTAGTGACGGGAAGCTGACCGACGAGCGTTTCCAACCGGTCTTGGCGCAAGCAGGGGTTGTAGCTGGCAACTCCACAAATATAAACACCCAGCCTCGAGCCAGCTCATCCTTTGTGCCCACGCCCCCATCTTTGCACTTGCACACTCGCTCTCACATTGTGTCTACTGCGGTGTCGTCGTCCAATCGCTCGCTTTTCTACGCCGTCCACTTCTCCCCCTCGCCCTCGAACCTTTCACCGAAAACATGTGGTGAGCCATTTGCTCCGATGAAACGTGCCCCAAGCTGACAGCACGCAGTGGCATCTTTGGCTACATCAATTACCTGGTCGAGAAAGACCGCAAATACATCATCGAGACTCTCGTCAATGGACTCTCACGGTTAGAATACCGCGGTTACGACTCCGCAGGCCTTGCTGTTGATGGTGACAAGAAGAATGAGGTTCTCGCTTTCAAGGAAGTGGGCAAGGTGGCCAAGCTCAAGCAACTCATCGCCGATAGTAAGCCAGATATGACCAAGGTTTTTGACTCTCATGCTGGCATTGCGCACACCCGCTGGGCTACCCACGGTCAGCCGTCTCGACTCAATTGCCATCCCCACCGGTCTGACGCAAGTTGGCAATTCTCCGTCGTCCACAATGGCATCATCACCAATTACAAAGAACTCCGAGTTCTCTTGGAAGGTAAGGGCTTCAAATTCGAGACGGAGACGGACACCGAATGTATTGCGAAATTGGCAAAATACCTATATGATGAGCACCCGGACATCGAATTCCTAGTCCTTGCAAAAGCCGTCATCAAGGAATTGCAGGGAGCTTTTGGGCTTCTATTGAAGTCGGTGCACTTCCCACATGAAGTCATAGCGGCTCGCAAGGGTTCACCGTTGGTTGTCGGGGTAAGGACACAGAAGAAGATGAAGGTGGATTTCGTGGATGTCGAGTACGCTGAGGCCGGTCCTTTACCTGCTGAGCGGGCTTCACAGAATGTTGCAATCAAGAAGACTTCGGCTAATCTGCTAGCACCACCCGACAAGTCTCTGCTCCATCGCTCGCAGTCTCGCGCTTTCTTGTCTGACGACGGACAGCCCATACCCACGGAATTCTTCCTTTCTTCCGACCCTTCAGCCATTGTTGAGCATACAAAAAAGGTGTTGTACCTGGAGGACGATGATATCGCTCACATTCATGAAGGCTCGCTCAACATCCACCGTCTTAATAAAGACGACGGTACTTCAAATGTGCGAGCTATCCAGACCCTTGAATTAGAGCTCCAAGAAATCATGAAAGGGAAATTCGACCATTTCATGCAGAAGGAGATCTTCGAGCAACCGGAGTCTGTCATCAATACCATGCGTGGCCGTTTGGACATTGAGAATAAAAAGGTTACCCTTGGTGGCTTGAAGCAATATATCGCCACAATTCGACGCTGCCGTAGACTGATCTTCATTGCGTGCGGTACGAGCTATCATTCATGTATGGCTGTTCGAGGAGCATTTGAAGAGCTGACGGAAATACCAATATCTGTTGAGCTGGCCTCTGACTTCTTGGACCGACAAGCTCCTGTCTTCCGTGACGACACATGTGTCTTTGTCTCTCAGTCAGGAGAAACTGCAGACTCGCTAATGGCTCTGCGATATTGTCTTGAGCGAGGGGCTTTGACGGTTGGAATTGTCAATGTTGTTGGCTCCTCTATCTCGCTTCTCACTCACTGTGGTGTTCATGTCAATGCGGGTCCCGAAATTGGGGTTGCGTCTACAAAAGCGTATACGTCCCAATTTGTCGCAATGATGATGTTTGCGCTATCCCTCAGCGAAGATCGTACGTCTAAGCAGAAAAGACGCGAGGACATCATGGAAGGGCTCGGCAAAATTTCTGATCAGTTCAAGCACATTTTAAAGTTGAATGACCCGATTAAGGGTCTGTGTGCTAAATTCTTTAAAGATCAAAAAAGCTTATTGCTTTTGGGTCGAGGCAGTCAATTTTCGACAGCGCTAGAAGGTAAATTATCCCTGCCATAACAGACAGAGGAGTATTAACAGGAGGACAGGTGCTTTGAAGATCAAAGAGATCTCTTACCTCCACTGCGAAGCAGTCATGTCTGGGGAGTTGAAACATGGTGTCCTAGCTCTAGTCGATGAGAATCTCCCAATCATCATGATTCTCACTCGGGATGATATCTTTGCCAAATCGCTTAACGCGTATCAGCAAGGTACGTTCAACTCTGGCTTGACAGTGTAAGGCTAACACCTGAATGTAGTCATTGCTCGTGGGGGTCGCCCCATTGTCATTTGCAATCCTCATGACACAGAATTTTCGTCTGAGCTGACGGAGAAGATTGAAATCCCCAGCACGGTTGACTGCCTGCAGGGGCTACTGAACGTGATTCCCTTGCAGCTCATAGCCTACTGGCTTGCTGTTGGTGAAGGTCTCAATGTCGATTTCCCTAGGAACCTTGCAAAGTCTGTCACTGTCGAATAAGGAAGCTGCAAAACGAAGCGGCGACATGGGCTTGGTGTGATTTGATACGATCTTCTAAAGCCAAACAATAATACAAATTGCATGCATTACCAATGTTTCCCGCGGACCCCTGATTTTTGCAAAAGCCGGGAATGGAACGAAGATACCGATAGCTAGATGAAATTAATGAATCAAACCGCACACTACCTCTTCCTAAGATAGCTTTCCTGTATTCATGTATGTGGCTTGGAAACCTCCAAACCCACCTCCACCACAAACCCAAGCGTTTCTTCCTCAGGAGATTTCTTAGTGAACCGACTCCAGGATCTTCCATATGTAACTCTCTCTTGTTGTCTATTTCGAGCGGAAATTGCCTGTTTCTCAGAATTGCACAATGGCAAGCCTCAAGGGGCCCGGCGAAGACCAGAACCATGATGGTATGCCCGCACCCCGCCCTCCTTTTAATCCGCCTTGACTCAGCTAACTGATTCTCCCCTCCTCAGGATCCCATCTCCGCATAGCCATAGTGCATGCTAGATGGAACACGCAAATCATCTCCGCCCTGGTAGCTGGTGCCCGCAGATCTCTACTGGCAGCTGGGGTCAAGAAAGAAAACATTGTCGTTCAAGATGTGCCAGGGAGCTATGAACTACCCTTCGCTGTCCAAAGGTATTCATTACCCTTATCCCCTTCCCTACTCGTGGACAGGCGCCGATCTGAGCTTCTTCTGTAGGATGTACAATTCGTCTCAGATTGAGTCCTCGATCAATCCCATCATCACAGCCACCTCAGCAGTGACGGACCTTCTCTCTTCCGCCTCTTTAACTGATCTCAACAAGCCGGAAGAACCCATACTCTCCTCTCAGAGAACGTCTCCGATGAACGGCCAGTCTTCAAACGCTCCACTAACTACGCCGTTCTCGGCCATCATAGCAATCGGTGTACTCATCAAAGGCGAGACCATGCATTTCGAATACATCGCTGACGCCACATCGCATGGATTGATGAAAGTGCAATTAGACCTGGGAGTACCGGTTGTCTTCGGTCTGTTGACTGTCCTGGACGAGGAGCAGGGAAAGGCTAGGGCGGGATTGCAAGAGGGAAAGCACTGCCATGGGGACGATTGGGGGAAAGCGGCAGTCGAACTAGGAGTCAAGCGGCAAGCTTGGTCAGAGGGCAAATTCCTATGAAGCTGATGTCACTGCTGTCACGGCTTTTTAGGGGCCATCAGAGACACAGGGGGCGACCGCATGGGGCGGACGAAAGTCACAACTGTGAGTGTCTCCAGAGCGACGGACAAGGCAAGCGACTGCCGGATGATGATAAAAGTGTTTCTACAAGCTTGAGCTGTCAGGTTCATTCCTCCATCGTTTCACCCTCAGCTGCTGTTGTCTCTTCTTCGTCCTCGCCCTCCATTGCCTTCTTGGCTGCTTTTTCGGCTTCATCTAAGAGGCTTTTCGGCACCTCCTGATGCCTTCCTTTCGTTGGTCCATCCATCGAACTAATCCATGACATCTCTAATTCAAATTCCTTATCCTTACTATCCTCATGTGCAACGTAAATTATTCGTGCTGCTTCTTTCACTCCCGCTTCAAGTGATAAGGTGCCAGCCGCAAGATCTAGCTTCTCTAATTCAGCCTTCGCTGATTGCCTTCCTTTGCCTGTCGCAGCACCATAGTATCCCTATAATAGTCGTCCACGTTAGGGGAATCTAATGAACCCACAAGCTCACTTACCCAGTAAAGACCGCTTGGTTCAATCATGTACAATCCCGGGCCCCCAGCTTTCGTTCCTGAGACTTTGCCGCCAGCACCGACAGTCGGTCCATTTCCTACTTGTCCATCGACCCCTAGTTCTGCTTCTGAATCCCAGCCACCCACTATTGCGGTTACACCAAATGGTCTGACGCTAGAGTAGAGGGTGTATGCCTGAACGTAACCGCCTAGTCTACTAGCTAGTGCAGCTATGGGTATTGGTGCCTTATATGTCGAGCGCCACGATGCAGCTTCATCTCGCGCTCGTGAGAGGAAATGACGGCCATCGGGGACTAGGCCAGAGGAAACCTGGAGTGGTTTTAAGTAATTGCGGAATCTCGCAGTCTCGAGCGATGAAAGCATACCACGCCGATATTGCGATCCACCGTTGCTATTCGCTCATTTGCTCCAGGCTTTAATAGCTTGCTTGTTATGATCTTCTCCACTGCCAAGACGACGCCATCTTTACATCTTATGCCGACACATGTGCCCCCGTTCTCTACTGCTTTGACTGCATATTCAACCTGGTCAACGGTCATTATTGAGTTCTCGTCAGAGCTTCAAAGTCAAACTCACTTGAAAGTTTCTGCCATCAGGTGAGAATACAGAATTCTGAAGATCGTAACCTGTACCGATGGATGTCTGGGCCGGGTCAGTTCACTATCAATCAGGAGTCATCGGTCTAGCTCACCATGGCTACGCTGAAGGATCTCGACAGTACTTGAGTCTTTGCAAGACAGTCACTTCCCTCCGCTCCGTGCAGCTTAAAGTAGAGTGCTCGCCTCTAGGCACGGGATACGCGTCAAGCTGCGGTAGCGGCGGCAACTTTGCATTAGCGCTGGGAAAAATCGCGGCGACCAGGTTGCTGTGAGCTTGCGTATCACAGACACCACACTGAGATTCTCCAAACAGCTTGGTATATTCGGCACACCACCTCTGTCGATTTCTGCCCGCAGAGTGTCTCAAACTAGTATGGCATCGATCCTGAGCGCCCACCCAATTCTGGCATCTAATCCAGCATATTCCTTCTCACAAGCACCCAATAACGCCGCTGCGAACAATAAAGAACACGGTTTCTACCCGTATGATTCTTGTCTCTGCATAGGCTGAGCTACTGCTAACTTAGCTTTAGATACACAGATAACGGAGGATCGACCCTAGGAATCACAGGCAATGACTTTGCGATTATTGCAGGCGACACTCGCTCAACATCTGGCTACAGCATCAACACCCGCTACTCTCCTAAGGTCTTCAAGATAGGCGGCAACGATGAGACAGGCGAAGGTGCACACATCATTCTCTCAGTCGTTGGGTTCGCAGCGGACGGTACAGCTCTTAAAGAACGTCTTAATGCCATTGTCAAGATGTACAAATATCAGCACGGGAAGAAAATGTCTGTAAAAGCCTGTGCACAAAGATTAGCAACCATACTCTACGGCAAGCGCTTCTTCCCTTACTACGTGACAGCCATTCTTGGAGGCTTGGATGAGAATGGTAAGGGAGCGCTGTACAGCTATGACCCTGTTGGCTCTTACGAGCGAGAACAGTGTAGAGCGGCCGGGGCCGCAGCATCTTTGATCATGCCATTCCTAGACAATCAAGTCAATTTCAAGAATCAATATATGCCTGGTACTGGGGTCGGTCACTTCTTGGAAGCCCGGGAGCCATTGCCTTTGCCAAAGCAGGATGTGGAGCAGCTTGTCAGGGATGCATTTACCAGCGCTACTGAGAGACACATCGAGGTTGGAGATGGACTGCAAATGCTAATCTTAACGAAGGAGGGCATTCAGGAGATATATCATCCATTGAAAAGGGATTAGTGGCCGGTTGCCAAAATATTGAATCCTGCAAATCGGCCAGGGAAACCTGGCGTCTGTGAAGCCAAACCAGTCGTTGCAATAAAATATTTTGCGCCTGCAGCGTACCACATGATCCGATCGTCCCAATACCATCCACTTAAATGCTAGAAATGCATGATCAACAGAGAAACACCCTTAGAGCACTATTCAGACCTTTCCTTTAATCTGCTAAGCATAGTCCAAACTCCGCGCTAATGTAATACTATGGTATGGTATCACGGTCAAAATCTTTCCTTCATCCGTGATGCGACTGTTCTAAGATGTCCATAAACTTTCCCAGGAGGGCTGCCCAGGATGAGGCTGCAGATAGCTTCCCTTGCCACATGGATATTCTTGAAACCTCCGAGAATGTGGATCTTGTGGTCGGCGACTACAACTCTCGTCTTGCTAGCATTTTCAATGGCAAATTTGGTTTTACCTTCGGTGTATCAGTACTCCAGAGGTTCGGATTGCAGATAGGGACGACGAACCGTCCTTCCCACAAATCCGACCTATGGCTCGGCCCAAGTGCTCGCCATTCAGGGATTTTACATCTTTAATTTCGAACGTCTGCGTGTATATGAGAACCAAATATTTCAACCCTGCATGTCTTCTTACTTCGATATACAGATCATCCAGCCGAAGGAGTGCTATCGCATCATCCACATCAAATCCCAGACAATAGGCTTTGACAAAATCCTCCCCTTTTTGTAAAGCTCCGTCGTCACAAGTGGACTTAGAGGTCCTGAGCTCCACAGCCTTGCCCTTCAAGTTCATGCGGACTTGAAGATTTAGATGCTCTACAAGTGGGGGATATATCTTTGACCAGGTGGATTTCAGTGGTGTCAGTCTGTGGGGCGGAATCAGAATCTTTCGAGTTTCTGCATGGTGGAATTTTCCGACATTCTTGAAGGGCGGGAATCTCGGCCGTCTTTCTTCGTCAATATGCATGTCTGTGTCCGGAAGTTGCGCGGGTGTCTGTTCGAGTGCTATTGTTACAGTCGTGTTCGTATCTACCAGGACATCGCCATGGTCATCCTCTTCAAAGACTTAGAAGACTAGCTACAGTGCGATTCCGTGATTTCGTACTAACCATCTTCAGGTAATGGAAGTGCTTGAGCTTCTGCAAGATCTTCTGACCGCCGAAGCAGTGCTGTTGGCGCAGGCATGGTTGATTTAAAAGCAAATGGTCAGAGTGCCCAATTACATACTTTAGCTTCCGATCGCAAAAGAGTTCGTGGGCTCGGTGGGTTGTGTCGGCGGTAGGCAGAACGATTCGCCGGAAACTCTTGGCGAAATCTTGGCGAGGCTGAGGATTGGTTGAACGGAAGGGACCAGCATCACCACAGAGCTTTTCTACTCTACGTGAACCGTTTCACACGATCCCGTGCTTGTTGGTTCGGTGGCTGGACTTGTCAAAATGGATACACGATATCGGACTCATATTAGGGTCTGAGGATCATGAGCAGTCATGCACCACGTACGCTCTGCGCTGCCTTTCTAGGCACGCGAGCACCAGTCTCTGGTGTTACTGTTCCTAGATTTTCTCCCTCTGTAAGCCTAGCGGGTTCTCCGACACTCAGGTTGAGGCCCATCGACAGCTCGTTGCTGCGCCGAAGAGGAGTAGCCATTGAACCCACGGCTTTAAATGGGCTATCCCAACATGTATCAAGCGCGGAGATACATTTAAAGCGACCCCTCCGGCTAGACTGCAAGGTTAGGCATGTGCGAGCAAGAACGGGTGCCTTGGACTGGGATCAAGTCTCCTTCCATTTCGTTCAAAAGAGCCTACGTAAGGACTCCGTGCCAAGTCTCGTTGGTCCATACCAGAGACGTTTCTACTTCAACGGGGCAAGAGGCAGTGAAGCAAACCACAACAACTCGGGCTCATCGTCGTCGTGTAAGGAAAACGTGTCAGGCTCCCGTGTTCCTGAAACAGAAGGCAATAGCAAATTACAAGGCAGCCGATTTCCCACCGATACTTTGAAAGAGACTGCAAACAAGCATCTAAGACACCGAATACCAGACATCACTCATATACATAGGCCGAGTCGGGAGGAGCTGTTGGCGGCTGCGACGGGTTTCTGGTCTCGTCTCAAGGTCAGGTTCAAGTGGTTCTCCATCCGGAGCGTACGGCCGTTCAATGCTGATGAAATTGGGGCTTTCTTTTCGTGGTTTCTACTTGGGCACGTCATCTGGATCATATTGGGTACTACAACGTTTTTTTCGCTCGCAATCCTTGCCGTGAACACTGTGTTCGCTCAAGAGACATTGGCTCGGTGGGTGGGGAATTATCTAACAAAGTCATCTGGTATTAAAGTCGTGTTCGAATCAGCAATTGTTCCCAAGTGGGGTGATGGAGTCATCACTTTCAAAAATGTGTTTGTTTCACGACGCCCAGGTCAAGGCACGGGGAAAGTGAGTAAAGGTTCTCCCTCAAAAGAAGCTGCTGCTGCCGCAGTAGCTGCAAGAGTCGAAAGGATAAGAGAAACGGAAGAGACTGTGTTGCTCAATCAGTTCAGTGATAATACGTTTCGAGAGGAGGAAGAAGAGGACACTAATTGTACGCAATTCGATTTGTCGCTTGATACGGTCAATGTTACTCTGTCTTTCACAAAATGGTTTAATAGCAAAGGCCTTCTCCAAGACGTTGAGATTAAGGGGGTCCGTGGGGTTATTGATAGGACATCCGTACATTATTCGGGACAAGACATCGATCCCAGAATCTACAAGCATGAACATAATCCGGGCGACTTTGAAATCAATTCCTTCAAGCTGGAGGATCTTCTGGTAACGGTTTATCAACCGCGCGACTTCCGACCGTTCTCCATAAGCATATTTTCTTGTGATCTGCCTCAGCTCCGCAGACAATGGCTCTTCTATGACTTTCTTTCTGCTAACACAATGTCTGGTTCCGTGGATGAATCGTTATTCACGATACACCCGCGGCAAATGCATGGCCACTTTGGGACCCAGCTCAGTAGTGGACTAGAAGCGAACGGCCGCGCCCCTCCATGGAAGAAGCATAGCCGTCTCAGAATCGACGGGCTAAATATAGACCATCTAAACCGTGGGATCGAGGGGCCTTTCTCATGGATACATGAAGGAAATGTCGACATAGTTGCAGACATTATGTTTCCAGCAGATACGGACGAAAGCATTTCCAAAATTATGTCCGACTTCTACGACAGGATGGAAGCCACTGTAACCTCCAGTCGGCAGCCTCATAGAGATCACCGGTCGGCAGTCACCAATAGCGCAGCCAAACCCGACGGTGATGAAGTGACTCTTCGAGCAGAAAGCGGGGCGTCTGACGATGACACCCGTTTCCTCATAATGGATCTCAGGGTGCATCTCAACGACATCCGTGCTGCAGTTCCAATTTTTACGAAGGAGCTATCATATGTGAATAACGCTTTGATCCGGCCAATAGTTGCATACATGAACTCACGCAAAACTTTCATTCCCATCCATTGCCGCGTTGTCAAGCGTGCCAGCGAATTCGACGGCAGCTGGACAATCTTTGATAGCGGTTTGATGGATGATCTTTCGGCAGAGGTAAAATGATAAGTCAGCAGATTGAAAGCGCAAGCTAAAGATGAGCAGACCTACCAAGCCTTTGCAAAGGACGTCACCGATGATCAGGCGAGGCTAAGGCGATTTAAGAAGGTTGGCCTGTGGTCGTTACAACTTGCCGTTCAGGCATTTTTTATGGGGTTGGCTGGGAACTTTGCATGATCTGGTATTGCTGGAATACCCTTCTAATTTAGCGAGGAGTTTAGGCTTTCGTCTGTGGTCAGCGTCAAATGCATTTTGCTCCGACGGCTGCTTAGACGGTCATCAGCTAAAATTGTAAAACAAATCTGGACACATGTGTAGACAGAGCAATTATCATCGTACTCGTAAATAGAAGTGTAGGATGAGAGCTCTCGCTGGTGAGTTGAATGATGAGTTTATGAGTTTACTTTTTCAATACTCCTGTCACCTAGAATCACCCAGTAGATAGTCTATCAATATTCCTTAGGGCATTCCGCACAGAACGGTGCCAGCCGCCAATCCGCAGATTTGATCCAGAAGCCCCGCCATTGCTTTTGTCCACTGTTCGTACACCCATTTTCATTCCTCACGACCATGACCTCCTCAATTCCCTTTGCTTCTACCAAGGGTTTTCAGAATGCTTCATTGTACGACCAATACCGTCCATCATACCCTGATGAAGCTGTAGATTCCCTGCTCAAGCATTTACAAATTTATGGCCTCAATGGCGCTCGCGTCGTTGACCTTGGCGCGGGGACAGGTAAACTTACAGAGTTGCTGGCCGTTAGGAACGAAGAATATGAGATTCTCGCTGTAGAGCCCCATGACGCCATGAGGGTCGAGTTACAGAAAAAGCAACTGAAGGGCGTCAAGGTTCTGTGCGGTGAGGCAAATAAAATGGATGGCATTGTGACCAGGACTGTTGATGCTGTGATTGCTTCACAGGTAGGTTTAAGTAGCGAAAAATGCAGGTTTCAAGTAACATCATATGTGTCAAGTCTAACGGAGAATTACTCTGATAGTCATTCCACTGGTAGGCAACAGGCCAATTTCAACTCGACTCGAGTGCTCTCAGCCAGTAGGCGCTGACCCATTCTCAGGTTTGCCAATCATGAAGCCCTCGCGGAGATATACAGAATCATATCACCTGGTGGGGTGTTTGGCATTATATGGAACATTGAAGACTGTCTGTAATCCTAGGTTTTGGAACTGCGTTCAAGTCGTAAGTGCTCAGATGCGACAGACAATGCCCCTAAATCTTGGCCCCCGACCACAGAATGGGAACGAAAGCTCAAAGAAATTACGTGGTCTTTCGGAAATGATGATATCCGTTTCAGACACGAACAGTGGCGCCAAGTATTCGAAAACCAACTCGAAAGCACCCCTTTTAGCATCCAAGCAGCAGATCCTCTTTTCTCCTTACCATTAGGAGAAGAATCCGTGAAATGGACCCATAGGCTTAGTTGCGAGGCTATATGGGGAAGGCTTCATACTCTCAGTCAATTCACTATGCTCGAAGGAAAAGAGCTGGTAGTAAGTCAATGCTTTATGAGATTTTTCTCGACAGTCGTGCTTACAGATCACGAAGGATACGAAGCAGAAGGTTCTCGAGGCAATGTCAGGTTTGGAAGTTGATAAGAACGAACGTGGAGATCTAGCCCTGCATGGACAGACATATTTTGCCTGGACCACTGCTATACCTGGAGGACCTTTGAAGAACGGAGGCTAACCATTCAACTCTCACTGAACGCTTGGACTCCGATACAAAGTCCAAATACAACGCCAACGTTATGCACGAACTGATTTGCTGTATGTTCTACTGTCCATCGTAGTCCTTGAGAGCTTTCAGTCTGCAGATATATACAGAACTATTCTGCCGTTAGCATTCTGATCCAGAATACTGTTACCTACAAAGTAAACGTACCATTGTTCCCTCTCACGAACGCGTCGCCATATGTTCTCTTTGGCTTTCCGTCAACGTACTCTCCCGTCTTTTCTAGCGCGATATTCATGTAGCCATCCACGCTAGACAAGAGCCCTTTGGGTGGAACATTAGATCAAAGTACGAGTACATAGACTGTAGATGGCGGCGCACCTTTGTAAACGACCGACGAATTAAGCTTGACAGTCACTGGAGCTCCAATAATGTCACTCAGAAAACCACTGGGATCCTTGCTATCTGAAGTTGTGCCATTCTCCATGTTAAGCTTTCTTACTCAGCCAGAGGTGATGATCAATGAATTTCGTAGTTGAAGGTTTTGGTCATCGGAGGTGCTGAGGCCGGAAGCTCGAGTATTGAGCGGACATAAAGGAATTGGGGGCTTCACTTTCGGTATCTGGGAATCAGCACTGGTTTCAAGATAAGTAAGTACTTGTATTTAAGTAATGTATGTAAAGTACTACATCATCTAGGACTAAAGGACAAGCGCCGGTAGATTTGCCGAGCGCGGCGAGCCCGGGAAGCCCTAAGCGGCTTGCTTACATTGCCGAATAAAATAATTTACTTTCTAGTCTCTAGGTCCTTCACTATTGACTAAATTGAACAAGCTGTATGACTCGGCATCGCAACCGTAGAGGTCCTGCTAAAAATGATCGCAACAAGCTCCTCGCATAATGCTATCAAGCCCGCGCCTGCGAAAAGATCCCTCTTCAATCGACCAAGTTGGAGCAAACCTGAGGCCCTAGCCAGCGAGACGGACCTATTCCACCGCTCAAATCAGACTTATGTTGATCACGCTGCTGAGGCCGAACGTCAACGAAAGAGAAAGCTTGCCAGGAGGGAAAAGGAGCGAGCAAGAAGAACTGCAAGCGAGGAACGCAGTGGGAAACGGCAGCGTGTGTTAGAATCTGAAGATGACGAAGATGATACATCGGCCAGTAATGATAGTTCCCATCATTCTGAGGACGAGAAGCCCAAAAAAACGATCTCGCCAACTAAGTGTGAGAATGCCACGCGGGGCGTGAGCCTGCAAAAGTCGAATTGTTCCCCAAAATCACTGTCAAAACATTATGAAGCCACCATTGATGCAGACAAGTCGGGGCTAGATCAGAAACAGAAGATCTCTGTCTCTCACGTTGTTGATCTCGAGGATGAAGAAGGCCTTTCGGAAACACCTCAAGAAGAGGCAGATCTCAAAATCATGGCCCCCAAATCATTAAGACCTCCAATTGAAGATGACGAAGTAGTCTCAGATGAGGAGTTTCCGGAGCTGGCGCGCCAAGCAAGGGAGATAGCCCGGCGGAAACGGCTGGAAGAGGATATGGCGTCCTCAACGCAAGATCCTCTCCCAATTTCTCAGAGAGGCTATTCCCACCATCTGCATGCAATACATCAAACATCGCCTCCGCCTCCGCCGCCAGATCCCATTCTTCAGATATTCATAAACTCCAGCATACCGGGAACTATACCCTTGATTGTGAACCGAAAGTTATCACAGCGTCTAAAGGATGTCAGACTTGCGTGGGTAGAGCGACAGCATTTCTCTTCTGCAATGGCCGACAATGTTTTCCTGACCTGGCGAGGGAAGCGACTATTCGACGTAACTAGCTGTAGAAGCTTAGGTATAAGTACGGGTCCAACTGGCAAGATGATGGCACGAGGTGATAACGTGGTCGATGGAGAAGGGCGTATTCACATGGAGGCAATGACCGCTGAGATCCTGGAGGCCTACAAGAAGGCAAAGCGGAATGAAATTTCTAACGAAGAGGAGGGTGTGGATCAAGAACCCGCGGTGGTGCAGCAGAAACAGGAGCCGCAGGTCAAGATTATATGCAAGGCGAAAGGAGTTGCTGATTTCAAACTTATTGTCAAGCCGGTACGTATCTCGATATCCTGCGCATCAGGCTATGGCTTATGGGTACTAGTCTACCATGATATCAAAAATTTGCAACGCTTTTCGGCTGCAGAACCACATCGGTGCGGAGAGGGAAGTCAACTTGACGTTCGATGGAGAGAGATTATCGCCTGAGAGCAAAGTAGGAGACACCGAGCTCAGCGATATGGACACCCTTGACATTTTCATCAAGTGATGGTCCCTACAATCCCTGTCTTATTAGTGCATGACAGAGAACACGCATAATTCGTAAGAGTCACTGCGATTCGAAGGACTGATTTCGAAACCGGGTGTTAATCCTTTCAAGTCTCTTCAAGCCCGAGCGTACATTGCAATGAATGGACCATTCCTCCAACGACCTTCAGTCCAGTATGCTGGACATCACGTCCAAGTTTGCTTCCATCTCTTCGTAACATGTTCTTTGTCCGTCAGCTGTCTCCGGATACATACAGAGGTAGCTTCGTATCAACAAAGATTGAGTTATGAACGCACGGCCTACATTATTGACATCCATTACCTGTGGCCAATTGACTAGAGTGAAACAATGGAAGCAGACCAGCCCAAGCAACGAGTAAAGCCAATTGAGGAACCACGACTACGGAATTATATTTGATGCCGAGTCAAAATTTATGAAGTCTAGGGTTTGGAAATTCCTGGATCTAGTTCCCCCAATGAGCTTGGCGCCAATTCAAATTGCGAGAATATAGGAGCAAATCCATTCTTCACATGGTCCGAAAGCGGTATGCTGGTGACATGCTGCGGTAAAGCATTTTCTACGATTGCTCGACGATGAAACGTCGCGATATAGGCCGCATGCGGAAATCTGGACAGCCGGCGGTAATACCCATATACAATCGGATGTAACAAACAGTTGAATTTGCAATCAAAAAGCTTTAGTGAAAGCCAGCCAGTCTACGATAGACATAAAGTGTTAGAAGTGACTCGCGCTTTCGTAGGAGGATCAGTCAACAGAGCTAAAGTCTCCTCACCGTTGAAATCACTTGGTCTCCTGACGCCAGCTGAATGTGAAACCCGTCTCAGAAGAAGAGCCTTAACAGCTCGAATATGATGCCACCGCAGAGGACGAAGACTAGAAGACCTAAGCATCAGAGTCAGCATGACCTTGAGTGATGTACTTAAGCGGGTTTGCACCTATCCAGAGGGGTGATATAGGGGGAGTAAATTTCTGCTTTTGCTTGTTGGAGCTTTCTGGCTTTCCTCTCTTCGCAGCTTCTTGCCTGGCGTAACGCTCGTTCGCCTTGCGTTGCTGCGGTGTTTGGGCCTGCAAGTGGTAAGCTTAAGATCCAAGGTGATCCGACTGCTGCATGCTTACCATGTTGGCTTGTTCTGGCTTAATTGGTCGAATGATGTACGAAGAGCACTTGATGGCGACTAGGGAAGCTGGCCAGCAAGAATTGCGCAGTTGTGGCCCACCTTGGAAAGCCACTGCTGTGAAAGTTGCTGTGTATCTAAGTCGTAAGGTAAATGTACGATGGGGGAGGGGTTCGGAGTTGAATTTATCGCTCCGCTCTCCGCACCACCTGTCCTCAACATCTCCAAAAGCCCATGACAAAGCGTAACACGTTGCCGTTGGTCACCTAACTGCCTAATTGGCCTTGACGATTGACTAGGCAGTATCAATTACACGCTGCTGGCTTGCATTGATGCTTCTGAAAAGACACCGATCCTGCACAGTTTAATTCCAAACATCAGCAAACATTCTCACTACGCTCAGTGCTCAGGCGCGAACATGGAGAAGTCACCGAAATCTGTATCTCCTCATGTAGGTTCCTATTGATTGCTCCTACTTATGCATTGTCGCTCATATATCGAGGTGGGTTTCTACAAAAGCTTTGGCGGTCCGGTCGCAAAGGTTTTCCTCGGAGCCGTATTTACCTATCAAGCCGTCTACTGGGCATGGGTAAAGCTCGAGACTGACGAGATCAAAAACAGTAAGAGAAGTGCGTGTCTTCAAGGTCTCCCGTCAGATACCGCTTGCTGACATATCAGACATAAAGAAGAGATAAAAGGCTTAGAAGATGAAGTACGACATAGATTAAACAGACCATAGTCACCACGCCTTCAACTATCCATAGAAGGGGTCACCCCCCAACCGAACACACCCTCCAACCGAACGGCTCATAGGGCTGAACTGTGGCTTAGAACATCATTTTTGCAACGTCACTGTATGAGAAAACTTTGTATATGAAACTTATATGAATTTTGATTTTGGGAAGATTTTATATGAGGCACTTTTTAGTATCTCGCGCGGTTGTAAGGATATAGGGGGGGTGTTCGGTTGGAGGGTGTGTTCGGTTGGGGGGTGACCCCTTCTACCAGAATCATCGAGAGCTATTTCACTTAAAGTAAGGCATTATCTCCAACTCGATTCGATACTCAAGGTGTTCAGACATGGACTGAATAGATTACACATGGCACAGCAATGTCAACGGTCGCGGGTTCTGCAGCACTTGTATCGTACAATAGCTCTTTCTGCTGTGCATCTTTGATGTGGCTATCGTGCCTGTAAATACTCTGTTGTAGCGTGGTTTTCTCGCGCCCGGGCGGCCAACTCCTCATATAAAAAACTAATTATTAGATAGCTTATTAGACCACGAGCATAAGGTATATAGACTTTATA
>JAABUP010001335.1_pt1 | contig 51571 bp, 88 predicted proteins | sample 5559201 | NCBI WGS metagenome assembly JAABUP01 (sample SAMN10711887, study PRJNA513373) | rock metagenome | isolation source: Antarctica rocks | place: Antarctica | reverse complement strand
CTGCAGAGAGCACACTGCTGGGATGGTACCTGGCATGACTTAGAATTCCAAGTGACTCCTGAACAGTGTCCGTTGCAGACAGATACGATTGAATTCACTGAGCTCTGAGCTGCCGACTTAGGAGGCTCCAATTATGATCGCTGAAAAGCGTGAACCTTGTTTTTTCCTTTACTTGTTTCCATTGCGTCAGTTGTGTTGGCATTCACTTCATAAGTTGCCAGTTGGTCGTCATGTCATGTGCTGCGATTGATTGTTACTGCATCTAACTATGTGTAGCTGCTGTTTGTTGGCTATGCTGAACCTCATCTTTGATATCTGCAGGCGAGGTGAGAGACATTGTCCTTCTGGATGTGTCTCCTCTGTCCCTGGGACTGGAGACTTTGGGGGGTGTCATGACCAAGCTCATCCCCAGGAACACCACTCTGCCCACCAGCAAATCTGAAGTCTTCTCCACAGCAGCAGACGGCCAGACCAGTGTGGAGATCAATGTTCTGCAAGGTCAGTATTTCCATCTTCACATTTACATGTGCTATAAAGCTTCTGTGTGTGATGCAATAGTGCTCTGCACATGTTTTTCGCACACTTCTAATTTGCTTTGTTAATGAACAAAAAGCAATGCCCTCTCTGTCCAAACAATTGTATAGCGCCAGCTGCCCAGGTTGTGCAGCAACAGCTGCTCCAGCAGCACAGGCCCTGTAGTTTCTGACGGCAATATTTGCAGACTGATGTGCATGGGTGCTGCAAATCACTTGACATCCTTTGGCTCAATCTCTTTCTTGTATCTCTGCTCTCTCTCATTGATAAGCCGTTTATGTCAGTGACCTTTTTAGCAAGGTTACTCACCCACATGACTTTGTTGTTACGCTGCAGGGGAGCGTGAATTTGTGAAGGACAACAAGAGCCTGGGTAACTTCAGGCTTGATGGCATCCCCCCGGCACCCAGGGGAGTCCCCCAGGTTGAGGTCAAGTTTGACATTGACGCCAACGGTATCCTGAGTGTGACAGCCACAGACAAGGGCACACAGAAGAAGCAGGACATCAAGATCACCGGTGCCAGCACACTCAACAGTGACGAGGTAGACAGGATGGTCCAGGAGGCTGAGAAGTACAGCGCTGAGGACAAGACGAAGAGGGACGCCATTGAGACCAAGAACCAGGTATGCAGACCACAGGCTGAATCCATGGCATGAGCTTCTTTGTCCTTGCTATTTTCTTTTAAGCATATCAGCTTTATTGTCTTTAGTCCTTTCCTTCAACCATGTGGTGCTTAGTATTTTCTTTCAAGCCCTTTGCTTGGTCTTGCACAAATGCGTGGTGTGCAAGCATGTGGCACTGACATGTTGTCAATTGCATTGCAGTGTTTCTTGTCAACATTGTTGCAGTAGACTGCATCTGAATCAAATTAGCTGTGGCTCAGTCTGCATGTTTCTCTGCAGGCTGACAGTGCTGCGTACCAAGCAGAGAAGCAGCTCAAGGAGTTTGGTGACAAGGTGCCTGCTGACGTGAAGTCAAAGGTTGAGGCCAAGATCACTTCAGTCAGAGATGCCATCAGCAAGGATGACACTGAGCTGATGAAGTCAGAGATGGAGGCACTGCAACAGGAGATGATGGGTGTTGGCCAGGCTGTATACTCTCAGGCACAGCAGGGTGAGGCTGGTGCTCCTGGCCCAGACGGAGCTCCTGGTGCTGACAAGAAGGATGGTGGAGACAATGTAGTAGATGCTGAGTTCACTGACACCGACAAGTAGACGTGAACAGGAAGGTGCTTATTGTTACTTATCTGCTGGGCAAGCGCTGCTAGGCAGATTTGTTGTGTGTGTGCTGTGTGTTGGTGTTCCTGGGCGCAGTTTTTGACCGTAGTGTTACACAAATGAATGAACCCCCCATCTGCAATGTAGGTGTGCAGCCATAGCAAAGTGTGTTTTTTCCAAGCCTAGTTCAACTGAGAGATGTTTCTCAGTTACTTGAATTATTTACATTCTGTAAAGCTTTCTATTGGCACAGCCACAAGTTTTCTCGCTGTTCTGCAGCAGATGTAGCCCTGCTGACCTGATCGAGGCTCCCATGGCTTCCCAAATGCATGCAAGCCAATCCCATAGCCAAGCTGGTGTGTGGCAGCAATATCTGCTCACTGCTGTACTGTGCGATATTCCACACAATGGACCAGCTTGTTTGCCCTGGTCGATCTGCTTGTATGCTGCTGATCTCATGGCTTGCTCATGCATTCCACATTCAAGATACAGACTGCATTGCTCTTGCTATGTTTACAACATGAGTGGCAACCAGGTTATGTCAGTACACATGCGCCTAGTCCTGCCAAGATATATTGCTGCTTGGCATGTGTGTCCGCCACAGGCAGCTGCAGATGGGCGATGGCACTGCTTCGTTGTGGATCACTGTACAGAGGGATCTGTAAAGATGGCTCTGATGTAACCTGTTGCTGCTTAGGCATCCAGGCCAACAGCACAGCTGGTATTGGGTTGTTGGTCGGAGACTCAGACGTCAGTGGTCTCAACCTGTTGCCTTCAAATGCGGCTCCTTGGAGCATTATGTTTGACAGCGTGAGATACGGCAGACCCTGAACGGCAGGAGAGCACTCAGAATGATGCATGATTCGCCCATAGGGTTCTGCTGACAGCCCGCACAGACTAGCCAGTGGTGCCTAGGGACTGTAAGTAGCCCTTAACCCATATCCTGCAGCTCTGGAGGGTTGCATTGGATGCAGCATTGGTCCATGAAGTGTAGTGCATGCGACGCTGTGAAGCCAACGTAAAACAGACTTGCTTACCTGCAGCCTACTCCTGTCCCAAGCAGTGACAAGCCTGAGATCGTCCATAGGCACTCCTAGCTGATGCACACACTCCTGCCGCAGTGCGTTCAGTAGTCTCCCTGCAGCACCATATTCTGATGACATGAATGATCTTATGTGCACCCAGAAATTCTATAACATGAGCCCGTTTCGGATCACAGGGCAGCACCACAACACCGGAACACTCCTTGAATTTGGACTGCCTGTTCTGTGTCAGTGGCTGTCAACATAAAATGTGTGTGTATGCATTGAGTTCATGTACATTGCTAGACAGCATTCACACAGATCGCAAGTGTGTTGCGCGTCTGATGCAACACCCAACACGGAGCAGACAGGCTCCAAACGAAACACTTCGAGGTGCCCACAGGCTGTAGCTCAACATGCAAAAATGGAGCGCAAAACAGAAAAACGAGTGGAGGAGCAGGGCATCGATCCCTGTACCTCTGACATGCAAAGTCAGCGCTCTACCATATGAGCTACACCCCCAGATTGTGGTGGATCCAGGCATTTGTACTCTTCATAACAATGTATATGACTGCACACGTCATCAGCTTTGCAGTTTAGGACCAAAACAAACTGCACATGCCATGTTTATGTGTCGATGTTGATCACCTGGATTGAACAGGTGGCCAAGATTGAGCTGTGCTGACCACAGCCTGCCAGCAGCTGAAGCTGCCAGCCATGACCCCAGAGAGGTTGCTTTCTGTGCCGCAGCTGCACAGTAGGCAAGCGGCTGCTCTGGACCTGACCACAGCTCACTCCACACACAAGGCACCTGATTTGTGAGCAGAACAAGGCCCAACTCCTGCAAGGCAGCACAGTCACCCTGTTGGGCGAAACGAATTTTGCTTGCTTCAATACAGAATGTGATGGCTGCATTGTCATGTTGCACCATGAAGCAGATCACAACTGCATGTGTGACGAAGCATGAGGTATCTGAGCAAGTATGTAAGGAACAGCAGTTATGCATGATGCACGGTCACGCTTGTGAGCGTCACACATGTTGATGGTAGCATTTGGTGAAAGGATTGCATGGATCAGTGGTGCAAAGCCTACGACAATGCAGAAACGATGGTCAGAACGTGACAGCACAGTGACAATGACAAGTGTCAAACCTGCACTTGAGGTGTGAGGACGGTAGATCCCAGCACCGCATCAGACAAGCTGGCAAGGCTTGTGCTGACAGCGGTGATGAGCTGCTGAGCAAAGCCTGCTTCTGAAGCCAGAAAGGCATCCAGTGGAGAAGAGGAGGCTGTGATGGGCAGAGCCAACTGGGCAAAGTTTGGCAGGGAAGGGAGCAGTGACTCCCAAAGCCTGAGGAGGGGTCCCAGCTGAGCTGCCCATCGCATGCGCTCATATCCCAAAGCAGACTCCTGCAGTACATCATGCTTGACGACGCCTTACAGCTCAGAAATAGCACAATCTGAATGTGCCCAATGCTATAGAAAACGCTTGTGCAGTATCGTTCATGCGTTCCAATCTTGGGTCAAGGCTGTTTCGGCATGCCAGATAGGGCTCACAAAAGGCTACCAGCTTCAGTCTAGGTGAGACACAATCATGCTGCTCACCAACTGATACAGCACAGAAGAATGCATGCTCTGGACCGGCAGGCTTCTAATAAAGAAAACGTGTTTTGTTCCCTTTATCTTTTCTTTCAGAAAATATGTAAAAAGGCTCACCTGAGATGTAGTCACAAGCTTGAGTTGTGCAACAACAGCAGCACTGGCAACCCGGCCAGCGGCCCTGTTGATGTTGGCAGGCAGGCCAAACAAGGCCGGCGAGTCTGACTCTGGCAGGGACTCAATGAGCGTGGAGTAGTCGAGGGGGTTGGATGAGTTGGGGATGGTGAGGCGGGTGCCGGGCAGAGGCCGTGCCCCACAGCCCTCTGATGTAACTGCCTCCTCACAGATGAACTGCTCCAGATAAGCACGCAGAATCTGCAGCAGATGCATGGGGATTGTACATGTGCTGACACAGGGCATTGGCAGGACTCCAGGATCAACATCATGTGCTGTCATCAGTGCAAGCGGCGCACAGAAGGCATGTGCCACAGCACATGTTTACATCATTCCTGTGATATGTATTGCCTGCAGAAGGTTTGTTGCTCAAGGCCTTGATGACAGGTGTGGCATCGCATACACAGCCAGACATACGCAGCTCATCTTGCACTTTCTTATGTAGCTGTAAACTGCTTGATTGCCTGCATACAAAGAATTGGCCGGGAGCTGCAAGGAACAGGCTCAGGGAAGTCAGACATACCTGAAAGTCATGCAGGTTGTCCACTCGGCCGCCGTAGATGGCATTCTCTAGCAGGCCCCTCAGCTTCTTCCAGTGGGGCTGCCTGCCCTCGCTGTTGGCTGTTACCACATCTGCGCCGCTTCTCAAGTCGCTGAAATTGAAGTCATAGAAGCTGGCCCATCCCTGCATGGTGAATGTGTGAGCGCCTGAACCTCATGAAAGTGCATGAATTTGCTTCACTGGTTGCGAGCCAGTGCAGTCAACGCATGAAATTGGGGTGCAGAGTCCAGATGACGACACGAGGTGAAGCGAACACCTCAGAAAGCACATTTGAACGCGTGCCAGTAGCTGTCAAGGAATGCTTCTTGACAGCGCATGAGCCAATGATGATTGTGCTAGGCGCCTTGTGTAAGATGTCATGACAGCACATGCATGGTAGTGGATTGTCTGGTCTAGTTTTAGTCAAAGATTGTGAATGTAATGGCAGCAAGGCATGCAGGAGCAACAGTCTGGAATCAATGGTTCTATAAAGAGTGTTTGAAAAGCGGACTGGCAGTGAAGACATGGCTTGTCTCTCGGCAAGATGAGAGTGTGAGGCACTATCAGTTAATGTGTGAGAAAGGGCTTGCCTGAGGCATGTAGGTACGTCTCTCCTGGACAATGGCATGGAACCAGGCCAGCGTGAACAGCAGCTGGGCTTGCAGGGGGGCAGCCCTGGATATGAAGGCCGGGCCCCACGCCTCAAAGGTGCGCTGCAAGTTACGCTTCACGCCAGGAGGCGCCTCAAAGCTCACCTTCATCCACACACAAACAGCTCAGAGACCTCGGCTGAGCAATCTGCATGCCTGTTATCTGATGCACAAGATGGTGACATGCTAAATTGCACATGCAATGAATGATGACCTGCGACTATGCAGTGTAGCCATGTGGTCAAAGCAACACGTGCTGCTACAGACCAAACAACTACAGATGCAATGTCGTAACATCGTGGCCATGCATCATATCAAGAGAAATCCAGCAGTATCAGTACCTGTTTTGTTGGTAGAGCACTTTTGGATGAAGACAGAATGTGCATGGCAGCAGAGTGATGGTGTGAAGCACTTTTACCTTGAGGCAGGCTTCTAGCAGGGCAGGGGGAAAGTCAGGGTGGGGCTCAGAGGTGAGCAGCAGTCGGAAGGAGGGGTGGGGCGTCAGACCCCGCAGGGCCTTTTCCAACACTGGTAGCCAAGCAACCACCAGATGTACATTCTTCAGGCACAACCACTCCCCTGCATGCACACTTGCAAGCTATGCACATGGAGACCAACAGACGCACCAGCACAGTCTGTCACGTGAGTCACGTGAGGCAAATGGAGACAGGTTGTTGTACAGAAGACTTGAATCAAGTTCAACAGAGTAGTATTGTCACACCAGGCCCAGCCTCATAATCACTACCACCACACCTATCCCAGACATCTGTAATCTCTCATACGGTGATTTGCTCAGACGGTCTACATGTCTCTCACAACACGCTTGTACAACATGCATGGTCTCGAGCTGTGCTGAGGCAAGTAAGCAAGTGCGAGGTGCCGCACCAGATAGTGCACAGGATTGGAGCAAGTCCAGGGCTGGCTGTGTCTGGCCCTGCCCCATGGCCAGCTGATGGTATGCAGCAGCGCCCACAATGCTGTTTGCCACCTCCTGCAGCTCCTGGGAGGGATCGGCTCCCAGATTGGTCATGAAAAGCAATGGAACTCCTGCACACGTTGGCAGACCACTATACAGCTTCCATCAGAGAGAGAGAAGCATATTACATCCTTTGTCCAGCCTCAAGTCTCATGGATGTGCCAGGGTATGTGAACCCTGACAAACTGATGAATGTGCCAATCGAATTTGTCTGCAGTGTATGGCTTCTATTCTATTTACAGGTAGCAGAAGCAGACTAAAGCCAATACTTGGCTGCGCGCATCAAACACAACAGTGTAGAAATAACTGGAGATAGCTGCAAAGTGTGTGATCGCAGCAGCAACATTGACAAGCCTTTTGGAGCAAATCATCACTGATGCCAGGCTGCCAGGACTTGCCAGGACTGGATCGGTGAAATAGCAACGACAGCAGAAGTCAAGCAAGGCATCTGGATGATGATGTGGCATGTTAAGAGAGGTTACAGTAGAGTGCTTGGTGGTGGTAGGAGTTGATGGAGGTGAAGAGGGTGTTGCTAGGGTGGTTCACCTGCTGAGGCCTCTTGGCGCAGGATGGTGGCAATGCTGAGGGGGGGCGGGCTGATGCTGTCTAAGCCCAGAGCGCTACACACAAAGGAGCTCATGGCTGCTTCCAACCTGTCTGGCCTCACAGCCTACATCCACACCATGTTTGATTGCTTGACAGTTGTTGGAGACAACAGCGGCCGTGCAATCACATTCTGGAGTGAAAACAAAAAGACCCAAATGGTTCCAGAGTGTCTGCTTCTGTTCAGGAAAGAGTGAAGGCAGGGCGTGTGTCATGGAGCCTGTACATTGTACGCTATCAGATGAGTTGTGAGTCCATTATCAACTGTGTGCATCTGTAAGATGAAAGGGCTGTCATCTGCAAATCTTGTCAAATTGCAAGTGCGTTGGACACTGCATCTGAGCTGTTGAACAGCAGCAGTGCTCACAACCTTTGCCATCAGCAGTTTCAGGGACAGTCATGTGTTGGCACTACAACATAGTGCTCATCAGGACTTAAGGGCCAGACCTGCATGAGCAAGAGGCGCTGGAAGGCATTGAGCTTGGCAGCTGGGCCAGCAGGGAAGGTGGCCTCAGGGGCAGGGCTGTTGGCCCAAGGGCCCCACAGCTGGGCTTCATTGATGTTGCAGTCAGCCAGCAGTGGGCCGCAATGAGTGGCAAGAGCAGCCCAGGCGGCAGACATCTCTTCAGCCACCCAAGCGGGCCGGCCTCCTTGCGCGGTGCCTACAAGACACACCATGCCTGTAATGGCTGCTGCCACTACGTCCAGCATCAGAGCTCAACATGAGCTGTGAAAGTATCAGTATTTTAGCTGTTCTTGTATTCATGCTGAGGCTAACAGCGTGCCATGCATGGTGGCTGCATGTCCTGCATTGTGAGTCTTGTGGGGGGCCGCAAACCATGCCTTTCTATCTGATGGTTGTATGCACACACCACCACCACTTGTGCTCATGCCAGGTCTTTTGCATCCCACATTTCAGCAGCTACATTTCAGCGAGATGTTGCAATCTCTCACACTTCAGTGCCTTATCATGCCTTCAGAAGCGTGTGTCATGCCAAACACAAACATGTAGCAAGCCAGACATTGCAAGAGCTGAGCATCATACCCACAGCATTGCCCAAGAACAGATCCCACTCTACAGCTTGGAACAGATGAGGTACAAGGTTGTACGCCAAGTGCATTCCAAAGGCCAGGCGGTCGGAGTTGAACAGGGCTTGGCTGACGTGGTCCATGACCAGCTGTGTCAGGGCTGATGACAAGGCAGCCAGATGACTACTCAGATTGCCAGTGGAAGCACCGCTTTGCAGAGCCTGTCACAAGACATTGACACAGTGCTGAGTACTTGCCACAACATGTTTGTGAGGCAACAATGACAAGGTGTTGGTGGGGATTTTCAATCCCTAAAGTGGATGTGATCTGAGCAAGATGACAAAGGGTGGCCCAGGCACTGATGGGAGACTATCGAGTAAGCGCAGTGCATATGCTTGCCATGCTGTGTATGCTGTCAGCTTTGCTGCAGCCCAGGCAGACCACATGCAATATGGTGTGACACAGCATGATGTGTACTTCATGTCCCTGGGGGCATTGTGCATGTCACCTTGGAGAACAGCGCCAAGAAGACAGCCAGGGAGAAGTGGTACATGGTGTTCATGGTCTGCAGGTCACGCATGGCAAAGAAGATGGAGGCCCCTCTTGCAGCCAGGGGCCGGTACACCTCCCTCTGCTCTGACAAGCTATTCTGTACATCAAGCAACACTGCCAGTGAACATCAAAGTAGTGTTTTTCGACTTTGCAACATTGCCAATGAACGTCAAAGTAATGCTTTGTGACTTTGCAAACAGGAGTGGTGTCACCACATGTCATTGCATCTTCCAACCTAACAGCCGGTGAATTGCACCAGCAATTGGCTAGACATGGCAGCTTGTACGCCGCTGCCTCAACGCCATGGCTCCCGTGATCAAGCTTGCAGATGGGCATCAACATTGACTCATGCCTGGAATCTCAGAAGACAAAGCTCGCACCATGGTGCAGTCAAGACAAAGAATTGGTCTCAAACATTTTTCTAAAGATGTTAAATTGCTTGCAACAGTCTGCAAGGTACAAGGGCTGACCTGTACGTTGCAGCTCTCCTGCAGACTAGCATTAATAGTGGCTGCTTTAGCTTTGGCCTGGTTCAAGCTTTCCAGCAGCTCCTGATTGTCTAACAAGCTGCCCTGCATTGCACATTGGCAGCGCACATCACAGACAGGCATGGCAGCAGCTGATTCGACAGAAGCTGGGCTTAGGTAGTCACACATTAGTAGCTACACAGCTTTCCAGAAGATCTCTACAGGTCTGAGTAGTATCCCATGTACGGCCCAAAGACGTCACTCTCGGCTCTCGGCTTCAACAATGGGCATACTCATCTTTGTGCTTTCTGCCAAGTAAACGCAGGACAAAACACCTTACAACAGCCCATCCACCAAAGAGCTAGTCCTGCTGTATCTGCCAAAAGGCGGCTTTGGATAAACCAGGGTGCTAGCACTTTTGACGTGGCATAAGCCTGCTGTATGGCCTTCTGAATCGGGGTGAGGCATAACTGATACCTACCTGGCTAACGCGAGAGCAAAGGCTGGCACAGGTGAAAATCAATTCATCAATAAGGGTGTGGCTACTTGCCTTGGATGTGGCCAGGGACTGCAAGACTTGGGTATCCAGGGCTGCCAGCTGCAAGCGCTGCTCCTCCTCCTGCTGCAGCAGGGCAGTGCGCTGAGACTCTAGCTGGGGCTGCTCTGCCTGTAGGGCTAGACCCAGCAGTAGCCCTTCCAGACCGCTCCTGCAAGGCATGGGTGTGCTTGTTAGCTCCTTGATTGCGTACCAGTGACACAAAACTGCACAAGACATGCCACTGCCATAAGGAAATGACTGCCTGATGGACACAGGTTGTGTTGTATCTCAGCGCATGCTGCGTATATACCACCACCTGTAGCAAATCAACCAGTTGATGAGAGGAGTCTGCCCCACCTGGTGACTGTGAAGTTGACCAAGCAAAGCAAGGCAGCAGCATCAACCGCCAGCTGAGGGCGTGAGTTGCGAGTCACGAGCATGAGCCTGAAGTCCTTGTTGTAATCAACTATCCTGTCGCCAATCTTCACGCTGCTGCTTGAGCCCTGACCCTGCATGTCTCCAGTGAGCAGAGGGTACATGAGGGGCTCCATGCTGTCTACCTCTTCCACCACCAGAGTCTTACCAAAACGCACTGCAAGCTCTAGGGTAGTCACAAATCTGCAGGCAAAGCAAGGCATCATTCAACTCGAATCGAACATCTGTTGTTGACTTGGTGGACTTCTTCGATCTGTGACCAGACTGAGCGGTTGTCGTCCGTGAGTTGTCGTACAATGCAAAGATGTTGTCGTGAATGAGTTTCTTGAGTTTCCGTCCTGTAACAGCAGCATGTGGTATTAGTCTGTTTCACAGTATGCGGTGGGTGACTGAATACTTTCAGGTGTTCATGGCAAAGAGAGTTTTGCATGAGCTGGATTGCATGATGGGCAGATTACAGCATCAGTTGCTGAGCTGTGTCTCATTGTGTACAACATTTCATCTATGCCATTGCTGCAGGTATGCAACATGATGAGCAAGACGCTTCATAGACACACTGGGCTATGGGTTTTCAGCGTTCCAAAAGCTTGCAAAGCATGACAACACCGCAAAGCAGTGCCTAAACATCAAGCGGGATGCAGCATTTGCTGCACTGGTTTTAGCAAGAGCATGCCTGCCGCTGTGCATTGGCACAACTTCAAAGTTGGTGCCTTGCGCCTTTAGATGGGCTTGCAGCCAGTGAGATGCCTGACCAGATGGGTCCAGAATCAGGGGTGGGCGCCAGGACTGCAGGATGATAACAGCATTTTCTGCTGACAGTGTATCATGAGCCAGGCCTGCAGAGCAGCATCCACAATCAGCAGTGCCTTACTCAAAACCTGATGCGCATCTTGACAGTCTCAGACTGGTCTGCACTGTGTAGGAGTGTGTAGTACCACACTAGAGATCATCAAAGAGCATTGCAGCAAGGCATTGGTGTCTGTCTGATGAAGATCATGTGATCATGCACATCATGGCATGATGCAGCCATGATGTCTGTCATTTTGTTGACTTCTCAACTTGGCACTTTGCCTGTGGACTGGACAGCTGTCAGGTGGTCTGCTGAGTAACGCTTACCATGCAGTGGCAAACAGCTATGTACCTTGAGTTTTCCAGGTCAGCTGCTCTGTTTCAGAGGCCAGGAACTTGGTCAGGCTCCAGGAGGCTGTCATCTTTACATCTACGCACCACTGGGTCACTTTGGCTTGCCGCACATCTTCCGGCTCTTTGCCTAGATACGTGATGAAGGCAGCTGCCAGCAAGGCGCCAGTAGGCAGCTGCTGCAGAACCTGTGTGAATTCAGCTACCTGCAAGAAGGAATGCCTTAGGGGGTGCTCAGGCCGTTTTGCTGTAGAGAGCTTGTCACTGCTTGGCAATACCAGGTGTGCTCAGGAGACTGTGCCGCCTGCTTGCTGCAACATGTGTAAAGCGAGTGTGTTTGCTGCCTCTCAAGCAAAGGCTAGGGCAGTTTTTAGATTTTCAGGCAGAGCAGGCACACAGTTCAGCTGGCAATAGAGTGTTGTAGGTCACGAGAGCACACAGTCCACTGTGTCAAGACTGCAGCAGTCTTTCCAGGTCGTGCTGATGCTCAGAGTGCTCTTGACAGACGCTGAGCTGTGCTATGCAGCATCATGTAATTAGTATGTAGCACAAGCACAGCCAATATCTTTTCACATAATACACATTGTTTGCGAACGAATTTTGGTGTTGACTGGGAAATGGGATGGTCAGGCACATTGCCCAGGCTGACCTGTGCTTCCCATCTGCTCTTTTCACCGGACAGCTTGCCCAGCAGGGAGGAGGCGGCAGTGAGGGTGGCCTCAGCCTTGGCCAGGCTGTTCTTGAGCTCAATCTCTAGGCCCTTCTTGCTCTCAAACTCCCCTTTCAGGCTGACCACCTGCCCATCCAGCTGCTGAAGCTGTGCCTCACACCCTGCGATGCGCTCCTGCATTCCAATAACCCTTATTGACATGACGCTCTAGGCTTGAGGGGGTCACATTGTTGACAAGCAGCACTATCACGCTTGTCAACCAATTCTTACAGGCTTGACAGGCTTCGGATGTGCTTGCATGCGGTGTTATACGATGCTTGCTAGTCACAGGCTGAAAGGCTTTGAATGCACTTGCATGCAGTGCACTATGCTGCTTGCAAGGCTGAATCCAACCTGTGACTGTGTGTAGTTGGCAGTGAGGCCGCCCAACTCCTGCTCTAGTGGGGCCACTTTCTGCAAGACATCTGCGTACTGCAGGTTGGCAGTGACCCAAGCTGCTAAGGGGGCAGCAGCCTGGGAGACCCTGAAGATGGTGGCTTGCTCAAAGGAGGCTCCCTTCTGAGCCAGAAGCCGATTCACAGCTGTCCGCATCTCAGGTGTGATGCGGTGAGCATCGTACTCTATGATCTCATTCTGCAGTTACACTGTAGGCATCAGTTTCATGAAGGCAACATAATGATGGTGGAATGCAGCATTAAAGACAAGTGTGCTGGCAGAGCGCTTTGGCCCTGGTATTTAGCCAGTGTTGTCAGCGAACATGTAAGTGAGGGGTTCCTGACGCAGCAATGCCCTTCAAGCACGTGGCTATGTTGGCCAGCACACAATGCATGAGCTGGCAAAACACTGATCCCAGCGTCCAGCCTGAAAACTTATCAGCCAAGCTGCAGACTGAGAAGCAGTTGCATGGTACTACTGTGACAGGAGGCAGACGATGCTCTGCATGTAACGGAGAATCTGTGGCTCATGCAGGATGGCAGTCAGGACCACCTTGATGCCTCTGTTGCCGAGGAACTTCTTCATGCTGTTCCAGGAGGTGTCAGCCTGGCCCATCAGCTTGAGCACCCCCTCCAGGACGTCCCGGATGGCATCAGGGGGTGCTTTCAGGGAGCGGATCTCGTTCAGGTGGTCAGACTTGATCTGGCCCACTGCAAGCCGGGCGGCTTCAATGATGGGAGCCACCACTGCCAGCTCTGACTCTACATCCCCCTTCCTGCCATTGATTGATACCTGCCAAGAAACGATGCCAAGAAACAATTCAATGGATTGATGGATTGATTCCTGCCAGCACGTCGCCAAGAAACAGTTCAATGGAAGTTGCAATCAAGCAGTTTGTGAGGAGAATACATCAACATGACTCTGGACTACAACACATGCATGGTGACTGCATGCATGTGTGAAAGACTTGTGATGCTGTTTTGGCGCTGGGACGTGTGCAGAGCACATGTCGTCATAGTGTCTTGAACAGCTCATGTGCGAACTTGTCATTGAGTCATGACTGGTATGAGAAGCTGTCAAGTTTGCAGTTGTACCTGGTCATCAGCCAATTGCTTCTTGAGCAGAGCAGCTTCTTGTCGGTGACCAGAGGCCTGCTCCATGGCAGCAGTGATGTTCTGCAGAGCCTGCTCTGCCTGGACCTGTATACCAAGCAGAACACACATTTCATTGTCCATAACAGCAATATGGCTGATGTTCCAAGCTGCCAAACCAGCACACATCTTGCAGCAGAGTTCCAGCTGTCATCAACTAGCATCCCTAGTGGAGTAAGGCGAGTGCACAAGCACCCTATCAGACCACATACGATAACAGTTTGCTTGCTCACTTGGCGCCCAGCATGGTATGACATGGGGGGCAGAATACCTGACTGGCTTTGAGCTGAACGCGCTGCTGCTGAGCCTCTTTTGAGAGTGTGTCCACAGTGGTAGCAGCTCCAGCCAACTTGCTCAGACCTCCCTATACACCCAGCCAGCTCACAGGCTTAGCAAGTCATTACAAAAGAAAAGAAGAGACTACGCCTTTCGGCGTCAATTCAATGAGAAGCCAAGTATGATAACAGGCTGCCCACAAGCATTACAAGAGAAGTTACTGAACCATCAATGTGAATGGGATGACAGCTTGTCATGATGTGAGTTAGCCTCTGCGTAAGCAACGAGGCTGCCTTGTGCATTGTGCGCAACATGGCATTGATTGACGCATTCACGGCCAAAGCAGCAGACTCGAAGTACCAAATGAGGAAGGCTGTGCAGCAGGAGGCCGACATGTACCTTGAGGAAGTTTTGTTGCTGAAGGAGCTGCGACCGTTTCTTGGTATAGATGCTGCTGCACAGGCTGACAAAGGCAACATAATGTCGGGGAGTGGCTCCTGTGGATAGGCAACTATTGTGCAGCACCACTGCCTGCTGCACCAGCTTGCTAGTGCCGGTAGCGTCCTTCTCAGCATCATCCAAGATGGGTTGCAGGCGAGCAGTAGCAACAGCTTGCATGCCATCTTGATCCCAGCCCTCCATCCACTGAATGTTGCATCTACAATAGCACATGTTGTGTCTGCTTGCACTCTGGTCAGCTAGCTAGAAGCCTTCCTGCATGGCCTTCCCGCAGCATGCTTGACAGGCCAATGGCAATTGTGCTGAAAGTGCTGGTGAAATCAGCACACAGCAAGCTACATAAACAATGTGCTCAGGGACACACATTGATTGTCAACATAGTCACATCAGAACAGTATCTAGTCCTCCACTTCATAGACAGAGTGGCAGCAGTTCGACGTTGTGGCAAGGTCTGCTTGACATTGGCAAGTCTGCCAGATGGAAGCCCAGACCTTGAGAACAGGGCCGGGTTTGCTTGGCAGCGGTGCTGGAAGTCTGGGCTTGAGGGGTCCATGCTGATCACAATACGCAGGTTGCGCTGCACCTGGGCAGTGAAGAAGGAGAACAGAGTCTGCCCCAGCAGGGCCTGAGAGGCAACCACCTCTTTCAGAGGAGCAAGAGTGCTGTCCAGTTCCTCGTTGGTGAAGAGGCCATGAACCTGCAGCGAGTGCAGAGAGGTCCTTGATTGTTGACGGACGAGTTTGTGAAGTCCTCAATGTCAGGCGTATGAACACAACACCTCCTGATGGCTGTTGTAGCATGTGCGCGCGTCTGTCTTGGCAGACACACTTGCAGCGAATTCCTGGTCACACCGCTGGGTGACGGCCGGTATATGACAGCAAACTGATGGAATACTGTCAAGGCGTTTAGAGGCAGCTTATTGGGTGATGGGATATGAAGTCACCTCTCCTCCACTGAGTAGGCTGTTGATGCATTCCAAGAAGCCAGGGTCCATCATCTGATGATCCTCAAGGAACAAGCACACTGGCTGCCCTTCCACTCCTGTCTTCAGCATCAGGGCCTTCAAGTCACTGCGGAACGACTGCAAGCTGTATCCCCTGGGCATGCTGGGAGAAAACACCTGCCAGCACAGCACCCTTAGTCTGTTTGGGCATTGATCAGAAAAGAACAGAAAAGGCTACATCTTCTGGTGTCAACTGAATGAGAGGCCAAGTGTTATACCAGGCTGCCCAGGGGCACTGATACTACACATATGGCTGCAAAGCAAAACAGATCAAACATGTGCAGCAAATGTCACGATGACAGAGTACCGACGGAAGCACTGACAACAGGATGTGCATGCGGCCCGGAAGCCCACAAGCAGAGAGTAGGGGGTGCACACCTCCATGTGATGCATGTAGGCCACTAGAGCCAGTGCAGACTTGCGGCCCACTCCCGCCTGCCCACATACCAAGGCTGCCCCACCAGGCTTGCTCACAACTCTGTCCAGCTGGGCGAGCCGTTCCAGCGCCTGCAAACCAATGGTGATTTGATGGTTACATCTGGACTAATGGTGATGTTATGCATGCATCTGTACTGATGGACTATTAGGCTGTGCCATGCCTTGTCTGGCGGAAAGCTGGACTACCAGCAGATACGGTGTCTTGGCACTGGGCTGGCATTTTGCCAGTTTCGGTTTCATACTGGGACATTGAACCTGATGGGCAGCGCGGCCTGTTGCTGGAAACATCACTGCAGACACAAGCTGAGGAGATCATGTAGGAGTTGCTGCACGCTGACATGCCTGTCATTGTGCAAGGTGACTGCGCATTTGCTGGCTCACTGCCGGCGCACAGTGCCTGTGCACAACTTGTATCATAAACACTAACCAAAGCTGTCGATGTGGTGCTCACCTGCCCAAAAAGCACCACGCTGAGTTCTCTCTGCTCCCGCTGAAATGCTGTCACTTTCTCAGTTACCAGCTGCAGGTAGTCACTGCTGCTCCAGTGGTTGAGCAGCACCTGCACTGCTCCTGTAGAGCCTTTGCCTGCCATGCACAAAATAACAACTATCACGCTGAATGTTTTGGAGCAACTGCAGAAACACTGCGACCTGTAAATTGCCCAAGCTCAAGTGCTTGCTTGCTTGGCAGCCCAGCAAGAAAATAGCATGTAGTCAACACGCCGCAAGCCAGCAACTGCAGCTGCCCATTGGCTGTCATGCCAAGCTGGATGTGTAACGAGGCAGGTCTTGTTGCAATTGTAGCCTGAGCAGTTGACTCCTGAACATGTCTGAGCCCTTGCTTTGTCTGAGCAACACACATGAGTCCTTACCTGGTGTGAGCTGAGCTGCAGAGCCTCCCAAGGTGGCAAAGATGCTGCCTGTCGGGTCCAGGTTCACTCTCCAGTGCTTGCGCAGGATGTCAGCCAGTATGCTGTCAAATCTGGCTGTGTGCTCGCTGCTCACGAGCCGATCTCTGAACACTCGGCAGGCTTCATAAGCTGCAGCCTGTGAGCAATCAAGATGCATGGACATTATGTGCTTAATGACCTGATGTATCTACGGTCATGACACCTGTCAAGCTCTCAAGCACTCAGAGGAGCATCAAGTAATGCCTCAAGTTTGCCCGACACCCTATGCTGTGTGGTGCTGTGTCAATTCTTGATGCAAGGCTGACATTGCATTGCTAATAACAGCATCAAGAGCTGCAAAACGAAGATAGGCTTCAGTGTCTGGCCCTTGCAAATTTTGTATGTAAGCAGTAGTGAGCCCAGCAGTAGACAGATAGTCAGATCTTGCACACCTGGAGCAAATCAGTCGCGTGCAAGCTGTAGCTCTGGAGGCCTGATGCCCAGAGGGACAAGTGACGAGGCGTGAAGATGTAGTGAGGGTGCTGACTTGGGGAGAAGGCAGACTGCAGGGCGGTGTACACTTCCAGCAGGCATGCTGCCAGCTTGTCTGCTGTGCCTTGCCCATTCCAGCTGGGGTCCAAGCCAACGACCTTCACACAACACCAAATGGGTTTCAGAGTGTTATCTCGGCAGAGCACCACACTTTGAGTGGCGACAAAACGTCTAGGCACCGACAATCCAAGTCGCTGCAGTTTCCGGCTGCAGTGGACGCTATTGTAACAGCTGGGGATGGCAGGGATGACAGGAATGATAGGCTGTTGCTGTTACATGAATACTTACTTTTGTGCATGAGGACCCTTTTTGACTTTCTACACGCAGTAAAGGAGTAAATTGGAGACAAGATTCACACCTTGTTCAGACTGCTTGCCAGCATAGCTGAAAGTACAGACTGCAGGTGGGCAGGGGTGGGGTAGCCCATGTAAGCAACATGCATCAGGGCTGCAAAGCGAGGTGCCAGGGGCTGCCGGCCAACAGTTGTTGCTGGGTTCATGCTGCCCACAATCTGAAAGCGTTCCAGTCCTGCCGCACAGCAGAAGAACACCATAAGCTGCTTATCGCATGCGCTGTGATACATTTGAGGGTGATTTCCAGATTGGTTTTGTCTGCAAGTCCAGCTGCTTAGTGCTGCAAGTGGCTTTGTATCTCCAGAGAATTGCACAGGCCATTGTGCACCATGGAGAACTGCCTCTGCTTCAGTTCGTCACAACTTGAGCTGATGCTAGAGCAACAGAATGCTTCCCCATGTGGGCAAATGTGGGTCCAGGAGATGGACCTTGCTCTGACACACAGAGCGTCATGCCATGCAACCCAATCTCACCCACAAACTCCAGCTTGCTGTCATAGAAGCCTTGATATGTGAGCAGCTGCTGCAGGAAAGCCATGACTTGACTGGTGCCATACTTGTCTGCCTTTGGCAAGTTGATGTCACGCAGATACAGCACCAGTTTGCCTGAGTCCTGCAGACAGCACATGCACGTCAGACTTTTCACACTGCTGCTGATGACGTGAACTCTGCTTTACGGTTCTGTCGTAATATGCACAGGCACTGACAAAACAATCACTGAAGTGCTGCAGTAGAAGGGAATGAAGTTTGTATCACAAGTGTGACAGGTTGTAGTCCATGTGTGCCTGGACAAGCGATGGCTTCATTGGGCAGCAGCGTAAGTCTTACCCTGGGTCTGAGCACACGGCCTGTGTTGGTGCTGACAGGGGTGCCGCACATCTGCTCCAACTTCTGAATGATGTTGGCAGCGGTGGTCTGTGCACTGCAGCTGACTGTTGCCACAGCAGTGCCCTGCAGCAAGTGGCTCAGTCATGATGCAAGCACATGACATCATGGACTAATATCATGCTCGCCTGGGGCATGTGACAAGTGTGGCAACCCAAATGACATATTGCCATCGTTTCTCAAAACCTTCCCACAGCTAAAATTGCCCAGTCAAGTAGAGGAAATCCAGGTAGCAAGACCCTAATGCTGATGCTAAGTGCGCATGCTCTTCAAGCAGGCAGCAGGACAAGATGCTCGTGCACGGCTGTGTGGGGGGATGACGTACTGCAAGCTGGGCGAGGCAGTGCTGGAGCAGTGTGGCTTTGCCACAGCCTTCTGGTCCAACCAGCAAAAGAGGAGCCCCTGTGCGCAGCCAGGGGACTAGGCCCAGAATGACATTGCTGACTCCCTCTGTCATGATCAGCTGACCAGAAGGTTGTGGGTCAGGTGCGTCTAGAAAGGAGCTTGGCCCTTCCATGCCCCTGCAGATAGATTTCCAATTGCTAATGTTACACATTTTGCAGACAGGAGTGAGGGGCATGCGGCACGCATGGCATGCTGGCATTTGGGCATGCACAACAACTTCTGCACTGCTGTAGATGCTTGAGATTGTCACCTAGACATGCATGTCAACAAGTCGGGAGACAAACCCAAGGGGTGAGTTTCCTGCATGTCAAAGAAGCCATGCAGGCAAGCTTGTCTGCTGAAACCTTTTATTGACTGGCAGGTGGCAACAAGCAGTCTTGCCCAATGATCCAGCGAACAAAAAGGCTGGCTGTACCTGAGCAGGGCTGTTGTGTCCCCTTGACTAGCACCCAACAGCACATTGGGCTCGCCCATCAGTTTGCTGATCTCAGCAGCTAATCCCTGTCGTCCCGCTTCATCTAGATTGGCACCTAGTCCACGGAACAGGCCACATGCAAAGTCGTGCTTGGTGCCCACATGTGTCAGGTGTGACAGCGCATTGCGTATGACAGCCACGAGTGCAGTGTCCACGGCCAGGCCGTGAGTCTGCACGAGCTGTAGAGCTGGCTTGAAGGCACGCTGCAGCCATTGCTGGATTTGTCCTGTACAGAGAAAGGCAGGAGTCTGTCATGAGCTGCTTGTACCAGCAGCCTTGATGTCCCATGCACAGAATGAGTCATGCCAGACAATGGCATCTGTCCAAGCATGCATGGCAGAAGAGTACCAAGCAGTGGAAACATACATTGACATGCCGTTGTATCAGCTCTCAACATGTGATGTCATGTTAATGCTGTTAGCGCATAAAATTGGTCTAGGTCCATAGGTATAGTCTGCAAGAGTGTGGGGTGATAAGGCTCACCAGCTTGATCTTGTGGTTGTGTGGATAGCCAAGCAGCCAGCATGTTGTCAATGTCATTGTGCTGATCAGACATGAGCAGCATGCCACAGCGACTGACAGTGGCAGGTGACGCATACTGCAGGCTGTGACATTCAAAGATGAAGTTGACATTGTTGGCAAACTGAATCCGCTCTCCACTTGGCATGGTCAGCAACCTGCAAACACCACAGACACAAGTGTTGCTTGTGGGTGTCCTGGTGATGTTGTCAGATTGGGTGTCATAGTGAATGCAGCAGCTCAACAAACCAGTCCAAAACAAACCAGCTACATTGCTGCTAGTCGCTTGACCAAATCGAGGCAACTAAGTATTGTCAGTCAGCATGCCATTGACATGTTCTACATGGAGGTCTTGCCTGTTGTCATCAAGCACTGAATTGAGCGACTCAATCCATTCAGGGTCCACGTCACCATCACAGACAACCCAGGAACGCTGCTCCAGAGGTTCTTTGGCCACTGCTCGTGCAGCTGCTGTCAGGACTCCATCAGTCCATTCCCGAGTGTCAGCATCAATGTGACCTGACAAACACATGTGACAATGTACCCCATCTCCTGCTATATGTGGTTCACAATGAATTCTGTCTTTGCCGTAGGTTCCATAGTGGCCTGCTCTGTGCTTGATGTGTCAACAGTAAGTACACTATGCCATTACTCATGATCTCAACAAAGACCATACTAGCGAGGCTGTGAGGACGTGCAGCCAATCCAAAACACAGTCCAAGCTAATCTGTTGAAATAGGTATGGTGACATACAAATGCATCACAAGCGGTTTGTCCTATTGCACTCACCCAGTAGATGGTGGCGCGAGATGGCCTTGGGGTTCAGTGCGTGTAGGACGGGAGGGCGGCCAAGGGTTGTGAGGGCTGCTTGCAACAGGCGCCATATGGTGGACTTGCCACTGCCTGAGGGACCCACAATGATGACGCCAATACGCTGTAGGCAGGCCAGGTGCAGCTGCAGCACCTTTTCCACCTGTAGTCAGCCCGCGCAAGTCTTGAGATAAGCTGCTTCACTGTTGATCTGCTGAGTTTCTTCATCTGACACTACAAGCACCTTGGAAGATGCCATCTGCCATGCCAAACAATGAAGCAATGGCCAGCCAACAAAGGAGGCCAAGGGAATTTAATGTTAGCTGACTGATGCTTTAATGCAGAAGGGTACAAGGCTCAGGAGTGATACAGGAAGACCATGTTGATGACACACCTGCTCTGGGACTACTTGCAGATGGAGACTTGCTGCTGCATTGTGAATGGCAGCCAGCATCTGATCATCGGCTGTTTCTGGCATGCTGACACCTGAGAAGATGTCCTGAAGGAGAGCCTGGAACCTGCAGACATGGACTCACCACTATCCACCATGAAAAGAAGCTGCCAAAGACTCTGCTGAAGGCGCATCTCTCAATTTTGCAGCAAGCCAGCTGATGCTGAGGAGTCACAGTCATTGGCTAGCTACATAATGTTTACGTAACACATCATACGTGTTCATAATACATGTTCATAGTACATAATACGTAATGTTGAATGATTCAGAAAGCTTGCATGGAACTCAGAAAGCTTGCCTTCCAGTGTCATCAAATGTCAGCTTGGGCATGGTAGCCAGGCAGACACCCTTCACAATGATCTGTGTCTCTGCCACCTGGTTCACTGGCTGCCCAGCTGACCTGTGCTCACGCAGCAGCCTCCCAGCTATGGCCAAGCAGATCTTGAGGGCTCGCAAGCCCCAGTCATAGTGCTGTTGCCTGGAAAGCAGTTGCTGAGCCAGACCAAACAAAGCAACGAGCTTCCTGCGTCCAAACACAGCAAATAGCAACTCTGATTCACATGGTTGCTTAGATGTCAGCTGGAACCTGCTGATCAGCTCAAGTCACATCCACAACAGCGATTGAGCAGGCAAGTACCTTACGACTGCAACGCGCTGTGAGCGTTGCCATACTATCAAGCTGATACTCTTGGTCAGCAGCTACACTAGGCAAGGTGCTGCTGAGCTATTCAGCATGGTGCTTGCATGCACGGAAATGAGCAACCTACCTGCCAAGCTCCTTGGCTGATGCAAATCCATTGGACAGCAACAACACCTCTGCAATGATCTCATTGTCAGGCAGGGTCATTGCTACGCTTCTGAACAGAGCCTTGAGGTTGTCTGGCAGCTTGCTGCGGCCACCGTACCCCTTCCCAGCAGGGTTCATCGTCACAAAAATGCCAGCATTGCAGTTGACATCAATAGAGCGTCCCATCAACTCAACTGACGGCTGGCGTGCTTTGATCGCACCCTGCACCAGTCAAAGGTGAGACGTGACTCCTGTTGCTTTGTCTAATTTGCCTTCGACACTGTGGGTTGCATCTGATATGCATCAGTGAGCGCTTTGCATATGATGAATGGTTGCTGAGTCAGCATCAAGGTCGCTGCCATGCAGCTCAGCCATGGAGCTGTCTGCCCAGTCTACCTTGTGCGCCACATGTGACTCATGCATCCAGGCTGCAATTATGATACATCAATTGCTTTGTGGGTTTGCTCAGAAGAGGCAAGCACTGTGCATAAAGTCTTAGTACCAAAATAGTGCTTGGTAGGTCATGGTTGTGTCAACAGTGTGGTGTCAGATTTGCACCTGTATCAGCTGGATCTGTTGGCTGACAGCAGACAGCACGTCCTCTTCCAACCGGTTGAACTCATCAAAGCAGCCCCAGGCACCGCACTTCACCAGGCCCATGAAAATGCGGCCGACGCTTTTGAAGTCAAACTCACCATCGCAGTTGAAGACCAGGACCTGCATCAGAAGTGTTTGCGCTGCTTTTGGTTGCCATACAGGAGATTGTGAGCATGCGCATAGGAACTTAAGGCAAACTCAAAGGGGCTTAAGTTGCTCTGCTGGCTGAGATGTAGCATGCACAAGCTGCATGCACTGCATGGACATCAGATCAGATGCAAGCCGCAACAGGTGCAGTGCAAAGGGACAATGCCTGCAAAACCCACATGCACATCAGACGCACAACAGACAAGTAGCGTGAGAGCAACCTGTCTTGCAAGGGCTTGACCTAAGGCCTTCACGGACTCTGTCTTGCCAGTGCCTGCAGGCCCATATGGGTTGCCTCCATACCCTAGAGTGATGCCCTGCACTCCAGGCATGCCTGAGTAGTGGTGGGGCAAAGAAAGCTTGCACTTTGCACTGTTATCAATTGGCAAATTCCTTATGAGATGGTAGGTGTGCAGAATCATATGTATTGGCTAGTGCTTTGCAGGTTTGAGTGCCTCCTGGTTTCACTCTAAGCAGGAGATGCATTACCTCACCAGGTGGCACCTAACCAAACAGTTGAACGGCTGTCCTAGCATTTGAGACTTGCAGATTGCAGCACATGCCCAGCTTCAGCAGTAAAACAGTCTGAGGCAGCAGCAAGCATGTGAGCCTGGTTACCTGTGTCAGAGTGAGGTAGCATCTGTCTGTGAGAGGCGTGTACACAAGCTTGGGAGCGTTGCCCTGATATTCCCATGAGTAGTCCAGTGCTGCATCTGCCATCTTGACAACAAGGGCAGTGGCGCCTGTCCTGCCTGTACGGTAATAGCGCAACTGCTTCACCCACACCCAGTCATCTGACGAGCTGACCCCTTCACTGATCAGTGCATCCACAATGTCGATGTGGTGGATGAGATCCAGAACCTGTAAAGCGGTCTCTGTGTCAAGACTGCAGACGTTGTGCCAGTTTGATGTGCTTTGACGGTCATTGATCAAGGATGTGAAGGGCTGAACATGATGCAGCTGGTAAGCACTACGAGGTAGCTGCCTGCCTAGGTTGCATTCAGTGGCCAAATAGCTCAGTTGTGTGCAGCATGTGCTATGAACGCACCACAAACTAGGTGTTGTCAAATATGCTCATGCCAAAGCAGGAGCATGGATGCAGATATGATAGCCAGGTCATGGCTATTGTGTGGCAAGCATGCAAGAGGAGTTCACCAGAGCCTGGATCTTGAGCTGCATGACTCTATAGCCTTCCCAATCAGCTGCAGTGTACTCTGCCAGCTGTTGCTTCAGCTCTGCCTGCACAAGTAGCAAAGTTCTGCTGTCACTTACAGGATAGCATGTATGTGCTTGATCTGCACATTTGCTGTGGCAAGCAAACACCTGGAGGGCGACGCTATGAGTTGTATACCACACTTTGTGCTACTTTCTGCACAGAGCCACAGACTTCCTTGATTGCTTTGATAGGGTAGAATGGAGTTCGACTGCTGAAGGTTGTGCCACTATAGACCTGCATGATACCTGAGATATGCTCTGTGTTATGCAACAGAAGTACTCCTGTGGTACACCGGGTGTATAGTCCAATGAGAAGCCCATATCCAGCATATGAATGCAGCAATGATTTATGTATGAGCACCCCACCTGCAGACTGGACAGCTTGCCTGCCTCAATGGCCTGCTCTGCTTGCTGAGTGAACTTGATAGCAGCTGCCAGGCAGAGCACCTGACTTGGCATACTTTTGAAGTCTGTGTGCTGCATGCAGCTGGTCAGCAAGCCCTGCAAGGTATTAGTTTGGTGGTATTGCTAGTACATACATTTAACTCTACCTGAACCATGTCAGCATAGTAAACAGCAACAGAGAAATGCACACTTTGAGCTGCTACATGCACAAGTTCCTACAAACCAAATGTGCACAGCATGAGAGTTTCAGGAGAGTTGCAAAGCATACAGGGTTGGGAACATGAGAAAAAGCTGTTGCTTATAGACAGGGCGCTGCATGGCGGACCTGTAGAGTGGCCTGCATGCCTGTCAACAGACTCTGTAGCCAGCTTTCAACTTGCTCACTGACTGGCACTGCCGTGGCCAGCTGCACGCTCTCTGACTCTATAGACATGGCAGCTGTGATAGCATCTTTGCTGTCTGTCAGCGCCACTGAATGTACACCAGCAAACAGCTTTTTCAGGTGAGCCTGGATCACTGCAGGGTCCCTGGCTTGACCTAGGATCTGCATAGTCACATGAGGTCATTAGTGAGTTGCTACACAGTTGCTATCAATGCCAGCTACTCAATGAGGCACAGATGGCAGCAAGTGAGATCACGACGTACTGGCAAGCGCATGTTTTGTGAGAAGTGCGCAAGGACGGGAAACCATGCTGGTGCTTTTGATACCTCTAGCAAGTCATCGTCTCCAATGAAATAGAAGCGAGGGAATGCAGAGCGTTTGTCCTCAAGGAAGTTGGACAGGGCTTTTTGACAGATCTCCATCTGCTGCAGCATCTGCTGCAGAGTCTCCTGCAGTTGCACAAGTCAAGATAGGTCTGACCAACGCAAAAAATTTGCAGCTCAAAGGCAGATGAATGCTGATCAGGAGCTTTGTGGTGTTTCAGACTGCAGTTATGCATTCATGTGCTAGTAAGCTGGTCAGCAAGCATTTGAATACATCACATCAGAAGACACCTAGTGTCTGCTGCATCAACAATGCAAAGTCTTCATGCAAAGCCAGAGCTGACACGCATGCAGAGCCGTAGGACTGACCATGATACGTGGTATGTCAGCAAAGTGGACAACCATGGGGTCTGCTTCTGTGCCAGACATCAGTTGCCGCAACTGGTCATCAATCTGCATGCACAGCAGCCAACCAGTAAGATCCTCAGCCTGACATGGTCCTGCATAATTCATGCACAAAAACACAAAGCATACCTCCTTTGATCGTCTAAAGCACTCTTGGTATGACATATATGGTTACTGCCATCTTGAACTTCCACTGTCTATTTGCAAAAAGCAGAATCCATAAAAGTGCAAGATGCAATGAATGGGAGATGCAGTTTGTCTGCTGACAATGCTTCAGTACACAGGTCAGTGGTCAGCAGCTGTAGTACCCGTCTGAAGCGAGGCTGCTCATTGGGCAGGGCCCCTCTTGCAAATATGGGCTCGAGGTACACCCATTTACGCTGGATAGCATTCAGGGTCTGCAGGCCCTCTGACAGCACAGCCAGCCGTCTCTCCCACACACCTGCTTCATCCTGCGCTCAGCATCAACAGCACATCAGGTGTGTGTCAGATGTATCTGGGATGATGTCAGTCTGCAGAATGCGATGGCACAACAATGTGCAGCTCGCTTGGTCTAGCCTAGGTTGCAAGCAAAGATGTACATTGGCACGGCTTATGCTCCCCTTGGCACAATGCTGCAGTGAGCATGCAGCAGACTTGAACAGAGACATGCTTTGCTGCAGTGGTAAGGATGGCACCGCTGCTGTCACGATGCTCACACACAATCTGGATCCAGCTCTTGAAATCTGCTTTGCCTTGTGCTGGGAGTACAGCAGGGCAGGAGGGCAACAAGCGTGGCAGCACAGACCTTGAAGAGATGGAAGTAGGCTGCTTGCTTGAGGCTGGCCACCAGGCTCTGGTGGTCACCCACCTCTGTCATCACCTCTCGCCACTCCTTGATCAGGGGACAGCTCCTGCATAAGCAAATCTTAACTGAATTCACTGCTGCAATCAATCCGCAAGCACTGACAAGTAACTAGCAAGCTTGCAAGCTGAGAGTGGTAACCCCATAACGGCTGATCCAAAAGGAGAGGCCTTTGTTGGTTCTATATTGTTATTAGATTATTTTTGAGACAAATGGACCTGCAGAGTTGCAATACAGCAAACAGTCAAGTTGCACGGTTGTGCCCATAAACCATTTGCAATCTGCTCAATGCACATATGATACACAAGATCTGCCGTCAACGTTCATGCAGCATGGCTAGCATGACAAATGGACTCACTTTGTTCCTGCTGTGGAGGAGTAGCTGTACAGAGTGAAGCGGCGATCCAAGCCCCACACTTGCAGCTCTTCCAAAGCTTTCCTGATGACAGACTCTCCCAGAGCCTGCAGATATACGGCAATGTAGTGCTGGTGATTTGTCTCTGCTTGGTAGCGGCTCAGTTGGGAGACAATAAAGAAAGAAGACTCATGGTAACACGATACTGTTGCTGCTGCTGAAGGAGCTGATGCAGAAAGTACTTTCACTTGATTTCACTTGATGGCCACATTTGAATAGTATGCTCAAAGCACACAATGACAACCTGGGCACTGCATGAGTATGGAAAGGTGCAGGAAAAGTTCAGGAATGATGCTTGATGTGGCATGGCCAAAAAGAGCTGGTGTACCTGTGCATTTAGAGCCTTGATCTCCTCCGCACATCCTGCTAGCCTATCAGCTTTGTCAAGGAAATGAGCTAGTGTCAGATTGTCAAAGGTGACAGCATCTGGACCCTGCAAGAACCATGCATTCAGCCTTTACTGTTAACAGTAATAGTAGTATAAATAATAGTAAGTGATAATAATAACAATGACAATAAAAATACAAATAACAATACTGACAATAATCATATTAATAGAATCGCTTTCCAGCTCATGATGAGCCTTTATTGCAAGACAAGAGATCTGCAGTTGATGCAGTTGCTTCAAACCAGGACACTAGCTCTGGCCACAACTTGCGGTGTATGCCAAATTTTGCGAGGAGGGTAGTGTGAATGCAAAGTGCTGGTTCTAGCAGCAGTAGTGTAGAGTATGGTCCTCTGACCTTTGTCACCAGCTTGAGCATGATGAACAGCTGAGTCCAATGCTTGCGCTCCCAGCCAGTGCCTCGGACAAACTTGAGGTATGGTAGACAGCGCCTGTGTGCACAAAGCAGGGTGTCAGCATGAGTCCACAATGACCAAAGCATATCCTGCAGCTAAAATGCTTGAACTCTGCACTGTAGAGCTTTGCTTGTGCAGCTGTGTCAGAGGATGGGCAGTGACAGGGACTAGAATCTGGGTCAATGAAAGCGCCTGCTTGAGATAGACGCAGGAGGACTGACCTGTATGAGTCAATCTCTTTGGCTAGAATGATAGCCACGGGATCCCCAGACAGTTGACCATCTGTCCCTTTGGACCACTTGTTCAGGAAGTCCTCGATGCGCCACAGCTCGTCCCGCACGCTCAACCAGTCACGTCTGGCTAAGCTGGCCCTCTCAGTCATGAACTCACCAAACCTACTCCAGGCGGCCTGCACAGCCGGTGAGACCTTTGTTTCCTAGGTTGAGCACACCAAGCATTGCAAATCAGGCGATGTAGCAGCACACAAGCAAGGCAACGCTTGGGAGCCTCAGCACTTTGGACTGCAACAGCAACAGCAACAGCAATACTCATGTAAAGTTCGCTGTGGACCATGGTTGATCACTGAAAGTCTGGAGGCGCCATGACTGATGATGACCTTGGTGGTGCTGATGTCATCACTGATGGTGTCCAGCTGACTGAAGTCTGGCTCCTCCATGCTGAAGTGGGCACAGTCGACAGCCGTCTGCTGCGCCTCCTGCTGCAAGTCTGTGAGCTGCTTGCTATAGTCCTCCATCTTGAGCAACATGAGCGCCGGGTCGCCTGAAGGCATGCCATGTGGCTTGACTTCCTGCCAGCGTGCCCCAAACCCAGAGATGCGGCTCTTCATCTCACCCACCTGTGACATGATGCAAGTTGTGATGCTGGCAGAGACTGTGTGTATGGCTGCCGCACAACGCATGCCATTGTGTCATGTGCCATGCTTGGCAGGAGTACTTCATGAGCGATATGTGCACATGTGACACAGGTATGTGCCTTTGAATTCTGGCTGCAATGGTCCTGCAGTGGTGGCAAATACAGGTTGAAGGGGCAGTATTCTACATGATTTCATTGCCATGGCTGATACACATGTGTGGACACCAGAGCCTCAAGCCAACCTGTGGGAGGTGGCAAGCCTGATTGCTTGGAAGTGTCCAGACTGGCAAGACAAGATGTCAAGAGTTTCACAAGCTACTTAGAGCCAGATAGGCTGACCAAGCACGCATCATTCCTCACCTGTCTTGCCAGCTGTACTTGCAGCTGGTTCTTCTGCTCATCCAGATGTGTGTCATGCTGCTGCAGCTGAGCAGTAAAGGCATCCCATGCGTTGTCCACATCAGCCATGTCCACAGGCTGACCAAGACCAACAACACTGCCCGCTGTAGTCACTGACTTGAGCAAGCGGTTCTTCTCATCTATGCGGCGGCGACAATCCATGATGTGCGGTAGGGATGAGACCAGCGTCTTGGCTGCTTGGCGAGCTGTGCCAATCTCTTCAATGCTGGTGGCAGCCTTGCCCAGGGTGGCTTGGGCATCTGACACAAAGGCTTCTACCTCATTTTTCTCAGACAGGGCCTGCATGATGCATGCATTGGTTGCTCACCATCAGGGATTGCATTGCACATGGGAACTTCACCTCATTCTTCACAGATCAGGCCAACTGTGCCTGACCAGGCACATCAGGCATGCATTGGACATGTACCACCACGAGTTGCAACACAGTACAGCACAGCAACATGGAACTGGCCTGAGAAAAGCAGAACCTGTAAGACATCTACTGTTGCCCTTGCTTTGTCTTAAAGCTTAAACCCCTCACAGGCAACAGAATTGTAGGAGTTGCCAGAGCACAGCGTTGCTTTGCAAGCCGTGACACAATAGTCAAACAGGTATCAGGCAAGCAGCAATTGGGCTCAGCTGTGTGTGGTACATGATGGGATGAGCACACAGAAAGAATTGTGGCAGCACCTTGCGCCTCAGGCTGGCCAGCAACTCTTCCCGGAGCTCCTTCATCTGCCTCTCAATGGCGGCTTTCACAGGCTGCGTATTGATGGTGTAGCAGCCAATGTGGACCTCGTTGGGCAGCTTCTCTGCATCTCTTGCCGATGTCTGCAGGCAAGCAGGCACAGGGTCACGTGAGTACTGTGCAAAAGGTATGAGGCTGCGTAAAATTTGGACTTTGATCTGCAATTTGGACCCTGGAAAGTGCAATTGGAAAGCAAGAGCACGATGCAGATATTGGTGCCTGCAGGCAGGGCATACACATGTTCATTGCAACTTTTGCATGGCAAAGTAATGTTGCACAGCCTTTGTGAAATTGCTTTACTGTCTCACCTTGAGTGCTTTCAGATTGTAATCCCAGTCTGTCACTTCATACAGCTGTTCATCTACCAGCTGAGCCAGATCATCTACTTCTGTGGCCACCCACCCAGCCCATTTGACTAGCTCTGCCTGCACCAGAAGCAGTCAAAAGCTCAGATACATTAGTAGGTTTGACTTAATGCAATGGACCATAGCCATTATGATCACCTCCAACCACAGATGACGCATTGCAGCTGCTGTCATTTGGTCCTGCAAGTGAATGGCTCCAGGAGCAAGGCTAGCAGGCACAGGCAATACAACAAAACCAGTACAGTGGAGACGATGGGGAGCTCAAAGGGATCAGTTTGAGTATGCAAGAGAGTATGGACACTGCTCAAAAAGGACAACTGAGCATTGCAGGCAGTGCCATTGAAGGCAGAAGAACAGGCCTCCAGGAGTGTGCAGTGCAATCATAAGCAGCTGCCACACCTGCAGCTGACCAAAGAGCGTTTCGGCAGCCGCATATGCCTTTGCAATGCCAGGCACATTGGCCTCCATGATGCGCTTGAAGAAGCCAGGCCTTTCACTTGCCTCTGAGACGCCCTGCATTAGCAATGATGAGCTGGTAATGATCAAGACCAGGCTTGTAGGCTGTACCTGATGACAGTACAGGATCAAGAAAACGTTCTTGGCTTTCAGGCATCAAGCCATCAGATTCAGCGTATCATGCATGGTACACATGTGTCCTAATGGACAATACTATGAACGTACATTCAGTGCACATGCTAAGCTGTTAGGCTATACATAGACAGGCTGACTTGTCCGCTCTCTCAGAAGGCCAACCTTGAAGTTCAGTGGGATTGCAAGCAAAGGTCTGAGCTGGTTCTTGTAATGCGCAGCATGAACCTCTTCCAGCGGAGGCTCAAACTGCAAACGGCCCTGCTTGACAGCCAGACTGATGTCAATCTGTGCCAGGTGGTCGTTTATGCTTTCCAGGCTGCAGCGGTACTGGTAAGCTAGCGCCTGCAAGCGAAAGTGCACCCAGTCAGGCAAAAAGCCCAGGACAGGACAGTGCACCAATGTTGTGTATTGGGCCATGGCGGTGTACACAGCCCTGATGCTCAGAATTGCTGAGCACTACAAGGTGAAAGAGCACAGTATCTTCGCTGAAGCCTGCAATGCTTGAATGACATGCAAGCACCAAAATGCGCTTAAGAAAGGTTAGTGAGCTGAGCAATGAGCAGCCTGCTGAGTGTATACACCTTGTGAATTTGGTGATCCCAGTGCAGACGCCACACAGCCTGGGACTGCATGGTGAAGCCATCCTGCTCTACTCGGATGAACAGCTCTCTGAGCTCCTTGATGCCAGCAGCCCACTTGTTCTTGGCAGAGACAAGGTCATACCCCATCAAGGCAATCACTCTGTCACCTGCCACCTTGTGCCATGTTCTCAACACCCTGCAGCAGGCCATCTCCCACTTTTATCATTTTGTCATGATAGGTCCAATGTACAAGGGTACCGTGATGGTTGCCAGCAACTCCTGCTGAGGCTAAGGCCCTGCCCCGTGAGGGGGCATCGGCTCTTGTAAGGCCATCTCCCATCTGTCTGCAATGCTCCAGCTGAACAGCCACCAACATATATGCCTTCATGCTGAACGACCCAGAGTAGCTCTCAGACATTGACTCAGGCGCATGCCGCTGCACTGATGTACATTGGAGAGCAACCAGATGTTGTTGGGGCAAACAAGAAATTTGATGATGGGTCAATGAAAGTCATGTTACTGGACATGATCGCAGGACATCCGTTTGGTGTCTGTTGCAAAACCTATCCCTTCAGCGCCACTGAACAGAGGGCACCCAAAGCATCACTCAAGGCCAAACATTGTGGTCACTTTGCGAGTTGAGTCAATGCTAGGTGAATGGCAAGACCTGTTCTTCTGCTTGAGCTGCTCAGCGACCTCCTGCAAGCGCCTGACATAGCCTTCCAGCGCTGCAGAGTTGCCCCATGTGATAGGCCTACCCATGCCATCCTTTGGGTTCAGCAGCACATTCTCAAAGTCTTGTGCATACTGCATGACAAACCCCAGGGTCAGTTCCATGTTGGGCACTCAGATCTGAGAAAGTAGCAGCCGGCTGGAGATGCTAGGTCAAGAGGAGAAGAAGACTACAAGCATTGGCCAAACAAGTGATGTTTTTTTGGCAGAGCCTCAGCAAGTGTCATCCAATCAAGTCACAAAGTTCGCGGCAGAGCATCAGCAAGTGGATGCAAAGGGGGGACAGTGCAGCACAGTGGGCAGTGACTGCATGAGTAGACAGCACACATGAGCTCCAGCAACAGACTTTGCTGTTGGCCTCACCTGAAGCAACATAGGCTTCTGACACGGTATGATCTCAGTGGCGCTGTTGTTGTAGAAGTTGACGACTTGCTTCAGGAGCAAGCCATGGCGATAGAACTTGTTGGCTGTGTCTACCTCTGCCAAGATATCCCTGCTGACTCCAAAGCCGATGGACTGCAGCTGCCTGACCTGCAGATCAGACCAGTCGATATTCAGGGCATCTGCTTGTATACATTGCAGATTTGCCTCCTGATGCATTGCAGTGTTGCTTCCTGATACATGGCAGTGTTGCCTCCTGATGCATTGCAGAATCGAGCCCAAATGCTGCTGCTTATGTTCCCACTTGTTTGACTCTTGGATGTACATGCACCTGTACAGAGGCCAAGGAGCCCCTTCTGGCTCAGACTTCTGCTTGTGTCTAGTACATACATCTGGGACACCATTGTCTGGGTCACGCACTCAGAGCCACTCCCGACAGCAACAGCTTACAAGACTGCCTTACCTCTCTGAGCAGCACCACCAAGTCCTCATTGTAGTGAAGCTTGATGCGCCCATTGCGGCTGTCCATGTCCATCAGCTTGCCAGACTGGTCCATCTTGATGTTGCTCAGCTTGTCCACAGTCATTGCATTCCATTCTGAAAAACATGTCTGTTTCCAGGCTTGCAGCTCCTTCACAAGGTCCTTGGCAACAGCTTGGCAAGCCAGTACAGCTGCATTATGGGCCAAGGGCTTCCTGTTGTCGCCTAAACAGTCAGGCCACACATGTGAGCAAAAGCAATTATTGAGAGTGCCAGCAGATTCTGTCTATGTAAAGTAAATGTTTTGAGATCCCCAGACCATGAGCGTCAGACCTCTTCACACACTTGTGGTTTATGCCCAAAAGTGGCTGACTTTATGTTTCAGACGACATGGATCAATACGTGATTGCTGTACTGTGGTGTCTGTATTTGGGTAAAACTATCACAGCAGTGCATTCAGTGACACCCAGGTGCAGTCAGTTCCATCATGCTGTGCTGAGCGTGCACATTGCCATTGATGCTTGCTGTGAAACAGTCAGGTGCCACATGCAGAACAAGTCACACTGCTGTACAGACTCAACCTGCAAGACCTCTCAGAGCTGCCATGCTTTGCTCTGCCTTCTGCTGGCACTGCAATGCCCACATGAGATCATCCACAATGCTGGGCAAGTTGATGCCAGTGGTCCCAGCGCCTGACTGCCGCTGCAAGCGGTGGTTATCCTGTCAGGCAGCAAGAGGGTCAGCAGTGTTGCACATTGGCATGGCAAACCTGTGTGCATCATTTGTTGACAGTGTCATGATGACATGCCACATATTCATTGTATGGGCAGACCTGAGCTCTCTGTTCAAAGCTGGATTGAATGCTGTCCAGGTACTGGTCAATCTGCTGCACAACTGCCAGCAGCTCATCCTGCAATGCTGCTGCTATTGCTGGACGGCACAGCAGCCCTGAATACCGCTTGAGCGCCTTGAAAACCTGCATCACACCAGTGGAAGTTAGATACTGGTCACCAGACACACTTTTGAATTACCGGAAAGCAAGCAAACCACTGCAAAGTAGTGTAGCATCTGCACTGGCTTTTCTTCATACAATTGGGACCTGAAAGGACAACAACCTGTACAGAAGGTAATTCGAGACATTTTGCCTTTCCAGCAAAACAATCTCCACAAGGTGAGGTACTACAACACAGGGCACTGTGGCACGTTGCAATGCTGATGTGACAAGGCTAACCTGACTTGGCTGCATGACAGCGCCAGAGGCCCTGTCTGCATGCTGAGCCACTGCTGCTGTCAAGGCAGGCAGAATGGTGGTCCTCAGGGCCTCCTGCAGCTGCTGACTGATGCAGCGTTCAATGGGCACCATCCTTGACTCAAAGCCAGCTTTTGCAGTCATCCAGGCTGGAGTGGCATAGTCACTGATGTGGAAGGGGTTCAGATCTCCAAACGGTGCAAACACTTGAGCAGCAGCCTGCGGCAGAGACAGACATACCTAGGGGCCCATCTGGCATTATGCTTACCCCTTTGCTGCCTTAATGTGCTGTTATCAGTAGCAGCAGGGCACAGTCAGCATCTGTCCGTAGGTCAGTTGTAGCAGCGCTTCCAGCGGCAGGGGGCAGTGCAGAGTGCACACACTGTGAGTAGCAGGGCAGCAGCAGCACTCACAGACTGAGCAATTGTATTGGCAGCCAGCAGGTCAAAGAGCTGCACATGAGTCTCTCTCATGACCAGCACCTCATCCAACCGCTCGTTCAAGCTGTCAAAGAACTTGTCTTCGTACCTGCAGCATCACATGCTGCAATCAGCCTTTCCACAACCACAAGGCACCTGATCAGGCAAGAAGAAAACTGGTATGGTCAGATAAGCTTGATACACAGCCAATAAGATCTGAGCATTTGCAACATGGGGCCAGATGAAAGACAGCTTGTACCTGCCGTCCCAGGTGTGAGGGCTAGCCAGCCACTGTAAGCTGGTCAAGTCATGGGTGCACCTGCTCCATGCATTCACAAGGCGTTGCGCCCCATACAAGCTTGCCTCCACATCACTGCAATGAGCACTCATACACTCAACTGCTGCAGCGCAGGCATAACATAGACCAGGGCTGCTGCACAGGCATAGACAATTGGCAGCTAAATTACTGCTGTGCACTGGAACATGTCGTTTGATATGACACTATGCACCTACTGCCTTTGGCGCAAAACTGTGGACATCCTGCATTGAATGGATATACGCTTTACAAGCGTCGCATGGCTGATGGTGCACAGCAGGTACACTGCACTTGTGGGCAGATACGCAGGCAAACAGAGGCCTAAAGTCTTGCCTGACTTGCCATACATTGCTGACATGCATGCACAGCAGCTGTTTGCAAATGAAAATGTGTCAGTATATCAGAGCAGAATGCCAGCAGGCAAGGGAGCTGTACCCAAACGGTTTCTGCCAGAACTCTTTGGGACAATGCCCTTGCAGGAGGCCTGCCAGCATCATGGCAAACAGCTTCATGAAATGTTGTGCACGCCTCTGGCCCCAGGCAAATCCACCTGCATCATGACATACTTAGCAAGCACTGCATGCTACGAACATGCCAAGCAGTAGTGTACTCATTGTCTCTGAAGATTGAAGCCGCCCTGAGGTCGTAAGATGACATCCGGTACAAAGTCAGTAAGGGAAGCAGTGCAGCATTTTGTGTTGCAGAGTTGGACATGGGCAGTAAGACTGTCACTCACTTCATGCTTTGCTACTGTGTTCTGGCTGCTATGGCAGCAACACAGCAAATCACTCTGCACATTGCTCATGCACATGCCACTGACCAGGAGCATCTGCAGCCTCAAGCTCCCAAAGTGCCTCAAGGGTCTGGTGCAACTCATCAATCAGATCTAGCGTGTCTTCTTCTGGGAGAGCCCCAGTGGCTTTGCGTACTTGCTGCAGCTTGGGGCTGACATGCGCAAACTTCTGTGATATGGATGCTGCTCTTTGCTGCAAGCCTGCTGGACAGGTTGAGCTGGCAGCCAGGTCAGACCACAGCTGAATTTCATCTTCTGGTCGCAGAATCGCTGACAGTGGTGCGTGATTGGGCTCAACGAGCTCCGCTGCATAATCTTTGACCTAGGCAGTCATCAGTGGCATTCATCAATCAAAACAAAATTTGGAAGTAAGGCAGAAAGGCAAATTGCCAGGTAGGTTCCGGGGGGGGTGCCCAGCAGCTAAGCTGCAACGTGCAGTATACCTGTTGTCCTTGCCGTAATGAGCTGCCCAGGCCAGCTTCAAGCTGCCTGACCAGTCCTTGAAGCTGACTGTCCGATTCAGAGAGTTCACTGCCATCACTTTCACCAAGCAGAGGCGTGTACACATTTTTGAGGGCATGATACAGGCTGCTAATCTTAGAGTGAGACACGGAGGATATGGAGACATTCTTGGGAATATCCTCCAGCAGCAGAGGCCCTGGCCTTAGTTTTGTGAGCAGCAGCTGCAGAGACAGCCAAGCATAGTTAAAGGGCATACAGTGTAGGCTAAGCACACACTGATCAGTGCACAAGCCTGCCTTCGAACACACCTGGAAGTCGCAAGACGGCGAGAAATCAGCTGTATTGCTTATGACTAGCTGCTTGTGTCCGGACGCAGCAATACAAACGCTGCAGGCCACCAGGTCGACTGTCGCATCCTCCAGAAATGCTGTGATTGCTTGCTCAGATCGATAGGTTTCGTGCAGCAGCCATTCCTGCACGGCGCCCGACAGGCTCTCATGCAAATGATGAACTCTCAGATGACGGTACATATGATGCTAGCAACTTCTTGCTGGAAAACCGCGTATACCACACCTTGTCGGAAGGGATTCCAAGAGCATCGACAATAGCATTTCGGACGTACTCCCGGCGGGGGTCCGCTGTGGACATAGCTGATGAAGAGGTTCACGACTATGATACGGTAACAATCTGTTTATGCAACGGCATTTGTTGCCGTTGGTCTTGATCAATGATCACAGGTAAAGGCCAGGGCAAAGGCAGGGCTTTGAATAGCAATTCAGGTACGGCGTCAGTGAAGGTAGTATGATTACGCTCTTAGTACTGTCTCAACCTGGTGTGAGTCACACCGTGTGACTTAACACGTTAAGTCATCATTCTGGAATGTCATTTATGATCTGATTGTGTGCCTACCAGCCGACCAACCTTTTGAATTACAAGTTTGCCAGTGTTGCCCCAGCAGGACAAGAGAAGCGTTGAGTACAATCATCCTGGTGTATACACCAGGACGTTACGTAGGGTGTTTGTTATGCAAGCTACTTCTTACAATCGAGCGCTGTTCATCTTCAGAGTCATTCCGAACAGAAAGCTGCGCGAAGTATGAGTAGCACTACGTGTCAAGTCACCTATTTTTGCATGCTGCTACAACCTCCCACAGTGGCTTTGCTGAAGAGTGCAGTTTCGAGAACTGATCATCGGATTTATACCACTAGTGGATTTTGCCCGTACGTGTACGAGGTGATTACGCAATGTCAACTCAAACTAGGGCGGGCGAGCAGCTCAGCTAATTGGCAGAATCCTGCGCGAGGCAATTAATATTAATGAATTGACCTAGGCCTGCGCGATGCTAGTTCAAAGTGTCTATAACATGTTACAGCTGTTTCGGGCGGTGAACTCAGCGTTACAATTGCACAACAAGATAAAAGGCAAGCAGACCATTACTACTATGTACACAGCATCTAGATTGCGTCTAGAGCCAGCAATTTTGGTAAGATTTTTTAGTATTTTTGGGTACTTTTGAACATCGCTGTCTTGTGGACATCCAGTCACAGCTAGTCTTGCATTGCTTGTCAGCACTATAAACGTTACAGTATATATGGCTGCACCTACCGTAGTACCACACATTGTTGCATGCGCAGTTTGCGTCCTTATACCTCAAATGTCTGTGTGCATAGCTTGAAAGCGATGCTGTCCTGGTGTGTTGAGCCGTATTTAGCTCTATCGTTCAAGCACAGCAGTCACCATGATGGTGATTCTGTACACGTGTAATCCCTGCGCGATCAGCTGCGCGATACTCTTGTTATTTGAGATCACTGCTGCGCGAAACCCGTTAGGGCTTGCGAATTGGGTGGGCGAAGACCAAATTAATTGGATTTTTCGTGGTGCGCATTTTTGGTGCGATGACGACGTATAAAACCAGCGAAGAAACATCGAAGAAATCGTGAGTAATGACAAACCGGGCGTATGCTGACGAGACTTTACGACCTGTGATAACTGCTATGGCACCGCGCAGACACTGTTTTATTGTCGGTGCCTCTATCAAGGTACTGCAAGATACCTCAGAAGAAGGTGTGATCTGGCGGTCTTGAATTTCATTGAACAAGCTTTGCCTGTTGCAGGTCGAACTCTCATCAGATTTGGATTGACGCGTCAACTGCTACGTGCGTGTAGCAGCAGGCGACACAAACGCAGCGCTGAAGACCGTGCGTTGTTTGAATTTGTCAACATTCCATCATTCGACGTAGACCGTAGGGTGAAGCTGCAGGTACCGGTACCTGCAAAGCTGCCTACCGTAGCCAAGTTCGTACGCATAGCCTTTGTCGTGAATACCTTTAACCTGCTGGCGAAGTGTGCAGGGCAGGCGGACTGTGCAGGGCTGATTGTTTGTGAAAGTGGTGTCACTGAGCTCACTTCGAGGATCCTTAAAGAGCAGACTGTTTTCTGCTTTGCGTCGTCACCAGCTCAGGATGAGCTGCTAGCGGTGAGCGCATCAGCTTTCTGAATTCATCCCTGTTTGACGTATCCCTGCTTTTTCTGTGGCACTGTCACTCTTCATGAGTCGTGAACACTGCTGTTCAGGTGTCCTGAATAGCATGGTGAGATTAAGTCATTCACACCAGCTCAAACGTCGAGCCCACCTGCACTCCCCTCGAGGGATATACAAGGTCCGAGTCCCATCAACGTCACATCAACTTGCTGCTGTGCCTCTGCCGAGACAATGAATGCAGAGGATGACCGCATAATAAACTTCCACAGAGGCAGTATACCACAGTTTGGGCAGCAAGCAGTTGATGCTGATGTTGTAGTCTCTGACCCAGTAGCAGCAGATGTGCGCAGACTACACGCGCAAGCAAATCCGGTCACATCTGCAGAAGCACTGCTGGACAGGATCAGGCAGACCGCACCTCAACCGATGCGCAGGCATTCGACTGATGCTGTACCAGCACCTCCTGCATTCCATATTGCCAGAAGTGCTGCCACAGCTGCATCATGTACTACCGATAGCAGCCCAGAGGCCCTGCACCTGCCAATTCCAATCCCCGTTACAGCTGCACCTCAAAGACCCTGCAGAACACAGACCACAGCCCCTTTTCATCAGTATGCTTCTCAGGGACACATGGTTCTCGTATCACCCTCAGCTGCAGCTGCAGGGGAAGGGACAGCGTATTCTCCAGACAATAGGCCCACGCAAAGGCTCCAGAATGAAGCTGTTATGCGCTGGCTCAGACAGAGTGATCAGCAACCCTGTCCTATGCAGAGCTGTGCAGGTTGCAGTGAGGCACTTGAGACACGGTCATCATCGTCAGTTGACATGCTGGATGAAACACATCATAACGGCACTCATCATGCCTCCTGCACTCAGAGTAGATGCACAAGACCCTGTGCACCCAGCCCTTTCACATCTGGTAAGCTAAGTGCATAGCTTGAGGTGCTGATATGAAAGCCAATGATGCCTGACATCCCACCTATGCTGCGTGAACAGGCCATCACAATTGTGTGGCACAAGCAAAGATTTGCCTGAATTTGGTCTGCGCACACAAGGACATCATGCAACGATGCAACACGTGGACAGTCTGCTGAAACCACTCAACTTGCATATGTGCAGGGTCGTCAAAGACGGTGACTGATGAGAGTCCACATGCAAGCGCTCCTGGCTGGTGATCCTACCAATCTGCAGCTGGCAAAAGCCATTTTGATTCCTGCCATGGCAAATAGGGCTATCTTTATGAACAGCAGCACACGTAAGGCCTTGATGCCTTGACCTGTGTGCTTCATGTTGGGCACATGAGTAATGTTTTTGAGGTGAGGTAATTGGTCGTGTTATGGCAGACCTGACAGCATAGCTGTGATCATGGTGGAAGAGGCAGGCTGTCAGGCAGGCAATGCAAAAGCCTCTGTGGGGTTGTCCATATTGGCAATTGTCTGTCTGTGGGGTTGTACATGATAGCAATTGTCTGCTGAAGTGCGCTACAGGCCAAAGCAGGTGATGTTGTACTGGTGATTCTGATTGTAGCTGTTACATTTACATCTCTTTTCTTAGCAGAGAAGGGTTCAGATTTTTTGTCCTGTTGGGCCAGCAGTAGTTGCACCAAGTATCTAGATTCATCGCTGCCCACTGTCCACCGGGATTATATTCCGCTTAAGTTGAACAGCTCACTACATGGGTCTTGCCTGGGCTTTGCAGTATTTCATATGCAGTCATATGTTGTTCACTCAAGCCTGGTATTGCTGCCGTCTTTTCTGTTGTTGGCAGCTTTCTCAAGCCATTTAAGCCCAATACACTACAGAAAATGTTGTGCTCACTGATTGTAGTGTACTGTTTTCAAGATGACATGTCACTGGAGATTTGCCTGTTTGCTCTGTTTGTTTTTTGTCCTTGATACAGGTCACAGCGTGAGATCAACGGCTGCTGTACTGCATTCTGCCAAATTGTTTTAATGTACCCTGCCTGCGCACCCTCCACCCTTCATTGCTGCTACAGACAATGTGGAATACTGTATGCTTCAGTACTGCCCTTTCAGACTCCGCAACTTTGTTTTGACTACTGGCCAGACTGGGTGCAATCTGGCTTGTTTTCTGTCATCCTGCTGATGATCTGTTCTTTTTGCCAGCTGGAAGCAGCAGCTTTAGGCACCCACAATCTCAAATATATTCTGCTCTAGAGCATGAACGCTTTAGTCATGTAATGTGGCACACCAACACTTCTGCCTGAACATACAAGACACGACTTGGGGGTGGCATGCCAGGGGTCGCAGATCACAAACGCCCTTTATCGTGCCTCGGCATGGATATGACGTCTAGGATGCGCATACCGGCTCTGCAATTTACAGTACGACAGTACATGTATCCTTCAATTACAATGACAGCCATGCAATTTTTTCCTGCAGGGATGCATACAACAGAGTAGTTCAGCAAGAGATCAAGCTGTCTATCCTGGTATATAATCTATAACAGTAATAAACTAACATCTTGTGATTTCGTGAAAATAGCAGCATGCTATGAAATGAGCAGCGTCAGATGACCATTGATCACTTGAGACATGAACTCCTGATGCTATACAACAGCTTAGACATTGAGCATACCACCAAAGCACTGTTGATGTTATGTAGATCAGCTCACAGACACATAAACAGGCAATGCGGTATAATGTAGAAGCCAATTGCATGTGTCAGACCTTGTGATTTCACCAATGTGCATGACATGTCCTGTACATCTTGTGCAGTCATCTGTGATTGTCTGTGTACATATTGTGGTATATTTTGTACATCTGTTCTGTGGGGGCGCCAAAGTACCATCTCAGAGCTATGTAAAAATGCACATATGTTGCATGTAAAGCCCCCCAATCACTGAGCCGCCGCCCACTTGTTTCATTCACGGGATTCATTACCATGGAAATTCTTCCTCTTCTATTGTGACCATGATGTGACTGATGTGCGTTGATAGTTGTACCAGCTTCATGCATTCTGATGCACAAGTCTACATCTTCCATGATTGGCAGATCATCCTGGAAGCCGCCAACTGCTTTGAAGTCTGCAGCTCGACAAAATAGGGTCTGGTCTCCAAACAAGCATCTGATGCCCCTGTTGCAGGAGCGAACAGCTACATAAACCAGGTTACAAACCAGGCTACATAGACCTTGCTTGTCAACACAAGCAACCCACATCAATGGTGGAGCAGAGTTTGCCACCTGTGCTCTTCAGCTGCACCATTGAGCATTGCTGGAGGCAACGTGCACAGCAAAGAAGGGTATGCGCATCACACATGCAAGCCTAGATCTGTGGTAAGCCTCACCTGACAAATGCCACAGGCCGCAGAAACATGGCAATGTAGTACGTCTTGACTAGATGATGGAGTGTCATGCCCTGCAGCCTCTTGCCATGTGTCTGAATGATGGTTCGAAAGCCGCCAAGCACGTTGTTGGGGTTGGCCATGACGCCCCTCACAACAGCAACTAGCTCGTTAGGAGGCTGGGTGTCTGCATGCAGGAAGCATAGCAAATCCCCTGCAGCACAGCAGGAACATCAAATTTTGATGAAAAGTGCTGGAATGAATATCATGTACAGGACAAGTAGGGCAAGCATGCATGATTGTTGAACACATGCTGTCCCCATTCATCGATTAAATGGATGGGGGCCGTACAATGAAGCTTATGAGCATGGTAATAACATGATTTTTTTCCAGCAGCCACATTTTAAGGTGCAGGGAACACAACTACTGCAGACTGTTTCACAAGAACATACGTCAAACTGAAGAAGACTTTACCTTTGGCAACTTTGGCCCCAAAGTTCATCTGTCTAGCCCGCCCAGTATCACAGCACAAGACTGATACGCCCATACTGGCCGCAATGGATTTTGTCCTGCATTTAGCAGATTTGTTGGGGAGGCAAATGGTACAAGCTCTACGCTTGTGTTCAACTGAATTTCACAGCTTTGTGGAGTGCAACACAGTGGCCTCCAAGCAATCGCCAGATCTCACCTGTCATGGCTGCCTCCATCAACAACAAGGATCTCATGCGGAAGAGGATTCAAGGACTGAACAGCGCTGAGGGTTGTAGCAATACACTTCTCCTCATTCAGAGCCTGCAAAGCCCATCAGCTACAGCAGCAGATCATGCTATGTCATGTCATGTCTGTGCATGGTAGCCAAGGAGGCATTGTGACATGCATCATCACTTAGGCGTGACAACAGTGTGTGTAACTGACCGGAATGATGAGTGAGACTTTTCCAGGGTAGTCATGGTATGCTGCCCATGAGTATGGCTTTGTGATGTGTCTCCAGCATGCATACCCAGACACAGTCAGAACCTGCAAGCAGAACCTTTGTGTCCAACAATGAATGGACCAAGTCAAACTCAGGTGATTGGTCTGCATTTGGCCACAAACAGCAGCAAGTGCAGGCAGTACTGAATACCTGTGATCTGACTTTGTGAAAGCTTGGCTGACCTGACAGCTTGCAACAGTACACATGTGTTCAGCAGCAACTGTAGCAGAACAGCATACCAAGACAGCAATGCTGATCCGCCAGGAGGAGTTATTATTGCTGTCATCCTCATCAAGATGTCCAGTTCCTTTCTTCGGACCTCCGGCGCCGCCTCCGTTGCCTGCGCCCGCAAACGCATGGCAAGCTTCGACTGCACGACCTGTAGACAATCGAGGGATGGGACGTGCGGTGTGTGCTTGCAGCCAGGCGCAGCTTTCGAAAGGAGGTTAGCACACCTTGACAAGACCGCCAGAGTCCACCGCAACGTCGTTGTGCAAAACAGAAGTGCTTTGCACGGAGCGCAGGTGGTGGTTGAGTTGTGCACAGTACTGTGACAGCACTCACAGGCATCCCCTATGCAAGTCAATGCATCTGATCCCTTCTTGCATACATAAACGTCTGCAGTCTCAACTACCTGATCACGCCAGGGAAAGTCATCGCTTGCCAATCATTACTTTGCACTTTATCAGGCATTTTCCATGCGTCGTGTTGTAACAGCCATTTGCACAAACATGCACAGGTGCGTCCATCACTCAGCATGTGCATGTTGTGCAAATGGCTGTGCATGTGATGATAGATAAGTCATAAACCACGTACAATGCATTTGATGTGGCATACTCGCTGATGGCCTTGCCTTGTATGGTGGAATCCGCTTGCCGAGCCTTGCAAGTCTAAAGCACCTTACAGCACCTCTGCTTGTGTTTTGCTGCCTGCCAATTTATATGCACAGTCGCACAAGTTAGTGATTGGTATGATAATACTGTTGAGAAAGTATGAGAGAGGTTGCTTCTGTATGCAAAGGCGGGGTGTGAGAGCTCTTGCCCTACCACACCTGTTTGAAAATGAGGGCAGTCATGACAGGGCAATTTTACACTTCTTTGGCCACTTGATGCATTGCTGTGATGATAGGGAGCGTTTGGGATGCACAAAGCAGGCATCAAGCACGCTTGCATGCATTGTATCAGCTTGTGCTGGATAGGTTCCCAGACCTGGATTCATTGGCAATGCCAAGTTGGCACTGCCAAGAAGACCTTGACCGCAGAGGGACCAGCGGTGGCTATCCGCACGTGTCTGCATATGCCCTCACTCTCGCCGGTGCAGAGAGAGCAAGGGACAAGATAGACAAAGGCTGAGCATTCCAATGGTGCGCTGGGTCAGCACTTAGGCAAACCAACTGTCTATTGTTCTGTGTGTAAAGTCCCGTTATAGCTTAAGATCTGATCTGAAGAGGCATCACTGAAAGAGCTCAGCCGGTACTTGCAGTTCGGTGGGGGCGCAGGCAAGACATATGCTCGGCGTCTTGCTCTTTCTGGAGAGCCAGACGTAGCTGGGTGTATGCATTGACCACGCTGCTTGCTTTGTAGACATAGTGCTCTGTGCATGGGCGTTCTGGGCGTGAGTGTTGGAGCTGGACTTGCAGCAGTTACTCTTCTCACGGTACCGGTTTTCGTACCTGCTCTGCAGCCACGCGCATTGCAGGCAAGTCCTGAGCAGCTCAGCTTGACAAGCAGAACTTGCCTCTGCCATATGTGGACAGATCTGAGAAGGCTTCTGCTCTTGACTGCAGATCATGGGGCTTGGAGCAAGCAGGCAGGTTGGGGTAAAAGCAGGATGGAAGCCGTCCAAAGGTGCCTATGTGCTCCGCATTTGATGTGAATGTACCATTCTGTGTACGTATCAGAAAGTGTCAAAGGCAAGCTGTGCAGGTGATGAAGCTGCTCAAAGATTATCTCAATCAGGCTACGACATCACACCTCTTACAGCTCAAAAAAAGTCAGACCTGGCAGCAATGTTGACAGACCATCAAAGGTAAGGTCACTGTCTATCAACTTAACAAACTACTTTCTGCAGTGCCTGCGCCGTCACACTACATGCTATGACAATTAGCACATGTATGAACCATCTGTCATGATCTGTGATCAGGAGAGTTGCAGTTGGATCAGGAACTGAGCGAGCCTTCACAGGCGAGACAGTGAATGGCTATCCTCATGACAACAAGAAGGCCGGACTATATGTAGCAGCCATTGGGGGACTGCCCTTATTCTCATCAGAAACAAAGTTTGACTCTGGCACTGGCTGGCCTTCTTTTTATGCACCAGTGGATCCTACTCACATCATTGAGGTAAACACCCTGTTTTAACTCTGCCGTTTGGCTTATCACAGTTCTGCTCAATCGTAAATCGTGTCCAGCTGGATAGCTTCTAATGCTCAACACATCATGACTAAAGCAATGATTACAGCAATTCACTTACCATCTCATAAGATGGACTGTGGCCATCTTCAACGCTTACATTTTCAATGGGAGCTGCATCTTTACAGCTTAACCACCTGGCAGCTTTGTCTTTCTGTCCATCAGAGTCAGGTGGCCTCTGATGTACGGTGCATGCTGGAACTCTGATTATGCCTAGGGTGAAGACACTGCTGGAGCAATGTGCAGGTCAAGGACTCCAGCGTTCCCTTCATGCCCCGGGTAGAAGTTCTAGATGCCCGTGCGGGCTCTCATCTGGGTCATGTCTTTGACGATGGGCCAAGGCCCACTGGCAAAAGATACTGCATGAATGCTGCTGCTCTCAAGTTCATCCCCGAGGGTGACGAGGCTCCTGCAGAGTCTAGACCACTCCCCCAGGAGAAGCAGGATGCTGACCTATGAAGTGTGCTTTAGTCTGCGCTGTAAGGTCAATTCAAGCTAATCCAACCAGGCAACTCACTTCAGGTTGCATAGCAATTTGTGCAGTCCAACCACTCCTCACTTGATCTGAACCAAGTATTGCCTGTCCAGGCTGCCATATACAGTAATACAGGTGTTGCAATTTATCCGCAACACAGAAGGCATGCTGGGCAATTGCAGCAAAGTGAGACATGCATGCATCCATTGCGTTCTGTAGATGTGATCCGGTCATGACATGCATAAACACTGCTGTGTCTGCGAGCTAACAGTATTGCTGAGCATGTAATGCTGTGAAGCTGCTGCTCAATCGTTTGCATAGCGAGGATGTGAAGCATAAAACGGTGCTCAAATTTGCACTACCGGTACAGCAGTGAAGGATTAGCTTCTGAACCTCAGGTAAAAAACATTGCTCCTAAAAGGCTACATCACAACCTGACCATTTGAACATTTAAGGGTCACCTTTGCTTGACCAAAGGCACAACAGTGAATAATAGTCACTACCAAAAGTGTTCGAATTGTATCAACATATCATGCCGTCATCCAAAATGTCACATTCATTTGTTTTGAGCAACAGCCTTCTGTATTGCCACTTTCATGGTCTGCATGATGATTGGCACATCAATCAAGGCTTCAGCATTCTTTTGCAAACGCTCCCGTGGGTTGCTAGGTGCAGGTCCTTGCCTGTCAATACCAGATGCTGGCCCTTCAAAAAATCTTACAAACAGCACGTCACCCTAAACAGCAGCACACATGCCCATTGGATTGCTTGACATGCGCAAATGCTTGTGGAGACAACACTTTATAGAATAGGCAACTGAAGAAGAATAGGCAACTGAAGACGGCACGCATGACAGCTACAGCTGTAATTTCATCTGTTGCATGCACATGCTTGTCCTGTTTGCTATGGCAGAGACATAAACAAGGGCATTGCTACAAGAGTGCACACCCTGCTTTGTGCCTTGACAACAAATTGGTGCATAGGTCAAGCATTCAAATCAAGGATGCTCAGGAAGGATGGACCCACCTTTTCATCTACTTGCTCCACATTTGCAACAATGTCTCCCACGCTCATTGGACGGCCCTCCTTGATCCGCAGTAAGGACATCTGCAGGTGAGCATGGCCTATAACATCTTTTGCTATTTGAGCATGTGAAGCAATTGACAGGCATGAAGTTTGATGAAACGAACATGGCCAGGACAATCAGCAGAGCTCACCTGAAACCCGTTGTCCAGCTTGTCTGCTTTGATGGGAAGCGCAAAAGGCATATTCTGACCACTGCTTGTCAAAGTCGAAGCCCATTGGTATAAACTGTTTACGAAGCCTGATGTGTCCAGCCCCCTGCTCAAAACCAAAAAGTTGTCAGCAGTTGACACTTTTCAACTTTCTCCCAAGTACACACGGCCATCTTGCCTGGAAACGCTTACTTTGGCAACCGAGCTGTAGCGAGCTGAAGGTGCTCTTTCGAGTCGACCTTAGCTGCAGCAGCTTTGACAGATATGCATGTACACCTGCTACCTCTGGCGACGACCGATGAGCGAGGTGCTGAGGTGAAAGCAACTACTGAACGAGATAACTTGCTCTGGCACGCCCGGCTTTGCTGTACACAGTTTGCTGGATGCTGTCGGGCTGCCTGTGAAGCACTCACGAACTGGCTGCGTGCATGGAGACTCTGCATGCTGGTGTTGTAAGATTATGAGTCAACAGAAGCAAAGCAATCGAAAGTTGAACGGAATGGAACACTTGCTCAAGGCGACAGAATGATTTCAACTTTGCGGTCAATAGACGCACTCACATGGCTAAACTCGAGGTTCAGAAGTTGCAACAGAACCCACTGCCGGGTTTCTGTTGGGACGATCTGAGCCCGAGGTGCCGCAATAGCAATAACGCTCGACTTTGACGGAACCGGTCGTACATTGCGCAACAGATCCAATTGCGCAAAGCCGCGTTTGTATTGGGATATCGTTCTGCGTTTGCCCTTCCTCTGACCGTGACGTGCGCCCACCCGCATCTCCTCTGTTCAGCCCTGATGCAGTCTGAGCCTGCCGGGTCTTTTGCTAAGAACGTGACACCGTCAGCAGAAATGGTTGAAGTGCTCGTGGATGGAGCCCGTTATGGCGATATGGAGGATGTGCAGTCTGCCTTGCAGCACAGCGTCGATGTGAATGCCACAGACTCCTCAGGCAGAACAGGTAAGCAATAACTCGAAACACCTGCATCTGTAGAGCTGAGGCAGTGAGACACTTATTGCTGCAAGTTTGCAGCTCTTCACATGGCAGCAGCCAACAACCATGCTAACGTTGCTGCAACATTGGTTGAAGCTGGAGCGGTAAGTCAGCCACACATGATATGTTTGTGCTCATGATGCTTCGCATGCATAAGCTTGCAATCCATGTTTACAGGATGTGGACACCAGAAATGCTGAAGGCAACACGCCTTTACATTGGGCATGTTTGAACGGCTGCAGTGCAGTGGCAAAAGTATTGTTAGACAAAGGCGCCAATCCTGCATGTTTGAACAGGTACAGTGATTTTTCACTTGTAGAAGTAGTGACAGGGTCTGCATGTCCATCCTGTCTGTGCTTGACCACATAAAGATGAATCAGTCTAATGTGCTCTGCAGCCACTCCAACACGCCAGTTGACGAGCTATTGGGCAAACCCTATCAAGATGAGATGCTGGCACTCATAGCGTCTTACCAAGAACAGACAGGGAACAAGGATGACAATCTGGCAAATGAAGACAATGATGATGAAATTGAGGAAGCAGAGCAACCATAACTATCAATTTGACAACGCAATCACTGCATCAACCATCTGACTGAAGTCACTCATCGACAGACCAGGTACTACAGTACCTACAATCTTTGACGCATCATGTAACAAGGATGAGTGCTGCAATTTTGAAACCACCAAGTGCACATGACTGCTTTTCATTACACAATGTTGTGTCCAGCATTTGACTGCCCTGCTCCACCAAACAATCCAAAGATGCCTCCTTGCTGACTCTGCAAAGTCACAGCAGTGTGTTAACATGAGGCCTCTGGGGGTCAGGACTGAACAACAAGCACCTTATTGAAGGATCTGACAGTCAGATCTACTTGTATGCCAGCTGCCAGAGCAGGTCCTGATGCAGAAGCTATTCAGCACTGTACATATCAAACAAGACATGTGTCTGGGCAATGGTTGGAAGACTCCATGCCTTGAGCAACTTGAAATATCACAGAGCGCAAAACACATCTCAAGCAGGTGCACACGATCTCGGGTGACGCTTTCTTTGGCCAAGGCATCTGACGCGGCAGCGCAGTCGAGTGCATCCGAGGGGTATATTATTGTGTTTCATTCAGTCAAACATCCTAGGCTAAAGAAGTGCAAATCTCTAGGACACAGTTGGGCACATCTGGTCAACTCATGCACAGCTGACAGCATGATTGCCCATTAGCAAACTTGTGATCCCAGAAGCAAGCTGATGATGCAAGCCAAGTGTGACAAGTGCAAAGAGCGGCACAGCACAGCTCACCTCTGCCTCGTCTGTAAACAAGTCATCAGGCTGCCGGAAGGCTCCATGAATGCCAATGGCTGCACAGCTAATTCCCAGGGCGGTGAAGAGGACAGTTCCCACACTGCATGCAACAGCTCAGATCATGCTGGAGCTCAGCACCAAGACATGCCATTGTGGACCAAAACCGGATCCACATACTCAAGAAAGAGAAGATAGATGAATATGCACAAGCACATAAGGAGCAAGTAAGCAAACACAACTGTGATAGAAATTGCAGAAATGGGCGCTGGAGCACCATTCCTTGCGCATGCAGCCAGTTGGGAATGCCAGTTCCTGCAGTTCCTACAGTCACAGATGCAGCAATGTGGTTTGCTGCTCTACCTTGTGAGGAAGAAGATGATCACTCCAGATATCACAGCCATACCAATGAACTTCTCATTGTCACTGCGCAAGAGCAGCTGATGTCAGCACAATCAACCTGGTGTTTTGCCAATAGCGGTGTGTGTTGCAACATGCAGCAGGATTGCTACTGCAATGCTGGAGAGCTGCCAGGTACTCACTTGAATGTTCTTCCTCCAATTACCAAAGGGCTAGACTTGATAACAAACAAGTAAAGCCAAGCTAGTGCTAGCAGACCTAGCACTATCAAAGATGTGGGATACAATGCCATTGTGACGGCTGTGATGGTCACTATCACCACCAAGTAGTTGACCTTGAAGTAGTTGGCATTTTTGCGTAGTCTGCCAGTTGCCTGCAGGAATACTGGTTTCAAGGTATGCTGGTGCTGAGCTGACTATAGTATACACCAGCTAACAGCTGCCTACTTCTGCCAAGTTTGCGGGTCTCGCAAAGGAGCTGCGATCTACCATTTCAGTCCATGGTTTCCTCTGAATTTTGCCATTCACACCCGTCAGATCGATCGGATAACAAGCTATAGTACAGCTCGCGGCTGTCGTACCTCTTTAAGCACATTCAACGCTGCGTTCTTGAGATTGCCACCAACAGCCATGATTGCATTTTGAGGTGGTGCCTGCTGCGCTTGAGCCGGGGGTGCTTGCTGAGGCTGCAAGGGCTGTGTTTCTTCGGCCATCTTAAGCCGGGCAACACCTCTTTTATGGACCGGTCAATGAGCTGCGCAGCGATTTACAAGACTTGGCTTCTTATGTGACAACAGCTTGTTGAAGGAAGATGCCAAGCACTCACAACTTTTGACGCCTGACCGGCTACCGCCTGGTGGGGGTCACTAGTCATTTGAACCCACCAGGCGACAGGCGTGTTTCATTACACGGCGTGCGGATGACAGCTGGCAAAGGCGAGGACTTAACTATTGAATCCAGAAACCAGGGATAACAACACTGTGCAGATCATGCATCCCTGGTTCTGGGATGCATGATTTGCACAGTGTTGTGGATGCCTGGTTTGTCTCATGCCTGCCTCACAAGATTGTACAGACGACATCTGTGTGCTATCCTAGTGCCAGCATTATGCTATACCCGGCAACTTGTGGGTAACAGCCTGTGCTGTCAAAAAAAGGCAGGACCATCTGGCTGCATGATGTCGGCTACACATGGCATACCTTCCAAGGCACAAAGCTACCGAAGGCACGCTGTGCTTGAATTCGTTGTTTTGTTAATGCCACAGACCAGCACAGGGCTATAACCCTTTCAGAAATGAGAGAGTTTGACGACTGATCACTCACAGAGTTCCTTGATCACGACACTGTTGTTACTGCTGCCATGAAAGCCTGAGGTTTGACCGTACGCCCACTACAGAACAAATTTGGATCCAAATGTTATGCCGCTGCAGGCTTAGGCTAAGCATGCAGGTTCATGCAGTGGTCTTTACATCACCTCTAGGACAGAAGCTGCAAACCAGCCTCCCCTAATGAATCAACACAGTCTACATGCATGAGGAGGTCAAGCACACTCGACAGATGCTACAATCAGATTTGAATGTGCATGTACTGACTTCCAGAGCTCAGGGTGCCAGGATACCGTCAGACATGACAATGGGCAGCTACACAAACAACATGCGCTTGGGGCCCAGCCTGAAGTTCACTCTTCCGTGATGCTGTTGTCTGAAACAAGCGGCAGTGCATCCTGCCTCTGCTGTCAAGAATGCACATTCCAGTTGTGACGACTGCATGTTGTGCATTGTTGAAATTACAAGGCAGACAAATGACAGAATGCGCTCAGGTGGACATCAGCATGTCAAGACTGCATCAAGCTGTGCAGAAAGATCAAATTGCACACCATGGAACAACATAACATACATCTGAGAAACTGACAGTGCTTGATAGGCACACGCAATCCACAAAAAAAGACAAAATCCAGAAGATAAGACACCACACATTGGTCAGCAGATCAGCTGGATCTTACTTGTCCATCCCTGATGACTGCCTGATCCACAGCTGCAGAATGTTGGCAGCGCATCATTCTGTGTAAAAACCCATATGCAGTATCAACAGGAAGAG
>JAABUP010001334.1_pt1 | contig 51616 bp, 79 predicted proteins | sample 5559201 | NCBI WGS metagenome assembly JAABUP01 (sample SAMN10711887, study PRJNA513373) | rock metagenome | isolation source: Antarctica rocks | place: Antarctica | reverse complement strand
CAACTCCTCGAAAAACCGGTTCCCTCGGATGATGCAAGGCGTTCGTGCCCACTCCTTGATATGCGGCAGTAGTTCTCGACTCGCTTGATAGCAGGACTGAGCATCCTGGGTTCCTTGTCGAGCGTGGAGTCGGTGTGGCGGGACGAAAAGGTGGGATTGCGATGGAAGCGGCAGCGTCGAAGCGATGGGATGGGAAGGAAATGGTGGATCGAGGAGGGGGACGCCCGCGTGTAGAGCTCGTCTGAGGTGAGAAGGTGTAGATGCGATTTCCGTTTGACGGCGTCGGACCGAAAGGCTGCATTGGCCATTCTGGCGATTGACGGGGTGGAGGAGCAAAGACTGTTCCTGCACCGATCTCGATCGGACGCCGGTTGACCAGAGTGCCCGGCCCATAGGTGCGACGACCACTGAATTCGATCCGTGAGGATTGCACGCGAGGACGATAGGGTAGGATATGCGGTGATTCCATCTGCCAATTTCGATTTGGTGGGATAAGTTGACGTATGAACGCCTCATCTGCGGCCGAGCGTGGCGATGTCGCCTGCTGGGGGTCAGGAATCATCGGTCGATGTCTCGAGGTCTCGGGTGTCGGGGTGAGGAGTGCGCGTCGCTGCAGTGCGTCGATAGGCCCACCAGCCGGCACTTGACGGACATTGCCTGTCTGGGCAGCGCGAGCAGCGCGAGCAGCGCGAGCTCGCTCGATGACACCGTGAGGAAGGTCGGCATGCGGGAAATCCATGTCGTCGTCATCGTCGCCTGCGCCCGCTGGTCCACCACCAGGAGGAAAGCCACCGCCTCCACCTGGTCCCGGCGCTGCGCCAGGGTCCCCCTCACTTCGTACATTGCACCAAAATCGATGGCCCTCCGACCAAGCCCTGCTCTGACATTCCTTGCTGCAATACTTTGCCTTTCTACACCGCCTACACTTTGCAAATTCCCTCGGGAAGCTCTCCCACCTCCCGCAAGACATGTTGGCACATTGCCGGATCCCACCTTGCGCCTCGTCCTTCCTACACGCGTTGCGCATGATGACGCCCGCCCAGTACTGTATTTCCTGGGGGATGCGAAACAGCATTGGATCGGAAGGAGAGGGACGAAAGGTGAAGCGCTCGACGAGCGAGAAGATGTTGGGGGTTTCGGAGTAGCCGGGTCGTTCCGGAAGGGGGTTTGCGGCATAGAATTCTCCATAGTCGAAAGTGGGATGCATCGGTCGTCGTGGGTGGTGGAAGGCTGCGCGGACATGAGGGTATTTAGAAAGATATGCGAGAAGTTGGAGTGCAAGGAGAATGCTGTCATCGGAGTATCGATCACCGTCGGGATTGAGGAGAGAGCTGATGCCAACATAGCTTCCCAGGTCCTGAAAGCCTCGGGGCGCACCATTGGCGATGATGATCTGAGCCTGTTGAGGATTGGCGGCGGGCTGAATGAGAGGATCTCGCGGGATGGCGTTCTCGACTGTCGGAATACGAGGCGTCTGAACGGCCCCGGGTTGTCCTGGTGGGGCTCCAGCTTCCATATCTAGCCGTGCTTGCTCGGCAGCCATCATTTCAGGATCTGGGTCGTCCACCATCGCACCCGTCTCGGTCTCCACGATCTCCACATTCGGCGGCGGTCCAGGCTCATCTGGCACCACCGTACCGCCGCTCTCCATAGCTTGAGCATTGGCGGCAGCAATCCCAGCGGCGATCGTTGCCGTTGGTAGGTCCACATCCTCGCCTCCGTCCGACGTCCCGCTACCTGCCGCTGCCTCTCGCCGCCGCTCGTTCCTCACGGCCAGATTCACGTTGACTGGCCGACCCACAATGGTACCCCTTCGACCTCCTGCCCGCATGCCTTCGACGCTCTCGTTCCGCGTCGGCGTACCCATAGGGCTCGATTGATTGCTGACAGGGTCTTGTGCGAGCTGCGGTATCCGAGGTGCGCCGAGATGGAGCGGGCCTGGTCGAGGCAACTGCACGGTAACCGATGAGAGCAAGCTGTTGTCAGAGATGGTGCGGGGAATGGCATTGGAGTCATCGCCCGACAGCGAGTTTCCGGCACTCGATGCCTGACTAGGTGTCTCTCGGAGAACGGGACGGGGAGGGATGCTGATGGCCATAGGGAGGAGAGCATGCGAAGCTCTTGGCGTGGTGGAGGTACCGCTCGGCGCGGCTTGCCCCTCTTGACCTGGCTCGTCCACGTCCATGCTGTCGTCTGCCGCGCTGAGTGACGCACCATCCGTCGACTCTGCATCCGCCATGTCGACATCCGTGTCATTCTGCGGTATATCTCGCTCCCTGGAGTCCGAGACTATCGCCCGGATGGCGGACCGTCCTCCTGTAAGGCTTGAGACGAATTGCGAGATGGTGGATGCTCGGATAGTTGATGATGAAGTAGCATGAGCGTGTCGTGCGGTACCAGCTCTAGACGTCCGTCGCCGTGTCTCTGTCCCAGGGACTGGCATCCCTACTGCCGCCGCGTCTACCGCTATCTGGCTGCCCAGTGGACCAGCGAAGATAGCCACTCCATGCTGTTTCAGCCAACTCTCCAAGATCTGCGCCACCAAATCCAGCGCTCCAGCTTGAACCACACGCGTCCGTATGGCCTCGCTACCTCTCACGCCGATGTTGACGACACATTGAAATGCCAGACTATGCCGGAGTGATATTTGGCGGTCGACATTGATGACCCGTGCGGTTGGAGGACCATTGAGACCCCATAAGTCAGGAGTCGTTGTGCTTTCCCGAGGGAGACACGAATCGCGGAGGATGTCGAGGAGTCTTTCGAGTCCACCGTCGAGCGTGAGGATCTCGCGAATGCGTGGGGAGGTTGAGGTGAGGTAGGTTAAGGAGGTGAGGTTGTTGAGGAGGGCGAGGGCGCTGTTCGTGTCGAGAGCTGAGGAATCATTGTTAGCAATATGTGATCAGGACGGTGTGATGAAAGCACAGCTCGAGGGAGCCTGATCCAAGGCTGAGACTTCGGAGGGAGGCCACAGCCAAGCGAAGCGACAAGATATGCAAGCCTTGCCGAAACGGGACAAAGTACGGAACCTCACTCACCTCTCCGGTCATACAGTAGGTGTGTAATGGACACCACCGCCCGATTCTGCGGCGGAAAGGTATAGTTCGACTCGCGCATGTCGAGTCGACGGACAAATTCGAATACAAGATGAGGGAAAGACAAAAGGAATGACCCCGCGTTCAACGCTGGTCCGGATTGGTTATGGCTGCTCGTTCAAATCGTTTAGACCTTGGCAGACAAAACACGCGCCTAGTTGGGGTCGGATTCCAGCAGGATATCACAGCCATTTGCATGCCTACAAATCACAACAAAATCCGAAATGCGATACTTTGACACCCCATGCATCCTTACCAATCCTGCTTCTGCCCCATACCCTGCAAGATCCGCTCGATGAGTGCACGCTTCATGTACTGTTCTCTGGCCAGGCTTCGTATTGACTACGTAAAATACAATGAGCTGTCGCTTGGGGGGTGTATGGAGCAGCTGACCTTGAGAAAGCGGTCGAGGTCTATTCGTTCCATGTCAAAAGCCCGAGTCATATGGTAGATCGTATCTTCTATTGCGTTGTCCTCGGCGACAAGATCAACCAGTCTAAGAGGATATGTTGTCAGCTAACCAGGCAGAATGATCAAAATTAGAAAATGTCCTGTACTTACTGATTGTGCACAATCGAGATCCCGCAGACCACCTCGTCCACGCTGACCTCCCCTCTTCCCTCCACCTCCAGTATCCTCTCCTCTCCTCTTGCAACCAGCTCACCCATCCGTCTTCCAACGGAGTTGCAAACCTTCTTTACTGCTTCTAGTCTGGCCATCTCATCTCGGATCGCCGGCTCGCCTGATGACAGGTCCTCGTGCCGTTCGATGAGGTGTGAGCGGTTCATCTGGAGTGTGTGGACGAGGGGAGGGAGAGAAGCAGAGAGATGGGGCAGGAGAATGGAGTGAAGGTGGAGGAGAGATGGAGGTGGTGGTTTTGAGGGTGGTATTGGAGGAGGTGAGGTCGCGGCTGTGGAGGGTTCTGGGAGGGAGCTGAAGGAGTTTGAAGGGGATGAGAGGAGGTCGTGTTGAGGTTGGCGGGATAGCGGAGCAGCAAAAGGAGGTTGAGGTGTTGCTGCAGGTGGTTGATAGGGTACCGCTTGTGGATGGTTGTAGGGAGCCAGATTAGCATGGATCCGTGCTACTGAGAACCCGTTTGCTGGTTGAGACCATCCCTGACCTGGATTGACAATAACGTCCGGCGGTTGACGTGGTTGCGATTGATACTGTGGGTCCACCGGATATTGTAGAGCGGGAGGAACTGGTGGTATTGGCAGGGCGATCGGCTGTTGTGCAGCCTGATTGGAGGGACCGCCCTGGGCCATCGCAGCTCCGTGAGGTCGCTGAGGCAATCTCGGACTCGTAGGAGATACGGGTGCCTGGGATAAATGACGAGGAGGTATCTGGGCTGGCCGTTGGGCGGGAGTCGGGTATCGAGGCATAGAGCCAGATGCTTGAGCTTCGGGGTATTGTGGATATGGCCCAGATGGTTCTCGGGATGGGGATTGGGGGAAGTTCTGAAGTGGAGCGTATGGGAACTGGGGCGTCGGAGCGGCTCGGTACTGGGGCAGGATCTAGCTCTGGGTAAGCTAGTGACAGAAAAAGGGATATCAAGCTCACTTCGGTCTGGGGGTCTATGGGCCCAAAGCCGGGTCGAGCTGGAGGTGGAGGAGGGCCAGGCTAGGAAAAGGCGTTAGCTCAGGATTGATTGAGGAGCATGTCGGCATAAAGCTCACCGGCTGTGCAGCGCCTCGCAGAGGTACCCCTTGACTCGACCCATGCCCATTGGATAATCGGGAAGCGGGATGTCCAGGAGGCTGCGCTGGGCTCGCTGCCGCGTCCGGAGGTCGCGCATACACCGGGGGTGTCGTCGAGAATACCGTCGTCAGCTGTCTCAATACCGCCTCGATGCCCTTCTCCTGCATCCGAGTCAGCTTTGTCTCCCGGAATTACCCCTTTAGAGCTAACCTGCCATGACCTCCACCATTCCTCTACAATCTCCTCCCGCACCCTACCTCCCGGCTCCACCTCCCTCCCCTTCCATACTCCCATCTCTCTGGTGGGTACTACAAAAGCCATAGGTGGATCACGAGGGTAGGAGTATGTGATCCAGAGGTGAATGGGGATCTGGTAGGTTGCGCCGCGATAGGTGATGGGTAGGGTGCCGTGGAGGAGCAGGAGGAGAGCTGTTTGGCCGGAGTCGAAGGCTGAGAAAGATCAATCCCAAGATAAGGAAGGATGAGGAGGAGCTGTACTGAAGGCATCGGTCTTGACGGATAGTGTTTTCCGTTGGTCGAGAACTTCGAGCACTTCTGGGAGGATCCGGTCTCGTGAGGGGTATGGGCGGAGGACGGTCTGGAGCCATTCTCTGGCGAGATCGGCAGAAGACATCTCGACCACTACGACGCCTGTCGATGGTCTAGTAGACTTCAAATTAATAATAAGACATTAGACGGAGATGAAAAGCGGTAGGATGATGTCTGGTGGATGATCAAGAGGGCGGGGCCCATCTCTCAGGCGAGGTGTCGCCGGCGGATACTTTTCCAGGCAGCATTAGGTGATGGATCGCTCTCAGATTTTTATACATTGGCTACAGGCAGGACTGCTACCACAAAAGAGGCAGAATCATGTCCAGAGCTTGATGAGCCCATCCCAAGACGCCGTAATGACTTTCGACTGTACATCGCATCAGCTTTGAGTCCACTCAAGATACATACTTCCAAGACTCACATGTTCATTCGGTAGCCATACATGATCGATGACCACCTGGTTGTGCGCTCGTAATCGCTTGACGATCCTCCCAGTCTTGAAATCCCAGAACACCACATCTCCGCCGCCCGTCCCCGACGAGATGTACTTGCCATCTGGTGAGAATCCGATGGCACAGGCATATCCGGCAATTGTGTGACCAGCGAACCGCTTCTTCTTGTTCTGTCGGAAGCTACCGTCGGCGGAGTAGATCAGGATCTGATTGTCAAGTGATTGACAGGCGAAATATTTCTCTGCGAGGGATCAGCGAGAGGAGACATAGGTAGAGCTGACGTACTGCTGGGATGCAGGGAGACAGCAGGCATGGAGTGCATGTATGGCTCGGCGATATATTTGATGACGACGGGGATGTCGTAGTCCCATCCTCGAATCGTCTTGTCATCGGACGTGGTGACGAATCGTCGGTTCTCGTCCACGAATGTGATGGTGTTGACAGGTCCCAAGTGTTGGTCGTATGTCTGGACGATCTCATGCGCTCTTGTGTCATACTGCGCGCTCGCATCATTCTGACCGAGCTGACTGCACTCTGAACTCACCTGGATGATCTTCTTGTCCTGCATACCGGCCAAGAAGATGTTCTGTTTATCCGGATCCGGATGATACTTGACCACGTTGGGGATCTTTCCATTGGAGAACGCCTGGATGCATTTGCCGGTCTCGGTATCCCATATCTTGATATGTCGGTCATAGGAAGCTGAGAGGAATTTGGTGCCCTTGCTGTTGAAGGCGACATCCTTGACCGCTTGTGAGTGGCCGAGGAAGGTACGGAGGCAGTTGCCTTCGTGATAGATGTCCCAAAGCTAGACAATCGATCAGCAAGATTCAGGCAATATGGTGCTTCCAGTACCTTGATTTTGGTATCCATACTCGCACTGAGCAGCAAGTGGCCACTCTTCGGGAACAGTCGGACGGCAGAGACACCTTTGTTGTGGCCGGTCTAAGAGGTGTCATCCGCTTGGATCACTGAGCTGCTGATGGGCCAGGAACCTACCCAGGTATGTATACACCGTTCGGGCAGATAAGCATTTGGTGCCGGAGTGCCATCTGACGGATTGAGCTTGACGTCGACGTCGGTGGGAACATGCATATATGTCCGTCCAGCGTAGTCCGTGAGCTCCTTCCCTGTGACATACATCAGCCTGTCTTTGGCGACCGGGACCAGGGATGCTCACCATGAAATATGCTCTTCTCCACTCTCGCAGCCTTCATTGCCTCCTTCGCCGCGACAGTCGCCTCCTCTCGTTTCCGTTTCTCCTCTCTCCACTCTTCCGCCTCGTCTTCGATCACAGGATCCACCTCCTTGTCCCCCTGCCAATCTGCCCAAGGACCCACATATGCTCCCTCGCCTTCTACGATGCTGCTATCCCCCTTCGATCCACGTTTCCGCTTCATCTCTCGCTGCACCGCTTTGGTTGGTCGCATATCTTGTATTGACATGTACCCGTTCTCGTGAGCGCTGTTGAAGGATCCGACGATGGGTTGAGCATGACCGTTTTGGGCGGAGGGGTTTAGGGCATAGCCATGCACATCGAATGTCCGATGTTGCATCATGAAGGAGTAGTCGTCCATCGCTTGTTCCTCAACGTGACCTGACCCGGCCGTCAGTATCTCGCTACCGGATGCGGTGTCTTCCCTCACCTGATAGGGTATTCATCCCCTTGTTCTTCTGCTGATTGAATGGGTCCTGCGGTCCTGCGACTGGCCTCGACATGTCGTCATACGAGATGTTGACATTCATGACCTTGTCCGTGGGTCGAGCAATGATCGCCAGTCCAGCTCCATTCGGATCCTAACCCGTATTAGCTCACCGCCCGAAACCCGTTCGAGCCAAACCACTGACTTCTTTCAGCACATCCGGCGCCGCCATCACCGCTGTTCTCCGCTCCAGTCCCGCCCTCCCATTCCCATTCGCCTTCCCGTCCGAGGTGAACAGACCAAATGCATCCTCACGTGCTTGTTCCTGGAGTTGCTCATCGTTCTCCTCATCATCCTCATCCTCGTCCGCGAGATCAGGTGGGTGATTGTGGTGACCGTGTATAGGGAAAGTGCTGGCGGAGGTGCTGGCTAGAGGTTCGACTTCCTCGTCGGAAGACTCGTAGCCTGCTACGAGAGTTGACATGGCGGTGAGGTTATTGGGATGACTGACGACTCGTAATCAGAATTGTTGTCCAAACTAGCAGTCGACATATGACTGAGCTTCCGCAATTTTGACCCTGACTTTTTGTTCCTGACAAAAATGAGTGGCGACGTCAAAGTGGCAATGCAGTATTTTACACACTCCTACCTCTTTCAATGAGTGAAGGGAAGTCACAAGATTCAGACCGGCATGTGAATCCCAAAGACGTACCAAAGACGACGAATATGCCAGGAATAGGCGTAAGGCTTTCCGCAAGCAGGCTGTTCCTTTTAGATTCGCTCTTGCGTTGTGGCAATTCCATGGCACAGACTGGTACATCGTTGTTTCGCTTTATACTTGTTCTGAGCTTCTGCGTTGCTATACTCTGTCGGCAGGCATCGTTTGGAGGTCCCTACTTGTCGCTCCGATGGGCATTCCAGAAGTCGCTCATCTCCAAGGCGGATCGCTTGAACTTCAGACATACAATCAGTTTGAGATGTCACTCGCAGACCCACGGTGCGCTCGAGCGTCGGACTGCGGGAACTACCATCAGAATCGCTCAGGAATCTCTGTGAAGATGGGATGAACTAACCTATTGTAATCGACGTCTTGCACTTTAAAGCGAGCTGAAAACATGACATGATCGGGTGCGGTAGAACGGACTGGTAAACGCTAAACACTCACTTGACAACCCCGAGTTCCATCCGAAATTGTCCAAACTCCAGGCAAAGGTACTTTTACCGGTATCCCATCCTCACAGATCGCCAGGAGCACCTCGCCGAGATATGAGTTGAAATATGCGGTTCGACCCGAATCCTCCGTGATCTGATAGATGGATTGCTTCCTGGGCTGAGATCAGTCCTATCCATCAACGCGGAAAGGGGGATTCACTCGTTCTCAAATGGTTCGGCAAAACCGAACTCGGAGAGGTATATCCCACTCTTGGTGGGATCACGTTTGACGAGATCAGCAAGGAATGGTCGTACGTATTGCCATGTCGTCTGCAACCATGGGACGGTAGGCCAGTTGCCGAAATTCCCGATGGCCCAACCAGCAGAGTCGAGTCATAGAAGTTGACTTGATTACAATCTGGCCAACTCGGATCGCCATTCGGATCGCTGATATTCGCGACGCAGGCAGCGACGCCTTCTGGGACGACAGTGACGAAGCCATCGCGATAGCCCTATCGCGCAAGTCTCAGTCATACTGGCGTTGAAGCGCGGAAGGATAGATGCTGGTAGATCGCTTTTGATCAGTTCCGGCCAATCACCGGCATTGTAGATCGGCTCGGCGAATATGCCGATCTGATACGCCTGATGTCGCTCGACAGCATTCAGGTCATCCGTGTTGCGAAAACAAAGTTCTCCGACTTGAATGCAATCTCGCCAGTGGTGTGGAGATCCCGGAATCGTCGGACAGCCTTTGCGTGCGCGAGAGTCAGGTGGTAGCAGCAAGTAAACGGGTACGTGGTGCTGTTCAAGTTGGGTTGGAGAGTCGTGTTGACCGGGTATCCCATTTGTCCGCAGAAGACGACAGGTTCGTTAAAGGTGATCCATCGATGGACGGTCCCATTGAATTCCCTGAAAATGATGGCGGCGAAGTTTACGAAATCATCAATAATGGTCGCTGGCGAAGCCGCCGTATTCGAGCTGCACGGCCAAACGCGTGTCCCAATGGAACAATGTCCTGCATCATCTCACCTCGACTTCCACGTTAATTAGAAAACAATGAAAGACAGGCTGAACTCCTAGACTCAAGGAGTATTTGATGAGATCCCGATAAGGGTCGGGACCCGCTTGGTTGACGGGACTATCCGCAGTAGCGAACAGGAGAATACGGGTCCAGAAAGTCGAGAACGAAAGACGTTTCCGAGAGCAGCGAGGCGAGCCAAATCTTCCTTGTAGAGGTAGTATTGCAGATCCCCGACATCGGCGGTGGGTATTGTCCAGAGTAGAAGTTGGAAACCTCGAAGCCCAGTCCTGTCACATCTGATCAGCGCTTCGTACGACCCCTGACCGAGCGACACACTCGCTTGGTCGGACCCTTGCCGTCGGCTTTGACGGCGCCTTCCACCTGATGCGCCGCAGTAGGCCAGCCAAAGAGGAAATCACTTCGGAATTTGCATCCAGGAAGGATTTCCTTGGGTTGAGTGATGTAGAAGTCCGGGTAAAAGCCGAGGTTGGGCTTTGGGCAGAGGGTATGGCTTTAGGGATCGGGGACGACCGAGAATGGCGGTTCTTGTACTGGACCGACCTGTTCACCTCGTTAGCCTTGCAGCTAGATTAAAGGACAGGATAAGCTCGCCCAGGTGTCCCAGAACTGGTCCAACGTGGGATACGTGTACGCTGAGACGGTCACCGCGGCCGACGAGTGGCTGCCGATCGGCCCTGTCGCTGTTGGAGTCACGACACCGATATTTGGTGGACAGCAGAGACGTTGGGCTAGGAAGACCGGAGGCGATCCCATCCGAGAGCATTTGTCTGGCCATTCCCGATCGTCGAGGTGGTACGGACCGCAGCTGCAGAAGTTGGCGAGACATCGGTGGTCGTAATACAAATTGGGGAAGAAGTGGACGCTACCGTAGCTACCGTAGCTGCGCCCGTTGTCGGGACTCCATTCGAACTGTTCGCTGCGGTGGTTGGCGATGGGCTAAGGGATGATTCCGACGTAGTCGTTGACGACCCGGACGGTGCCATTGCGCCGGCTCCCTACAATGGAACAGTCTCCGTCATGTTGAGGGCGATGGTCGTAGTGTGAAGCTGAGCCGAGGATGCACCGGCCGTAGCAACGGGAGAAGCAACGGTCTTATCGGAGTCATCTTGACAGGGGACAATACCTGCGAGTACACAAGCACCAGTCCCGAGACATGTCAGGGGTAAGTAGTGGAAACTTATCTTGATGTCCACAAGAGTCAGAACATACAGAACCTGGGCTCACATCCGCTTGAAAACCTTGTCAAACCTGCATGCTACCGCCTGTCGGTCAGGTGGTAAATATTCCTGATCTCGAGCCTCTTCTGAAGCCCGGAGCTAGAAGGCAGCGCGTGATGCAACTCCATGCTGAGAGTCCGCATGATCGACGAGGCCGATCGATCCGTCACATGATTTTGACAACGTTATCTTGGTCAGGCTGGGCATATAGGCGGAGATGATCCTTGAAACATATAGTAGTCACCCTGTACGAACAAAAGCTACCTGAGTTGGCAGATCTTGGAAGGTAGGCTGATAATCAGGCGCAAATAAGGTTCTGTGTGCCTGGGTGATTTATGAGTACTACCTGCTTAACTTTCAAAATCAATCCGAAGATAGGTGCTCCGCTCGAAACGCTTTGCACGTCTCAAAACCCTCCGGAAGCAGAGGAGACCTTCGACGGATGGGAGAGCCCGTCATCAGTATGCGGGTCATCCAAATGGATGATGGACCTTCAGCGACTCGGCAGAATCGTCGAGCACATCTCTCACCTGACCTTCTTCGTGACGCCAAACTCGCAGCTGGAGAATGGGCGCTTCTCTCATCAGCTCCAACTGGAGATAAACGGAGCTCTGTCATTGTGCAGCTTTGGCCGAGGGCAGGATTGGAGGATGATGGTATGCCCTCCCGCTCGCATGGACGGCATACAGCGTAAATCTGACCTGGCCATCAGTAGTCATGGTCTCAGCTGAAATCAGGATAAACTTGCAAGCAGAGAACGTCGCTGTCTACCGCTTCGATCCCGCAAAATCGAGCAGCGGACTCCTGAGCTCTGTCACCATGGAGGAGCATCATACCAATACGTCCGCCAAGAGGCTCAATAGGGAACCTTTGGCAGCTCAACGAGAATCTGCTTGGTTCAAAGCTGCTGTCAAGGAAGCGCTAGGCATGCTGTCCTTCGCTTGTGATGCAGCTGCTCACAAATACTTAGCTTCTTTGAGATATGTCAGACCTGGATTTCGAATAGCGATCAACTCTGCAAGCCTTGCTGAGCGTGAACTCGTCGTCAAGAAGCTAGCGGTGGCTACAAAGCCTCCGACGAAGCCAGGTGTTTCATCGCTGTCCGAGAGGATGAGGAGAATCGACCTCCAGCAGAACGGTGATGCGAGCTTTGAGGTTTACGAGGTGGACTGGAGAACTGAGGTTGTTCTGCTCGGCGAAGAGGCTTTAGGCGCTAGCGAGGTCAGCAGAGCTGTGATCAAGGGCGGAGGGATCTTAGTGGGCAAGCTTTCCCAACACGTTGATTTCATGCTGAGGACACGTCCAGAACGGAGATTGCAGACCTCGCGACGCAGTCACTCCATCTTACATCAACCTCTTCACACCATCTCAGACGTCAAATTCAACCTACTCGCTACTGGGCGGCCTCGATCCCCAAATCAAGCTCATCAAGTCTCTACTCGACCTACCTCTGCATCACCCCGAGCTTTTCACCTTGTTCGGTCTGCAGTCACCTCGGGGTATCCTCCTCTACGGCTCACCAGGTACTGGCAAAACGGCTCTTGCCCGTGCCGTCGCAACATCGACCCCGGGATGCTCATACATCGTCGTGAATGGGCCGGAATTGTCCACGGCATATCATGGCGAGACAGAGGAAAGGCTTCGAGGTGTCTTTGACGAAGCAAAGCGGCAGAGTCCGTGCATCGTAGTCCTGGACGAGATCGATGCCTTGTGTCCTAGGCGGGATGGGGATGGCGGTGAGGTGGAGAAAAGGGTTGTGGCGACGCTATTAACGCTTATGGACGGGATGGGAGGGCAAGATGAGAAGGAGAGAGTCTTTGTGATTGCTGCTACAAACCGACCGAATAGTATCGATCCTGCTCTGCGGCGGCCTGGACGGTTTGATCGGGAGATCGAGATTGGTGAGTGACCTATCATCGACGGTGGACACGTTCCGCTGACATTCCTGCAAGGTATACCTGACGCCATTGGTCGTCGACAAATCATCGAGATCATGCTCGCCAAGATGCCCCACTCCCTCACTCCCGATGATCTCACAGCCTTCGCCGCCCGCACTCACGGCTACGTCGGTGCCGACCTCTCTTCCCTAGTCCGCGAATCCGCTTCCGCCGCCATTCAGCGATGGCATGACGATGATCAGCATTCCCCAAGGCCGACGCTAGAGTACTCAGACATCCTAGCTACTCTGCCCTCGATTCGGCCGTCGGCAATGCGGGAAGTCTTCATCGAGACGCCCACGGTCAGGTGGTCTGACATTGGCGGACAAGAAGAAGTCAAGCAGAAACTCCGAGAATGCGTGGAGTGGCCATTGACCCATCATAAAACCTTCAAGAGACTAGGCGTGGAAGCACCGAAGGGAGTGCTCCTCTATGGTCCGCCGGGATGCAGCAAAACGATGACGGCGAAGGCTTTGGCAACCGAGAGCGAGATCAACTTCATCGCCATCAAGGGGTCAGAGGTGGGTCGCTGCGCTGAAGCACCATATGCTCACGATCTGTCCGCAGCTCCTCAACAAATACGTTGGCGAGTCCGAGCGGGCAGTACGGGAAGTATTCCGCAAGGCTCGAGCAGCTTCTCCTTCTATCATCTTCTTCGTATGTCTTCCCGTTTATCAGGACACTATCCTTACAGCATTAAGGACGAAGTCGACGCCCTCGGCTCTTCGCGATCGGATGACCGAGCGCATTCAGGCGCCCTCACAGCTTTGCTCAACGAGATGGACGGTGTCGAGGAGCTGTCGGGGGTGACAGTTGTGGCTGCGACAAATCGACCAGAAGTCCTAGTGCGTGGAGCGGCGTTCCGGTGATCGACGCTGATGACGACAGGACTCCGCGTTGATGAGACCTGGTCGACTCGATCGTATCCTTTACGTTGGTGCGCCAGACTTCGCCACAAGGAAGGAAATCTTCCGAATACGTCTCGCAAAGATGGCGATCGAGCCTAGCGTCGATATCGCAGAGCTTGCTCGCTCAGTGAGTGTCCTTTCGTTGGAACCGGTCGAAGCTGACCGTTCAGACCGAGGGATGTTCTGGCGCCGAGGTCGCCTCGATCTGCCAAGACGCTGCACTAACGGCTATGAACGAGGACCTGAACGCGCCATTCGTGAGTGACCAGAAGTAACCCCGTTGAGATGAATAGGTCAAGCGATTACACCTCGAGCACTCGGCAAAGACGGTCAGGCGACGTATCACACCGGAGATGATCAGTTTCTTCGAGGGATGGAGGGATCAGAGTGGCGTAAGAAGCGCCTGAGCGATGTAAGCGGACGTCGACTGCGGGATCAAAAGAATGCCACTGGGAGCCGTTTGCGGGCACCGCCACAAAGTCAACCAAGGTCGTTCGCCAAGAGCGGGCTTCGAAGCGGCGGTGAAGAGCTGTTGACGTTCATGAAGCTGGGTCTCACATGGTATTACAATCCCGTTGAACCCTACAGGAGCAGAGAAGTGGATCCCTAAAGATAGATCCAAGCCAAGCGGTGTAACATCGACCCTGAGTCAATACCTCGTCGTCGCGTCTTATATTATGTGGTGACGATCGCCCGTTTCGTCTCACACACGACTTTCTCTTGTTTTGCCTCATCTTGTAGCATTGTAAAACAAGTCCCGAGATTGCGCTTCGTTTCCTGCGATGGCGTCCGCATTCATCGCTGCGCCGATCCGACAACCGCGCGGCCCATCGTCAAACTCCTTCGGTACCGACCCTTCACCACCTCCTCCCTCTGGTCCACCTACTCCAGATGCCGAATTCCTCATTCGTCGACACAATACCGTCTCTAATCCTCGACATCAACCATCTGCTAGTGTCTCTTCCACACCCGCTTCGACATCAGCGTTTCACGGAGCGAGGGGTTTCAGAGCTGGTGGTGCTGGAGTGAATCGATTGCGGAGTGGAAGCCTTTCATCTGGAAGTGATGGTGGGGGTCTGAGTAGAAAGGGGAGTGGGAGATCGGTGGTGAGGACGGAGGACGTGGTGATCGAGAGTGGAGAGGAAGGCACTGCGGAGATAGGAGGGACATGGGGTAAAGGGCTGAGTAGGCAGAGCTCGTTGCCGTCAAGGAGAGGTGAGCGATCAACCGCCTTGTTCATGTCAGCTCACGCTGAGATACCGAACAGGCCTCAACGCCGTCACCGCTACAACCCCTGTAGCTCCACCCACAACCCCTCCCGAAGAATCCAAACAGTCGATGGCCCCTCCTCCGCCTCGACCACCCCGCCGGATATCTGTGGCCGCTCAACGCATCACCCCTCCAACTCCGCCTTCCAACCACAGCACTCATACTGCCTCGCAATCGCTCTCGTCGTTGTCGATGTTCAGCCGTCCCAACGGTCGAAGCTTTAGCCCGAATGAAGAACAGATCCAAGGCGCAAACCTATCCCGGACGCAAAGTCTTCGGGCGCAGGCGAAGGATGCGGAGGTCAGCAGGCTTGGAAGGAGCGCGAGCCTGAGAAGCGCAGGCGAGGTACGTATGCACGGTCTGTGGAGTCAATGATTGGCTGACCGAATACAGCAGCAGTATCGTCCAATGCAGAGTGTACCGCAGACCATGTCGCCTCCGACTCAGCCGACGACGCCTCACCAACCCTTCAACCCGCCTACTCCGCCCCCGATGTCATCCTTCGCAGCTCTTCCTCCTATGCAGCTTCTTGGGGTCGACCAGTCATTGGACGGTTCTGAAAATACCGATATCAAGCGCCATCAATCACTCACTCAAGGCTACGGCACCTCGAGTCGCGTCCGTGAGCGGCTTGAACGCAGTCCGGCCCTTTTGAGCCTTGAGCAGAGAGAGGACCTGCGCCGCCGGTATGCTGAGGAAGCCGCTCAGGCTCGGAAAATCTCGGAAGAGCGGATAGAGCCTCCGACCAGTCCAATTGGACGAAGCGTCTGGTCCATGTCGCGCCCGGAAGACGATGGTTGGAGCCGACCGGGAACGCAGCACCTTCAGGACAGCTTCGAGGCGATGCAGCTTGGCAGGAGGATGATGGGCATGGACAATGGTCAAAGGGATCGATCTCTCAGCTTCTCCTCGAGGGATGGGCGTCCACTACAGCTCAACACCGTCGATCTCGTCATTCCGTCGAATGGGCACAACGGAGAAGAGCCGAGCTGGGTGTCGAATCTTGTCGGAATGCCGGATCGCTTATCTCCTCAGCCACCAGACAGATCAGTGAGCACACCAAACTGGCAAGATCAGGAAGCCTGTCTCCGGGGACAGATGCAGCAGAGATGGCCGGAGGAACTGCAATTTATGGGTCAGTCGATGGGATACCCCCAACAGCAACAACAGCAGCAGCAGCAGCAGCAGCAGCAGCAACAGCTTTTTGCGGCTCAAGGCTATGGAAACGGTGCACCGATGACGAACGGATATCAGAACCAAAACCAGCTTGGACACTATCCGCAACCGTACCAGCCTGCGTACAACGGGACACCTTTCACCCCAATGTACCCTACTCCGCCGGCGTCGGCCATGCCAGCACAGGATCGGGATGTGATCGAGCTGGCGAGAAGGAAGGGCCTAAATCCTGCTAGCTTCAACTGTAGACCCGCCAATGTAAGCCCGTCTACCCATTCCACGAGCAGTGCTTACGAGAGTAGGCCCGATTCTTCGTGATTAAATCGTATACTGTGAGCCATCACGAACTGTACGGCGAGAGCATCGCTGACAGTCTGCAGGAGGAAGATGTTCAAAAATCGCTCAAGCACGAAATCTGGTCGTCGACCGTCCTCGGGAACAAGCGCCTCGACGCCGCCTTCCGCGAGTCTGCCGACAAGCTGCCGATCTACCTATTCTTCTCGGTCAACGGGTCTCGTCATTTCTGCGGAGTCGCTCAGATGCTTACTCCGTGAGGCGAGATTGCCTGTTCGACGGTTGATGCTGACATCTGATGCAGGGTTGACGAGACGCAGTCGAGTTCCGTTTGGGCTCAGGACAAGTGGAAGGGTATCTTCAAGGTCAAGTGGATCTTTGTCCGCGATGTACCTACCGGGTTAACTGGATTACGCATGTCCCATTTCCACGCTGACCAGTCTCGATAGGGCCTTGCGACACATACGGCTCCTAAATACCCCGGAGCAGAAACCAATCACGAATTCTAGAGACACCCAAGAGCTGCACTATGAAGCGGGATGCGAAGTCCTCCAGATCTTCCTGGATCATCAGGCGAAATCAAAGACAAGCTTGCTCCAGGACTTTGCCTACTACGAGGTGAGCTCTATGCCACGGTGGATGCAAGAGTACGCTGACGAATACCAGCAACTCGCGGCGACCCGAGGGGTGGGAGGTCCGCCGATGCCGCAACAGCCCCCTCCTTCTGCCCCGCCGATGTCGACGGGATTTCGTCTACCGGTACCAATGAATGCCGGGCAGATGCCACAAATGCCACCGATGCCCGCCATATCGGCTCGCTATAGATGAGAACGAAGGGTTTCCCGATGAAGTAGTGAGGAGGACGGAGATGCAGGAGAGGAGAGTCTTGTTGAATCACGAACAGGACGATCTTGATCCCGTAGAAGGACGAAAAGATCACGCGGAAGGACGAATGGACGGGAAGAGCTTGATGACGTAACGATCCTTGTCATAATGTAGCTGTACCGAGCATGACTTGACTCGCAATGACGCAGGAACCGGATCATGCACCTCAGGTGGATGTTGCAACCGTTTCAACGTCAGCCACCATGCAAACCCACCTAGGCGATCCCGGACCTTCCCCCTCGCAGCATGGCGCAACGACGGCAGCTTTTGATGATGGCGATTCAGAAGAGGATGAACCCCTCGGCCTCGCTGACCTCCTCCCGGTCGGTCTCCCCTCTCGGCACAAAGGCCCTACTCACCTTCCCTCAGGAACCCGAATCTCCCTTGCCCCCTCCGTACTCCTTCTCGACCTATTCCCCTCCTCGCGACCTCGTTTACAGACCATCTTTGCGCGATGAGCGCGTTCAACTCATCCTCCGGCTCGTAGGGGATCATCCACTTTGGGGACATCACCTGTCCGTCCCCAACTTTCACTCAGGGTTCAGGACTGATAGGGTATTGACTAGCTGGAACACCGCCCGGACCCTGTCCGACTACCTCCTCCGCCACCCATCATCGGTCAAAGGGAGATGCGTACTCGAGCTTGGCGCAGGCGCGGGGTTACCGAGTCTAGTTTCCGCCCTGGCCGGGGCGAAGGGCGTAGTGATCACGGATTATCCGGATGAAGAGTTGGTGAAAACCATCCGGTGGAATGTGGAGACCAATCTTCCGGAGGAGGTGCTGAGACGGGTGGATGTGAAGGTGAGTTGGGGGAACGGGAAAGGCTGATGGGGTGAAGGGGCATGTTTGGGGACACGATGTCAAGGACCTGCTTGAGATGGGCAAAGGGGATGGACGTGGACATGGAATCGGAGAGGGGAGATATGATCTCCTCCTACTTAGCGACCTAGTCTTCAATCACTCCCAACTACGTCCTCCTCCCTCCACCCCTCATCTGCTAATCCAAACCAGCACGCCGCCCTGATATCATCCATCCATTCCCTCCTCTCGCTCTCCCCTTCTTCACCTTCCAATCCGGACTCCAGTGCCACACCCTGCATCCTACTCTTCCTGACGCACCATCGCCCGCACCTCGTCCAAGCCGACCTGGACTTCTTCCCCCGCCTCGCGGAGTCCGGTGGGGGTTGGTGTTATAGAAAGGTGGTGGAGGAGTGGACCGGACCGATGTTTGTGGATGACCCTGGGGATCAGAGGGTTAGGGGGACGGTGCATGGCTGGACGGCCTGGCGGGTGAGGCCAGGGGAGGTGAGGGGGGAGGTGTACCGGGAGGGGCAGGGCCCGGGCGGAGCTGTGGAGGTCAACGAGGGGGAGATATCGGTAGACGGTAACGAGAATCGGTCATCACGAGCCAACCCTCCATTCATGACAACCCAATGATAAGTGGCATGAGTGCCCTCTAGATATGCCCAAATTCAGAGTTTCGCCTTCGCACCCTTCTTATGATCATCCACATCCACCACCCCGCCTCCTTCGACCAGGCCCCTCTCCGCCTTCCCCAAATCAGCCCGTACCACACCCTCCTGCAATGTCGCCGCGACCATCACTCCTTGCGGAGTATATAGCGTGCCCCTGACCACGCCTCGTCCAGAGCGAACATCCGCGATCGCCGACTCCATGACGTGGAGCAGCGGTGTGGCCGGGTCGAAGTCTGGAGGCAAGGGGTAGAAGTGGGTCGTGTGGTCGAGGGAGGCGAGCATGCCTAGTCTTGGCGAGGAGGTGCGGCTAAGCCCGACGGAGCGAGAGGCGGTCCCAATGAATTGAAAGTCGGTCATATACGCTATCATCGCCTAGTCCACCATCAGTCCTGGTCGTCATGAACTGCAGGGAGTTATAGCCCACCTTGACGGTCTCGGTATCTGGTTTCTCACCAGGAGCCAATCTCGCACGTAACCACATACTCCTCTCATTCCTCGCATCCTCCCTCGTCGACCCATCCTCGGTCAAAGATCGTCGCTTAGCGACCCTGATCTGAATGGGCGATTCTTTCCTCTCCTACCCCACTCAGCCAAGATCACTGGAGGAAATTACTGGATGAGCCTACCTGAATATACTCCTCGACGGCAGCTCTTCCCCTGTCTTTGAGCTCATCTCCTTGATCGTCCAAGTACCGCTGCCACCTCTTCTCCTCGAGCTCACACTCGTCCCACATCATCACTCCCTCTGGCATGGGAACCTGCCACCTCTCCGCATATCCCGGGACCACACTGATCGATAAATGGGGCTTCTGAAACACAGGCTCGACCACCCTCGATTCCAGCAGAGGCCGAGTGGACGGATTGGGTTCCACTGCGAAGCGTAAGGAGTGGGACAAGCCGAGCACCTCTTGATTCGTCTGTTTCTGTGTGACGATCGGGCTCGGATTCGAGAATGTCGGAATGAACCCGAAAGGCGGACTCGGGCCTTCCTTCAGAGGCGGCAGCGATATCGGGGGTAGCGCGAAACTCGCGAGGAGGACAAAGACGACCTTGCGCTTCTGACTGGCGCGGACCAATCGCGTCGCATAACTCTTTCCATCACGTAGTCTTTCGACGGTGTATAGAATCGGGATACCCGCGTCGGCCGGGAGGAGGAAGTAAGAATGTTGAGAATGGAGACCGAGGGGTTTAGGGACGGTGTGGGAGGCGGAGAGGAGTGCTTGGGCGATTACTTGGCCTCCAAAGACACCGCGGGCACCCCGGGGTCGCCAGAGGGATTGACTTATGAATTCGTCGGCGGAGAATGGCAGCCCCAGGGGCGGTATCGAGTCCGGGCTCGGGATCACGGAGAGCGCTTTCGTCAGGGAGACGAGAGGTTTCGAGTCGTCCATCGTGATTGAGAAGGTCGTTGGAATGTGCACAGTGTAGACGAAGAGACAAATTTATGGCGGGGGGGGGGGGGAGGTGTGAAGGTAAACTAGCACCGGTTATACCGCCATTCCCGGAATCCCAAGCAGAGGTTTTCCGGCCGTGTGCGGTCGGTCATCTTGCAGATTTCCGAAGCGATAATATGCCCATGCTATGCTGATTGTACTATTGAACGATTCGCCTCAAAACGAAAGACCTAGATGAACTCGAACCTCCCCTCTTCGCTAATCAACATCCGTCTCGCATCCGTCGACCCGACGACCCTTTCCAGCCTCAAGACGTCAAACCTAGAAAACAAAACTCGACTCGACACCTCACCCTCGTCCACCTCCACTTCCCCTCCCTCACCTTTCTGAGACTGTATGAACGGCGTATGCAAGAAATCGGCGTAGAATCGCGCGTGGTCTGGCGGGCCGTAGAACACGATCGTCTTGGCTCCTCGGAGACGATAACGGCGGTAAAACTGGAATCGTTCCGTGACGAGCAGGAACGCCTTCTTGCCCTTGAAGAAGAGGGTTCGAGCGCGACTTATCTCAGAATTGGATGAGTATCTAGTGGCGGTCAGTTCGTCACACTCTTGGACCAGCAGCCGAATACCTACTCTGAGATCGCAGCGAATGTGACAATGTCGGACTTGCGGAGGTGGTTGATTACGCGAACAAAGTCGAAATACGAGGGGATGATAACAATGGTATTTTGCCTTGATACAGCCGAGCGGAGAAGTGCAGGAATGGTCTGAGCAGTCATCAGCGGAGCTCTGGACGGTTCTGACCGTGATGACTACCTTCTTGGTGAACCACTCCAAACGTGACTCCACCTCAGCCACCGCCGCGTCCCCACCAATACCTTTCCCACCCTCCAAGTCGATCCGCTCAAACACCTGCCGTACACCAGACCGGACACGGCTCAATACACCGGGGAAGTCGTGGTTTTCCAGACGGATCTTCCCTTGCAGATTGTGGCAGTGTCGGTGGAAGAGGCTTCGCGCTTCGGGTGAGTCGAATCGGGACAGCAGGATGGTCTGTCGCAGATACTTGGCCCTAACGCGGTGTCAGCTGAAGAGAATATAGTGAGAGACCGACTCACTGCAATTCCAAATACCACGGCTTGACACGGGAGAAGTCACACCCATGTGGGCTGTTGGGGATTTTGTTCATGTTCTGGAAGATGAACTAGGCATTCGTCAATGGGACTTCGAACCTGCCCGAACCCCGAGCTCACCTGCACATGATCCCAATTCTGCATCTGCATGACATCCACCCCATCCGCCACACAGATCTCGACACTGCTCAGCAGATCCGTGCTATCCTCCTTCTCTGCGGTCATCTTGAAGCCCAATGGACTCGCGATGAGGATGTCGCATTCCATCAACTTCGCTTCATTCGCCGGCATCATCACAACTCTCCAAGCCTTGCGCGTGATCTTGATGCCGAAGCGGAAATTGTCATCGCTGTTACCTCGGAAGTTGACGAGGTGATCTATGGGGAAGCTGGCGCTGGCTGAAGGTGAAGCGAGGGGATCATCACCTGCTTCGGGTGGTAGGGAGAAGGATGTGGTGAACGGCCGTAGATTTTCGATCTGGGTTCCAGGAGGCGCGAGCGGGAAGAGGTGGGCGGTGAGGTAGTGCAGGGCGAGGGAGCGGAGAGGGATCAGCAGGAGTACTTTCGGGCGGATGAAGGATTGGTCGCGAGGTGGTTCGGGCATAGAAGCGGGTGAATCGGCAGACGAAGAGGCGTGTGCGAGCTTCTCGTTGTTCCGGACGATTCGCCGACGAGTTCTGTAGGCATCAGTCAAGTCCTTGCTGAGCCTTTGTGAAAAAAACCTACTTGAGAACGTGATTGAGAGCATGCACGACGATGCCCTTCCGCATAGCCTCCTTGGTATCCCCATACATCGTCGTCTCAGAACCATCTGCCTCGCCATCAAGGGAGTGGAGGTAGAAGTCTTTGTACGTCCCGAGGCTGGACAACGACGTGGAGACGAGGGGCGAAGACGACGCTATAGCGTTCAAGGAAGAAAGGAGAGATGGGATGATCTGCTCGACATTAGTTTCTCTCTACTATTGCTGTATCTCTCAGTCTCACCCTCGTCTTGAATCCCTCGATTTGATTAGTCGGCGCATCGACAGCTCCAGAACGCAGCTTCACCGCTCTCCCGAACCCCTGTATCACAATCCTCTCGCTGGCCCAGTCATTTTCGGCCGCCGCCGAAATCGCCTGAGGCGTCAGAACGGGTGGAGAAGTCCCGAAATGCTCGTTGAACATATCTGCCCCCGCTGAAGGGCATCTCAGCTCCCTTCGAGCTGGTGGACCGAATCGCCCTCACTCACCTAAAATCGAGCCACCATCGTCGTCCGACCTATCATCATCGGCGACCAGGCTGGCGATCCCATCTCCATGCTCGACCTCTCCCCCTTGATGTCCATTCACGTTCAAGCCGTTGACATGCCCATTCGCCGCTTTCGTGACGACCTTCGCCTTGCCCTTGCCTTTGACTTCACCGTTTTCTCGCCGTAACCAGTGACTCCCACTCGGGCCCACCTCCCCAGCAAAAACTACACTCTTCGGCCTCTTCGCTACATTCTCCTCCTCTTTCCCATGTCCATTCCCGTTCACTAGACTTTTCGGGACAGGCGAAGCTGAAGGAGATCCGCGATGACCTCCAGGAAGGTCGAGCTCACGAGGTCGTTTGACCGCGCTGACATTGAGTAAGGTAAGGAGCTTGACCTCAGTAGCTGAGCTCATGACTTGGTAATGAGATAAAGACAATGAGAGGCGAAAACAAATCACGGGAAATTTCTTGATGTGCCGGACCTGGAGGCGGCGATGTCCACTTCTATGAAGATGAAACCCTCGCGAGAAGTTTTGGACAAGCCACAGAGGTATACATGTGCAAAGATAGAGATTGCTGGGTAGAATTAAGATAGGAACGCCAAAAAGGGATCCCAGGGCTCAAGACATCGTGGCTATTTGTACCAGCTCCTGCCAAAACACCCAAGCGAAGCTGATCATCGGCCTAGGCGTATCGTCAGCTCGTTTAGCTGTACCATTCAATGCTGACCTCGGGCGCAGGACCTCATCTCTATCGTCCACATACTCATGAGTGTCCGCTCCTCTACCACCCCACATGCCCTGCCTGAGCTGCTCTTCCCATTGCTCCACGTACTCCTTCTCGAAGGTCAGGGCGTATGCGTGTCGTGCGATGAGCTGCAGGTCGGTGAGGCGATTAGTGAAGGTGATATTTCGGACTGCGTGCTGCGCTGCTTCGCGGGCCGTCATGACATGGACTTGATAGCTGTCTCGTAAGGGCTCCTGTACGGTAGTCCTTATCAGCGGCGTGTCACCCAAACCCAAAAACGGGGTTGACGAACGTTGAGGTTCTGATCCCGAGCCCGCTTGCGCCGCCTGTTCTTGATGGCGATGCCGGAAAGGATTTCTGGTTCGAATACGCGATACCTGAACGAGCTCAGCTTGGAGAGCTTATGTTAAATACTGCACGGACCGCCTCGTGTCGTAGCTGATCCCGCTCTCATAATTACCCTTGATCGGCTTGAGCCTTTCAAGGATGCTGGTGAAGATCGGGTAACGAGTGATGCGACTATCGACAGGGTAGCCGAGCTTCTTGATGTCGCACGGTCGGAAATGGGGATCGGGCTGGACCTGCACGAGCTTCAGAATCGACCTTCCGGTATACGAGAGTGTCTCACAATGCGAAAGAGCTTGCCCAATACTTTCTCGCTTTCATAGATCTTCTTCGTTTCGTCCTCAAGTATCGTGAGCTAAGCAGATACGCAGAGCATGATGGTGTAGCTTACTTTGTCCATGAAGTCAGGCCAAAGCCTGGGTCTCAGTTTGGGATCCAGAACTGCCGCAACACCCGCTGAATGACGGTCAGTTTGCGGTCCAAATCAGTGATGGGCTCCGAGCCTACTCACTCTTCTGGAAGTCGACGCTAGTGAAACACTATGAGCATGGGGTGATGTAAGATAACTGGGGTCGTACTCACGCAATCTGTAGAAACCAATATCAGCTGACAGAAGCAAAATTATGTGCAATGCGGCTCACGCTATGAATCTGAGCGAGTTCCATGCAGTCTTCGTGGGACGGTGACTTGATATCGGCCTGCGCAAGATGACAATTGTCGACCTGCCCCAACATGTCGTTCTGCTCGTAGCTCAGCATTTGTCCCAGCGCTGTAAGCCATCGGCTGACCATCATATACTGCACGAAATTCTGCGTATAGTCAGCAAGCCCAACATCGAGTCTCCTCATCGACATACCTCATTCAGATGTTCCTGCGTGACTTTTAGTACCCTCACGGGGGTGGGCGCGGTGTAGTCCATCGGATCTTGTACTTTCAATGCCCGCACTAGTCGTGGATCCCAGATCAGGGTATAGTCTGTCGTGGTTAGGTTGGCTCTTCATTACACTCAGTCACAGTGGATTTACCGTCGCCGTCGAGGTCGCCGCCACCGAGCCTGAAGGAATTATCAGTCCGACTTCATGAAAAGTTACTTCTGCATGCATGAGTAGTACGGTCTCCACTCACATGTTCGGTAGATCCCGTCTGCCCTGAGTATTGAAGACGATGACATTCTTCAGATGCCTAAGCTCGGCCCTGTCGACCGCCCAAACTCGTCTGACATCACCTACACGGGTTAGTACAGCATCTAAGCGGGGACTGAGCAACCCACCAGGATGTACTATGGTAATGTCAACTACGCCGGACCGGGAAGGAAACACTTACACGCAGGTGCGCGGCAAATCAGGACTTCGTCAATGACCACTCGTGGCTCAACTTCCTCGCTTTCCTGAAACTGGCAGAAAACCTCGCCCTCCCTCAACGTGCCACTCTCGTCCGCAATGCCTTACAGAGCCTAGCTTTCAGCTAATCCTCTAGCCGATGAAGAGCATCGCCCACCGATGAGGAAGACACCTCCGGGCAGCTTCACTCTCGCTCGCCACTTCAAGTCCTGTAGCGCTCGGCATTCAATGATCTCGGCTAGATCGAGTATCAACGGATCTTTGTTGAAGCCGGCCTGGATCATTGCCGACAATGGGAACTAGGACAATGAGTACGGATCGGCGGAGTCACTCACGTCTGAGCATAACGACATCAGATCGTAATCGTCCTTCGTCTGTTTGCGGTCTTCGACGCGGTCCTTCAGACCTCTGATACTCCACACCGCGTCCCGAAAGATCTGTATCAAGAGGTTCTCAGGGACGCCGTTGGCGCACATGATCATGATGAATTGGCGATTCAGGAAGGCGACTTGGTACTTGGCGAGCTGGGCCCGCGTCAACCTCCGGGCCTCATCCTCAGAAGCATCTCACCCTGACGACGTTGAGATCGGAGAGATCGCTTTGAAACTTGATCAGCGATTTGCGGAGTCGAACCTCGTAATCGTCGACGAGATCTGGCCACCACCCCAAAACACCTTTTGCCCCTCTTTCCCGATGGTCAGCCGGGAAGCCTCCGCACAGCTTCTACTGACCCAAGTCGGAACTGGATAGCGGACGGTGCAGCGTTGATCCCTCTTGTACTTCCAAGAGCCCTCGCAGCTTGTCGCATCACCTCCCGTCCAGCCACTGCCACTCCATCTGTGAAGCAGTATCCATTCCGATTGATATCGGGAAGCTCGGCCTTCAGGCGGATATCGATGTTCACGATTCGACTGGTGCTAAACGGCTGTGAAGACCTCAGCTGAGGGGCCTCGGAGCGAGAACTGACCAGTCCCATACGGGCAGAGTGCTTGGCAACGATGGTCTCGTCGACATTGCCCATCCAATTGCGTAGTTGCAAACCGTCGATCATCTTGTTATCGATGAACCAGATAGCGTGATCCCTAGGCGATCAGCTAGCATTCTCCAAGATGTGTCGTCCCTTACTTTTGCTGAGACGAAGAAGATGCAACTGGAGTGAAGCGCCGCCCTCCGATCACGAGACCATGCTGTAGGGCTCGTCGAATACGGGCAGTGATGCCGATATTGGGGTTGAGCTGATCCGCCTGCTTGGTGTAGTCTTGCACCTGCTAACTCAGCATGTTTCCTTTTCTCGCACGCACATAAAGCCTGTCTTCTTCGTCCGCGAACTGGACACGGATGATGCCGTCGAGCTTGTCGTTATAACGTCGAGTGACACTGTTTGATGGCTCTTGCTGTGGAGGACCAATAAGGATGCGGGTAGGAGTCACCAGAACAGCACGAATCATCACGAGGTGAGCGAGTACGGAATGAGGTGTACGACGAAGATAGGCTGCTTTGCCTACACAAATCAAAACCGGCCATATCATTGACTCACCTCTGACGACACCTTGGACGTTACGGATCATCTCCTCTTTATACAGGCTCTCCAGGATGCGATCCTGAAATGCAGGAACGGGAGCGTGAGTCTTCAGAGCCTGAAAGAGACCTGGTAGGTCTCCAGGTTTCAGGATGCCGTGGGCAATCAGGCCTTCGATCAGGGTGCGAGTCGAGAATCGGACATCATCCAGCTTCGGAGCGCCGTAAAGTTTCTGGTAGGACTGAGCGTCCAGCTTCTGGATGTCCCAGATCGGCTTGCCATGCCGAAGGAGATCCATTTCCGGTTCCTGCGAGGCGAGGAGGCGAAACTTGTTTGTGCAGTTGTGCAGCTTGTGATAGTCTTGAGGAGGCATCACGAACGTCCAGCGATATGTATTCCAAAAGGTAGGCTGTAGTTGACGGTTATCACACGGGCAATGGTCTAGCCGACAGGGCTCACATATGCACAAGGGCCCTCTGGGATAGCCTCAATCGGTCCCGCAGCCCTCTCTGTCTGCGATTGTTAGTAAGCATTGATCATTATGACGTACCACGCCGGTGATGGCAAAATCCATTGCCGTCGCCCTTCTACGATACGGCATCTTCCTTCCGTCCCTCATATCCTCCAGGGCATCGTTCTGCTCGAATGCGGTAAAGAACCTCGGCGGACGCCGACAAGTGACAGTGACGGTCACCTCGTAATGACGTTCCAGAACCCTATGCCTACCTGGCTGTGGGACGATCTCCTTGTGCACGATATGAATACCTTGTGATACGATATCATCGAAAGCGAGCTCGGCGTCGAGGGGTCGCAAAGCCGGTGGAAGGCTTTCTTCCGGCATCACGAGGTGGGCTTTGATGACCAGTAGTTCGCGGATGAAATCGAAGGCGAGAAAGGAGAGACCATTGCCTGGCTGGAACCCTTCTCTCCCTTGCTTGATTCGCTCTTCGCCGCACTCGCAGCGTGACCCGAGCATCTTAAAATCAGCAAGTCCGTATCTCCAATGGATAGCTCACCTGGATAAATTGCCTCCCAATCAGACTTCCCATGGCCACAGCGGTCGGCCAGAATTGGAACTTGCTGATGTCTCCCTTTTGGCCGTTCGTTCGCGGACTGTCGTTCCGGTCATTGCGTATCTGGTTGGCGATTCTCCCGAAGTCCATGGCCGGGAGGTCTCGGTAGTACATTCCAGAAGACATATTCGGTGGGCGATGCAATTATGGCGGGGCGAACATGTCTTTCAAATTCGAGGTATGATGTGGGAATCCTGGGACACCGGAAGTGAGGGTCAGCGGATCATGATAGGGCGGAAAGACAGAGTGCGGACAGAAGACGCGAATACTGATTGACCTGACCGGAGTCGCTGGCTTGACGAGGTGATGAAGGCAGAATGCCGTCACGGCCAACGACGAGCTGTGACTGCTCCAAAGGCCGGATACTGAAGCGCCGAGCCCGCCTTCCCAGAAAAGGCCACATGGGCACGTACCGATGCGTTCCTCCCGCGGCCGACACCTATCACTTCGGCTTCAGTCCGGGAATTAGTGGGACAATTCGTCACACGCCTCAAGACGCCTGAATGGATATGACATACGCAAGACTCAAAATCTCGAGGTGGATACAAGACAGCAGTCATGGGAAGAAGTTGTATGACAGGTAGGGTGCGAAGGAAATGAAAGCATTTGCTGAAGCGGACCGAGCGAAAGACATGCACGGTCCCAACGTGGCGGGACCAAAAGCTACCGGAACCAAATATTGGAGCGAGATTTGGATCCGCCTGGTTTGTGCAGTCCTACTCGCATGCCATGCAGAGCGTCGCCATGCGGTGTCCTCGCGATATCATGTCAATGCATGGATCTCTCCAGCCCATGCTTCACCCTTATTCGTCATGGCTGAGAGCTGTGCCCTCGAGGCCCCTTTTGCCGGCCGGCAATAGGCATCGTCATTCTGCTTGAAAATCTGTTCCGTGATTATTTTTGCTTTCTTTGATTTCCGTAAGTGGTGTCACAACGGCCCAAACACCAGCTCCATTCTAACGGCTTCCGGCATACACTCGCTTGGGATCGACAGTTTGCCTCTCGTACCATTGTTTCGCACGTCATCGACACTGATAGTGACGCAGGCAAGGATGCTTGTTTGATCTCTCACATTCCTGTCCGGGGGAAAAGCTTAAAAAATCAGGGTTGTGATCGGTGCCTGATGATCGGGGTCTACCATTATCGGTCGGATCCGGCGTTCAGCAAATTCCAGTGGCGCTTTGTTTACTGTTGGAAAAGCCGGTCTCAGGATGGTATAAATGAAACATGGCGCTGTCTCTTACATTCTGGCATGCTCACTCTCAGTCCGGTAATCTGTCCCACCGATGTTCTCGCTCTTCCACCTCGTTCTTGCGCTGGCGCTCCTCGGTCTCGGCTCGGCAGGGCTCTCCGGTCGGCGCCACTCGCAGAATCGAAATATCCAAAGATCGCCTCACCGCCATGACAAGGCGAGCCTCAAGGAATTCTCGCTAGGATGTCATATGGACGATTCGAATCGCACAATGACCTGGGCGTTCGAATCATCGTCGAGCATGACACCGAACCTCTGTTCGAGCTGGTGTGCTGGGCACAAGTACCTGTACGCTGCTGTAGCAGATACGAAACATGTACGCCCTTTCATGTTGATGAGATGTATTCCATTGACACCTTCTTCAGTGCTTCTGCGGGAACGCCCTCGACAAAAGGGTCAAGACGAGCGAAATGGAATGCACATACACTTGCCCTGGCGACAAGTCGAAAGCATGTGGTGGCAGCTTTGCGATGAACATATTCGCCCTATTCGCGAACGCCGAATCCTGGTCGTCATCAAGCACAACTACCTCGGGTATTGCGACGAGCTCACCCTCTACTAGCAGCGCCAAGACCACGACGTCTGCAATTACCCCCAGCACCAAAACAGGAACGACTTCCATTTCTTCTTCAACATCTACGATCCGGTCTTCGTCTTCGAAAAGCACGGTCCAATCCAGTGCAAGTGTGAGAGCAAGAACCATCGCCTCGAGCACCTCAATCTCGACCTCATCTTTGAGCAGTACCACTAGATCCACTTCAACAGCCACATCAAGCAGCTCTACCTCGAAAACTACATCGAGCTCCTCTTCATCTGCTACCATCACCTCAAAGACGTCATCATCCTCTTTGCCCGCTTCTACGACTTCGAAGTCTTCGACGACGGCGTCGTCCTCGAGCCTAACGAGAACTTCGAGCACAATCCCATCAGCCTCACCATCTACCTCGTCAAGCAAAATCACGAGCTCGCCATCGTCGTTATCAACGGCCGCCAGTTCCACATCCAAGAGCAGCATCTCGATATCCTCGGCAACACCGAAAATATCCTCCTCGGTCATCGGCGTCGCCGCTCCGCCATCTGCTACCGGTACGAAATCGCTCTACGCTCACCATATAGTGGGCAACGTGAGTCCCTCTTCCTTCAATGCATGAACACATAACTGATGCAAGGCCTAGACATACTCGTATACCCAAGCGACCTGGGCGGACGATATTGCCCAAGCGTCAGCTGCGGGTATCGATGGATTTGCGCTGAATCTCGGGTCCGACAGCTGGGAATCCGTACAGGTCTCCAGCGCTTACGCTGCCGCCCAAGCTCAGGGATCGTTCAAGCTCTTCCTGTAAGTCGTCTCGCCTCCTCGCCTGGTTCATGAACTGACGTAAGCGATAGCTCTCTCGATATGACGTCCTTGAGCTGCTCGTCCACCGGCGACGCTACCAACCTCGCCAACCTAATCTCCGCCCACGTCACATCCCCCAGCCAAGTCATCTACAAGAGCGCGACCCTTGTCAGCACCTTTGCCGGCGACGCCTGTACCTTTGGCCAATCGAACGTAAACACCGGCTGGGCCTCTGTCCGTAACCTCCTCTCCGCCAAACAAATCACCATCCACCTCATCCCCGCCATCTTCCCAAACCCATCCACCTTTCCGTCCCTCCCCTGGCTGGACGGGGAACTCAATTGGAACTCCGGCTGGCCGACCGCGGGGAGAGATCTCGACGGTTCGAGCGATACGTTGTACATGCAAGATCTGGGGAACAAGACGTATATGCCAGCGATCAGTCCGTGCTTCTTCACGTACTATGGACCGAACACCTATAACAAGGATTGGATCTATCGGAGTGACGATTGGTTGTTGGCGATGAGGATGGAGATGATCGTGGCGATGCGGAACAAGGTGGATTTCGCAGAGATCATCTCGTGGAATGGTCGGTCACTCTCAAGTATCCATCCCAGCATCGCTGATAATGGTGCCAATCAGACTACGGGGAGAGCCATTACATCGGCCCGGTGCGAGTAGACCAACCCAACTCGCAAGGCTGGACCAACGGGATGCCACACAGTAAGCCTTCCCTCTTCCTCTTTCCGCCCCACCGTATGGCTGACTCGTCCAGCTGCGTGGCTCAGTATAATCGCCTACTACGCACCAGCATTTAAGACCGGCGCCTACCGCACTCCCACAGACAACCTCTGGCTCTGGTCCCGTCCCCATCCAAAAGCCGCGATCCCGTCCGCCCCTACCAACCCGAAACCCACGGGCTGGAACTACACCGACGACAATCTGTACGCGTTCGTGACGCTCGCTTCTCCCGCAACCGTCCTTATCTCCTCTGGGAAAAATACCGGGACGTGGAGCTTACCGAGCGGGGTGAGCAAATTGAGCCTTGCGACTATGCCGGGGAGTATCGGCGGCAAGATAGTGAGAGGGAGTGCGACGGTGAAGAGTTATGATAGTACGGGAACTTTCACATACGCCGCGTAAGTTGATTGGCTCGGTGATCATCGAAGTGAGGCTGATGGTGAGTAGGACGCCTACGGATTACAACTTCAACTACTTCGTCGCGCAGGCGTAATGAGGTGGCACCACAATCTAGAATGGGTCACATGCTGGACATTTAGTAGCATCTTGGAATTTGTTGCGCCTTGGCGGATCGATATTCACGTAGATCGCTTTACATCATTAATGCACGATATCGGCTTCCAGGAGGTATTCTTGGCCTAACGAGCCGAGTTCGATCCGTTACGAGTCTAATTAAGCGTTCCACCATGGAGTAACAATGGAACGGAAGCCGTCAGTGGAATAACAACTGCTTTGCTCCACGACATCGGCCCAACATGAGCGAAGACAACCTACATCCCTGTCGGACACATCCATTCTATTCAATCCCTGAGCCAAGCCTGGCTCCGTTGCTTCCTCTCCTGCTGCTTCTTCCTAAACCGATCCTACTTCCCATCAGCTCACCCCTCTTATCACCTTTCCCAACAAAACTCACCATATCCTTCTTTGTAATCTTCTTCTGACTACTCACACCCATCTCCTCATCCCTCTTCCGCTTGGCATGTTCCTCCGCCTTCTGTTTCTCCCAAGCGTCCACATCGAAATAATGGCTGCTCATCCTCTTCGCCCGGTTATACTCGTCGAGGTGGTCGACAGAGTAGGCGTAGTCTGAAGCTGTGAACCGGCCGGTCCGGGAGTTGAAGAGGGCTTTTTGGGAACCTTGGTCGGCTTGGGCCATTCCTCGTTGGTCTGGGGGGAGGAGATGGGCGAGGTCGGGGTCTATGTCGGTTGATGAGAGACCGAAGCTGGGGTCGTGAGCTCGGGTGGAGGGTGGAGGGGGACCGAGGGGTAGTGGGGGCTGGACGGGGGTGGGTGCAGCGGGGCGGGCGGGGGCGGCATGTGTCGAGGAGGCAAGGGTAGGTTCGAGCGGGTTGGTCCATGTCACCTCACCGGTATTAGCGTTCCAGAAGTACCAAGCTGCCCAGTCATCAGTTGTGGACTCTGGATACCTCGCAGTACCCACCGTTCCGCTCAGGCGCCCAGACAGCCTGCCAAGGCTGACCATCGCCATTCGCCTCCTTACCCTTGCCTTTGCCTTTCCCCTTTTCATTTGCCTCTCCGGGTAAGCGCTTGGCAGCTGGATCCCACTCGTCATCCCACTCCTCCTCCTCAGAATCGTCGTCGCCTAGCGATTCGATAGGCTGGTCGACGGGTTCGGCAACAGCTGGCGCGGGCAGAGGTTCCTTCGGGAGCGGCGGCGGAGAGGGTGAAGCATCTTCCACCGTCACTCGCTTGGACGTCGAGGCCATCTCGCTCATGGGCGACAGGATGATGTTGAGCAAGTTGGCAAACAGAATTCAAGTAAAGTTGGAACGCGCAACTCGCTCGGCAGGCTCTGATACAATTGCATCCGTCTTGGCGCAAGGTGTTGATACCCTGAAATGCCCCTGGCCAAAACCAAATCATCGACTCGTCCCATTTGCATTCGCTCGTCAAACCACGTTGCACGTTTACTTTTGCGTTCTTTGCAAATCACGAACCCGCCATCAACGACGGGTGTGAAATAGATTAGATATGGATGAAACCGAACCAAACAACCAGCAAGCCTCAGGCTCGGGGCCAAAAGTGACCTGTCTCTTATCTCTCAAATTCATCATCCACTGATCTCGGACAGGACCGACTGGAACCCCGAGGTCGGAAGCCGAATGAGCACCTCCCGCCCTCTCGCGCACGCGAGGTCCAGCGCGCTTTCCGACTTCGACGAGCGGAACATCTCGCAGCGCTGGAAGAACACATCAACAACCTCGAGAGCGAGAATGCCCAGCTGCGAGCTCTGCTTCAGCTTCCTCGTGCGGATAGAGGGCGGATCGGCTCCGGACCGACGGGGAGGGGGAAGAGTCTCAAGGAAGGGGGTGTACCTATGAGTGAGAGGGTTCGAGCGAGGAAGGAGGCGCGAGCTCGACACCGACAAGCTAGGGGTCTACCGGAAATGGATTCGAGCGAGGATGATCTTGGTGGACGGGACTCCGCGACGATCTCACCACGAGGAAGTAATCCGCCAGCCCCGTTACCAGTCTTCGGCAACCCACCGCAGGATCAACCTCCGCCTTTCAATTACCAGCTACCTATGCCATTCAATCTCCCGCAATCCTCCAGTCCGCAGTTCCCGGACTTCTCAAATAACCTCGAACCGTCACTTTTCAAGGGCACCCCTTCTACACCCGGGTTCAGCGGGATGTTCAGCAATATCTTCGACACTCCCCCGGCAACTGCCTCATCCAGCGAACCATCCTCCACCAACCGCGCACGCATCTCACCGCCACTGACCAATCCCGCTTCCACACCTACCCAACCCGACCTCCTCACCCGCCTAAAAGCATGCTGCCACCTCTCCGACTCGCACGTCGTCAACGACCCCGGCCTCCTCATATTTGCGACCCGTCTCTGCCAATCCTTCCCATGCTCATACGCCGGAGCCCACCCCGACCCCACACCTATCAGTGATGGCGACCATCTACTGCTCGAGGACAGCTGGAGAGCGCTCAAGGTACAGCTCGATCCGGGAGGCGAGGCGGATGGGGAGAACAGGATCAATACGGGGAGGATGGCGGCGGAGCTGGTCTGTCGAGCTGCACATTCGAGGGGTGCGGGCGGTTGGATCGTTTGTAGGTATAGGGAAGGGATGTCGGTGAGGCGGCCTTTGATCGCGGGTTTGGTACAGGGACTGAGCGGGCAGTTTGACTGAAGCCGAGGATGTCTCGTTCACTTGTTGTTTCGGGACTTTGGGATGCATGTTATTTTCCATGTCGAGCGATGTCTGTCCACAGTACCCGTACCTCCTCCTCCCACCGCATTTGGTACTCCGAGCTGTCTGCGAAGGCATGATGTCGATGCATGGTATATGACTACGCGCTCAATCTGAAATCTCAATCACTTCTGCCCGATCCTCCGCCATTACCCTCGGACGCTTCCCCGCCCTCGCCTCGATATCTTCCACATGCCTCATAAAGCTATCGTCCACATCGAACTCATCGTCCTCCTCGTCGATCTCGTATGCAGCTCGTTGACCCGAAGCGCGCTGTTCCACCTCGTCCACTTGACGTATGACGCTGTCGTCTACGTCAAAGTCGTAGTCTGGCTCGGAAGAGTGATACTGGGCAGTTGTAGCGGTTCGTCCTCGATTCGTGTCATGATTCTGATGCTGTTGTCGGGGGTTGGCGAAAGCCTTGTCGTCATCATCGTCATGTAATGGGAATGGCTGTTGGTAGAGAGCGTCGAGTCGGAAGGAAGCTTGATTACGAGCGGCTCGAGCGGGACGGGTTTGCGAGAGAGTCAGAGATTCAGGAGATGCGGGCTTCCTGCCGGCGATTCTGGATGATTCCGCTTTAGGGATCAGGCGAGGCGTCAGGCGGATGATGGGTGGTGGAGATACCTCTACAGGAGGCGCTTGGATGGATGGAGGCGCGGGGAGCTGTCGAGGGATTTGAGTCAATCGCCGTCTCGCACCCAGAGTCTGGGCTGGAGCTGCTCCTCGAGGAATGGTTGGCTGAGGGCGCTCCATTGGAACATCGTCTTCTCTGTGCTCCATTGGCGGTGCTTTGCCGAGCCGCTTCAGAAGGCCGGCGACGAACTGCTTCGCCTGCTCGGATTCGAGATGTGCAACTTGGTACCCCAGGACCCTCGCATTCTCCGGTGAGAGCAGGACTAGTCTCAATCAGCTCCAGTCCCCTACCGTGAGGTGATCCTCACGGGTCCCTCGGAGCGCTCGGACGTTCTGCACCTGTATCTAGCCTATGAGCTCAGGCTTCACCCAAAAACCCACCTTAGCCCCCAAGGCCGTCTCCCCTAACTTCAGCTCCCCAATCCTCCTATACTCCATAGCCTTCATCACCCTCCTCCCATCACTCACCTCCATCTTCAGCATACCCCTTGGATACGCAGGCAACTTCCCCTCCTCCACCTCTTCGTCGGTCTCCTCCTCGCCCATCCGCCGGATCCGGGTTGCTCCGTCTAGCACGTCCCGTCGCTGCTCGAGCGTCGTCTGGAGCTGGAATGCGGATGAACCGATCTCAGTGATCGAGATGATGTGAAGGAGGGTAGGCTGGGTGAAGAGGGTCGTGTTGTGGGCGTCGGAAGGGATGGCCGGGGAGGGGAGGGTGGAGTGGGAGAGGTCGGAGAAGAGGTATTGTTCGTGCTACAACTGTCAGGAGGCGTAAAGATGGCCGGTGCAGACATACGACGGCGTCGATGGTCGGGCCTTGTCCATCATCGATGAGAGCCTGGACGCAATCTCTCACCCAAGCCTGTAAGGGGTCAGCTTGGATGAGATTGTAAAGGGGGAGGAGGGATCTAACCGGATCAACCTGTGGGAGAGGGTACTCCCGCTTGAGGAACGCTATGATCCGAGCGATATCAGTCATCATCCATTCGTACGCAGGGCTACGGCTTGTCCAGGGGAGGATTCTTGTAAAGCTCCAAATCGAGCAGAGGTGCACATGATGGGATGATGAATGACGCGTGGGAGGGTCCAGAACGATCACCCACATCCCGGCGGAAAGTTCGGTCTGTTTTCCACTGGCCGGCTTCGTTTTCGGGGATCCGTCATGTCTACATCTCCTCAACCTCTTCATGCCGAACCCAAAAGAAACGTTCAAAATGGGAATGAAATCCCGAGGCGTCTCCTCGCTCAGCGCTTGCGTGCATAGCCGACCATCAATTCACCCTTTTCTCGTTTGCGCTCCATATCGCCAACAATTCCCGATCTTCCTCCCCGTCCGATTCAACACTTATCTCCCACCCCAACGACCAACCAGTACCCAACCTCCAGGATCCCGGAAACCTCCAGAGACAGCCTCACCGAAATCTTTCCGACGTGAGACCACCACCTCGGGTAGCATCTTCGAGCTCCGCTGATAGGGTTTCGTAGAACAACTCTCCCAAGCCTGGTCAACACCCACCAAATGGTTTCCAATCCCCCTAGCTCTCGGCGCCCTCGTCCTTCTCGCCGTTCAATTCCGGAAAGACACACGAGACACCTTACAGGTGGATAGCCAGAGAGAAGGCGCGGTGGTCCGATCAAGCAGTTCCAATGGACCTTGGCAGGTTCGTCCTGTCTCCCTCAACTTTCCGTCGGTGGCCTGACAGAGCGCAGGTCCGGGTACTTGGAGCTCTTCCATTACGATCATTATCCCAGCTGTGGGGTTACCTCAACTCCCTCGTCCTCCCCATCTGGTTTCGCCCCTTCGGTTTCCGGCTGTACTCCCGGATCTTCGGGTGTAACCTCGATGAATGCGTGCCAGAGGACTTGACGAAGTATGAGAGTCTTGGACAGTTCTTTTATCGGGAGCTCAAACCTGGACTTCGACCGATCGCCGATGCCCCTATGGTACGTTGCTCAACCCACTGATCAACTCGGGCTATCGCTGAGGCTTCGGTTCTAGGTGTCACCTGCGGATGGCCGAGTCCTGCATTTCGGCGAGATCGTAGGCGAGCGCGTCGAGCAAGTCAAAGGCATCACCTACTCCCTCCAAGCCCTCCTCGGCTCCGAGTCAGCCGCCGCGGGAGAACGCACCGAGATCAAGTCATCCGCAAAGGATCAAGTGGTGGACGACAAGCATTTCGCTCAGATCAACGATATCTCGTACTCCCTCTCGTCACTCATGGGGATGTCGGATGCGAATGCCGTCAAGGATCCGGATCTACCCCGCAAACCAGCTGAGCCGGAACATGATGTTTCTCACCGACCGGATGATGACCTGTCGCATGACGCGAGCGTCGCTGTGGAGTTGGGAACGAAGGCGGCGAGCAAAGCTACGGATAAGAATACGGAGTTGGCATTGTTGAATCCCGATAACAAGCTGTTCTTCCTCGTCGTCTATCTCGCTCCAGGGGACTACCACCGATTCCACAGTCCGACATCATGGGTCGTCGAGCGGAGACGGCACTTCACAGGCGATCTATTCTCCGTATCACCCTACATCGCTAATCGGGTGAAGGACCTCTTTGTGCTCAACGAACGGGTGGCTCTCCTCGGTCGGTGGAAGTACGGGTTCTACTCGATGGTCCCCGTGGGCGCTACGAATGTCGGGTCAATCCGGATCAACTTTGATGAATCCCTTCGAACGAATACGCGGCAGATCACACATCCAGCGCATACGTTCACAGAGGCGGTTTATACCTCGGCTTCGATACTTCGGGGTCAACCTCTGTTAGCGGGCGAGGAGATGGGCGGGTTCAGGTTGGGAAGCACGATTGTGATGGTATTTGAGGCGCCGAAGAATTGGAAGTTTACGGTCAAGGCGGGAGAGCCGATCAGGGTGGGTGAGGCACTTGGGGAGTTTGCATCGTGATGCATGAGCAAGTGCATAAAAGAAGTCGTTACAGTTTCAGCATTTCTGGTGGTATGCTGAGACGGCAGAGGCGCGCTATCAATGCTCCTAGCTGTACGAGAGTGCCGACTCCCTCGAGTATCCGCATGTGTGTCCAGCCGATCTCCTGTTCTCCATCAGTACTGTCCCTTCCCCCCCCCCCCCCCCCCCCCTCCTCTCGAGCAAGCACTCACCCGGATAAACTCCAACCTGGTATACTCCGGCAACTCCTCCATCCCCTTGACCACCCTAAAGACCGTGACCACAATATCTACCGCGCTATACCCCTGATCCCAAAGCCCACTGATCCTCGTCAACGCATCATCAATCTCCCCCTTCTGACAATGCTTGATCATCTTCCGAACCGTGATCGGGTGAGGTTGATCACAGATCTTGAAGACGTTGTCCTGGGAGACGAAACCGAAGCCGGAGTGGGTGGATTGGAGGTTGTTGATCGCTTGGCGCATGTCGCCCTCGGCGGTGAAGATGAGTGCCGCGAGACCTTCGTCGTTGCATTGGACCTGCGCGAGTCAGCGCCAGTCTCTCTTCTCCTCAAAAAGGCAGTCGGACCTACATCCTCGGCCTCACAGATCTCCTTCAAACGCTTGAGCACCTCCGCGTCCCGTAACTTTGAATACCGCAAGATCGCACAACGCGATTGGATCGGCTCGATGATCTTGTTGGACATGTTGCAAGCTAGGGCGAAACGGGTAGTGTTGGAGTAGATCTCCATGGTTCGGCGGAGGGCTTGTTGGGCTCCGGCCGTCATCCTGCCGTTTTGAGCGAGGCGAGGTGCGTGGGATCACGGTGCCGGTAGAAGGACGGCATAGCGGGTAGCGGGTGAGAAGGAGATGAGCAGGGCGAGGTCAGCGAAAGTTCGATAGATCGCTGGTGAGAAGCGACCCACGAATCCGCCTCATCGAGAATGACAATCTTATGCCGTCCAGCAGGGAGCGTCACTTTCCTCTGCGCAAACGTCTTGATCTTATTCCGAACCACGTCGATGCCCCTGTCCTAACCTCAGACCCTCACCACCTCCGACGCCCTCAATCAGCATAACCTACCGTTCGTCCGACGCGTTGAGCTCCAAGACACCTTCTTTGTAGGCATCTCTCAAGAGTGCATGTGCGAGACAATGAATACTCGTCGTCTTGCCTATCCCCGGCATGCCCTGAAATCCCCCAATCAGCGCGTCAGTCCTCTTCATCCGACAGCTGGGTGTCACGCAGCTTGTGACGGGACGAGCGGCGTACAGAGATGATGATGTGCGGTACGTTCCCATCTTCCGCAATCACTTTCAGCCGGTCGACCGTATCGCTGTTCCCGACGATATCGGCGAGGAGGACGGGGCGGTACTTCTCGACCCTGAGGGAGCACTACATCAGCTTCCGATCACAGGAATGGATTTCAGCCAGTCTCTGTCCAATCATCAGGCAGCTGTTGTAGCTGGATTGAGGTGACGACCACTGACCATGGCATTTCGTAACCCTCGGCGTCGCTGTGCTTGGCTGTGGGAGGGGCTGGCATCTTCCCTTTTGACGAGGATGCCATGGCCGATACCCGAATGACAGAAGTCGAGACCTCCTTGAGAAAGATGAGAAGGGAGTCTTAGAATGAAAGAGGAGGAGTTGGAATCGACGCGAGACACCCTCCACGCGCAAAATGCTCCCGCTGCAGTTGAGCTGCTGGAATCTTCACGCAGATGGGTTATCTGGTACATCGTAGGCACAACCCATCAAGTATGTATATCTCTTCTCACTCATGCAAAAACACCTCAAGCCTGCTCGCCGCGATATGGAAAGCTCACATGTCCACCTTGCTGCACCATCGGGGCAGTCGTATGAAGGTCGTCCGAGCCGGAATCATACCTCGAGCCGACGCCTCCGTTTGACGGAGTCAACTGCATCTGCACTGGCGGCGGGACGGAGGTGTGGTCGTCCTGCTCCTCGTACCCGAGCGGCGAGTGCGGGCTTGCCAAGGCTTGAGAGAGCTTCTCGTCGTAGTCTTCTAGGGAGGAGGCGGCGCCGAATTCAGAGCCATTCAGCGCCATGGGAGTTGCGGAAAGAGTTGGCCCGGGTGTTGACGGAGTGAAAATCGACGAGGTATTTGAAAGGGAGCGTGCCTACTAGCGTCAGCAAAGGAAAGTATACAGATGAAGCGCTTACCAACGGGTTGGTCTCGAAGCCGTGTTGTCCCGTCTGGCGGGCGGGAAGAGCGTGATGGGTAGTGGCATCACCATGCCTATTCAGCTCCGGCCTGCGTTCTCTCAGCCCCGAACAAGACACCCTCGGGAAGGACCCACCACCTGATCGCCTCATCTTCATCGCTAGTCTTCCTCTTCATCCTCCAGATCGCACAGCCCACTAGCGTCAACAACACCAAGCCAATAGCCACGCTGATCCCGACGATGGCGCCGGTGGAGATACTGGATCCACTAGATGCAGCACTAGTCGATGCGGCGGCCGCGGCGACCGAGGAGCCGGAAGACGACCGGGAGGCAGTCTGGGTGTAGACGAGGGTGATGACTGCGGTTTGTCCAGAAGCGTCGGTGGTCACGGTGGTGATACTGTACGATGGTCAGCCATGCCACGCACATGGATGAGAATACGGACGGAGCATTCACGGAATGCTGCACTGCGACCGCGGAGGTGCTAGAGGTACTTGCTACTGTGGATGTGGAGGACGGGGCAGAGGACGGGGCAGAGGACGGGGCAGAGGACGGGGCAGAGGACGGGGCAATCGAGCTGGTATTCGCGCTCGTGACAGTCGATGCAGAGACCGAAGCCATACCTTCATCGACAAGATTAGCTGAATTTCAAAGCCTCATCGGTGGGGTTCCCACTTACTTGTGTTGACAGCGCTGCCCGCAGCGCCGCTCAAAGAGACCACCGAGCTCAGTGTCGAAGTCAAGGCTGTGGTGACGGGGATGGTGGACGTCACAGCGACAGCTGTCGATGACGACGCGGCTACCACGCTGTGGGTGACCGATGTCGGGGTGCTGACGGGGAATATCGTCACGGAGGAGGTTGTCTTCGAGACGACTACAGGTTCCGTCGTCTGCGCGATAGAAATCTGAATCAAGCGCTCAGCAATGTACGACTGAAAGCTACGTAGAACCTACTTCAGTGGAAGAACTCCCCAACAGTCCACCAAGAAGCCCATCAACCGTGGTGGCCCGCTTCATCGCGCTGCCCGGACCAAACGAAGCTCGATCAACGAGGTCAATGTGTCGGGCCGCATGTTGAGCTGGGGTGAGGTGGATGTGAGCGATGGCGAACGGAAGTGTCCAGAGGATGAAGGTTGTTGGGCGCATCGTGAGCCGTGTGGGAACCCGAGCGAGCAATTCTAAAGTCAGGTTGGCGAGGGTCAAAAAATCTGGAGTTGCGGAGATTGTCGATTTGGCGATCGGTGATCGAGAATAGTCCAGGTGGAGAAAGGGCTGGCGAGCGAGTCAGGGAGGAGAGGAACCCGTCGTGCGCCGATTCCAATACCAAACGGGACCAAGTGATACGCCAGCTGGGTGATCGCTCGTCGTTGTTTGGCGTCACCGTCCCAATCAAGCGCAAGGATCCCGCTGTACTCTTCGGTGATTTAACGAGTGTGATATGTAAAGAGTGTGTTGGCGATAGCAAAATGGTGGAGAAAGTGGAAGAAGAGTTGTTTTGTTTCCGGGGTTAACGGTTACGTTTGGCGGGCTGAGCTGGGATGACAGGACCCAAGCGCGATTCCTATGAGGCAACCCGTCCCACAAGCTAAATAATGTCAAATGATCGATCTTCACTTGAGATAGTAGAGAGAAGGTGGTGATTCGATGTTTGCTGTTCAAATCGATTCCCACGCCTCGTCATTATCGCCTGCTGTATGACCCATCCAACGGGGCTCACACCCTGTTTTCAAGAATTCCCCCCCCCGGGACAGAAAACAGGCACGTCCCACGCTAACGGACAGCTCTCCCACGATAGTCATCCGCACAGTTTCACAAACCTCTCTGCTTTTTGATCAATAATATGGGTCAAGTCCGGTTCACTGCGTCACCGAGAGGAGCAAGAGGTTGACAACCTCCTCCTCCCCCTTCCAAGACCAATCCGCAGATTATCTATGCACCTTAAGTCATGCCCCGCAAATCACTTCCATCCACCTCGACCCCAAAATCCCACTCCCTCCCCTCCCATTCCCAATCCACCCTCAAACGCTCCTCCATCCGTTCCCCTCCCGCCCCGATCCGCGCCAAGCGAAGACACCAACAATTCTCACCCGACCCACTAGCTCTAGTCGACGAACATGACCTCGAGCAAGATCCTGAGAAGGAGCTGGAGGCATGGCAGGATTTCGCGGCGGAGCATTATGAGATGGTGGAGCAATTGCCTTTGGAGTTACATAGGAATTTTAGGCTGTTGAGGGAGTTGGATGATGGGTGTGCTGGTGAGTGGTAGACTGGCCACCACAGCTTTGTACTGCCGAGCTACCGTTGTCTTTGTTTGCCGCTCACATTGATTTTGCATGTCGTAGCTCAAACGGACAAGCTTCATTCGCTTATACGAGCATACATTACGCAACGTCTCGCTCCTAGGAAACCCCCAAGCAAGTCAACCTCCAATCACGCGTCCTCCTCCACTGCGAAGGGTAACGGTGATGTCGAGATGTCGGAGCCGGGTCAACAGGCTCGACCCGAGACAGCTGCGTTGACAAAAGACGACTATGAACCCCAAGGAACCGTCGAGGAGATGGGCATCCCCCAACCCGACGGTGCAGGCGGTCTTGTCCTTCCTCCAGCGCCAGCCGACGAGGGATCTCAAGACGAAGAAGTCAAGGAGGTAGAAGGTCGTCGCGAATTCCCAAATCCTGAGACGGTCGGAGAATCCTCTAGGACGGAGAAACCGCCAGACTGGACGCCCCGCGGTAGTCGACAGCATGACCTCCTTCCTGAGATTGGTCGATTGGCGAGGGAGATCGTGAGGAATGGGGAGGAGAAGGTAGCGGTTGCTGTTGGAGCTTACAACTCTGTCCGTCTTGCCTTTCGATCCTCTTCATCGGCTGATAGGGATAGATTGACCGGCATATTCGAGCTCTTGACTCAGCATTATCTGCGCAAGAAGCGTCGATACTGCTCGGCCTGCGACCAGCAACTCTGCCGTCGAGCGCGGTGGATGATACGATGAATCTGGCTGAGGATGGAGAGGTGGCCGATGAAAATGCGGACGGAGAAGTGACGATTGGTCTAGTGGGAGGTGGGGCACGAAAAGGGCGGAAAGGGAAGAAGGGGCGGAAAGGGTGGAAGGAGGAGGAAGCCCCTAAGGCAGAGAACGACACGAACGGATATCCTGCACCACCATTTGATATTCCCGCTGATCCGTGAGTCCTGCCAACCAAGAGAGGAGAACACGCTGATTGCGGGTGCTAGCAATGAGCCGAGGTACTGCTATTGTAATCAGGTGTCATATGGCCAGGTAAGTTTCTGTTTTGCGTCTCTCCTCGGCGTCGGAGGATGCTTTGGTCAGCCAGCTTCGAAGCTGACGTGGCCCTACCCTACAGATGATCGGTTGTGAGGTCAGTACCAATGCCCTGTCTAGATTAGGCCGTCTCGCTAACGCTCGGCTCAGAACGACGAATGTCCGCTCGAATGGTTCCATTTGGGTTGTGTCGGTCTGGCGAACCCGCCGACCGGAAAATGGTGGTGCAATGTCTGCAGACCAAAGGTGGGGTTGGGCATGGGAGGAGCAGGGGCGGTGCAGCCGAAGAAGATGGTGGCGGCGGGCAGTCGGGGTCGGAAGAAGTGAGGGGTCGCGCGCGCAATGTATAATGATACGGCGAAGCACATAATTCGCACCGATAATGGACATATTGTGTAATTCATATGATGGCACCAGATGATAGCTTCGACACGATGACAAGACCGTCAATCACGCGAGCTTCTTCGTCCGCCTGAACCCCTTCTTATCCCTATCACCGCCATCAGCGAACTTATCAGGTCCTCCACCGTCCGCATAACCATGCTGAGGCGGAACAACCGAGAAGCACCCACGGCGTATCCACCGAACTCCCCACCGCACCCCCTAGGACCGGCGCCTCCGCACTCTCCCCAGCACCAGGCCCATGCCTAAAAGCATCCGGGTGCAAACTCAACGTCTTGGCACCCTGCTCGAAAGCGCGTTGGGTGCTCGCAATATACTCCTCGCGAGAAGGGGCCGCGCGGTCGGTCTTTACGGATAATCGGCCGTCGGCGTAGGTCACCCCTTTGGAGGAGAGGGAGGTGCGGGTTGTCGTGGATTGGGTGCGGAGTGCGCGGGAGATCAGGAGGCCAGCATCTAATCGGGACTCGTCAGTTTTATTCTCGAAAGGTTGTGTGATGGACGGATGGATAGGTGGGTGCGTGAGGGAGAGGAAGACTTACAGACGACACCGAGGAAGAGGAGGAGAAGGAGGGTGGAGGAGGCGATATCCCACGCCGAGCTACGATGTATCAGCTGGATACCGAGCTCGACTGAGTGGTCACGCACGCCATTTTGAGTACGTCTGTTCAGCGAAGAATAAGTTCACTTCTGATTTTAGAACTAAAAAGTAAACATGAGGAGTTCGGGAAGCGATTGAAAGTAGCCTGCCAAAGGGGATCCTTTTGCTTCCGGCCAGAAGGATGTGGCACTCATCGCCTTCGTCTGAACCATGTCGAGATAAGTAAGCCACGAGAGCAAACGGATGCTCACAGGCTGCAGATCACGGGCCTCTGAGCTATATTTGGCGGTTCATTCTCAGAGTCGCCGTCGATAATCCACCCGTGTCTGACACTTTTCAACATTACCGAGACGAAACAAGCATCGCAAGTTTGAGCTCCCGGATCTCTTGGAATCCGGTGTCGACCACTGGGGAGTGACCAGAGCGGCTCGCTCAACGTCGCGGCCACACCGTTGTACCTTGCTGCGAAGCCCAGGCTAATGAGGAAATGAGTGAGACTACATCGGTTGATGCAAATGATGGTACAGGTAATGATCATCTCAATCTGTCGTCATGGAATGTATATACGGCTGAAACCCTCCACCCTGAGTGGGGCTCATTAGCTTTGCGGACGTCGCTATCATGTTTCGGTAACTCACTTTCGACGACAGCACCTAGAAGGAAGAAAAGAAGCGTCAGCACCATTTCTCGGGAAATCAAGGTTACCCACGGGCACATATGATCTTTCGCCGCCAGCCGCGCCGCCAAGCTCTCCCTACAGTCATTACAAAGTGCCAAACATCTGACGTCAGCTCTGCGTTCTCTAAACGACTCACCTGCACGGCCATAAAATCGTATCCCTGGGCTCAATCGTGCACACCACACAACACCGTCGGCGATCCTCGTCCCACTCGTCCTGATTCTTCCCTTGAATCGTCACTCTCCTGTCCTGTATCACGTCCTGCAGTCCATGCTGAGGCGTCAAAGATCGCGACGGACCAACGAGTAAGGTCGCATACTGCCGCCGGGTCAGGGGAGTCGAGGAGCGGGAGGTAAGGTGAGCGAGTAGTACAGGTTGCAAGTCGTCCTCTGGCTCGGTTGGGGCTATCAAATCTCGATAAAGGGCCTGACCTTCTTCGCCATCACTCGCCGAGCTAGATGCGCTGGACGAATCATCAGCCTCATCCTGCCAATCCTCCTCGTCATCCTCGATCTCAATCTCGCCGCTCAGGATTTGAGCGTACTCGATAGGGGCAGGCGTGGTCTGTCGAAGTTGGACGGCGGTCGAGACGCCAATGCTAGCGTCTTGCGAGTATCGCTCGATAGCCATATTGCGTAGTCGCGCAATATCTTCAAGTCTTCGCAATACTGCTCGCTGTCGCAAGTGGGGCGGCTCCCTCCAGGCTTCCCTTCGCCAAAATCGTATCTGCCTTGGGCCCCAGTACCACCGGTTCTGATAAGTGAACTTCGCCGCGTTCCAAAGCTTCAGCCCCCCAGGTACAGCCATGAGGAGTGACCAGCTGTACATCGCCAGAGTATTGCGACATGCCCGCCCGAACGCTTTCAGCTCCTTCCAGTACGGCTTTTCCATGTGTGGATCGGCCAGCTCGGATACCTCGATGTCGGTGATTTCCACTCCGAACCCGCCAGATGTCCTCGATGATCTGAAAACATCGCTGCCGGATCCGGAGATCTCCACCCAGGGTCCTTGCTTTGCTGAGATCCCGACGAGCTCATTGCGAAGACCGGAGTATTGGGTAGCCTCTATGCAAGCTGTACCGAGCTTGAGAAGGGCGACGCTAAAGTCGTCCTCGATGGACGGTATGACGCCTTCATGGGGAAGGATGTTGACGAGAATGGGTGAGGGGAGGTGGCCAATGGTAAAGAGATGGGTTAAAGCCTTGATCAGGATGGAGAAGGCGATGACGGTGAAGAGAACAAGGGCCATCTGTGGGTGATCAGCCGGAATCGCTTGGAGTGGACTTACGAGATGTGTGAGGAAGGTGAAGCTAGGGAATTTGAGCGGCGCAGTTGACAATGCGTAGACGAAGTGAATGAGGCCGAATATTCCGCACACGCTCGTGGGTAGAAGCTGATTCCGCCGGAGCGTCGTCGAAAGATCGATGACTTGTAGCCAGGTAAGCTGAAACTGTCAGCTATAACTCCCCATGGACTACCTCACCTCTGTCAGACTGAGCCAAAGCTGTAGGACCGCGTGGACGTCTGGTCGACCTCGAGTCCCCGCTGGTGGAGGATGGTGATGCGTAAGAGGCGACGAGTAAATGTGTAGGAGGAAGGAATAGCCGAACTGAAGACGCACGAATTAGACCTGGGATACCCCGGGTGAGGTGACGGCCCCGGAAGAGTTGTTCGGCAATGGCACCCACAAGACTGAACCCGCCGCCCATATCCCGTCGACCGCTGCGCATCATCAGCACCGCAACATCAGGTCGGGAAACCAGACTGACCCTCTTTCAAGGCCATTCGCAAATGCACCGCACAACATCGCTACCCAAACGCTGAGAAAAACCTGCCAGCAGACCTTCCCCATCTCTGCGTCTCCTGCCCATTCACCTATCCGGACTATCGACTTTCCAATTACGTTTTGCTGAAGCTGAGGAGAGTTGACCGGCCAGAGATTGGCGACCTGCAGAGTGAGGATCGAGAAGAGCAGCCATGCTCGACAGAGGAAGAACACGCCGGGCAAGCGGAGATAAATGGGCATGGCAGGGGACGTCAGAAGCTCAGAAACTGTGACAAGGCCGTTAGCTAGGGCACAAGCGGTAGAACTGACTCACGAGCAGCCCGTGTCCGGTAGTAGAAGGAATTGATAGGAGGATGGGGTAAAGGCGGACGTGGTGGACGAGGTCGACGGACGATATGGTGTATTCGGTTCAATAGGATGCCCTGATACGAATCAGCTGCATGACTCGCTCCTGTGCGGATAACTCACCATCAAGATGAGCATCACCCCATAGCCACTCCCGGCGAAGCTCAGCGGTCCTATACCACCGGCTAAAGCCCTAGACTCCCCTGGCTCCTTGAATGCTTCGTTGAGCTCTTCGACATCCCCACGTGTATAGGATGCTTCGTACTCGTGGTTGCCAGCGAGTCCTGCGTTCAGACCGGTAGCTTTAGAGGATGGGAAGGAGAAGACAACATGGTGGAGGATCTGGGAGAATCGCTCCGAGAAGCGATTATGGAAGAGGACGTCAAGGTTGGTAGGCATCGTTGCCGACCCTCATCGTCCGGACCCCTCAAGGTGAGCGTTCAAGGGGTTCTAGAAGGAGACACTGGGTAAGAGATGTCAAAGAACAAGAACGTAGTCAATGGGACCGCCATCGATCATGCCACGTGATACGGTCAGGGTTTGTCGAATGCTGCGTTCCATAATGTATCCATGCATTCACAGTTTGCTAACGCCGTCTCTCGCGACTGGCTCATTCTACCTGGGTGTAACGGCGGTAGTGAGACACCCGCCATCATCATCCTATCGTACATCCGCTCTTCTGCCCGCTTTATGATCATTTCCGGGCGTTGTCACTTGATGAGACTGAGTTTCACATTCCTCCTCTCGGATACGGGGTGGGGCTGGACTGCAGAATCTTCGATGTGATATTCAAGTCTCGTGTTCCGCGTCAAGGTGAGTGTCTACGCTTGACAAGTCTTAGCCGCCCATTTCGAGTCCGAACAACGGACAGAAGCGGCGTTCGCAAGGCCTTCTCAATCTTGAGTGGGCACCATAAGGATGTCTTCGTAGTAGGAACAAGAATGGAGCTTTGTCTTCCCGCACAGCATACAAGTATAGCTGATTCGATGCTTGCACCATCGAGACTATGCGAAACATTTCCGCACGCCCTCCTTGACCCGCTCATTCCCTAGCCAGTCCACTCTCCTACCCACGCTATCAGCCCATGGCTCTCGTCAAGATTACTTGTAGCGTAACTCACGAATCTTCGAGATGATCATCAAAGTCTCCCAGCTGCTTGTGCAGCCCTTCTTCTCGGATCAGGCGGAGTGCCTCGGCTGGTATCGACTTCGTGCTGGGTGAAAGGGTGAATGGTTCGGGAAGGGATGTGGGGTGCGTTGGGAGGGGCTTGGGTGGATTAGATGAAGATGAAGGGAGGTAGATCTACGGAATTTGTCAGGATCGCTGAGGAGGTGGAAAAGAAGGCTAAATGTACGGAGTAGGGTATCTCCAACGTCGCGAGCTTTGCATTATCCACCTATTGCACAAGCCTCAGCTGTTGAAGAGACTTTAGAGTAAGAGGGAAACTTACTGCCATCCCGAAAGCCCCATCGAACCTCTCCCTTAAAGCTCCTAATACCTTCTCCCCAACCCTCCCCAAGCCCGTCCCGCTCGCCGGTGCCAAATACATTCCAACCACCCTCAACCCTTTCTCCTGAGCGTACGCCTCGGCCAATTCGAGCGCGATTTCGGTCATAGGCGAAAGTGAAGTGTAATGATGTATCAGGGGGATGGCTTCTTCTATGATAACTTTGGAAGATGAGGGGGAGACGCGGCCGAGAAAGACGCCGAGGACGGTGGAGAGGTGGTGTGCAGCATGTAGAATGGGGATTGTGTAGGCTAGCGGTGTGAGGGTGAATGCATATGGAGATTTTGAGTCGGACATTATACGTCCGTAAATGGCATATGTCGCAATGCAGCTGGGGCGAAATTCAGAGAGATTTAAATGGTTTAGGACGGTGTAGGTTTTAGCGGAGGTCGCCGTGTTTCAACTGTCCAGACGCTGCAATGGCGGTATAGTATGCGATGCTTCTGATATATGTAAGAGTATCTCCCCTCATATCCCATTCGTATATGGTACCTCATGGAAGAGGTACGACTGTTGCCATCAGCTTGCACAACAAGGTCTTCTCGAGCCGGACTCACCACCGACTCTCCGAAATGACTCCTCCGAATCGTTTCCGCCAAAACATGGCTCACATCAATCACCTCGATCTTCTCACACTCTCCTTGCTTGTCGCTCATCGGTATCGTGTTCGTCACCACCAGCTTCTCCATCCCACTCTCGTTGATCACCTTGATCGCTGGGCCCGACAAGATACCATGTGTCACTACCGCGTACACCTTCGTCGCGCCTGCCTCAAGAAGGTTACGAGATGCTAGGCCGAGAGTGCCACACGTATCTGCCATGTCGTCGACGAGTATCGCCACTTTATCCTTGACAGATCCGACCAGCACCATACGAGACACCTCGTTGGCCTTTTTACGCTCCTTGTGGAAGAGCGCGAAATCGACATTGAGCCGGTCTGCGATCGATGTGGCACTGTGAACGTCAGTCAATATAGTAATATGCGAGGGGAAGCCGCCGACCGTTTTGCTCCACCAGCGTCTGGGGAGACAATGATGCAGTTCCGGACATCGTCGAAGTTATCCCGGATGTAATTGACCATGGACGGCTCGGCGAAAAGCTGTAAATGTCAGCGAGCGGATGCGCGGTGAGAACATGTTTTAAGCCGTCGATGGCCAGGATGCTGGTAACATGGACCAGGGAGCACAGGACAGGTCCAGAAGAATCGATGTCCTATTCGGGGATCTGCACGAAAGACTCACACTAATGATCGACCGGTCAGCACATTCGCGGAGGCTGCGTGTCTTCGACTCACTTGTCCACTGGAACATCGAAGAACCCCTGTATCTGCGAAGCATGCAAGTCCATCGTCTATCCCTTCACCATCAGCCCCGACCATCTACCTGTCTTATACGACGTACAATCACATGATCACACCCCGCTTCTCGCAACATATTCGCGACGAGCTTCGCGGTAATAGGTGCACGAGATTTGTCCTTCTTGTCTTGTCGGGCGTAAAAGAAGTGTGGAATGATTGCGGTGATTCGTCGGGCAGAAGCGATCTATGCCAAAGCCTTTCAGCTGAGTGTGTCATTTAGTGGGAAGGGAACGGACCTTGCAGGCGTGGATCATGATACACAACTCTATCAAGGACGTATTCACCGCCCCTGCGCACTGATGTCGGAGCATGATCAGCGCTATGCGTAGCGAACAAGGTATGGAAAGACAGACGGTATTGAGAATGTAGACATCATAATCCCGAACGCTCTCCACAATGGTGACCTTTGTTTCTCCCGACGGTGGTTGATGGATATCCGCTCGTGCTAGGGGGATACCTAGCCTGTATCAACGAGCTGGATCAGCTCCGGCTAGTACACGAGTGGACGCACCGCTTGGCGATGAGGAGGGCCAGCTCAGGGTGAGAAGTGCCTAATGGTCAGATTCTCCATCAGGCTTTCAGGTTGACGGGAGTTGATGGACCTACCCGCAAAGAGCTTGATGGAAGCATACGCTGCAGACTGCATGTTGGTCTGTGTAGGTGTCGAAGGGCGAGAGGGGTTGCGTCGGGGAGAGTCGGTGCGCGATGCGAGGTAAGACTGGATGCGCTGAAGCCGCTTTGAGGGAGTCGTCAGGATCTCCATTCGTTAGAGTGGGGATGGAGTAGGAGGGAAGGAGGGAGGCACAAGACCAGGCAAAGGAGGTAAGAATGCTCGTGCCACGTCGAGGCCACAAGACCCCGCTGGCCCAGGTCGTCGGCACCGATGACCCTTCTATGCGGACTTGACTGATATGATGAGAACTGGAGCAAGAAAAGGCAGAAGAACAGGATGGCAGCACAAGAAGTATGAAGCTATACCCAGCAGGTGTCTGAGCAAAACTCCAGCTTACCGGTTCCAAAATCCGGGCCGGCCCCGCGGCGTAACTTAAAGCCCGCTGTCACTGGTCTATGATCTCTTTCTAAGGATACACCGCAGGGTAGCGACTCGAGGATAGTTCGATAACCGTTGGATGATGCCCAGAGAGCCCTTTTATGGCTTCATATAGCCAAAGGATGTTTCAGCAATGAGCACGAACGTGCGTGATCAAGGCTTCCTTCAGCGATCAAAGATGACGGCCCAAGCATCAAGCCACACAGCCTGGGTTTATAACGGTCTCATAAAGCTGGGTGGTGACTTGCCCGATCACCGAACTTATTAGAGAACTGACGAAGGCAGTTTTTGTGATGCTTGAGAAAATGAGCTGACGGATCACACGAAATTCGAGAACAGTCTCGACCACCTTGAGGTTTATCGTGACAAACAGCAAGACCTGGATGAACGTTAGCAACGTGGATGAGCATCAGGGGCAGATTGCGGCATCCATTATTGCACGAGAAATTACCCACAGCCGCGAGCCTAATCAAGATGCTTTGATTGTAGACCCTATGCTTTGATGATTGCGTGAGAAAATCATTCATAATGACACTTATTCGGAGTGCCGGGAGCCAAGAGATCAAGGGATACGAAATGACGATCAAGAGCCGAAGTATACCGACTGTCTTTGCGCCTTGAGACGGCCGGGGGTCAACTGCTGCGCCATCGTCGTCAAGTTCTCCGGAGTGTCAAGATCCCTCCCAGAACAGTGATCCGCAAGAGAGGGTCAAAAGGTACCAGGTGCAAATTGAGGTAGATTTCGATT
>JAABUP010001333.1_pt1 | contig 51628 bp, 68 predicted proteins | sample 5559201 | NCBI WGS metagenome assembly JAABUP01 (sample SAMN10711887, study PRJNA513373) | rock metagenome | isolation source: Antarctica rocks | place: Antarctica | reverse complement strand
AGGCAAGGGATTTGCTGATTTGCCTGCAGTGGTTCGCAGCAGAACCACAGCAGCCTGTCAAGGACGTCACAGCTTGTCATTTTGGAAGCATCTTGGCTTCTCAGTCAGCTATGAGCTAGTCAAGAACGGGTTCTCATACCTCGTTCACTATGATGACTTTGAATTAGAGGTGTTGCCTCAGACGTGGCTGTGCATGTCACACAGTCTTTGCACAGTCATCACCATCAATGGTGTGCAACTAGAACACAATTTTGCATGACTCCAAGCACTTGGATCATGCCTGACTGTTGTCTGTACCTGTTTGCCAGGTGCTGCTGTGTTCAGTGGGTCCAAACACATCAGGTCAACAACAAGCTGAGGAGCACATCAGAGCAACTTGTCAGCAGTACTGGTTGCTCAAAATCACTACTATTGCACCTGAAGCACAGCAGGCTCGCGCAGCACATGCTATTGGTGAGCGAGCGCTCCTGCCAGCTCTGGACATCTGTGGCCGGCCAATTGGTGTAAACTGCAGCATTACAAGCAATACCTTGTATGACTGACTGTGCTTGATCACTGGCAGTTGCCTGGATGCAGGTGCTTTCAGCAAACATCTGGAACCCTTGGTTGAATTGAGGAAAAGCTCAACGTGAGCTATTCAGTAGTCCAGCATCAATGCGCATGATCACGTGTGGCTTCACCTCACAAATGCTGTTGTGCAACCTGCACGCTGCAATACATACTATGTGAAGCTGCCGGTAGCTTGCAGGCACACTTCACAAATGCAGAACCATGCTTGCCACGACTGAAAAATTAGCCTCTGAGATGAATTGCAATGCATCCCATAGCCTAACCTAACACAACCTTGCTTGACTGCATACTGTGTCACAGGATCCGGCATGTAATCGGGCTTTGTAAACTAGTGCATCCTCGGCAACATGTACGGCATATCCAATCTATCAAGAAATGCAGTATCAGCATTCCAGTCCCTCCCTGTTCTGTTGGTGCCCCCCCCCCCACTTGCTGCTCTTCCATTTGCAGCTTGCAGGGCCTTCCATACACACACGGTCTGTCTGGCCCCACCCTGCATTGGCTGCAATAGGGCTTTGATGTTTCTGGCTGATAGGCCTGACAACTTGCTGCCCTCATATCATTGCCAATGCTTTCTGTTTCATCCTGGCAAGCAAAGCATTGCAAAGCTGCTGACGAGAGCTTTCTGCAGTTGTGCTAGTCATGTGCATGCAAGGTGTCCATAGGTGAGCAGTGTGCGTAGGACGTGACATAGCTAAGGTGTAATACGTCGTACCCTAAGCACGCTGCTATGTACACAATGGGCTGAAGCAGGACCTGCTGACTGCTGGCCTGAAAGCTTCCTTCATTTATATCCTTTCTCACACCTTCTGTCTAGACATAGTGAGATCTCACATCGGCAAGCATAGCATTGTGCAGCTGTTGATGAGAGCTTCCTGACAATGTACATGTGCTAGTCAGACATGCTCATGAGTGAGTGAGCTGCAACACTCAGATAATGATGACAATGTCAGGAAACACATCATAAAGAAGCGGAACAGCTTACACAGCATGCTACTGCTCATACCTTACAATGACAGAGGTACGACTACAGACCCACTCCGAGATCTTCCGAAAGTGAACAAGGCCATGACTGGACCTTGAAGATTTGCAATTGCAACTCAAGAACATCATGAGACATTGAGTGCGCTGCTTGCAATAGCCTTAATATTGTTACACCATCATGATGCAAATTAGAGTCTTGCGCTTATGTGACTGATCATTCACACAAGCGCAAGACTCTAATTTGCTCAATTTTTACAATAGTTGACAACAGCCTGAAACGATTCCATGTGTTGAAGACGTCTTGTTTACCTAAACGCCTGTAACCTGAGTGTCATCCTCAGGGAACGTTGCAGCATTGCATGTCAAGGGCTAGGGAGTATTGGTGACGTATTGTCTTGTTTCTTCCAGACCAAACTCAGCAGTGCACTTCCAGCATGCAAGAGTCTGGACAGGATCCTGTGAACAGTTGCTGAACCAAAAGGGCCAAGATTGCAAGTGTTGTTGCTATCACAGATTTGTGACGAACAGCCAATTTCCAGGCACGATCAACAAAGTCGCACATTTGATATGTGTCTAAGTTCCTCAAGCAACTGCATGACCATTTTCTGTCCAGCTAGCAGATGCTAAATTTGCTTTGAGCACCACACTCGATGCAAACAACAAAAGCCCAAGAAAGCTAATGATAATACACCCACAACCAAGCTCCTGCATTTCAGTGATGCATTTGACCTCAGAATTTTTTGCTAGTGTGCAAGGCTGATCTGTGACGTGCTTGCGTTCTGTAGCGTAGGTGAGATACGTCAGGCCTATACTCATGTAGATCATTGTGCATAAGCTCATGTGTCTCTGTGACGACATGGCCGTCTTTGTGCTTGGTCGGGGTAAATCGCTCTGCATGTCATACAACATGTGGTGAGGCTGTGATGCAAGTTGCAACAGCTGCATGACAGAAGCTTGAGTGGCCTACCCAGAAAGGAATGGCGCAACTTGTCAGCCTCTGATGACACTGGTCCCATCCACAAGTCCCAAAACGAATCTGGTTTATCATGCCTCTCCACTGCAGCAAGCAAACCTCTTTGTTTGACACACTACAGAAAACAGCAACAAGCTAACCAGGAGGTTGTGCTGATAATGCCAAAAAAGGCACAAATTAGCTATAAGGCCATGCTGATACAGGATGCTTGAAAAGCTGGGTGGCATCATGTCAAGAAGGTACCAAAGCAACATCATCAAAGCAATACATCCATTGCATATAAACGCTATGTTTGGCATGAGCAGTCTTGCTCACAGACTTGGAGACACTACTTGAGTAAGCATGTAGGTGCCAGTCAAGTGTGCACCAGTATGTGAATTATCTGATGTGGTGTAAATACATCATCAACAGAATGGTTCACTTACCCTGCCTGACGATTCTCAGCTGACGGCGAGCTTGCACAGCACTGCTCACAGCATCTATAGTGTCCTCAGTTACATCTGTCCAGCCAGGAAGATTGTCTGCTGTATCGTAAAAGCTGATGCAATATCCAGGAAATTGGCAGAAGAGTGCTAAGCACCGTTCTTGTGCAGAGCCAGAATTGGGAATCACAATGTCCCGCTTTGTGCCCTGGTTCTCATTTGGTGGTGTGTCATTGGATGTGGCAGCTTCATAAACTATGAGCTACATACTGGCCCACCACACATGATGCAGGGTAAGCTTGTCAGCGTGACTTGTTTTAGGACCTCCAAAGCCACCCACTGTCTCTTGTACAAGATCAGTCAGCGCCCTGCTGCCAGCAATGAAAAGTGTCACACTTGCGTGGTGGTATGCTTGATAGCAAGGACCCAAAACCCCAAGGCTAACAACTGCTTGCACAGCCAGGTAAAGGCCAGGACCAATTCCTGGCCTGACAAGCTTGCTTTCTTTATATCGTTTCTCACGCTCAAAGAAAGTTTCTGTCTCATCCTCGAAAGCATAGAATTACGAAGCTGCTGATGAGAGCTTCCTGGAGTTGTGCTAGTCATGTGCATGCAAGGTGTCATGGGTGAGCAGTGTGCGTAGGACGTGACATAGCCAAGGCCTCATACGTCGTACCCTCATCAACCCGCTATTTACACAATGGGCTGAAACAGAACCTGTTGACTGCTGGCCTGAAAGCTTCCCTTGCTTGATATCCTTACTCACACCTTCTGTCTAGACATAGTGAAATCTCATACCGGCAAGCATAGCATTGTGAAGCTGTTGATGAGAGTTTCCTGACATCGTCAGTCTGACAATATACATGTGCTAGTCAGGTATGCTCGTGTTCACTGTGAGTGAGCTATAAGGTTTTGCAGACGATGTTTGTAAACAAAATATATACAAGTAAAATATCACGCACTGCATGCTACGGCCATACCATCCTGAAAGTACCCCTTCTCGTCCGATCAGGGAAGTCAAACTGGATTGGGCTCAATTAGAGCTCGGCTGAGTGATCGCCCGGGAACCTTGAGTGCTGTAGTGTTTATGAGCACTAAATATTGTTTTGCTGCCTGCCGTTTGCCGGGACTGTCATGCACGCACAGTCTGTCTGGCCTCACGCTGACGGCACAGGGGTTTGAATTTGATTGTTTCTGGCTGATCGGTCCGTAGGCTTGCTGCCTCAAAGGTACCATGCATATCATTTCTCACACTTTCTGTCAAGCATATGCATAGCCTTGTGAAGCTGCTGATGAGAGCTTCCTGGAATTGTGTTAGCTATGTGCATGCAGGGTGTCTATGGGCTGCAACAGGGCTCTGACGATTCCTGGCCTGAACAGCTTGCTTTCTTCATATCGTTTCTCACGTTTAAAGAAAGTTTCTATCTCAGCCTGGCAAGCATAGCATTGTAAAGCTGCTGATGAAAGCTTGCTGACAATGTGCTGGTAAAATATGCTCATGTTCAGTACGCTTGAGCTGCAGCAAGGTTTTGATGAATGTTGGATATCACAGGATAGCATGTTGGATCAGCCTACACAGCATGCTTTGGCCATACCATCCAGAAAGTATACAGAGCCAAGTATTATGCATGCCGTGGAAGGAATCTCAGCCAGCTAAAAAGGGTCGTGTTGCTTTGCAGGATGTGTTTACCCATGTCCCACACCAAGACACCAGTGTATGTCAGTGTATCTACCTTGTTCAACAATCCTTGTTGCTCATCAGTACCATTAGTTCTGAGTTGACACAGGCTGATAGCAACTGCTGACAGCAAACGTGCAAAGCTGTAGAGTGTGAGACCGGTTCAAGTAAGACACACAAGCGCAGTTCACCTGAATTATTGCAGCAAGCAGCAACAAGATTGGCTGGTCAAACAATCATGCAGCATAAAGCAAGACAGTCTGTCCTTGAGGGTCTGGCAAAAGTTTTGCAGAGTTGAGTGCTGATTAGCCAGGTGCCAAACAGTGCTAGCAAAGACAGCAAAAGAGTGCCATTGGAGGATGTGATGCACAACTAGCTTGGAGTGATGATGCAAGCAGCATGAACAAGTCAATGGTCATTTATGTATCATTGTAAGTTCACTTTCTCACCAGTTTTCTCTGCAGGCAAAGGCCGGTTGAAACCACCACGCCGATTCATGTACTGCCTAGCTTGACGTGTCTGTTTGGCTTTCACAGCACCTGCATTGGCCCTCTCATCATCAACTTCTTTTCCATTGGTAGTATCGAAGCCAAAGGGAATGCCCATTGCAGCCATCATTGCAATCTCCTCAGGAGTAACTCCCGCATCAAACTCAACTTCTGCAGCATCTGGTTCTGCATTGTGAGCCAACCCTAATCCATCAGGATCCATTGGATCATACTCATCAGGGTCTTTGCTCACACTTCGCACAGTGCTTTCATGCTTGTCATGTCTGTCATTTGCATGATCATCAGTATCCCTCCTCCTATGCGAGCCCTCCCTCTCTCTGTGCTTGCTGTCATGCCGATCCCGTGTTGATGAGCGATTTTCATGGTCATGCTTGCTGGACTTGGAAGCATGCCGGCTGTCTTCTGCTCTGCTGTCAGTGCGAGCATGACGCCTTTCACGACTGCGGCTTCTGCTTCGCTTCCTGCCCTTCTCCCTAGACCGGCCTGATTCATCATGCCTGCTCCTACGATTGCTGTCTCTCTCTCTATCCCTGTCACTGCGTCTGTGCTCGCTGTGTCGTTCTCTTTCCATAAGGTGTGCTAGAGGAGCAGCTTACAGATGGATTTGATTCAGAGACTTACCAGGCTGTGCAGCCTGTTAGACCTCACTTCTTCACAATTTTTGCATACTGCTGCTGCTTGGAGTATAGAGTGTCAAAGTGCTTGACCTGCATCAGAGGAAGAAATAAAGCATACGGAACAAATTCAAATTTTGTTGGTCTTTGTAAGGAGGCTTGTGCCCTACCCAGGAGTCCTTGCAGCAAGCTTCAAAGGCTTTTCTTTCCTCTTTGCACGCTAAAGGAACAGCAGGGCCAATGCTCTGACTAATACCAGACGCTGCCACACACCTAAAGTACTCGTCTCGAGCCTGCATACACACTGTGACGCTGAGCACGCAGAACAGAACTGCAACTTCGGACGTAAAGTGAAAGATCATGCCTGATGGCACTCTGTCCGTGCTGCCCGAAGTACCGAAGGGTCTGTGCCACTGTCTGGGTCTGGCATTCAACCAGCTCTCATGCCTTGTGATGAGTTGACGCAGGCTCGCACTGCTGCAAAGCAAGAGGCCTAGCTGCCGACCTAACATTCAGCTGGGGCTAACATGCATGTGTGCCCTATCAGGTGCCCTATCAGGGGCCCTGGTCTTGCTGCGCTTGAACATGAACAGACAGATGCTGTCAGAACGCAAGCCCGTCGCCGGGAGAAGTGGGTCGGAGAGCCTGCATGTCTGTCGGAGACCGCACAGCTTCCAGTGCAAACGAGAAGGCTTGAGCTGATCCGCTTGTGGCCCAGTATATGAAAGGCTCAAACGGGAGAGCAAACGCAAGCGCGAATGCTTTCGAGCCCTCCGCCAATCAGCGAGGAATGCAGTCTTCTCTCAATGCTCAACCGTTCATACCAGACATGGGTTCCTCGTCCTCTTCCCCGTCACCACGAGGCAACGTCAGAGGATCTAACCCTTACAGTCTTACAAGTTCCGCCGGCACCAGTACGTGCTCACGGCCTGTCTCCTGCTCAAACCTCATTGCAAGAAGGTTCTGTGCCCGATCGATGCTTGACCTTACGCAAACACCTCCAAAAAGCTCAAGACCCATAGTCAAGCCCATGGATGCATCTAAATAATCCGTGTATACTCATGAGTGAGCACAACAATGTATGTATCTGTTCTTGCAGCATCTGGGGGTGCAAACAGCAGCAGTACAAAGTTGTCATTGGCAGCAGTGAATGCGGCACCATTCGTCCCGGGTAGCATTTTGCAGGATCAAGCAGCACCCAGGTCATTTGCTGCACCAGGGTTTGGACACAGGGAGTTGCCACAGCCAAAACCCAGCTTGTTTGGTATGTTGAAGACCCCTCATCTTATTGAACACACCTCTGCAAAATGTTTCGCCACCATTCAGCATGACTCATGAAAATTGTCACCATCAGCACCTCTTCTGCTGTAGTTTCCCGGGCAATACACATTGTTATCAGATGTGTTCAAGACGTATGCTACAGTCCCAAGTATGGCAAATCAACGCACATTTTGACTTGTGCAAACCTGCCAAACAACATCAATGCCCCATCTCAGGTGGGGCGGGTAGAGGGTATCTTGGGCAGGCTCAAGCAGCAGCATGGGCATTGCCTGACGGGGATGATTTGTTGGGATTGACTGCTCACACTCCCGGCCAGCCCCTGCAGCCCCCAGCCACCCCTGTTCAGGATGGGCGCCTAGACAGAGCAGCTGCTGACACAGCAAATATACAGTCACCTGCCAGGTCTTCAAACCCCCTCAACATACCTGTCACCAAGCCAGTTCTACCCTCTGGTTTTGTCACATAGGGTGTGAGGCTTGATCACTCAACATATTGACGTAATGGCAATGCCATGAGCTGGCTTTCAATGTCATGCGTGCATCATGTCACAGACAGAGATGCATGGTGTATGACCATTACTGCCTGCTTTGACAGTCACCATCGTCTGCCTTAAGAGGGTGTGCTGGATTTTCCAACAACATACCAGTATTGCAGAGCATACAACAGCAGCTATCAGGATCAGCAAGCAGCTGGGGGCAGGGGAAGGGGAAGTGGTGCCAGGGGTCGCCAGGCAGCCTCTAGCAGCCCTGCCAGGGGTGCGGCTCCCAGCCCTGACAGGGCATCCCCAATGTATGGTAGAGGGGCTGGCAGAGGAGCTGCCCAGCGACGAGGTAACCCCTATCTCTGATGGGTTTGCCTATTCCACATGCAACAAGCACATGCAAAGACACATGCTTGTATTGTGTATGGCTGGCTGACACATTGCCCATGTCAACTGCAGTGTGCAAAACAGCAGGTGGCAGTTTAGTGTGTGCCGAAGTGACATCAACAGATTCTCTCTTTTGATGTGTTTTGAAACTTTGCTTGTTCACAAACTTCGTTTGCCATTGATCAGCTAGATGAGCTGTCCAAATGATGCAGGGTTTGCGGGAGGTAGTGACAATGGCATTGCACAACAGATGCAAATGCAGTATATGCGAGATCAGCTTCGGCAAGAGCTGCAGCAGTGTAGCTTCCTCAGTCATGCTCAGGTAGGCTTGCAGAACATCAGCCACCAACCTACTTGCAAGCTCAGATGTGTCAGCTTATGGCAGCTATTGACGGAGCGTAGCATCTGCCAGACTAAGTTTCGACTGGTTGAACAAGGAGGATGCAGCATTTGCTGATGGCATGTGTAAGCTGGTCTGTGTGTGTTAACTATGGTGCATGCACATGAATGTTGTCACAGGCTGCATGATTCTGTCATGCTAGCCATGTAGTTGCTGACTGCACATTTCGAATCATGCTTATGGCACATCCTGACTTGTGATTCAGGCAGAGAGGCGGCCTGAAGAGTTTGGGCTGCCAGACATGGTCCAGCAATACCACTCCTTGTTTCCGTTGGAGGATCTGCAAGCAGCAGAGCAGCCATCTGCAGCCTTTGGGGTGTGCACAGCGCTTCTCAGAGCTGCCTCGCCACTGCTGCAGGGGCAAGCTGTCACTCTGCGACGCATGGATCCCCGGCAGGCATGTTCCTGCATTGCTCTGATGTGGTCCAGTCAAAGGTGCCGAGTCTAAAGATGGTGTTTGAGATGCAGACATACTACAGCTTTGGGACAGTATAGCAATGTCAGAGCAATGCAGTCCTGTCCCAAAGCTGTAGTATGTCTGCATCTCAAACACCATCTTCAGACTCAGCACCTTTGACTGGACCGCGTCCTCACCTGTTTTAATTTTGTGAGCATAGCAATGGGCAAAGTTGGTGGCAACAAGCCTGTTATTTGGGCTGATCACGCACATACTCTTTGTGTGGGTGTGGACAGGTGGCTCCTTCTCAGAGTGGGCAGGAGGCAGTGGAGACGTGGCGGCCCCTGGCCCACCACCCTGGTCTCATCTGCCCCCGGGCTGCCTTTGTCAGCGACGAAGTGGGTGGCAGACCGTCCCTCTTCTTTGTCCATGATCACATGCCAGGTCAGCTGCATAGATCATACATGACTATCATGCAGCCCAGATGGGTATTTCATCAGGTCCCCAGGGCTGGACATGCTTGTTTCAGTATCCCCTGTTCAGACCCATGTGCCTGATCTTTGACTCCACAGACAAAGTGCGCAGTGACACACTGCAATTTGTAAACATCAGCAATATGATATTCGAAACAGTTCATCAAATGCCTTACAAGTCCTACTTCATGCTGACTTGAGTTGTACTTGGGTGTATACAGGCGCAGTGACCCTGGAGCAAGCTCACATGCAGCCGCAAAGTGGCCCTGGGGGGCTTCAGAGAGCACCTGCTGCAGAACAGCAGCTGTGGACCTACCTCACACAGCTGGCTGCAGCGCTGCGGGCCGTGCATGCAGCTGGCTGTGCTGTTGGGGGCTCTGGTCTTGCACCCAGCAAGGTGCTGCTCACCAGCAGAGTCACTGCTCGCATCAAAATAGGTGCTGCTCAATGGTTGTGTTCGCACACCTGTGTGCCTGCCTGATTTGCTTTGTTTCACATACATTGTACTGCGGTTGTACCCCTTTTACTGTTCGTCAGTGGTCTGTATGACTTGATGCACAGACCAAGGTGGCTTGCACCCCACATCAATCTCAACCCTGTCTCTGCGAAATCTTCATGGTCTTAAATGGCTGGCTCTGCGTCTGAGCACAGTGTTGACACCTTGTCATTGCAAGGCGCTCAGAAGATCTTGGACAGTGCGTAATATGCCAGCAGGTTCTAAGGCGTTACCTGGTTTTGTCATGCAGGCTCTATTGGCGTCCTGCATACCCTAAGAGCACTGAGGGGTCGAAGGGAAGACATAGCCTTGCAACAGCAGGAAGATATTGCTGCTGTAGGGCCTCTGATGGTGTGCTTGGCAGGGGGTGCTGCAGGCGCCTCTGCCCTTCAAGCGCTGGCGGGCCATTTGTCACCTCATCTGCTGCATCTTTTTGCTTCCCTGCAGAATGCCCACATACAAGATTGTCACACGGTGAGGGCTGTCAGTCGTTCCTTGCATGTTGTGTTGCTGCACAGGGCGCTTGTGTTCACTGTGTGAAAGTTGATGTAGCGATCCCGGACCTGATCCAGCACACTAGCTGACTTGCAACAGGGCCTTGGTGATTTGTGTGTTGTAGCTGTGTCAATGCTGTTGCATACATGCTGGATGCATTGGTTGCTGTTGGGTGTGCTCTGTGCTGAAGTTGCTTGTGCCAGACACCAAATGCTATTTGCCTTTGCAGCTGTGTGCGGCAGTTCATGAGCATGCACTGGAAATCATGGAAGGTCAGATGATGCAGCAGGATGCTCTCATGTCACAGCTGTCCCAGGAGATGGACAATGGCCGCTTGTTGCGTCTATTGTCCCGCCTGGTCATGGTCTCTGAAGGGAACCAGACCTCTCTGGAACCCAACTGGTCTGAAACAGGTTGGCAACTTCTTCTTTGTCTTGCATGAGGGATGGTGCTGATACACACAAGCAGTGTGTCAGCAGCAGTAATGTATGTTGCCTGTTAGCCCAGAAACACACATTTCGCATCTTGGTATTCCATTGACAGCAAGTGCCATCAGCGGACTGGCATGCTATGTTTCCCGCTTGCTGGGTGTGGGTTGCAAAATATGCAGCTTATGCACCGCAATCAAAGGCTATTTTGGCTGATGCGGCAGGGGACAGGTACCTTATCAAGCTTTTCAGGGACTTTGTGTTCCATCAAGTGAATGAAGCTGGGGGGCCACTGTTGGACTGGGGACATGTCATTGAGGCTCTCAACAAGCTGGACTTAGGCGTCAGTGAGAAGATTATGCTGCTGAGCCGAGATGAAATGTCAATGTTGTTGGTGTCCTATGCTGACATCAAGCAGTGCATCAACACCACCTTCAAAGAGCTTGAGGCAAGAGCTGGCCGATGACATGACTACATCATTCACAATGCTGACATTCTTGACAACGTATGTGTGCGCGTGTTGTACTTTTGACTGCTTTTCATGGTATGCAATATGTGTTGTTTGTCGTGTGTGCGTGTACTGTAAGCTGCAAGGCAAACTGATTGGGTTATTGCAGTTGAGGCATTTCCGAGTCTCTTTTCCCTGGCAGCCTACATGCTGTTGTAACATAAATGCATGGCTTTGACAGTGTGAAAACACAGTTGCTGCTCAACATGTTCTGCAGATGTGTAGGTGAGTAACAGCGCACTGTGTCTTGTCTAGCAGACTTTGCTATGGTTAGTGAACAGGTTGGTGGGAAATGGGATCCAGTCGTCTACAATACAGCACTTGCACTGCTCCAGGCCTGTCTATTTCACAAATCACAAATCTAATAACCTTGCCACAACAGACTTTATGCACAATGCTGTTATGCTCGTACACATGCATTACCACAGGTGATATTCAGACAGCAGATAGCGCTACAGGGTACCAATTACTGCTGACCACTGTCGACAGGCCTCTGTTGCTAGACTTGCAAGCGCGCTTCCCTTGCATAGCGTCTTTCAAGATATGATTAGTACATCAGGCAGTGCTCTATCGCCTGCGTTTTGAGCGTCCCCCAAACATACCCACGCGATCTTCCTCCATTAGGTTCATGGCAGCTGCACCACCAGCATCTCCACCATCCACCAGCATGCTGTTACCAGTGCCAGCCTGCGCTTTGCAGCGAACACTTGTCAGCCCACCAGGCCCAAATGCAACCAACACCCACAACAGAGTGGAACTAGACACAAGGTCACTACAGGGTGCATAACAGCTTATGCAGACAACTTGCCTCATGTTTCAGATCTTTCTGCAGTTTCGCAATATTGCTCTCCAGGTCAGTCTGGGCTTTCTGCTGGGCTTCTGTGGCATCGAGGGCCCACTTGATTTTTTTGTCTATATCATACTGTACTTGCTGACAAGACTGCAGCCTGCAGACCCATCAGCCAAAACATCAGCCATAAAGAACGCAGTAGCCGTGTTACTTGCTGCGGATTTATATGACACACTGAGGGCAGACATAACCCCAAAATGCCAGAAACGCTGTAGAGTTGCAAGGTTTCAAGCAGCTCTGACTTCATCAGCAGAAGACTGTCTGACAACATGCTCACCATTGTTGCAGACCTTGAAGTATCTCTGGAAGCTGCTCCTTTTGGACATCTCGGCCTAGAGCTTCAGAAACCTGTATCAATCATGGCAGATTGGCTACAGGGAACAAGGGCAAATGCAGATAGCGATTCATGTGGACTAGTGTACTGTACCTGCAAACACCTCCTTTGTTGATCCAGCTTGCCGGTGATGATTCCCTTGTAAAAGCACTCAGTGATGATCAGATCTTCAAGCTCTCGAATGCTACTGATCCCAAGTTGAGCAGTAAGCTCGCTGTAGGTGAGTGTCTGCACCAGTACAGCCTTCTTCACAGATTGCATTTGCACAAGCCATTTTCTTATTCACTTGCTCATGCTTGATCAATGAAAGGTCGCCATGAGCATATGCATGTCCAGGTCAGTTCTGCCAGTGTACAGGCTGACTTGACTCAGTATGCTAAGCGGCATGAGCAATCTTACCTTGCTGTTTGCAGCCATGGACACCAATGTCAATTGCCTGAGCTTGAGTTGCTGTGCTGGGCTCAGAGACAGGTATTGGTCTTGAGCTCCTGCAATAGAACAACAAGCCACAGTCAAGAAATACCTGTCAGCACGAGCGAGATATTGGCTTGCTCCCACGCAAGACTATGCAAGGTTCTGGCCTTACCCTGATAGGTTTCCCATGTTCCGTGAGCGAAAAGCTGCAGTGTTCTGTAAGTGGCACCCTGATCGGCTTCAAGTAACTGCGCGCAAGCAAGTCCAAATTGCTTTGCACTGTTGCAATGACGCTAGGAAGCAGCTGACTGATACTCCAATGTCTACGCCTACCTGCTGGACCGACGGGACAGCCAGCAGCTCTCCAAAAGCAAAAAGGACTGGATCAGAGAAGGCTCGCTGCACCACGTCTGCGAGTGTAAGACCTTTGCTCCCTTTTGCTAGGAGACAATACTCTTCGAGCTTAGCTTCAGCCATATAAGGCGATCAGGCGAACGAACAGGTTGCGTTGTCATCGGTCAAATTAACTCTGCTTTCTGCTTTGTCTGTCCATGGTGTGTGTACGTGTGTGCTCGCGTTATTAATCGGGAACACGATCATCAATATTGCTTGTGCTTTCGTGGTTTGCATTTGTGCCGATGAGGGCGCTTATCGTACAGCGATGCTCTAGGCAGTTGCTGGGAACAAGCTTGCCATCGTTGAGGCTGGCCAGCAGCTCAAGCGAAGCAAAGGACTTGAGCCAAATCACAGGACAGAAGCCACCCACACCTCCTGACTCTACAACCACTGTGGCCGGTCAAGCCTTTCCCGGGGACCTGCGTTCCACAAGTGCTCTGGGGTTCGGTGACAACCTGCTGGACCACACTTCGAAGTGGCTGCAGGTATGCGCATGCTTTTTGGTGTGCAAAGAGAGTTTGGAAATTCATCTCCCCATCACTTCAGTAGTCAGTTGTTGACCTTCTGCTGCAGCACGCACAGCCAGGTCAAGGAGGAAATGAGACATCTCCTATGGAGTATGTATGGCGAGCAGAGCCTATCAAGGTCCATGGAGCTGTGGTAGCTTCCTATGGAAGTGAGATCTTCAGTAGCTGCTGCTGGTATCACGCTGAGTCTGCTGCACTTTGTCTATCTGATTATGCTTGCTCTGTACAGGTGAGAACCCTGCACTAGGTTGTCCTGTGGAATATATCAACCTCAAGGGCAGTTCACGAGAACACCCGGTGGTTTGCAAATACACTGGCAACAAGTACTACTCAGATGATTGGAGAGGGTCACATTGAATGACAGACTGATGGTGATGCCAAAGGGTATCAGGTTCGCTGTGGCTGTGGCTGGATCAGGCCTATTGTCACTGCTGCACCTCAAATGCACCCACATCATTATTGTCTCTCATTCAGAGAGTTTCATGCTGTTCCACCCCAAAGCTGGTTTTTTAGACATCAGGCAGCATTTCCCTCCCTGCAATGTTGAGATAAGATTAGAGTCGCATTCTTGCGGTGTCCCCTTGCAAATTCGGTCCTGGAACATGTTTTGCAATTAACGCAGCAAGCAAGATGGCAGTCAGATCTGTTGGCCCTGATAGTGCTCATGGTATGACTAATATAACAGTAAGCATCCTTTTTGCATGTCCTGAGCTGCACACCTCTAGAGATGACCACATGCTGTACAGATGCAACCACTTCGTGGCAGCATGCACATACAGACTTCTGACGGAACGGAACGCATGTGGTAGTACCAGCAGCTGTTGACTTTGTGTAGTGAAATGATGAGCAGTGTCCACCAATTTGTTGCATGCAACATATTCGTTTTCATCACAGTAATCATGACTTCAGCTGCTACAAACATGAAGAACTGTCCTGCCTTGAGCACACACAGCCTCAGGCAGCACAGCATGGCAGCCAGCCACATGCACTGCATGCCTTCTGTATAGTGTAGCTGATCCCACGACATTTGGCATCGGGATCCTTCATTCCTTTGGGGTTTGACTGCACTGTCCAACATAGTCAAACGTAGTGCTCGATAGCGCACTGCACAGGCGTAGCTCACTCTGCATGATTTGCATCTGTCCGGATCTCCGAAGAGAGTTCTTCGAGCAGCAAGCTTTGACAGGTTTTGGAGAAGTAGAAACGTCAGATGGCTCAGACTGAGGTGGAGGTGAGGAACGAATCGAAAGATCCTCGCTTAGGTACTGTGCCGATTCTGACGTGCATTCGTGCCTGCAGGATTCGAACATGTTGATGCAACAAGTGCAGGCAGATCTTGATCGTCTGGCCGACACGGACTCACCAGCAACTTGCAAGTTACGCGTTTCAATGAAGCATGGAAGCTTGGAACTGGAAGCTTATGACTACAAGTGCAAACAAGCCAACAGATTTGACAAGGTATGCGTCGTGGCGCTTGCTGGCAATTCCAGATTGCGCACAAGCAAGCTGCTTCCTTGGTACAATAAATCAGCAGTGGACAGAACAGTCTTCTGATGCAGGAGGCACAAGACGCAATGAGTATGATGCTGAGTTTCAACAACATTGGCAGTAGATCAAACTGGCCTGCTTCCTACCACGGTGTCTCCAGTACCAACCACAACCTGACAGTCGAAAATCATCACTTGAGGCACATGCTGACTGTGACAAAATCAGGCAAATTCTATCAGGTATGTACTGCCGCACTTTCAGGTGTGAGAAGAATGCTATACCATGGCCATGTAGACTATGGCAGGGGCTGTGGCATTTTCCAGGCACTTTGGCATTTGAAAACCTCAACAACTTCAGTCAATTATCTGTTCAGTTGCATTATAGCTGATTCAACCACTGTGACACATTGCACATGCGTGCTGCAGGAGGTCATGCGGCACATTGTGGCAAATGAAGACAGAATCTTCTTCACCTCAAATGAGCATTTGAGCACCATGTGCAATCATCTACTGCGGGAGAAAAAGAAACAGAAGGAGCACATTGACAGAATTGAAGCTGAGCTGCAGGCCAAAGGCCCTGCAGCAGAACGACTTCTGGCTCTACAAGTTGAGTTTGATTTCATGCAGAATCAGGCTACTCTGCAGTCTGTCATTGATGCAAAGCTGCAAGAAAGATTTGATGAGCAAGAACTGCACTCTCACAACATGCTAGTAAAGCTGAACTTCTTTCAGCAGACCAATGCACAGCTGGAGCACTCACTGATGACAATGCAGCAGCAGCTTAAGCGTCTGGAACAACAGCAGCAACCCATCAAACTGGTATGCCTCTGTTACTTGTGCGTGTACTTCAGACTTGGCTTTGTGCAACACACTCTGTCTCATGACGAGTTCTTTGTCCTTTTAGGGTGACTAACAGCGCCTGCCTGAAATTAGTTTGTCACAAGTCACATCATTGGTGCACCTCCTAAGCTGCAGATGAATGCCTGCAGAGAAGCTCTTTAGATGGCTGCCTTGCACTCAATGACGCACAGCCAGTTCCTTACAAACCTGCAGCGTTTGGCTTAGCAGCAACAAATCCTGCACAGTCACCAATGAGACCGTCAGGCCCAGCTAGACCACTGCACAGCGACTCCAAGCAGCAGAGCTCCTTGTGCTCACCAGGCCCAGCTTCAGCAGTGAGGCGTGATAGCAATGAGCTTTGACCTTCCCATGTTTCAGTGCTGCGCCCTGTGGGGGTACCACCATCATCTTCACGATTGGCAGTGGCCCAGTCTGTGGGAGATCAGGTATGTTCTGGCTGAGTGCCTAGCTCCCAGCCCCCCCCCCCTGCCTAGCTCCCTAGCTGTGCAGTCTGTCTGTATTAAACGCTGCAATTGAGTGCTCTGTCATAACAGCGCTTGCGCTTGAGTAAGCACTAGAACTGCCTGGCCTGTGCATTGTACAGACAGTCTTGCATTGTGTCATATGGCTGATGTAGTCCTGAGCACCTTGCCTCTTGCACTCAAGTGTGTGCAAAAAAATGCAAAAAATAACGTACTGTGTTTGAGCCGCCATCGACACATTGTGAGCGATAGTGCTTTACGTTGTTGCAGAGGACAGCTACAGCAACAGCCAATGGGAGATCTGCTCAGCTACAGAAGTCGCCAGCTGCGCCTGATCAGCAGCTACTGCCTTGTTCAGCTCAGTCATTCTTAGGAGGATTGTCACAGACATCAATCAGCCCTGCTCCTGTCTCTCAGCATGCCATTGCTGCAGCACAGCATGCCAATGGAAGATGGAACGCTGAAGGTGTCTCAGGCATGCCTGCTGAGATTCCTCAACAGGCAGTCAACCCTGTTTCTGTATGTCATGAAGAAGCTTGGCATACAAGCGCAGCAGAGCCTGACAAGTCATCAAATGGTGGCGTTACTGGAGTGCTTGCAGCTCCAGACTGCAAACCTGACTCCAGCACATCACAGCACACAAGCAAGACTGAAGGCAGTAAGCAGAGCTTTGACATGCTTGATGATCCTGTTGAAGATAGTGAGCAGAGCTTTGACATGCTTGATGATGGTTTCATTGATGGTCCTGCAGCACACATCTCTGGGCCTGACCAGAAAGCAGCACAGCCTGTCAGCATAAGAGACTCTGATGAGCTGCTGTTTGACACAACTGTGAGTTTGTGTCTTCTGCTGAGGACCTGGCAGCAGCTGCCACAGGATCAGCAGACACCGACTTCAGCACAGATGTTGGCACACTTGGAGTCGCAGCATCATTGGCTGATGTTTCTGCTGACTCTGGCTGGGAACGAGATGCTGCTGCAGATGCCAGAAGTATAGTGCATCAGTCAGCAGTGGGCTCCTCTGCTGATGATGATCTCTCTTTCATGCAACCTGCCACTGTGAAGCGCATAGGCTTCTTAGATGCAGTCAAGAAGAACCTTCCTCAGGCTGAGACTACTGCAAAAAGCCAGACTACCACCAATCATAGTGCAAATGTAGGCCGCTCTCAAGCAAGCGGCCCCTATGCTGGCAGCTCCAGTGCAGGCAGGCGAGCTGCACAGCATGCTGGCCCTTCTGCTGTCAAGCAGCCATCAGCTGACACAAGGGTTGGACAAAGTGCTCACAGGAATCAAAACTCTGCACAGACAGGCGGGTGGCAGACTGTGAGCAGCAGACGCAGGCATAATAGCAGCCAACGCACTGCAGATGCCACTGCAACCGGCAATGCCAATCAGCCTGTGCCAAGCATCAAGAACAAAAGGACACTGGTTCAAAGGACTAGCAGAAGTTGGCAATGCAGAAGAGGAGGAAAGCAAGTCAGTACTGTTTGCAAGATGAAATGAGCATCAGCGAATACTCAGTGCCGTGCTCCTAGTCTGCTCACGATTAGATCTGACAGCATTGACTTTTGCAAGCTTGCCTATTACAGTATAGTACATTCCCCCTGTGTGCTGCCTGCATGCATTCAGCCTGAGCTGTGGCTGGCACACTTCTGGCCGAGCTCATATGTACGTACGGTAACATCCCAAAGTGCGTCCCATCTCCGAGTTTGTGAAGACTTTCTCATCTGCAGCTTACTGCCAATTTGGACTGCAATTCAAAATGCATGATGAGTAATGAGGAAGAGCATTGCAGCAGGCTCTGCAACTGTGTTGCGGCGTTGACCGTGTCCAACTCGAGACATCGCGCAGGCAAGCGAGCACGTATCTCCTTATGACAAGCTGCCTACTTGGTGCCGGTTTTGCGCCGCATATTGTCGGCAAACCGGCGAAGTCTCAAACGCCGCAGACTTGCTCAACCTGGTCACTTAATTACGACCTACAGCGGTGTGCCGCGAGCGTTTCGGCCAATCGCGGCAACGTCTTGAGTACACACAGAACCTCACACAAAATTTCTAGGTAATTTGCTTGCCTGTTTAAACACTTGTATCAAGCCATCGATATATCAAGTGCACAGGCTGCAGCGGTCAACTTTGAGCACTGCTTCTCGGTGCAGGGGCTCAAACATCCCCTGTTGTGCCACAATGACAGTTGGGGCTTCAGGTGGGCTCTTGCAGAACCTGAAACTGTTTGTAGCTTTGCACTAAAAGACTTGCAGTCAAACAGTTTGCTGAAGTCAGGTGTTGCCCGACTTCACATTCAGTGCATGTGCTTCAGGGGCTGCCAGCAAAGGGAAAGCCCTGATTTCAGTGTCCGACAAACAGGGTCTTGAGAAGCTTGCCAAGGTAACATACAGAGGCAGACACATCATATGGTCCATCCCTGTTTTGCTACTTGCAACTTTGCGACTGAAATTGTCACAGGTGTTGTGTGTCCTATATTGTCACTGCTGCTTGCAGGGTCTCTCTGATCAGGGGTATGAGCTGGTATCTACTGGCGGCAGTGCAGCTGCTCTTGAGAAGGCCTCGTTGCCAGTACAGCGAGTAGAACAGCTGACAGGCTTCCCAGAAATGCTGGACGGTACATCCTTTATCTCGTACTCAACACTCTTCCCAATGCCTCTCTGCTGCCCACACCATGTAGCCATAACCAGTACAGTAGCCACAACAATACACCATGCAATTTGTGTTTCTGCCATCGTGCTTTCTGGTGCTTTCTGTTGCAGCTGAATTGCAAATAGCACTGTAGGTCGTGTGAAGACATTGCATCCTGGCGTGCATGGCGGCATTCTTGCCAAACGCAACGAGGAGAAGCACATGGCAGCAATTAGCGACCATAAGATTTCCCCAATTGACATTGTTGTGGTGAACTTATATCCCTTCCGCCAGACGGTCACTGCTGAGCAAGCACCCTCCTATGAAACCGCTGTGGAGAACATAGACATTGGTAAGTTTGCACTGCACAATGCATTCTAGAAGGAATATTTTATACATCATTTCCCTGCAGCTAGCTTGACCCATGTGAAGTCTTCCACCCAGGGGTCCTAAACAAGGGATGCACATGGTATATGTCTCTGCTGCAAGCACAATCTGTCCTGACATCATATAAACTGAACAGTTCACTCACTAACACATCACAGAATGGCTCAGCCTGAGACAGCATGCTGCAGGTGGGCCAGCCATGATCAGAGCGGCAGCCAAGAACCACAGTCACGTAGCTGTTGTGGTGGACCCAAATGATTATGATGAGCTGCTGCAGCACCTCTCAGGCAGCAGCAATGCTCAGGAAGCTCTGCAGTACAGGAAGCGATTGGCCTGGAAAGCCTTCCAGCATTGTGCCACCTATGATTCCACGGTTGCAGAATGGCTGTGGTCTCAAATAGGTAAGCCTTGCATTATCATCCTGTGCACACAAGGGAGGAAGTTTGCACATTTGGACTTGCCAGTGGCTTGCTAGTGGTCTCAAGACCATGTGCAATCTGCACTGCACATGCTGTGCATACACACCATTCCACAGCATTCCCATCCAGCAGCCACCTGTTCAACCTCACACCAATCTAAACCAAGCTTGCCCAAACGCACCACAGCTTCAAGCTGTCGACAACAATGCCCCCCACAAAGATCTGCTGACATTAGTGTTTCAGGAGTGAAGATGAGTGATGGTGTGCAGGTGGGTCAGAGGCTGCACCAGAGCTGAGCCGGCCCATGCGGCAGGTGTCAGGCCTGCGGTATGGGGAGAACCCACACCAGCCCGCTGCCTTCTACTCAGACCTCTCCCTGGCCGAACACGGCAAGGGCGGCATTGCCACTGCACTGTTGCACCATGGCAAAGAGGTCAGCTCATGTCATTTTGCACAGTTGTTTGCTGGAGACATGGATGCTGTTGCAGCTGCAAGCCAAATGCAAGTTCCTTGGTGCATGCGTTGCGTCATGCATTGGGGCATGCCATATCATTCCCTGCCAGTTTTGTTCGTGGTGGCTGCAATCATGGAGCCAATGTGACTGATTTGGTTCCGAATGTGTAGTCTGTGTTGCTGCTTGGAGATGTTGTCAAGGGTGGTCCTGCTCAAGCTGTCATGTGGGTGCTGCAGATGTCCTACAACAACTACCTGGATGGGGATGCAGCATATACAGCAGTGTGCGACTTCCCAGAACCTAGCTGCGTTATTGTCAAGCACACCAACCCTTGTGGGGCAGCCAGCAGGGGGGACCTGAAGGAGGCATACCCCCTGGCTGTCAGGGCAGACCCCACCAGCGCCTTCGGTGGCATTGTTGCCTTCAACAGGTAAAATTACTTCACAAAGCTGTATGTCAAAACTTCTTGCCGTGTCCTAGCATATAGAGGTGATCCTTGCCGCTGACCATTGCACGACGTTTCACCTCGTGCACACATAGAAAGGGACAACCCATTGTGCACAGTTGAGAGCATCTGCCATCAGATAGAGGCAAGCAAGTGCCAAAATAACTTCATTCATCATTGCTTTGCGCTTCTGTCTGCTTAAGTGAGCCTGCATGTTTCTAGCTGGCCATGCATGTTTTGTGACACTCCCAGCAAGCTGAACTCTGGCTTGAGCTAATGCTATAGTTACAGGCCAGTAGATGAGGAGCTAGCAGCGCTGTTGAGGGAGTTCAGAAGCCCTGCTGATGGTGAGACCCGCATGTTCTACGAAGTAGTCATTGCCCCTGGCTACACGCCTGAGGGCCTGCAGAAGCTGAAAGGCAAGTCCAAGACCCTGAGGATTCTAGAAGCAAAACCCAGAGCGCCAGAGGGGCAATCCCTGCGCCAGATAGCAGGTAAAAGCCAGTCCCTTGCAGCATCTAGGCAGATTTTTGGACTGCACTGCGCCAGCTATAGTCTTGTGTGAACTGTGCTGAAGTCTGTTTTCACATCCTCAGCTGCGCACTGTTGGCCATGAGCGTTTGTCTTTCATACAACAGTTGTGCTAGACAACTGCTCGGCCAGTCCCATGAGCCCCCAGTGCTGTCTGAGTGTTGTGTAATGTCAGTGTTGGCCAGCACACATCAGACGCATACATGTGTATGTTCTTTGGATACAAAGCCTTCTCTGTTCTGTTCTTGCCCAGCCCATCTGAGACTGAGCTAGCACAAGACAAAAGATCAAAGCTTTGCGGTCATTGTTGGTGTCGTGCAACCTTGCTCATGAAGTGATTTCCTTCCCAGATTCTTAAAGTGCTAAGCCATCTGCCTTTTAGGTGGCTGGCTATGGCAGCAGGCAGACAACTTGGGGCCAGATGGCATTACCTTCACACCTGTGTCTGAGACACAGCCCACAGAGCAACAGCTGGCTGACCTTGCCTTTGCCTGGCGATGTGTGAAGCACGTCAAGAGCAATGCCATCACAGTTGCCAAGGAGCAGCGGCTGCTAGGTATGGGCAGTGGACAGCCCAACAGGGTCAAGAGTGTCCAGATAGCTCTTGAGAAAGCCTCCCAGGATGTGGAGGTATGCTACACACATGCCTTGGTTGCAACTGAGCAGCTTGCTGCTGAACATGCAGGTGCATGTCTGCTTCATGATGAGTGCAAGCTAGATGCACAGTCACCTGAGGGCCATGCATAGATTGGGTCATGAGATTGATTTGGCAGTCTGCTTGTGTAAGCTATCACTCTGCATCATGTATGTGTTCAAGACATGTGAGCGTGCAAGGGACATGTCAATGCTAACTGCATGGGCATGACCTGACATTTCCTGCTGTGGCTGAACAGGGCTCTGTGATGGCCAGCGATGCCTTTTTCCCATTTGCCTGGAATGACTCAGTAGAGATGGCTTGCAAGGCTGGGGTAAAAGCTATTGCACATCCTGGAGGAAGCATGCGTGACCAGGATGCTGTCGACTGTTGCAACAAATATGGGGTGGCACTGGTCACTACTGGTGTGCGTCACTTCAGACATTGAAAGCACTAGCAAGCAAGACCTGCTTTGATATCATGTTATATATGGCAGGTGCCATACTCTGGGGGTGCACGGTTGCAGTCTGATGAACTTCATGTTCAGCTCCAGAATGGAGTTATTGACACCAGTGAATTTAATCAATGCTGTTGTACAAGAGACAGCTCTGGGCCCCAAAAGGGCCAAACTTCGTGGTCAAAACTTGTATTTGTGATGTGGTACAGTCCATAGCATGCACATTACAACGTTCCACATGGCACGAATGCGACACGTGGCATGCGCTCTGATACCAAGAACTGCCTGTGCCATACGTAAGTAATGTATGTGGCTCACATATGTATAAATGTGAAGAGCGTGATAGCTCGAGCAACCCGTCAGGGGCCTTGTCGATTGTTGACTGAGTGTGTTTTGTGGCGCAGCCTTGACCATGCTGTGGTCTCTGGCTCAAACAGGCAGTATTCTTTGGCAATCCACAAGATCAGTGCTGGTTCAGCACACGCTGCAAACACGTGACATGAGTGAGTAAGCATGGATCTTGCCAGCACAGAGTGGCTGCGCAACATGACTATAGTGGTTTTGTATGTGGGCACGCAGTACTGCAACAGTCATACAGCAGACACCCACTGTGAGGTATTTTGTTGAGAGCAGAAACAGCGTTGAGCGGGCGGTACATGGTGACAAGCAGTCACCGGATGATGTGCTCTGCACGGCCGACCCGTAAGGCTGTAGACCAACCTGGCACTCAGCACCTCTGCCTCTGCTTGCAGCCTGTTGCAGCTTGCCTCTTCAAGCCTGCTATGCTGCATGGTCTCACTTCTGGTGTAACAGCAGCACGCCAGGCTCCAGCAGTTATTCAAACCAAACGTAGCCGCCCAGCCATGCCAGAATTGTGACCACTTATAAGCCAACTTAAGCCAGAGAGCAAGGGAATGAGTGTAAGAATGCGATGCTATGTTGTATTTCAACACATTAAATTAATGTTGTTGTCATTGTAATTCACTATATACTGTAATTTACATCTCTGGTTTTTTGAGCACACTCTTGGACAGTGTAACATTTATGTTGCAACACTAACAAGTCACAAGCTGTAAAGATACCACCACCACCAGATAGGGTCTTAGTCAAGATACAGCTGTCAGTGGAGTAAAAGTACGGCATGAGAACGCACAAGTCAATGTCAACAGTCAGATCAGTAAAGCCAGCAGTAAGTGACGGCGGCAAAGCCTGTCATGAACCTGCACTGGCTAGTGGGTACACCCAAGCTCAGCTGCAACATCAAGAGTGCAAAGCAACAGCTGATAAACAAAAAGCATCAGCCAACAGTAATTATACTGATTGTCATGTGTTTTTGGCTGTAACCTCATTCCTGCATGCTGTTGGGTTGTTTACTACAACAAGTCAGGCTGCTGTGTTTGTGACCTGGACAAAACGCAATCAAACAGAGGCTTCATGAAACTGACATATCCATTCACTACCTCAAAAACGTACAATGAACAAGAACATGTAATAATCACTGGGGGTTTGGCTTGGGAGTGTCGGTGCTTATAATTGTGATTTGCACTAACATGCATGTCACAGTGTGTATCTCTGAAACAATTCATCTCAAGCGCGCTTCTCCAGTTTCAGCTCAGCTATGATTTTGTCTTTGCGGGCCAGTTCAGTGAGCAATCTGTTCTTTTCAGCTATCAGATACCTATCTTCAGCTTCACTCAGATACCTATCAAAAGCTTGTTGCACTAAACGGTGTGATCTTGAGTTCATGGCTGCTAAAGCTTGCATCACATCCGTCTGTGATAATGAGCTTCTTCCTGGAAACAAAGCCTGACACATGAACTCTATAACCTTGACAGTCGAATCACTGATATATATGGGGTTCATTTCTAGTCGCTGCTGCTCTGACATTTTGACATCAAAGCCTTCTCCCCCTTGTAGAGCGGTGACTTGGACAAACACCCATTTATCAATATTGGTCAGGGCCCCGATTGCTGTACCCTGATTGTGCCTGGCTGCGATTGCCAGCTCTGATAGCATCTGCCAAACTGCTGCTTTTTCCATCAGACTTCTCTTGACCTCTACAACCAGTAGAATCTGATCTCTTCCTGTGCTTCCCTGTTGTTTTATCACAAATTCTACCTTTCTGCCCCAACTCAAATGTCTTAGCTCCTCTTCGACAGGCAGAGATAGACCCTGTGGCTGAGCATCGACGTCATGATCGAGAGCTTCCTCGACAGTGGTCGCTTCCAGCACCAGTCCTTTGGACATCTTGCCGAAAGTCTTCAGAACCTCATATACTGTGAGGCACATTGCTGCTTCTGTACTAGGAGACACAGAGTCGTTCGCTTCGGAGACTCTCGGATAAAAGTCGCCGGCAATCGCCAAAGCAGTGTTTGTGTCCAAGTGGAAGCTGCTGTGAAACGCCGGGCAGTATGTCCCACGCAAGATTGCACTCTCTGGTAAGCTCTTGCAGCTGCCAAATCGAGCTATCCACGCTTCTTTTGACACATTGGATGGACTCTGCCCTACTTTTGTTGAGTAGTAGGCTTTGTCGAGGCACGTTGGATATTTTGGTTGAGCGTCCAGCAGACCTCGCTGTGAAGTGTACCCAAAGGCGAAAGGTGCTTTATGCACCTCGGCGAGCAGTGGCGCCAACAACGAGCGGAAATGACGTAGCATCTCCCTCCTGGAGATATCGTTAAGCGTTTCTGTGACCGGTGTCTATCTACTAAGGCTAAACAGTTAAGCAAGGCTAAGCTGACGAATCGCTCTGTCACCTTCCAGAGGCTCCGAGACCAAATGTATAAAGGGGTACTAGGGTTTTGCAGGGTTTCATTCCATGCTTCTGCTGTGTGGCAGTGTACGTGCAAGTGTCTCACTCGAACCACGCGAGAATGGCAAACCGGTTGTTGGCAGATCCAGAAGCGGACGGTTGGGAGCGAGCAGACTTTCCAATAGTATGCGAAACCTGTCTGGGGCCGAATCCGTATGTGCGGATGCAGAGAGTGAGCTTTTCTCTGGCTGCAATTGGTAGTGACGCAAGCTTCGGCACAGATGTATTTGCAGATCCTTTTGTGTTGTGAGTATGACGATTGCATACTGCGCAGATGGAATACGGTGGCGAATGCCATATCTCTGGGCGACCCTACACTGTCTTTCGTTGGCGTCCTGGCAATGATGCCAGGTATGTCTACGAGGTTGGACATAAGCCAAGTCTGCTGATTCAACTGGTAACCGCATGCCCAGATTTTCTCTTCTCACCCTGCAGGTACAAGAAAACGATCATATGTCAAGAGGTAGCGAAAGCTAAAAACGTTTGCCAGGTAAGTAATCAGCACAATGCTGGGCCTGGGACAGCTCATGCTGCTGCACATACAGATAGGAACCGATAGGGACACGCCATTGCATTTGCAGGTTTGTTTGTTGGATCTGGACTACAACTTGCCAGTCCAAGTCAGAGACAGCGCAACTGGCAAGGAGGTTGAGGACTTGCCAGAGTCAGACGTGAACAAAGAGTATGTTCTGCAAAGGCTATCAGAGGATGGCGACTTGGACTCTTCTTTCAACAAACAGCGAGCAAATGACACTATACTCAAGCTTCAGAGAACAACACCTTACTACAAGGTCTGTAGTTGCAGCCAACCAAATATGTGGCTATGTAGTGCACTCCTCTAGGCCACTGCTGTCATTGCACAAACATGAGGGCACACATGAGCACTGAAGCATGATGAATTGCTGTGCAGAGGAACAGAGCGCCCATCTGCAGTTTCTTTGTCAAAGGCGAGTGCAAACGTGGTGCTGAGTGTCCATATCGACATGAGATGCCAAGCACTGGCGAGCTTGCTGAGCAGAACATCAAGGACAGGTGCGCCTCAACTTCCATCCTTATTGCTGCCAGGCACATTCCCTCTGCACATTCCCTCTGTCTGATCCGTTATGTTCTGCTGGTTTGGTCTTCAGGTCAAGCTTGCATGTGCATGTACATCTACCAACTATTGTTTGCCTTCAGGTACTATGGTGTGAATGACCCAGTTGCAAGGAAGATGATGCAAAGAGTAGATACACTGCCCAAGCTGTCTCCACCAGAGGATGCCTCCATCACCACCCTATACATTGGCGGCCTTACTCCTGTCATTGGAGAGGATGACATACGTGATCAGTTCTACAGCTATGGAGAGCTGCAGTCAGTCAAGAAGGTACGTCAAAAGCAGATGCACCTGCATTGGTGTGTCACATCATCAGCTGCACTGCACACCTGGCCTGTCATCCTCAACACCTTTGCTGCATCAATCTATATTTGTGCTGTAGCCTGTCTTGTGAATGTGCTACCAGTTCCCATAGCACAACAGGCAGGTGCACCTGCAACATAGAGTGATGACACTGCCTGTGTCATGCAGATCGAGCACAAGCAGTGTGCTTTTGTGACCTTCACAAGCAGGCAGGCAGCTGAGAGTGCTGCTGAAGGCATGAGCAACAGGCTGATCATCAAGGGCAACAGATGCCGCCTTCTGTGGGGCAAGCCTCAGGAGAAGAGGGATGCAGCCGCCGCAGCTGCTCTGAGCATGCTGCCATCACAGGTATGGACTCTGCAGACTGCACATCAGGTCGTCACCCCTGTGAGTTTGACAGCCTTCTTGATGCTTTTCTGATGCTAATCACCTGCAGGGCTTACTTGCATGATATTGTGATTTTTAGTCCAGTCGGAATTGGCCTATTGTACTTGGCATACCCTGGTGGCATAAGTTGATGGCATGAGTTTACATTCCTGCTGAGGCTAAGGCCCTACCCTGTGAGGGGGCATCGGTTCTGTGACATTGTGGTTGCTCAGTTGCAGTGCTCAAACATGTCAAGCTGTTGTACATGATGCTGTACTCCATCTTGTGTGTATGGATGTTGTAGAGTTCTCATGTGCATTTGCAGTGGCAACTTGACAGAGCAATTGTGTTTCTGTCCAGCTGTGTGGCCATAGTTCCAGCTCTTGCCCGCTGTGCAATTAATGGATCTCAAGTAAATGATGCCACTGCAGTTACAACATGGGCAAGGCCCTGCTGCTGCACCTCAAGCACCAGTCAACTACTTTAATCTCCCCCCAACAGGGCCTGGGGCAGGTCCCCGATACCCCTCCATGGACCCATCAGCCTTGGGCAGCCATGCACAGCGGGAAGCCAGAGAAAGCAATGACGGCGACAGCCAGGATCATAAGCGTGCACGAAGAAGTACAGGTCCTGGAGATGCCAATGGCAATGTAGGTCCACCCCATGGTGGTATGCCTCCACCAGGCTGGCAGCCCATACCTCCTATGCAATTCTTCCCTGGGATGCCACCTGGCATGGGTGGAAGCAGACCGCCCTTTCCTGGAGGGGCTTTGCCTCCAGGAATGCGGCCACCGCCTCCTGTTGCTCAGCAATAGCAGAAGTCAGCGTGAAGGGTAGTACTGTGTTTTCTTAAGACAGCCAGCAGCATTGACATTAGCTTTGGTGACAACAGACTGTGTTCTTATTTTTCTGAATTGCTTGACTGTGATGCCAGGATACACCTGTGTACAGTGTGTGCGCTACTGGTGAACCGCTCTGTATCAGCTGAATCAGCTGCTTGACAGGCACATGTTGGCGAGTCATTGAGTGCAGCACAGGAAGCTAGATCATGGACACATATGCACTTGATGAGCATCAGGCATAAGAGCCCAAAACCGGTAAGAAAAACAAATGTGCATCTTTATAAATTCTGTATAACTAGTAGTATTGTTTCTTACAAGCCTTATGCACGCCCCGTGACATGTCAATACCCTTTGGTGACCACGCCACATCCCATACACGGTCTGTCTGACTTTGCAAGACTTGAAGTTGTCCCAGGCGTCCCATACGCTGAAAAGCCTGTTGCAAGCGGTGCGTCGTTCGAGCAAGACCGTCTTCGTGGCCATATTCCTGTGTTGTCCGATGGATCTTGCCGCTCTGAGTGTATTGTGACGAGGCTTGACCCAGGCTCGCTGTGACCTTCGGACTCCGTCAACAGAGATTACAATGCAGGAGTTGTAAGGGAAGCTGCCAAGGTCCTTCGTCTTCAAGTACCGTACTGGCCCGAAATCATCCCGTCATCATTTGGACGGCCCTCAGGACTATGCCCTGCATTGTCCTGCTATAATTCCTATGTTGGAGTTATCGCATGCACACACCATCATGGGTTTACGTCTTTTAGTCAGCATAAAATTTATTGTCGGCTACAATAGCTGTTTCTGGTGGGCGCATGCAGCAGTGTCTGCAGCTTAGACTTGGATCTCATCAACTGTTCTTGGCTCTTTTACTGGAGGCCATCATGCTGCCAGGGTAAACAGGGTGTGCACACATTGTGTAGGCTGTTGCAGATGAGATGCACTTCATAGCCAAACAGGTGAATACTTGGCTGATGCTCCGTGCGTTCTCGCGGAATGCAGACTAGCAAGTTGGAGAAACATGCTAAACTTCTGTTATGAGTTTTGTGCTCATGGTGCAGCGGCCAAGCATCAAGCCACTCGGATCTCTGAAAACTGATCACTGACGGCAAGTTACCGCACTTTGCGAATTGAGTCGACCGTGAACGTTTCAGGTGACAACATGATGTGCATGTGCAGAGTCATATAGCTGTTACCCGCTTGCTGTGACCGGCATGCTGTATACCCACCTCGCCGCTACTACTACTGCCACACACCATCAGTACGGCTTGCGATGTGGGCCGTATGGACTACAGACTTACATTGCAATCGACTGTGTCATCTGGGAACCTTCCCGACGCTTCGTGAATAAAGTTGATCAACTGATCTGCTGCGTGTAGGTCATGCTAGTGGACTTGGTACACCACGTCCCACAGTTCTTGGAGCACCTGCCACCCGTTGCCTTGGCACAGCTATTGGCATCTTGCGTATCTCTGCGCAAATGTGTACATGTCCATGTCACCAAGATCAGTTGCGCCATGGATTGCCACGATATCAGGGTGCTCACCACAAGGGTTTGGCCGCACCTAACACAGCTTGAGCTCAAATATAGCGAGACTCTGGACGTCCAGTCTGTCTCCCAGTTAGCCAATGCAACACATCTTCAGCTCCAAAGCTTGAACCTAAGCTACAGCAAGATAGACTCATGCCTTGCTGCAGTATTACTAGCGGTGCCATACCCAAACCTCAAGTCTCTCTACTTGGCAGGCAACAATCTGACTACGTCAATGATGCACCTAGCTGATGCCCACTTGCCGTTGTTGGAGGAGCTAGAACTGCGCGACAGCAAGCTAGACGCACAGTCTATGGCAGCCTTGAGTAGAGGAAGCTGGCTGCAGCTAAAGACCTTGACCTTGGCAGGCAACACCATCCACACACCAGGCATGCAGTATCTAGCTGGAGGCAATTGGCCGCAGTTGGAAGCAATCAACCTTAGTGACACTGGCCTTTGTGGGTCAGCAATGGCCATGTTGCTTTGCGGCAACTGGCCGTGTCTGCAAAACTTGGGCTTGAACGGAAATTATATGTACCGTATGAGAAATTTGCCAGATTTCAGCCAGTGCTCATTACTTAAGCACCTGCACCTTAACAACAGCGATCTGGACCACTACAGCCTACAGCAGCTCAGCAAGCCCAGGTGGTGTCAGCTGGAGACAATTGACCTGTCAAATAACATGATCGATAATTTAAGTGCGCTTGTTCAAGCTTCGTGGCCAGCCATGAAAGGAATCCGGCTGGATGGCAATCCGCTAGCAGCACATGCCATAGCACATTTGTCTCAAGGGGACTGGCCTTTGCTGGAGCGCTTGTACCTCTGCAGGTGATGCATCTGCTTCTTGTCCTGGCAGTGTGCACATTCCTTCCAGTATCTGGTGCTACTGCATATTTGCGCTCTTCAAGCTCGACCCTTGGACACCTTGCTAGACATTGGGAAAGCAATTAACTTTTGGTTTTCACACAGTTTGTTGTACTTGTGCAGGCTGCATTTGGATGAGGCTGCCTTGCTTCACCTAAGCAAAGGCAACTGGCCCTGTCTAAAGAAGCTTGACATGTGCAACAGTGAACAACCCTTGAGCAGTAAAGCCATCTCACACCTGTCTGACGCAAAGTGGCCACAGCTGGAGTGGCTGTGCCTCACCAACAATGGGTTCAACAAAACAAGCGTCCTGAGGGAGCTCAGTAAAGCTGACTGGCCCCTGTTGAAGACTCTCCAGGTGAGCAATATGTTGCATGCAGCAGCCACCAGTTGCAATGCATCAGAGAGTCTGCTTCACAGCGACCTCACCCTCAGCTAGCAATGCACTCACCTTTGCTTCTGTCACTCCTGACACCTGTGACGGTCCCAATGTCACCACGTGCTGCTCAAGATTGTCTGTTGTATGACTTCGGACAAGCTTCTGGTATTGTCATAGACTGTTTGTCAGACTCTATGCAACCAGTCGGTCAGACCCTACGCGACCAGTCGGTCATTCTTGCTCGCTTGAGGCAGAATGTCAAGCAGCTGCACACAGTCTGTTACCCAAGATGACCACAACCATGATGCATGACTTACCTGTGTTAGTCTGCACACAGACCTCAGAGCTCTGACCACCTAGGTGTCGCTGTGCAGATCAGTCTCAACAACTTTGAACCTGAGGCTGTGTCACAGCTGGTGTGTGCACATTGGCCGCTCCTGGAGAGTTTGACAGTGAGCTTCAAGTTTGTGAATGACATCGTCATCAAGTCGCTGATCAAAGGGAAATGGCCTCTGTTAAGGGAGTTGCTGGTATACACCAGAACCTCTAAATTGCATAATCTATTTCTTGGCTGGGACAAGCAAAGACTACAGGCTTGGCAGAATGTTGAAGAAGATTGCAGGCAGATGTGCCGAGACAGATGGCAGCAGCTGGAGAGCTTGGAGCTTCCTCGTGCCCAAAATATTAGTGCTGGGTTCTGATCAAGGGTTTTAGCTCATTGTGATGCTTGATTGCCTGTCTCTATAGAGCAGATCTGTTTGTGATAGCTGGAATGTTGATTGTGTCAGGTTGCGCATGATTGCTCCTATACACTGGTGAGTTCATTCCTTGTTTAGTGGTGGTAAACAAGGAATGGGGCCAGCTTGAACTGTTGTTGGCTGGAAAAAAGGGTTGTTTTGAAGGCGTCTGAACTTGTCTAAAGCTTGCTGATAGGCCTGGGCTCATTCCTTGTAAGGTGGTGGAACTGCTCTAGTTTCTGCGGGTAGGTCTGTGAGTCATGCATCGACTTGTGGTGGTTGAGCCTATTCATCTCTGAACATTTCGGCCAATTTGTATCATTGTGGTCAAGGCTGTTAGTTCATCATACGAGCCCGTCAAAATCTCAGGTGTCAGATTAACGTAAACACATGCCTAATGCGACATCAGGCCTGAAGGCAAGTTCGTGCATCCAGCAATTCTGGACCAGTATGCATATCTGTACATATTCGCACCTGTGCGGCACTCATTATTGCAAAGCACAGTGTGTACTTGAATGCACTGATTGCCTGTCAGCACAGGCACTGACGTGGCTTGCTGCCTGCGTAGATAGATAGCTAGGCCTGTTGCATTGCCTTATGCTGCTGCAACTTGGTTACACAGTACAACACACCTTCTTTGGAAGGACATGAAGTGTTTGCATAAGCTGCACTCTTTTCACAATTAGTGTCCGTACCTCACTGCATGTAATGCCGTTGGACTGGTGTTGACAGTGAGCTGCAGGATTGCCTTCATTTGGCGTGCATCTTATACGTGAATACAAACACCAGCCTGCATTGTCTTCTCTCTAAACAAGAAAACAGATATCCGGTAAGACACTCAAGACAACACAAATGTGGACACAAAACCTCCATCTTCTGGGTACAGGTCCATGTTGAGATGAATTTTTCTGCTGCGTGTAGGTCATGCTAGTGGACTTGGTACACCACGTCCCACAGTTCTTGGAGCACCTGCCACCCGTTGCCTTGGCACAGCTATTGGCATCTTGCGTATCTCTGCGCAAATGTGTACATGTCCATGTCACCAAGATCAGTTGCGCCATGGATTGCCACGATATCAGGGTGCTCACCACAAGGGTTTGGCCGCACCTAACACAGCTTGAGCTCAAATATAGCGAGACTCTGGACGTCCAGTCTGTCTCCCAGTTAGCCAATGCAACACATCTTCAGCTCCAAAGCTTGAACCTAAGCTACAGCAAGATAGACTCATGCCTTGCTGCAGTATTACTAGCGGTGCCATACCCAAACCTCAAGTCTCTCTACTTGGCAGGCAACAATCTGACTACGTCAATGATGCACCTAGCTGATGCCCACTTGCCGTTGTTGGAGGAGCTAGAACTGCGCGACAGCAAGCTAGACGCACAGTCTATGGCAGCCTTGAGTAGAGGAAGCTGGCTGCAGCTAAAGACCTTGACCTTGGCAGGCAACACCATCCACACACCAGGCATGCAGTATCTAGCTGGAGGCAATTGGCCGCAGTTGGAAGCAATCAACCTTAGTGACACTGGCCTTTGTGGGTCAGCAATGGCCATGTTGCTTTGCGGCAACTGGCCGTGTCTGCAAAACTTGGGCTTGAACGGAAATTATATGTACCGTATGAGAAATTTGCCAGATTTCAGCCAGTGCTCATTACTTAAGCACCTGCACCTTAACAACAGCGATCTGGACCACTACAGCCTACAGCAGCTCAGCAAGCCCAGGTGGTGTCAGCTGGAGACAATTGACCTGTCAAATAACATGATCGATAATTTAAGTGCGCTTGTTCAAGCTTCGTGGCCAGCCATGAAAGGAATCCGGCTGGATGGCAATCCGCTAGCAGCACATGCCATAGCACATTTGTCTCAAGGGGACTGGCCTTTGCTGGAGCGCTTGTACCTCTGCAGGTGATGCATCTGCTTCTTGTCCTGGCAGTGTGCACATTCCTTCCAGTATCTGGTGCTACTGCATATTTGCGCTCTTCAAGCTCGACCCTTGGACACCTTGCTAGACATTGGGAAAGCAATTAACTTTTGGTTTTCACACAGTTTGTTGTACTTGTGCAGGCTGCATTTGGATGAGGCTGCCTTGCTTCACCTAAGCAAAGGCAACTGGCCCTGTCTAAAGAAGCTTGACATGTGCAACAGTGAACAACCCTTGAGCAGTAAAGCCATCTCACACCTGTCTGACGCAAAGTGGCCACAGCTGGAGTGGCTGTGCCTCACCAACAATGGGTTCAACAAAACAAGCGTCCTGAGGGAGCTCAGTAAAGCTGACTGGCCCCTGTTGAAGACTCTCCAGGTGAGCAATATGTTGCATGCAGCAGCCACCAGTTGCAATGCATCAGAGAGTCTGCTTCACAGCGACCTCACCCTCAGCTAGCAATGCACTCACCTTTGCTTCTGTCACTCCTGACACCTGTGACGGTCCCAATGTCACCACGTGCTGCTCAAGATTGTCTGTTGTATGACTTCGGACAAGCTTCTGGTATTGTCATAGACTGTTTGTCAGACTCTATGCAACCAGTCGGTCAGACCCTACGCGACCAGTCGGTCATTCTTGCTCGCTTGAGGCAGAATGTCAAGCAGCTGCACACAGTCTGTTACCCAAGATGACCACAACCATGATGCATGACTTACCTGTGTTAGTCTGCACACAGACCTCAGAGCTCTGACCACCTAGGTGTCGCTGTGCAGATCAGTCTCAACAACTTTGAACCTGAGGCTGTGTCACAGCTGGTGTGTGCACATTGGCCGCTCCTGGAGAGTTTGACAGTGAGCTTCAAGTTTGTGAATGACATCGTCATCAAGTCGCTGATCAAAGGGAAATGGCCTCTGTTAAGGGAGTTGCTGGTATACACCAGAACCTCTAAATTGCATAATCTATTTCTTGGCTGGGACAAGCAAAGACTACAGGCTTGGCAGAATGTTGAAGAAGATTGCAGGCAGATGTGCCGAGACAGATGGCAGCAGCTGGAGAGCTTGGAGCTTCCTCGTGCCCAAAATATTAGTGCTGGGTTCTGATCAAGGGTTTTAGCTCATTGTGATGCTTGATTGCCTGTCTCTATAGAGCAGATCTGTTTGTGATAGCTGGAATGTTGATTGTGTCAGGTTGCGCATGATTGCTCCTATACACTGGTGAGTTCATTCCTTGTTTAGTGGTGGTAAACAAGGAATGGGGCCAGCTTGAACTGTTGTTGGCTGGAAAAAAGGGTTGTTTTGAAGGCGTCTGAACTTGTCTAAAGCTTGCTGATAGGCCTGGGCTCATTCCTTGTAAGGTGGTGGAACTGCTCTAGTTTCTGCGGGTAGGTCTGTGAGTCATGCATCGACTTGTGGTGGTTGAGCCTATTCATCTCTGAACATTTCGGCCAATTTGTATCATTGTGGTCAAGGCTGTTAGTTCATCATACGAGCCCGTCAAAATCTCAGGTGTCAGATTAACGTAAACACATGCCTAATGCGACATCAGGCCTGAAGGCAAGTTCGTGCATCCAGCAATTCTGGACCAGTATGCATATCTGTACATATTCGCACCTGTGCGGCACTCATTATTGCAAAGCACAGTGTGTACTTGAATGCACTGATTGCCTGTCAGCACAGGCACTGACGTGGCTTGCTGCCTGCGTAGATAGATAGCTAGGCCTGTTGCATTGCCTTATGCTGCTGCAACTTGGTTACACAGTACAACACACCTTCTTTGGAAGGACATGAAGTGTTTGCATAAGCTGCACTCTTTTCACAATTAGTGTCCGTACCTCACTGCATGTAATGCCGTTGGACTGGTGTTGACAGTGAGCTGCAGGATTGCCTTCATTTGGCGTGCATCTTATACGTGAATACAAACACCAGCCTGCATTGTCTTCTCTCTAAACAAGAAAACAGATATCCGGTAAGACACTCAAGACAACACAAATGTGGACACAAAACCTCCATCTTCTGGGTACAGGTCCATGTTGAGATGAATTTTTCAAATACTCAGCTTCGGTTGGAAGCAGCAAAGTTCTTCAATGTGATGGTGGCTGTTTTGGACTTTGGCTGTGGAGAGGTGGACTGACTTGACTTGGACGCAGGCTGTGTCACAGCTTGCATCGCACCCTATGCAAAAGCACATGTTGTCAAGGGCAAATTGCAAGCAAACCTGGTTGGTAAATTGCAAGATCACAAACATGTTTGTATGTGAGAACAGAAGAGACCAAGAGTCAATCAGCACACATTGAATGTATACTGCCATCATTGCATAGCGGCCATGCCATGTTCGTACCTGTAGTCTGAGCTTGTCTTGCGGCGGCAGACTGGTCACAACAGCCTTGAAAGCAGCAGCTGAAGACCCTGATGCAATTTGTGTGACCAGCTTGACTGCCACCTCAGCAAGGGCAGGCGAAGCTGACACACTTGGAGCAATGTCTGTGATGAGCACAGACAGCAGTACAGCCATCAGCCTTTGCTCCAGCTCACTATTCTGTTTGCTGCTGACTAGACTGATGGCTGTTAGAAGCAGCCTGATTGCTTCTGCTACTACCTGCATTAACCATATGAGCGCAGTCTAACACCAGTCTCAATCACATGGGGAATTCAAAGCTTGTGACATCAGCGGGCATCAGGAATGTGACGTCTACAGAGCATCAGGCTGCCATTCCTGAGGTTCAGAAGCACTAGATGAGCTTGATAAAGATCAGGCTGCGTGTGTAGGAACTGATAGCATTGACGGTGCAACATCAGTATGCCTGGTCCACCGTAGTAAAAAGTAAACTGTTACCTGAAGCTGATCTGGTAACAGTTGGGCTGCCTGGGAGGGAGCCAACAGCTTGTGAAGCAGACGCACAGCGCCAGGAAGCACAGCCGCAAGGCAGGCACAGGACCACTCTCTTGTCCCCACCTTGTCCTGCTGATTGGTGTCAGGCCGCACACTGCGTAGCACTTGCACCAAAACTGCTGCATCATGACCACCAACTGCCTGCTGGAGGACCTGTAAAAAGCAATCATCCTGGATAAAATAATCATGTGACAATAAAAGCATTGTGCAATGCTTGATTGTGAGTGCGTCTGTGGACATGTGTCCATAATGTCACAAGCATAAGTCAGTGCTACCAATGCTGGGCATGCATGTGTGACAGCACCATGTCCAAGTGTTCCCAAAGGATGCAGGGGCATCCACGTAACAGATGTTGACATGCTATAAGCCAGCTGGTCATCTAGAAAAAAAGTGCATACAAAGGGCAGTTGAGTTGGGTCAGACACTGGACCTGCAAGCACGCTTCTTGACAATCCTGCTGGGACTCTGCCATGGGTTGTGCTTGCTGTGGCTGACCACCTCCATCCAGCTGCACCGCCGGCTGCCTATCTTGTGTGCTGATATCCAGGTTGATACCTTGTTGCAAACGTGGACTCTCTGCTCCATCAGTCTCAGGCACAGCTTCATCCTGTGACGCCTGTCTGCGCTCAGCACCTGAACCATCTTCATGCATCTGTGCATCACTGTCAGCTGACACCGCCTGGGCAGCGCTGCTGTTGCCACTTCCAGATGAGCAAGACACGCTCCCGACAAACACCACAAGGGACAAGATAAACCCCAAATGCCTTGCAGCATCCGCTGAGTTGCTGTGTTGTCTTCCCCTCTGAAAGTTGCTCTGGCTGCTGTCAAAGGAGGCTTGAGTCTCCAGCATGTGAGCCAGAGTGGTCACTGTGGACAGAAGAAGGTCTGCATGGGAGACTGATGGGCTGGTGCGTGAGGCTGCCTTGTTATGCTGTGGCTCAGCTGCAGACTGATCTGCCAGTGGACTGCTCAGCTGTGCAACTGTCAGTGCAGCGCGTAGTAAACTATCTAGGCCTGTCATGCTCCAGCCTGTTCAGCAGACATCAAGAGAACTTTCAGTCAAGGTGACAGGGTTTATAGACCATGCTGTTTCATGGGCATGCAGGTGACGATCCAGGCAAAACCCACCTTACGTTATGCTTGATGTCATGTTTCAAAAACAGGAGTCAAGGAATACATGCCGAAATTATCAGGATAATTAATGCATGTTATCATACTTTTAAATTAATGCATGATGCATCGGCCTATTACTTATTTAGTGAGCTTGCATGTCCGTGTCCCAGATGCTGACATTGATGCCGGCATTGATGCCAGTCATGCTGGCCTCTTGATGACAACAATCAGTGCCAGGCGTTATGCTTGAGCACAGGCTCCCATGCATCCAAGAGCAAACTTGCCACTTTGTGATGCAATGCAAAACTCAGCTGTTACGCCAATGTCAACAGCCATCACCTGAAGACACAGTCTGCATGACTGGCAAGGCCGCCAGCATAAGAGATGTGGCCAATTGTGCCTGCAGAGGCTGTGAGCAGCTACTCAGCAACTGACAAGCTGCCTGACACACCAACCCAAGCCCAGTCTGAAGCTGTTGTACACCCTGTGCACTGCACCCAATAGGCACCACTTGCTCATACTGCCCCACCCCCACATCATCCCCATTATGGCTGCTGAAGCCATTGCCACTGACTGGGACCAAGCAGGCTGTCAGAGGCAGGCACAGCAGTAGGGCGTCTGTGGCTAGAGTGACAAACTCATGGCGTGATAAGACTGATGCTGGGGCTGCTTGGGATGCTGCAAGCAAGACCTGGGAGACAGCTAATGTGATGGGGCAGTAGGCCGGGGCTGCTGGAGCCTGCTGCCTGCTGGCTTCCTGTCGCATGCTTGTCAACATCTGCAAAGCAATACAGGTGTGACATGTGCATAGGCTGGCTGGGCGGTGGAAGCGTGGCCTCAGGTCTGTATGGCTTTTGCATGTTTGCTGATAGCTAGTGCTGTGGGAAACCCCAAAGGTGAACATGCATCACTACACAGCACTGTTTGGGGACAGCACTGTTTGGGGACAGCACTGGTCGGGGACAGCGCTGTCCCCAAACAGCGCTGTTTGGGGCAAAAACAGTTCGCAATTGTGTACAGGTGCACTGCTGAACATCATTTGTTGTGAAGCAGACAATGCGGGCATCAGCGCATGCAATAGTAAACACAGCTCAGGCATCTTTTGTTTGTTGTATCCTGAGAATCCAACTTACAAGCAAGTGCAACCTTTGGTTGCTTACACAGGCCCAAATGCAACGGTAGGTATTAGATGAATGTGTCCCAAGCTGCAATGCCTGGTGCTGACCTGTGCAATGTCAATAAGCAGCAGCATCAGGTCGCAGCACAACTCCAGAGACAGCGGGGAAGAAGACAGCTTGAGTGCAAGCACAGCCTGGAGGGCACTCAGAGCCGCCTGCAGCTGTTTCAGATCTGAACCCGGCTGCAGCAACCTGTCTTCACGGAACTCTGGATTGGCGACGCGGCATAGGGCCAGCTCGCAGACATCCAGCAGCAATGCTGTCAGGTCACCTTCCCTTATCAACTCTATCAGACTGTCATCGCCTGCATGCCCCTCACAAGCTGAGTGCTCAAGTGTACTATACACCTGTGCTTTCAAGCCAGGATGTCTGATGAGTCACAGCTGGCTCCACACGTCACACTGTGAGGTATGAAATGAAATACCGTACCACTGATGAGATACAGCTGGCTGGAATATGGTAAGCATGATGTGCTGCTACATCTGACATGTTACTTGCTCAACAGGACAAAGCTCGAGACACACTGCAACCATCACACTTTGGCAGATAAAGACGTAGGTACAAAGATCATGACTGAGCCTGGGCAATGCATGAGCACTGGAATTGTGAGCAGATGGGGTCAGGTGCAAGACTCCAGTTCGATAGGTTAGACTTGAATAATTCAGGACAAGAACAACAGGCAGAAGATCATACAAGATGCAGATCAGGGCTGAGATATCCACCTGCAGCTTGTGGCAGAGTGACGGCCAGAGCAGCGAGTGCAGCAGGCCAGCAGCTGTGCAGGTTGGGCTGCAGCCGGGCAATGATGGACAATGAAGGCGCTGGGAACAGGCGAGGTGTGTAGGCAGCTTGTACAAGAGGGCCGTGTGTGCCCAGCACTGCATAGTCCTGCACTACTGCTACCCAGGCAGCCACCAATTGCCTGCATAGCCCAACCATAGTGGTTACAAGATAGTGAACCACATCAGCATCAGGGATGCATGCCCTGATTTTGCATGTGACTTCAAGGTTCAGCAGCTGCTTGCATACATTTGGTGAGGTCAGCAGTTGCTCAGTGGGCTTTGACCTCACAGTTAGCCAAAGGGAAACTGCTCTCCCTGTACCGATGAATGAATACAATATACAGATGATGTTTGCTAAGCCGTTTCCATGCGTGTTGTTAGACGCATCCTTCCAGGGAAAGTGAGCAGCAACAGCAAGCAAGAAAGCAGACCTATGGTGGGACTCTTGAGCTGACTGCACAACGTGTCTGCTGTCAGCATCCAGGACAGACTCCCCGGCAGTGGCAAACTGAGCGTGAGCCTGGAGAAGGGCCAGGTAGGCCTGCAAGGGGACCCACTCGCTGTACAGCTGTTGCTGCCGCTTACTGGCTTTGGCCTTGAGCAAGGCTATGAGTTGAGCCATGAGGCGTGTGAGAAGGGCCGGGTCAGAGCCTGCGAGACCGGCTTCCACAAAGCCTCCAGCTAAGGCGGCTGCTGCTGCTGTCAGGCTGGGGGGCGCTTCACTGTCCAGACAGCTCCTGCAGTGCAACATCATACATTAAAGACTCACAATATAGTCGTCGGTCAGCTTTTTCCTCCTTGTTTTCCCTTTCAAACAGCACTACACAAGCATGTCATTGCCAGATATTGTGGTGCTTTACTATAGGCAGCCAAAAGAGTTGCACTCCTGCAACAGATGTAGATCTGCACATTCTCAAAGGCACTTGACCTGGGGAATTTGGCCGAGACAACTGCTGGTGTACCATGCAACTCTTCATTGCAAGGCAACAACACTCACCTGAGGGCAGACACAAACTGCGCTCTGTACTGCTCTAAGATCAGATGGTCCTCTAGCAAGGGGTCTTCCACTGAGCCAAAGTGATGCAACACTGCCTGCAACAGGTTCAGGCCCAGAGGCCGCAGACTCTCCAGCTGACCACTGGCCAGTCTGAAACCAGTGTCCACAAGGCTTTGCAGCTTGACAACCATCCAATCGCCGGTGCCGGAGGTTTGAGCAGCTTTTAAGTCAAAATGACGAGGATCATTGCCCACAGCTGTGGGTATAGCCAAGATGCACGAGATGGCGAAGTGGCGAGTGCGCAGGCGCGGCGTCCCAGCTGCTCGCCGGGCGCCAGCGAGGACTGCAGCGGCTGGGCTTGACTCGGCCGTCTGACCAGGCTGAGAAGCTGGCGTAGGCAGAGCTGCTGATGTGTGGCGATCCTCTTCGTCAGTATCAGAAGCTCCTTCTTCGCTGCCGCCATCCCTGTCCAGGCCCGCTTGGGTGGCTTGTTGGTCTGCTGTCGGAGATGCTGCTGCTGCTAAGGCTACTTCAGAGCATACTGCCAACCAGTAGGAGACTTGCTCAGGTGCGCCAGTCTCCAGCAGACGAGTCAGTGTCGCCTGCACATCAACTTCTTTGATTGCCAGTGATTTAGGATCAGCATCACATTGTCCGGGTGCACCTTATTGACAGGCAGGCATTTGTCCTGTAATACTGTAAAGCTCAATGAATCAAGCCAATGTCAAAGTGAAGAAAGCGTCACCTGTATATGGGCCGCAATGTCGCTGTCCACTTCTGCATCCAGAGCATTGAACAGAAGCTTTTCAAGCCGAGCTGGCAGCATGACAGACGGGCTCTTCTCGGCAAGATGGCGTAGGGTAGCAGCTGCAGCCCGCCGCAAGGCAGGATGGCGGGAAGCCAAAGGCGGAAGCAAGACTGGCAAATGAGCACTGGCGGGAACTGCTTGAGGAGCAAAAAGAATGAGGCTCTGAATGTACAGCACCCCCTCCAGCTCTCCTGCTACCCAATCTTCTTCTCTCAAGCCCCCACTGCCGGCTGAGCCAAAACCCTAGGACACAAGCATCATCCTAAACAGCTTCATTATAGTATTAAATGCTTGTGCTAGTATGACAGTTGGCTCTTGGCCATGCTGTTTCATCAAGAACATCTCCCCAATGTAGAATCCCATGTTACTGTCTCCAAACGTCTCTGACTTTGAGGAGGGACTTTTCAGTGAAATATAGACATTTCAGGGTTGAGAAGAGCTTAGCATGACAGTGGATCTTGTATACATGCTTAGCATCTTGGAAATTGCTGCATGCAAGCATGCTTTACATAACAGCAGCCTGTTGTTGTGCAGCCCCACCTGTACTTCTCTGATCAGCGCTTTGCATTTAGTGTACACATCTGTGCCAGGGGACAGCTCTGGCCCCAGCACTGCTACAACTGAGTTTGCCAGGCGGCCAAGGGCGGCACGCAGCCCAGGCACAGCATAGGCTTCCTCACTCATCAGCATCTGTGTAGCCACTGCCAGACTGCCCTGGAACACACAAACTGCATTAGGCCATGCAGATGTATGGCAGCAAATGGCATCATGATGATAACAGTATCGTGAAGTTGGAAAGAAACATATGTCAAGTGCTCATGCATCTGAATGTCCTTGGTAATTGTCAAGATCATCCCTGCATGAGCTGAAGGTGGCTTGCAAGGGGAGCATGCAACATCAAATACTTGATCAGATAACAAGTAGGGGTATGTATTAATTGTAAAAGACTCGTTGAGACATGGTACCACTGCACAGCATAGGCTGACTGACCTTGCAGTAAGGAACATAAGCCAAGCCTGCAGCATTGGCTGTGAGGCACAAGCCATGCAAGATCCACAGTTGCACAGCTCCCTTGCAGGCTTGAGACACTGCTGTCAGACTTGCCACAGCATTTGCAACACCAAGCTGCAAGGACATCCCACCCTTGCTTCTGTAGATGCATCCCACTGCCAGCGCCAATGAAGCACGCCTGCATTGCACCACATTCGAGCAGGCAGTACAGATTAGCAATGCAAATATAACATGAAGCAATATTGAAGCTTCAGTTGGGGTACAAGGCACACACATGCCATGTAGACCTGCAATTGCACCGCAGGTACATGGCAGCAGCTTGACTAGTCATGCTCACATGCCAATCACGTCGCAGCTAGGCTGCAGCAAATCCGCAATGCATCCTGCATGGAACTCAGACACTCAGCTGATCAATGAAGACAGGTTCTCATGTGAACTCTCCTGAGCAGCAACAGACAGCAAGCTTGAAAGGCTCTCTGGAGCATATGTGCTCACCTGGCAGGCAAAGGTGTCTGAGCCATGTCTTTGCAGACAGTCTGCATGAGCTGCGTGGCAGCAGCGTCCGTGCCAATGCAGGCAGCACAGGCATACAGCTGGGCTGCAGCACGCATCAGACACGCATCCTCACTGACAGCCCCCTGGTCCAGCACAGCTGTGGCCAGAGCATGCGTGCTGGCAGCAACGGCCTCCTCACTAAACCCTTCACCTGCACAACAAATGGCTCTGCATTGAGCGAGCAATTGAATTTGTGCGGGGGCATTTCTGTACAGCTGACCAGTTCCTGTAAGTTGCCTGCATGTGGATATTGGAGGCTAATAGACAGAGACTGCTTCACTAGCGCTGACCATCTTTGGGATCGTCATGTGAGCACACCTTCGAACAGGCTTCTCCAGGTGACAGTGCAATCTGAAGTAGCTGGATAAGCATGATATTGATGGCATGGACAACTGACTACATGGCATGCATCTTGTATTGCAGGCAGAGCCGCTGAACATGTCAGTGAAGCTGGACATATACATGCCACAACTGTGAGGGTGCATACCTTTGTATCTGTCCACCAGGGCCTGCAGGCCGGACAGAGCAGCAATGCAAGCTCTGGCAGCAACAGCGTGTTGCTGCTGCTGCAGCACATCTCCACGCTCTCGCTGCTTGCTGACTTTGCCAGAGGCGCTGGTTCTGAGGCCATCTAACATGCGTACCTGCTCAGCAGGAGCACACACGCCCATCACCTTGCCCAGCAGCTGCAACTGGGCCTCTTGCAGAGCCCCCGAAAGGGACCAGGCCTGAGGGAAGGGCATGGCACTGCTCGCAATGTCCCCACTGCCTGTGAATGGTGCAAACAGACACAAGCTTGACTTTGGGGTGGTGAGATCTGTCCAGTCATGCATGCGCATGCTTGAAGAAGGATTTAGAATCTGAAGAATGATCTTGCCAGAGTAGGAATATGGAGGCAGGATACTGTCATACAAAAGTCCAGCAGTGCAAGCAGCCAGACAATTGGCAGAAAAGCTGGTTTCTGTTGAGCCCATGACTGCCAGCTGAGGGCAGCAACTGCACATTTGAGTTTAGGCATTGAACAAGCTGTCTCACTTCAACTTCTTGCATGTCCCAGTTGTAATCTGCTGACTCTCCTGATGCTTTCCAAAGACAAGAAAATAAACCAGGTGTCAGCATCCATAGAACAGGTAAGCTGACCTGCAAGCTGACCAGCAGGGTCAGTCTGATTAGGCAAGCCCTGCTCCCAAGGGCGCAAGGCAGGGCTGCCAGGGGTGCCCACAAAGCTGTTGAGGGCGTCAAGCAGGGGGTCCCTGCCCGGAACTGCTGGCCCCAGCACCGAGTCCTGGTTATCAAGAAGCTGCTGCAGACTATGCATGCCACATGTTGATGCCCACAGGCGCCCTGCAGTGCAACCACCAACAGCTTGCTTCTGGTAGAGCTCTCATATATCTACAATCAAGAAGCTGACCGCGCAGCAGTAGACCCTCAAAAGCACCCAAGACGGTGGACAAGTTGCATGGCACATTCACCCAGCAGTTTTAGGAGACAACCCAAAACAGGCAAGACAGCGGAGACACATTGCATGGCACGAGATCCACTCAAGCTGCATGTGGTGAAGTGTGTCTGCTGTACCTGATGGGGCAGAGGTGCCCTTGAGGGCAGAGGCGCAGAGGCGCAGAAGGGAAGCATGCTCGGGTGCAAAGGCTCCAGCCTTGGGCAGCAGCAGGTAGGCTTGCAGCAGCCTCAGCTGCAGCAGGGCAGCAGCTCCTGCAAAGGGGCTGTTCGGGCCACTGCCAGAGCGCCAGGGATCCTGCAGAAATGGCATGCCATGATGAGGAAAACAGCGACAGACAGCTTTTGGGCCATTTTTCCGATGCACAGGTAAGCATCCGCTACTTCTCCTGTTTACTTCCCACTGTCCTCTGCTGCACAAGGTGCCCAAATTGAGACCACATTGGCCCACGCTGTGCTGCCAGGTTTCACCAGGAGACCAGAAGCAACTGCCATGCTGATTGTATCTGCATACTTGACCATGACGCTGAATGTGCAACAACAGCTCAGACAAGTTGCTGGTGCCACGTGCATGCCACGAGAACCCTGACATATACTGCAATTAGTCATGATTACCTGTAGGGCAGGGGCCGCACAAACAGCGTCCAAGGTGGGTTGCAAAAGTGAAGCACATGTGGCTGTGAGGGTGGCTGCCTGCATGGGGGCACATCTGGTGCAGGGCCCAAGCACAAAGGCATGCAGAGCCTCCAGCGCAGCCACCCGCCACTGCAATTCTGTCAACATCTCACTCTCAGCTGCTGCCTGCAAGCATAGCCCAGGAACAGCTGTGAAAAACTGAACTTGGACTGTCACTGTTGATATGACCACAGCTGCTTGACATAGCAAATTTGGTGATCATGGCTGTCTTGTCTATTAGTGACATGTTAGCCAAGTCTGACTGGCAGCTGCCAGACAGTTTGAAGGGCTATCACACAATTCACTTATGCGTGTGTTGCTGCAAGGTGTGCCTGCCCCAAATATCAAAAGCATACAGAACTCAAGTCACTCCCTAGCTGAGGTGTCATTCCCCACGCATTGACTGTGAGCAGTTTCTCATGCAGATCAGATGGCTCATTGGCTGGATCTTGGCATGATTTGTACAGCAGGGATGCTGCCATACCAGTGATGCTGTGAGGTAGCGCTTCATGTCCAGGCTCTGAGCTGCTTCAGCTGACAGCGCTGTTTGCCACAGGCTCAGAAGCTCCTCTTGGCGTTGCTGCACAACACCGCACACAAAGCTGAGCACATGCCATGCATGTCACGCCAATTCTCTACATCATTAGACTGTAATGAAATAGAGAGCTGTATCTGCAGTACTTGGTTAAAGTTGTTTCAAGCAAGAACTCTGTCAGCAGCATCAGCAGTGACGCTCATTTGCCATATTAAAATGAAATCCCTGTCACACTGTTCATGACACTGGTTTGAAACATATCGTTTCTTGCAGGGAAAACACAATATAAGTCCAAGGTAAGGGAAATTTTGCAGCATCACGCAGTGAGCTGGAAAGCGTAGTTGTTATTATTGTCATTATCACACATGATCTACAACCGAACCTGCCGGTGCAATGTAATCACTGTCTGCATTGACTCACATCCATTATGTCTTGAGGCAGAGCAACACACATGGCTCCTAGCACCATATAGCCAGCCTCCATGACGACTCGGGCCCCAACACCTGCCTCAGGGGCCACCTCTCGTATGCACCTTGTAGCCAGCTCAAGCGCTGACATCAACAGACTGGACGGAATGCCCAGGCTCAGCCTGCAACTCAAGCAAGCCATCTTCGACTTTGTACATCTAGGTCAGCGCGTTTGCAAATGCTGATGCCCATAAACACTGGCGCTTCAGCAGCTTGTCATGCAAGGATTCAGTGGTCAAGCAGGATTTTGTCATGCATGCAAACACCAAAGCTGTGATATTTGGCATATCTGCACAACAATTTTAAAACAAACAAGTCCAGAAACCTTATGAAAGCTGCCACCCTTGCTGCATAACACTTCATAGTGACGTCAGATAGCAATTGCTGCTGCTGCTCCTGCCGTTTCTGTTGCTTGCTGAGGTAATTGACATCAAGAATGTGATGCTTGTGCCCTCTTTCATGAGTGAGTGTTGCATAAGGATAGTGTGAAGGCTCACCTTGTGGAAGCTGACACCAGAGCTGCTGAGCCAGTAGCAAAGCCCAGCACAGAGTCCTTCAGCAATCTCATGGTGGTTGAGTTGTCGTCAGTGTGTCTGAGGCCCCTGGGGCTTGAGCTATGAGGGGTGCAGGCAGCTGTGAGCTGCTGCACTTGGGCTGCCAGCTTCTCTGGGCACTCCTGCAGTAGCTGGGCTGCTGATGATGGCTCTGCCACAGCTAACGCACTCAGTACACCTGCAGCCTACAGAGCATGTTTGAACATTGGCCCATGCCCATTCAATGCTGACTTGTTGCCCAAGTTTCAGCACCTGTCCCTCTGTGAGCAGGCTGTGATTGCAGGCCACCTGCACAAAATATGCTTCACCACAACAATTGCCTCAGCCAGGAATCACGGTGGAGGCACATGGTTCAGGCAACACCTGAATAATGACTAAAGAATAGGCTTGCGCTTTCCTGGCTGCTGTTACACAGCAAAGACATCACATGTCTGTGTGCTCAGGCAAAACTCTCCCCAGGAGGTCTATAAAAACAGAGCTTGTTCTTTGCCCTTTGCTAGTGTCAACCCAACATGGCAACATTCCCATGTACTATGTGACAGACTGAGCTTGCTCTTGGCTTGTTGCTGCACATCCAACACGCCATGCAAGTTCTCAGGCACTACGATGAAGCCTGACATGCTGGAATATGTAGTCTGAAGAGACATTAGAGACCAGGCGAGGGTACCTGGGCTTGCAGGGGCTGTGGGTGAGCAGTGAGCTTGGTGATACAAGGCTGTCGCATCTGATGCACCTCATCACTGGACACCTCCCCCACCACCTCCACAATGAGGCGCATGCTCTCCAAGGCCACAACCCCAGCAGGGACCGCATCCCCAACAGGAGTGCTGATCAGGCCTGTCAGTCTCTCCAGCAGCGCTCGCTGCACCAACACAGTGTGAAGTCACATCCTGAGCAATGCCTGTGGGCCTGTGGTTTGTCAGTGTCTGTGCAGCAAAGTTTTCCCTTCGGAGATGGATCATAATGCAATTCACTGTGACATGCCATCATCCAGTATGCTGCAAGGCAAGATAACCTGAGGAAAGCCATGTGCTCCACATTTACCTGACAATATCATACTCTCAGCCGCACATCAATGCGTACATCAGCAATAACAGCACGCTCCTTGGATAGAAACGCGCGTTTCTCTCATTCCACAATTCAATGCATAATGAGCTCAACAGAAGCACACCTGGCCAGTCTCACTCAACTGTTCCATGACGCCGACGCGAATGACATACAGCACAGCTGCCTGTGCATGAGGCATCTCCCCTTGACTAGGACCCAGATCATTCCCCGGGGCGGTGCCTGAGTCTGAAACAGCAACCCCACTGGCTCTACTACTGCCCAGTGATGCAAGCAGCTCCACCAGCTTGGCAGCTGTGTTGATAAGGAAGGGCTCATCAGCACTGTACTTGGCTTGCATGCTGGCGAGGTATGCTATCCAGGCTTGTGCAAGGGCTGTCAGTGCCTGTCTGTTGTTGGCTGCAGCTGCCTCGGCAAGGGGCTTGGTCAGGCAGGTGGAGACAGCTTGGGAAACCATCTGTTCCAAGGCGGCCTTCTTGCTGGGCTTGCTGTCTAGCCCTGCTATCTGCAGCATGGAAGAAGTCAGGGGCCTTGCGTTGTCGAGCCTTATAGCCCATGTGTTGTTTTGTGATCTGCTTACACTGCACATTCATGATGTCGGGAGCACAGCACACAGAGTGATGTGCACATGACGCACGGCAGTGCTAGTCCAGCAGGAACAAAGCAATGCATCTTGATCAGGCCTAGGCAAACATGATGCACCCTAGTAGAGACGCATGATAAGGCACAAAGGAGGATAACGGCACGGGGGTACAAGCAGTAACAGAAGCAAGGTCTGCTCTACAGCTGCAGACAAGCTGAGGGACAATGTGAGCTGCCACTGCATGCATGTGATGAGTATGTCAGCAGAAGGACAGCGGCGCACCGCGTCTTTTGCTGATGATGCGTTGCTGGCAGCAGCAATCTCCCCAACAGCAGCTGCAAAGACCTCCCTGACTGTGAGTGAAGGGTCAACAAGAGCCAGTACACATGTACGCACAATGTCATCAAATGCTGAGCCTGCACTTGACCACAAGCCGCTGCCCCCTGCCTCAGCAACAGCTTTGATAACTGCACCAGCAGCGCTTTTGTTTGCTGTGGACACGGATTTGTCCTTCAGGCATTTGTCTGCAGCTTTCAATGCATCTGTGTGCAAAGCTGCCAAGTTGCGGTCTGAGCTTCCCAGGCCCTCAACAACTGCTGCCACAAGCCTGAGAGCCATGCATTGTATAGCTGGATCTGAGTTTCTGCAAAGAGCACATGGCATGCTCAAGCACATGGTAAGCTTGACGACATGGCGGTGCACATGGTCAATGTCACCTGCTGACTTGCTTCACAGCTACTGCCATTGTCCCAGGCAAACTGCTGACAATCTGATTGCTCAGACTGGTGCTGAGAGCTGCCAAGCATTCCAAACATCCTAAGCATGGCTGCTTAGGAAGACTCTGACTGAATGCTTCCTTACTGCTCAGGAACTGTTGCAAAGAACTTATGCGTGAGTACAATGGAAGGGTGTCGCCCTTCAGGTATAAGCTCACCAAGCATCCGGCTACCAGTTGCCGCACCTTGCATGCGCCGCATGTCAACAAACTGATCAGTCACTTGCTAAATGTAGTGCAGTCACTAGCTGACAGCAATTTTGTCAGTACAATCAGAATATACATAATGTCAAATTGGGCGCTGCGCCAAATATCAGAGCGCCTTACCGGGGGAGGTGCGCCTTTGAGCAGAACGATCGTGAGGGCATCTTCGCATTTTCGCTGATAGCTCTGAAGCTGCGCCTTCTCGCTACGACGTATAGATCCTTGCAGCTTCTGCAGCAGCTCAAAGCTGTAAATAGGATCGACCCTTCTGTTGCCTCTGGCGTTCCCGACCAGCAACTCAAGCTCTGCAACCCAAACATTGAACGACAGAGCCTCCTCTTCGTCTACGAAAGTCATTGCAGGATTCATTATTCAGCTTGCGGCATGAATTGTTACGTTGGACCAACATGACATTGCGCAGCCGCGCAAATGCTCCGCAAACCCAAAAAAACTTGCATGCCTGCATATGGTTGACTTTCCTGGGTTGCTGTTGCACTTCTGCTTCTCCTCACACAGAGTATCTTGATTGCACGTCAGCACTGATGGCGAAAACGCCACAAAGCGTGCTGGTTTGTCATCATCATTGTAGCCCACACGCAGGCTCAAGAATTGCTAAGCCAAACCCCACATGCCTAACATAAACAATGCTGTGCATGCTGCCAAGTTTTGAATTTCGATGCTCATCCCAACGCAGGTCCTCTTTGGCATAGCGCAAACTTCTACAACCTCATAACGCATGGTGCCAACTTTGCCAAAAAGATATTCTGTAAAGTCTAAAAGTTTGTGAACAAAACTTCAGATGTCCTCAACGCATTATTGAGCAGAGTGGCAGGGCTTGAACTTGTACTCACGCTCTGGCAGCTTCTGCCACAGCCTTATGCAGTCTAAAAGCCTGCATGGCCACACACAGCACAGTTGAAACAACACAGATCCTGTGCATTTTGGCTTGGCAGTGCTCATGCTCAACATTCACAATTAGCACCAGCTTCAGGCAGTCATTTCATACGCACTGGGAAGCACAGCAAGCAGATTGTGCACTGTCCTCAGTGTGTATGCGAGTGTGTGCATCAAGGCAGACATGCACATAGTCCCAGGATTGCTGCGGAATGACTGTGTAACATTAGCAAGACATGCTTGACGCTTGCTGCACGCACCAGTTTATGCTGACCACAGGAACTCGATGTGCTTCTGCAGCCTCCATCTGCAACCACAACATGTACACATTGTACATCATAGCTTTATGTTATATGCAATATGGCATCAAGCAATGCACCAGTGCCATAAAAATGCTAGATACAGCATGTTGACAACACTAGTATGCAACGATACAACTTCCAGGTTGACAATTCTGAGAGTGCCAATACATACAGCAGGTGAAGAAGCAGTGTACACCATGCAGCTAAGCCTCAGCAAATGCAACAGCCTGCCATTATGACAATTGTGGTCAACAGGCAGAACACAATTGGCCATGTGTGCTGAGCAGCAGGTCCTGGTCAGTAAGCCAAAGGCACAAATTGCAGCAAAGGTGAGACCCACCGGGGCAGTGTAGCGCAAGCCTATGATATGACTGAAACGAGATGAGGAGCACTGAGCTCCAAAGGTTTGCGCCAAACCCTTCAGCTGGGCAACCTCGGGGCTGTCATCTGCATCAAACCCATCAAAGCAGATTGAAACACCTTCCAGCACCTGCAGCATCAGGCAGTGTGAAGTGAGTACCTGGCCTTGCTCAAGCTGCATCTGCAACACTGGAGTTTGGCATGTTGACAACCAATGGCCTGATACCACACCATGCTTCACACATCACAAATCATGCCGACCTAGAAGCATTTGGGACTGTGTGGCAAGCAGCAACACTGTCTGACATTCCTGCTGCCACAACATTCAAATGCACTATACCATGGATCATGCTGACTGCTTGACTGCATCTAAACTAATCATGCTCAGCAAGTTGAATGATTGTGTAAAAAGATACGGCATTGTGGTGTTCTCCGTGGTGAACAGACACAAACTAACAATCATTTAACAATTTTCAACATGCAAAACTTTTCAACATGCAAAACTGAGGCCGTTTGAATGATTCAATGTTCAAAATCCCGTCTAAACACCTGTATCCTTTAGGATCCTTATTCATATTACTCTTTGTTCAAAGGTTTGTAAGACAGACATGTGCATGCAAGCTCACAGCATGGGAACTGTCAGCACATGATATTCAGGGCAGATTATAAACACAAAACAAAGGCAGTAGAGGGGTCACTGCAGGCAGACGTATACAAAAGTTGCATGGAGCAGTATGGAGCAAATGAGAACACAGACTGGCTGATGCTTCACAACAACTCACACCTCATTGGCAACAGAATTTCTGACAGCTGACCCACCATACCTGGAGACGCTCTTGCTGGAGTACATAGCGCGCATCCCAGGAAGGCAAACGCACAGCACCAGAGGCTGATGTACCCTGCTCGGCAACGGGCTGCCTCCAGCTTTCTACCATGCTATCGTGCACCTTTGTGCTCATCCATGCTGCATAGGCCAGGGGGCCTGATATGCTGCACTCACCCGGCTGGTCTGTGTCTAGGCTGTCAGCTCTAGTGCAGAAGCCTGGAAAAGAGTACTTGGGTATGGGAACAAGGTTGGCCTGATGGTGAGGCCATCTTTCTGGGAAGCTGTCCAGAATAAGGCTCAGTTCTTCTTTGCCCTCCAGTTGCTGCACAACAAGAGGGTATCTTGTGAATCTTGGCTACTGAGGGGGGATTGGGGTGGGG
>JAABUP010001331.1_pt1 | contig 51766 bp, 38 predicted proteins | sample 5559201 | NCBI WGS metagenome assembly JAABUP01 (sample SAMN10711887, study PRJNA513373) | rock metagenome | isolation source: Antarctica rocks | place: Antarctica | reverse complement strand
TTCCTGATCCGCTCGCACCCGCCCAGGCTGTCGATGAGCTGCTGGACGTTCCGGTCGAGCCCGACCAGGATGATGTCGGAGATCAGCCCCTTGTCCCTCGCCTCGACCAGCAGCGCGGTGATCCGGCGGGAAACGTCCAGGGCCACTTGCCCCGACCCGAGCGAAGCCTCGACCTCGCGCGCCGGGAGCCTCGCCGCGACCGGGCCGAATCCCGCCCCGCCCCGGAGCCCGTGCATCGCCGCTTGCGACCAGGCCGCCGTCCACCGGACCGTCGCCTGGAGCAATGCGGGGTCGTCCTTGAAATGGACGCTCGCCGATCGCGCCAGATTCCTCGACTCGTTCACGATCCCGCCCCAGAGCTTCCGCCCCTCCCAGAAGCGATCGTAGGCGGTGTTGGTCCGGAAAACGAGCAGGAGTCCCAGTGCCACCCCGACCAGGCTGTGGACCGTCGGCGGGATCGACGTGTGGACCATGACCTGGCTGGACATCCAGAACCGGTGTGCCATCAAGACAAGGAGCGACCAGCCAACGCACGCGACGACTCGCCCGAAGATCGCGTGCAGCATCGAGTTCCGGACGTCGAAGAGGTGCGAGGTCCAGTGCTTGGAATTGTAGACGACCATGATCGCTCCGGTTGCTCGTTCGGGTTGCCAATTTCCTGGAGGCAAACCCGGGGCCGGCGACCCCCGGAACGACCGACCCCGGGCTCGTCCTCGGGATTCGGGGCGGAAAGGGGGTTATTCCCGACCTCGAATCGGGATAATGAGGGACGGGCGGCGATGGCGGCGGATGGACCGAAGGGGGACCGTGCATGGCGGGGACGGGTGGGGCGGCGATCGAGGCGGGCTCGGCCATCCGGCTCCGAGGGGTCCGTGTCCACAACCTCCGGGACGTCGACGTCGACGTCCCGCGCGATAAGCTCGTCGTCCTGACCGGCGTGAGCGGGTCGGGCAAGAGCTCGCTGGCCTTCGACACCATCCACGCCGAGGGGCGTCGGCGGTACATCGAAGGACTCTCCAGCTACGCCCGGCAGTTCCTCGACCAGATGGAGCGGCCCGACGTCGACCTGATCGAGGGGCTCCCACCGACCGTCGCGATCGACCAGAAATCGGGTTCGGCCAACCCCCGGAGCACGGTCGCCACCGTGACCGAAGCCTGGGATTACCTCCGCCTCCTCTACTCCCGGGTGGGCGTACCACATTGCCCGAAGTGCGCCCGGCCGATCCGCCGCCAGGCCCCCGAGCAAGTCGTCGACACCGTCCTCCAGCTCGGCGAGGGAACCAAGGTCCTCGTCCTCGCCCCCATGATCCGGGGCCGGAAAGGGCAGCACCTGGAGACCTTCGGGGCCATCCGCGAGGCCGGATTGATGCGTGCGAGGGTGGATTCTCAGGTGATCGACGTCTCGGAGGAACCCCCCAAGCTCGCGAAGACGAAGGTCCACGACATCGAGGCCGTCGTCGACCGCCTGGTCATTCGCGAGGGGATCCGACCTCGGGTTGCCGAGAGCATTGACCGGGCCTTGAAACTGGGCGCGGGGACCGTTCTCCTGTCGATCGAGGTGGGGGCCATCTGGGAAGATCGGATCTCTAGCATCCATTACGCATGCTCAGGTTGCGGCACGAGTCTGGGCGAGGTCGAGCCCCGGTCTTTCTCGTTCAACAGCCCGCATGGCGCCTGCCCCTCATGCGGCGGCCTGGGTTCGTTCCGCCAGTTCGACCTCGACCTCGTGATCCCCGACCGGGGGAAGTCGCTGGCCGGAGGGGCGGTCCTCGCCTGGGACGCTCTCGCCGCCGGGGTCCGGCTGGCGGCCCTGGAAGATCCGGCCCTGGGTTCGTTCCGCAGGCGGCACCACCTGGCCGAATCGACCCCGCTGGCCGATTGGCCCCCGGAGGTCCTGGGTTCGTTTGGCCAAGGGGAGCCCCAGGTCTATCCGGGGGTCCTGGTCGGCCTGGAGCAGGCGTATACCGCCGCGAAGACGGATGCCCGTCGGTCCGCCATGGATGCGTTCCGATCGGAAGTCAGATGCGCGGACTGCGGCGGATCCCGGCTCCGACCCGAGGCCCGGGCGATGCTCGTGGGCGGCCGGGCGATCCATCAGCTGGCCGCCCTGACGATTGGTGCCGCCCGGGCCTTCCTGGCCTCGCTCCGCTTCGAGACGTCCCAGGATCGGATCGGGCCGCCCCTGGTCGCGGAGGTCGACGCCCGGCTCGCCTTTCTGGATCGGGTCGGCCTGGACTACCTGACCCTGGACCGCGGGGCCGACACCCTCTCGGGCGGCGAACTCCAGCGGGTCCGGCTGGCCACCCAGATCGGCTCGGGGCTGGTGGGAGTCTGCTACGTCCTGGACGAGCCGACCACGGGCCTCCACCCCCGCGACACCGGCCGGCTCCTGGCGAGCCTGGCCGACCTCCGCGACGCGGGGAACAGCGTCGTGGTCGTCGAGCACGACGAGGCCACCATCCGCGCGGCCGACTGGCTGATCGACCTCGGCCCCGGCGCCGGGCCCGACGGCGGCCTCGTCGTCGCGCAGGGGCCGCCCGGAACCCTGATCGAGTCCGGCGAGTCCGCGACGGCCCGGCATCTCCGGGGCGAGACCCCCCCGCCGCTTGGCTCCCCCGGCCGGCTGGCGAAGAGCCCGGGGGCCATCACGATCCGGGGGGCGACCGAGCATAATTTGAAGGGCGTGACGGCCAGGATCCCGCTGGGGGCCCTGACCTGCGTGACCGGCGTGAGTGGGTCGGGCAAGAGCACGCTGGTCCACGACATCCTGGCCCGGGCCGCGCTCCGGCGCCTGGAGCAGAAGGGGCCAAGACCCGGGGCGCATGCGGGGGTCGACGGCCTGGAGGCGGTCGACAAGCTGATCGCGATCGACCAGTCGCCGATCGGCCGAGGGCCCCGATCGACCCCGGCCACGTTCACCGGCGTCTTCGACGAGATCCGGAAGGTCTTCGCCCGGACCCGCGAGGCCAAGGTCCGGGGCTACGCCGCCAGCCGATTCAGCTTCAATGTCAAGGGCGGCCGGTGCGAGACCTGCCAGGGCCAGGGCGTCCGGAAGATCGAGATGAACTTCCTGCCCGACCTTTACGTCCGCTGTGAGACGTGCGAGGGGCTTCGCTACAACCCTCAGACGCTCGAATGTCGCTTCAAGGCCAGGTCCATCGGCCAGGTCCTCCAGATGAGGGTCGACGACGCCCGGGCTCTCTTCGACAACGTTCCCAAAGTCGCCCGCCCCCTGGAATCGCTCCGCGAGGCCGGCCTGGGCTACGTGGCCCTGGGCCAGTCGAGCACCACCCTCTCCGGCGGCGAGGCTCAGCGCGTCAAGCTCGCCGCCGAGCTGGGTCGAGTCGCCACCGGCCGGACTCTCTACATCCTCGACGAGCCGACCACCGGCCTCCACTTCGCCGACGTCGCCGCCCTGCTCGCCGTCCTCCACCGCCTGGCCGACCTGGGCAACACCCTGGTCGTCATCGAGCACAACCTCGACGTGATCCGGACCGCCGACTGGGTGATCGACCTCGGCCCCGAGGGGGGCGACAAAGGGGGCCACCTTGTCGCCGAGGGCACTCCCCGGGCGATCACCGAGACCCCGGCGAGCGAGACGGGGAAGTGGCTCTACCCGGAGAGCGTGGCTTGATTTGACTCCGGATCCGAACGATCCTGCTCCTCGTCGCCTGGGTTGCCGCGATCTTCGACTTCCTCCCCTGGCGTGAGGGACAGGAGCAAGGACATCAATCACCTTTCAAGGTGGCATTGCTTTACTCTGTCGCATACTTTTGTGTAACCGTCATCATGGGTGACAGCCGTTATTGATCTTCGGCCCACGCCGTATTCGTCCTCGCCGTGATCTTCGCGGTGTTGACTGTTGCTAGCATTTGATTGATGTCAACATGAGTTTTTGGTCAATTTGGCGATGGCTTGACCGTGGCTCAGGCCGAGGTCTGCCCCGCAACCCCCGAGAGGCTACCGCGGTTCGTGGACCGATACAGGACCTCGCCCATCTCCTCGGTCTCCCCTTCCCCGATGAGGTATCCGAGGATCGAGTCGCGCACGTCGAGCCGATTCTTGAAGACCCAGTAAGCCAGGGCGACGACGCGGTAATCCTGGCCGTCGGCCGCGATCCGGAACACGTGCGAGGAGCCGCCTTCGCCCGCCGAGGGCCCGGGGCCGGAAATTTCCAGGCCGGTCCTCATCAACGTCGGGATGTCCAGGCTCGCAACCCCGAGGAATACGATGTCGATATTGTAAGACTGGCTGGGCGACGCCGGGCTCCTCAGGAGCATCTTGTTGTGGCTGACGTCGTAATCCCAGAGCTTGAAGTGATGGTCGGATCGGAACGTCATGGCTCTGGCTCCTGCTCGAACGGGTTGGATCTTCGGACGTCCTCATCCCACCACTCGATCCGCGGCCACCAAATTTGATGCTCCCGGATCTGAAGCAACTCCCAATCCGTCGGGGAATGCCTCGGCGTGACGGCCCGAGCGACGCCTCGCCAGACGTCCACCCCGCGCAGGTTGAAGCAGATCGTCGCGACGGGGTCGTCCGCCACTTCGAGGAGATGGAGCCTCCAGTTGAGCAAGTCTCCCGCCGCGAACTGCCGCCAGACCTCGGCACCGTGGCGGGCCGCGAATCGATCGAGATAATCGGTCAGGCCCAGGGCAATTTTCCGACCGACGATCCGACCGCCCTCCTGCTCATTATCCAAAGTCGCTCCCTCCCTGTCATCAGGCCAATTCTCGAGATCAGGCCCGGGCCCCCTGCGGCTCAGCGATTCGCATCGAAGGCGAAGTACATCTTGAACGCGGGGGGGGACTGGGTCCGGTCGTACATCAAGCCCAGATACAGGCCGGGGGCGACCTGGCGGATCTCGTCGCGGTAGTTGCCGTAGATCCGGGAGGTCCCCTCGTAATCGAGGATCATCGAGGGGCCCCCGTCGAGCCAGCTCGCCCCGGAGTAGACCTTGCCCTGGATGGCCCGGACTCCGAAGAAGCGGTTGACGGCGGTGGACGACTCGGGGCGGAAGACCTTGCCCTGCCAGGCGATCCGAGCGGCGTTGGAGCGAGCCCGGGGGAACCTGGCGTCGGGGTAGAGGGCCCGGCCGGTCACTTTGCCGGCTGGGACCGGGCCGGGGCCGGACTGGCGGTAGAGCCCGTCGAGCTGGGGGGCGGAGAGGGCGAGGAGGTCTCCGAGGGTCCGGATCGAGGCGGGGGCTTGCATGGGGGTCGCCTCGGTCGGGGCCGGCTCGCTCCCCGGGGCGGATGGGGGCGGGACCAGCCCCCCGGCGAGCGCCCCGAGGGCGAGGATGACGATGGTCCGAGCGTCGCGATGCATGGCCCGCCCCCGATCCGGATGGGTGGCGGACCGCGCACCGGGACCGCCTTATTTCGGGATATCGACGGGGAGTCCTTCGAGGTTCAGGCCGGGCGAGGTCGTCGGATCGCCGGGGGACGGCCTGGCGGGCTCGGGCGGAGTTTCCGGGTCGGGGCCCTCCTCGTCCTCGGGCCGGTCGGGGACTCCGGGGGTGATCCGGCGGGCGGAAACGACCTTCCAGCCGGTGTCGATGGCGTCCATCCGGAACCGGACGAGCTTGAGCCGGAGGGTCGCTGGCGGGTCGCCGCTGGAGGCCAGCTTGTCCATGACCGAGGCGGTGACTTCGGCCTTCTCCAGGGCGAACGGGCCGTCCGCCTTGAGGGTGGGAAAGGGACGCTTGAGCAGGACGTCCCACGATTCGCGGTGGCGGGCGTAGTCCATCGCCAGGGCCAACTCGGCCTCGGGCAGCGGGGGCTTGGCGTTCTGGACGAGCATTTTGTAGCTGGGGATCAGCTTCTTGGGCGAGAGGATCCCCGCCGAGAGCTTGGAGAAGACGCCGCCGAAGTCGATGGCCGCCTGCATCGCCTCTTCAGGGTCGCCGCTGGCCATCTTCTCGTAGGTCTTGTCCTTCTCGGCCTTGGCCTTGGCCTCGTGGAGCGCGTCGAGGGTCTCGGCGGCGGGGCCCAGCGGGTCCTTGGGCGTGAACCGGCCCGAGCCGGGCTCGTAGGCGAATTTCTTCTCGATCGACCGGTGGAGGCGGGCGATCGGCCCGAACGAGCCCTTGGCCTTGCTGTTCCGGGGCAGGTCGCGTTTGAGGTCGCGGAACGACCGGATCGCGGGCGGCTCCTCGACCACGCCGACCCGCTTCTCGGCCTCCTCGTCCCCCTTGGCCAGGGCGGTCAGGTAGTCGTAGGCGGTCCCCTCGACCATCCCCTTGGGCCGGGGGTTGAGCCAGTCCCGGATCGCCGGGAGGGCGACGACCCCGGCCACCACCAGCGCGGGGATCAGGATCAGGGCAGCCCAGAGCCCCTTGCGGGACTTCCTCGGCTCCTTCGGCTCCTTGGCGACGAAGACGTTCCCCCGGTCGGCCGGGGCGGCGGGGCTCGGGGCCTTGGTCCGCCGGAGCGGGGGAGGGTCGGCGACGGCCTCGGCTCCGGCGGGTTGGGACAGGGGAGCGACCTCCTCGGCCCCACACTTGGGGCAGGCGACGGTCTGGCCAGCCTGGTCGTCGGAGGTGACGAAGGCGGCCTGGCAGTTCGGGCAGCGGATCCGGAGGCTCATGGGCTCTCCTCGAAGTCGGGCGGGCCCGACGGCGGGACGGGGGAAGGGGCAGCGCCGGGGTGGGCGGACCGGCATCGGGGGCAGGTCTCGGGGTTGCCCCGGTGGGGCCGGCCGCAGCTCACGCAGAGGCCCGCCGACCGGCGGAGGTTGGGCAGCGAAGTCCGGAGCGTGGCGCCCTCGGGCGTGTCGGCGAAGCTGTCGACGACCCGGGCCGCCAGCTCCGCCAGATCCGGCCGGATCGGCCCGGTCTTGACCCGGCGGCGGACCTCGCCGACCAGCCACCGGACGAGCTGGCGGTCGAGGGCTCCGAGGTCCTCGCCCCGGAGGTGCTGGGTCAGCTCATCGCGGAGGTCCACCACCCGGAGGGCCTCCCCGGCGACCCGGGCGGCGTCCAGTTGGGCCCGGAAGCCGGAGACGGCCCGCTCCCGGGAGTCGGCCAGCTCGGCCAGGAGGTTCGCGGCCTCGGGGCCAGGGCGGTCCCGGACGATCGCCCCGACCAGCCGGTCGGCCAGCGCCCAGCGGGCCCCGGCGATCGCCCGGCGGGCCTCGGCGATCGGCCGGTCGTCGGGGACGCTCGGGCTCGGCGGCGCCAGGTTCTCCAGCGCCAGGGCGATCCGGCCGAGCGTGGGGACGGCGTGCCGCTCGATCAACTCGACCGCCCGAGTCGCCGCCTCGGCCTGGTCGGCCACCGCGTCGATCAGCCCGGCCGAGGTGCCCAGGAGCTTGCCCGTCACCCAGCCGGCCAGCCCGAACCCGCCCAGGTACGTCAGCCCGACGACCCCGGCGATCCGCCGCTCGGCCCAGGTGAGCTGCATGTCCGAGACCAGCGGCCCGAGCTGCTCCAGGGCCATCGACGCCCCGACGGAGACGATCCCGAACCGGATCCAGGGAGCCGCCCGCGCCAGGGTCCGGCCCGAGGCCCGGAGCGGCTGGTATCGCGCGATGTCCGGGCCGGGTCGGGTCATGACGGCTCGCGAGGGGACGGATGCGGGGGGTGCCAGTCCCCACCATTATGACCGGCCCGGAGGGGCTCTGCCACGGCCTGGGCCGGGGGCCCGGAGTCCGGTCGTCGCCGGGCCTCAGCCCCCTTTCAGGACGACCGGCTCGGTGAACTCGACCCCCCGGACCTGCTCGGCCTTCAGCGTCGGGAGACTCGACTGATCCGCGTTGCACCAGGTCTTCCCGGAAGGGAGGTGGTGGAGGAGATAGAGCTGGTCGCCGTTGTCGAGGAACAGGTCGTCTTTGACGAAGAAGTGGCGGCCGACCAGGAGGAGCAGGGTCCCATCCTTCGACCAGATCAGCCGCTCCGAGCCGTACGGAGACCCCTCGTCGGGGGAACGGAAGATGGTGGTCGTCGTCCGGTCGGCCAGGGATTCGAGCTGGACCTGGAAGTTCCGGTCGATGAATTGCCGCTCCCGCTCGACCAGGCTGGCCCGGATGGTCTCGTCGGGCGAGAGCCGGGAGAGGGTCGTCCGCTCGGCCGAGAACAGGGCGTAGCAGCCCCCGAAGCCGCAGGCCGCGAGCAGCCCGCACACCAGGGTCGCGACGATCAGGGGACCCTTCATCGGCCTCATTCCCCCGAGTCGATCCACCGAGCGACCGCCCCGGGATCGGGCGGCCCCTGCTCGATCCGGAGTTGCTCGGTGGACCCGGCCAGGGCATAGGCCCGGGTTGGCCAGGCGGCGTCGAAGGCTTCGCCCGGCCGGCTGATCCAGAGCGGGGCGGGGGCGGCGAGGGCGGCGGCGGCCTTCAGACCGCCGAACTGGAGGGCGCCGGGAAGGTCGAGGCCGATCGGGACGGGCTTCGATCCGTCGCCGAAGTCGAACTCGCCGAGGTCGATCGCGGTCCTCGCCAGGCCCCCGAGCGCGGGACGGGCCAGGAGGGTGAGCGGGCCGAGCCCGGCTCCGGCAACCAGGCTGACCTCGCGGACCTCGGGGAGCGACCGGGCCCAGGCCAGGACCGTGGCCAGGTCCTGCGCCCGGTCCGCGGCGAGGCTCGGGTTGTAGGTATCGAAGTGGACCGTCGAGGGCCGGGCGACGACCGGGGCGGCGGGGTCGAGCGACTCGCCGATCAGGAGCGGGTCGAAGCCGACGACGGACTGGCCGCGATCGAGCAGGGCCTTCGCCATCGGGGTCGGCTGCCCCCCGGGCGTGGTCAAATCGGCCTTGCCCCGGGCGGTGAACAGGACGGTCAGCTTGCCGCTCGGATGCGCCGGGTCGATCCGGACGACGGGGATCCGGTCCCCGGCCGCCTTCCGACCGACGACGTGGTGGGCGATCCTCAGGCCATCGCGGGCGAGCCGCCGGACCTCGCGGGACTTCGCCTCGCGGGGCGTCGGCGACTCGATACCGACCCGGACCCGGAGGGCGGTCGAGAGCTTGTCGTGGGCCGCCTCCCAGGCCGCGGCGGAGGTCCCGGGGGCGAGGCCGTCGAGCTGGCGGCCGAGGATCTTGATCAGGTCGGCCTCCAGTTGGTCGGGCGTCCGGGCGTCGGCGGGATAAGGATTCGCGGGGGTGAAGGTGTAAAGATCCTCGGGGGTCTCGACCTTGACCGAGCCCTCGCGGGTCGAGGAGGGGTCGTCGACGCCCAGGAGCCACTTGCCGAGGAAGGCATAGACGGCGTCGCGGCTGGTCCGGTTGTAGTTGTGGGGGAAGTCGAAGACGTCGGCGCTGATCCGATCGGTCGTGCCGACCTGGCCGTAGACGAGCAGGAGGCTGGGGAAGGCGTTGGTCATGGTCCGGGCGGTCCAGTCGCCGGAGGCCCCGACGAGCTTCATCGGCCGGGGGGCGGCGAGGGCGGCGACCTCGACGTTGTCGGTCCCCAGGCGGAGCCCGGCGGCGTTCTCGCAGACGCAGCCGCCCTGGAAGCCGTCGGAGACCATCACCACCGGGGCCGAGACCTTGACCCGGTCGTCGATCGCGGTCAGGAGGAGAGTCTGGGTCGCCCCCCCGGACTCGCCGGTGACGGCCACCCGGGCAGCGTCGACGTCGGATCGGGCGGTCAGGTAGTCGAGGGCCCGGATGCTGTTCCAGGTCTGGAGCCCGGTCAGGCTCAGGCCCCATCGGCGGAGCCGGTCATTCAGGAAGGCGTGGCCAAAGGGCTTGTTATCGGCATATCCCACCATGTCGTAGAGGTAGACCACGCAACCCAGTTGGGCCAGCCGGACGCACCGCGACTGGACGTCGGGATTGACCCGCCCCTCGGGCCAGTGGCCGTGCGGGCAGAGGACCAGGGGCCGGCGGCCAGCCGGTTGGGTCGGCCGGTAGAGGTTCCCCGAGAGGGTGAAGCCCGGGAAGGTCTCCAGGACGAGCTTGTCGATCGCGTAGCCGTCGCGTTCCAGAGTCCCGGTGATCCGGGGGTGCAGGTCGGTCCTGGGGGGCATCGGCCAGAGCCCGAGGGTGACGAGAAGCTGCTCGCGGACCGCCCGGGAGCGGTCGCGCCAGGCCCCGGGGGAGTCCGGGGGCTGGAAGTCGGCTCCCTCCTGGTTGGTCCGGACCTCGGCGCGTCTCCGGTCGATCGGCGGGGCGGTCGATCCGAGGTTGCCCCGGATCAGTTCGAGGGCCCTGGTGGGGGTGAATCCGGGGTCGGTCGAGAGCGAGACGAAGGCCGGGGAGGACGGCCGGGGGCCCTCCTTGGGGTCCTCGGGCTCGATCACCGCCGGGACGGGGAGGACGGCGAGGGTCGCCGGCCGGTCCGCCCCGAGCTGGACCTTGCCCAGGACCTCCCAGCTCGGCTTGCCGTTGCCGCCCATCGGCTGGAGGGTCAGGGTGATCGCCGGTCCTTCGGCTGCCAGAGCCCATCGCCAGGTGTTGCCGCCCCAGACCTTGACCGTGTATTCGCCGTCCCGGGGGACGGCGAAGCCCCGGGCCAATCCGGGGAGGTCGCTGGCCTCGAAGAGGAGCGACGCGGGGCCCGACGGGTCCTCGGCCCGGGCCATCGTCCCGGGGGCGAGCATCAGCGTGAGGCAGAACAGGGCGGCCTTGGGCATCGGTCGAAAGCTCCGGGACGGTTCTCTTGGGGTCGGACCGCGATCTCTGGCGGTGCCACGTCATCGGCCCCCGCGCGAAGGCTTGCCGGGCGTTATCCGGGATGTTAAGACTGAGGGCCCGGGATTGCGAGCCCCTTCTCGCCCGAGGCCCTGCTTCGGACGCCCCGTCCCGGAGTTGACCTCCTCGCGCGACCTCTCCCCTCGCGGCGCGGGCCCCCTGAATGCAGCCCCTCCGATCCGCACCGCCAATGGCCGGGAGGTCCCCTTTCATGCTGGGCATCGTCCGAACTTCGCCGAGGACCAAGCCCGTGGCCCTGATCCTGGCCACGGCGCTGACCGTCTCGTCCGCCGTCCCGCTGCTCTCGGCCGACCTCCGGCCGGATTATCAACCGGCGGCCCATGCGATCCGGGGGGCCAGGGTCGTCCCCGTCGGGGGCGAGCCGATCGATCCGGGGACCGTGGTCGTCCGCGACGGCGTGATCGTCGCCGTCGGCCCGCTCGACCGGGTCGATGTGCCCTATGACGCCGAGGTCATCGACGGCAAGGGGCTGATCGTTTACCCCGGCTTCATCGACCTCTACACCACCTCGGGCCAGGCCCCGGGGGCGGTCAAGTCGCAGACCGGGCCAGGTCGGGACGTGAACTACGCCGACTTCGCCCTGCCCCGGACCCCGCCCGACAACCGGAACGGGATCACCCCCGAATATGAGGTCGCCCGGTCCCTGGAGATGGGCGGCCTGGCCGAGGAGCGGCGGAAGCTGGGGTTCACCGACGTCCTGGTCGCTCCCGGCGGGGCCATCGCCACCGGCCAGAGCGCGCTGGTGGTGACCAGCGGACTCCCCCGCCGCGAGTCGGTCCTCAAGGCCCCGGTCGCGCTCCACGTCGCCCTCCGGAACCCCTCCGGGGCGAACTTCGGCACCGGGCACGACCACGACGACGAGTCCGGGGACCTCGGGGCGGTCGGCGCCTTCCCCGGCCCGACCCAGGCCCCCGGGACCCCGATCACGCCGGTCCCGGCTCCCACCCCGGTGCCCCAGGGACGCCGGGGGAACGCCGGCGGGGTGGCCTACCCGACCTCGCTGATGGGCGTGGTCGCCCACCTCCGCCAGGCGATGCTCGACGCCGAGAACCACCACGAGCGACTGGCCTATTACGACCGGCAGGGCGGCCCCCGGCCCGCCAACGACCCGGCGCTGGACGCCCTCCAGGCCGCCCGGACCCGGGCCCTCCCGGTCTGGTGGGAGGCCAACACCCGCGACGAGATCCACCGGGCGATCGACCTGGCCGAGGAGTTCGGGACCGACGCCGTGATCGTCGGCGGCCGGGAGGCCGGCAAGGTCGTTGCGCGGCTCAGATCCAAGGATCTCCCGGTCGTCCTCCGGCTCGACTTCCCCGAGGAGCCCAAGGTCCCCACCGAGGACGAGTACCGCAAGAAGCCGGCCGAGGAGCGCGACGAGCCCCTGAAAGTCCTGGCCGAGAAGGCCGCCAGTCAGAAGGAGCGGGTCGCCGTCGCCGGGGTCCTGGCCGCCGCCAACGTCCGGTTCGCCTTCATCGCCGAGGGGGCCGCCGGCCAGGCCGTGGGGTTCCACGCCCAGCTCCGCAAGGCGATCGCCGCCGGCCTGTCCCGCGAGGCCGCGCTCGAGGCCCTGACCCGCCGGGCCGCCGAGATCGCCGGGGTGGCTCGGCGGCTCGGGACGATCGAGCCGGGCAAGCTCGGCCACCTCGTCGTCATGACCGGACCCCTCGGCGACGAGGCCGCCAAGGTCCGCTACGTCCTGGCCGACGGGATCAAGTTCGACCTGGACAAGCCCGCCACCGCCAAGGCCAAGGCTCAGTCCTCCGGCGACCCCGCCAAGAAGGGCCGCCGCAAGGAGGCCGAGCCCGGCAAGGTCGCGACCAAGGAGGAAGGCCCCGACTCGAAGAAGGACGTGCCCAAGGCCGAGCCGAAGAAGGACCAAACCAAGAAGGACGAGCCCAAGGCCGAGCCGAAGAAGGACGAGCCCAGGCCGGCCGAGGTCGCCAGGGTCCAGCCCACGCCGGCGGTGGCCACGCCGAAGACCGAGGACGACCAGCCGCCCTTGGAGCCGTTCGTCGACATCGCCTCCGAGTTCGACGCCGACCGCCGACCGACGATCCGGACCGGCGGGACCGTGATCCTCAAGGACGCCACGATCCTGACCGTCGCCCGGGGGACGATCCCCCGGGGCTCGATCCTGATCCGCGACGGCAAGATCGCCGAGATCAGCGCCAGCCCGATCGTGGCCGAGGGGGTGGCGGTGATCGACGCGGCGGGGATGGTGGCGATGCCCGGGATCATCGACACCCACTCGCATCAGACGATCCAGGGGGGCGTCAACGAGATGAGCCTCTCGATCGTCCCCGAGGTCCGGGTCCGGGACGTGGTGACCGGTGACGACCCCGGGATCTACCGGGCCCTGGCCGGCGGGACCACCACGGCCCGGCTCCTCCACGGGTCGGCCAACACGATCGGCGGCCAGGACGCCGTCATCAAGCACAAGCCCGGCCAGCCCGGCCGCGACCTGATCCTCAAGGACAACCCGCAGGGCGTCAAGTTCGCCCTCGGCGAGAACGTGACCCGCCGGACCGGCCGGTTCCCCAACACCCGGATGGGCGTCGAGGCCGTCATCGAACGGGCCTTCGAGGAGGGCCGCGCCTACCGCGACGCTCTCAAGGCCCACGAGGCCGCCCGGGTCCGGGGCGACGCCGGCCCGCCCCCGCGCCGGGACCTCCGGTTGGAGGCGCTGGCGGGGATCCTCGACGGGTCGATCAAGATCCACAGCCATTGCTATCGGAGCGATGAGATCCTGATGCTCCTCCGGGTCGCCTCCCGGCACGGGGTCCGGGTCCAGTCGCTCCAGCACGTCCTGGAGGGGTACAAGGTCGCCGCCGAGATCGCCGCCCACGGGGCCAGCGCCTCGACGTTCTCGGACTGGTGGGCGTACAAGATCGAGGCGTTCGACGCCATCCCCTTCAACGCCGCCTTGATGACCCAGGCCGGGGTCTCCACCGTCATCAAGAGCGACAGCGAGGAGTTGATCCGGCACCTCCACCTCGAAGCCGCCAAGATGGTCAAGTATGGCGGGGTCCCCGAAGATCAGGCGCTGGCGATGATTACCATCAACGCCGCCCGCGAGCTGGGGCTCGACCGCCGGCTCGGGTCGATCGAGGTGGGCAAGGACGGCGACATCGCCCTCTTCAACGCCCATCCCTTCGATGGCTTCGCCCGCTGCGAGCTGGCCCTGATCGACGGCGAGGTCCAGTTTCAGCGCAAATCGAAGGACGGCAAGCTCAGGCCCCGCCCCGGCGACCACTCGGCGATGCCGGCCTCGGCCCTCTCGCCGGAGGTCCGGGCCCGGGGGCTCGACCTGTCGGTCTCCGCCGGCGGGACCTACGCCGTGACCGGGGCCACCCTGCACCCGGTCAGCGGCCCGGACATCGCCGAGGGGACGATCGTGATCGCCGCCGGCCGGATCGCGGCGATCGGCGACTCCAAGACCCCGATCCCGCCGGCCGCCAAGGTGGTCGACGCCCGAGGGCTGGACGTCTGGCCCGGCCTGATCGACGCCGGGACGCCGCTGGGCCTCTACGAGGTCGGGAGCCTCCCGGAGACCCAGGACTCGTCCGACTCGGCCGAGTTCCAGCCCGAGCTCCGGACGAGCGTGGCCCTGCACCCCGACAGCGAGCTGATCCCGGTGGCCCGGGCCAACGGGATCCTGGCGGCGTTCGTCCAGCCCTCCGGCGGGGTGATCTCCGGCCAGGGCTGCGTGATCGGCCTTGACGGCTGGGTTCCCAGCGAGATGGTCGTCCTCGACCGCGCGGGGCTGGTCGTGAATATCCCCCGTTACTCCGCCCCTGGCGGCGGGCGTCGGGGCCGGCTCGCCGCGACGGCGAGCGAGGGGGGCGACGCCGGCCAGGCTCGCAAGGACCGGCTGGAGGCGATCCGCGAGGAGTTCCGCAAGGCCCTGGCCTACGACAAGGTCGTGGTCGCCGCCCGCGACCGGAAGGCTCCGGCTCCGAGCCCCGACCCCAGGCTCGGGGCGCTCGCCCCCTACGCCCGGGGGGAGAAGCCCGTGATCTTCCGGGCCGAGAACCGGACCGAGATCCTCGACGCCCTCAAGCTCGGTGCCGACCTCAAGCTCAAGGCCGTGATCTCCGGGGGGGCCGAGGCGTGGAAGGTGGCCGACGCCCTCAAGGCCGCCAACGTCCCGGTCCTGGTTGGCGGGACGCTCCGGCTCCCCACCGAGGCGACCGACCCCTACGACTCCGCCTATGCCAACCCGGCCCGGCTCCACGAAGCCGGCGTGAGCTTCGCCCTCAAGTCGGGCGGCTCGGACGTGGGGACCGCCTCGCGGAACCTGCCTTATGACGCCGCCATGGCCGTCGCCTTCGGCTTGCCCGAGGCCGCCGGGCTCCGGGCCGTGACCCTGGCCCCGGCCGAGATCCTGGGCCTGGCCGACCAGCTCGGCTCGCTCGGGGTAGGCAAGCGGGCCAACCTGGTGATCACCGCCGGCCACGTCCTCCAGCCGACCACCGAGGTCAAGGGCCTCTTCCTCGCCGGCAAGCCCCTCCCGCCCGAGAGCCGCCACACCCGGCTCTACGCCAAGTTCCGCGGTCGACTGGCCGAGGTCAAGGCCGGGACCGCCCCGCTCGGGATCGACGTCGACCCGGGCAGCTCCTCCAGCCCGGGCAACACCCCCGCGCCCGCCTCGGGGGGCCCGGCGGATCGGAAGTGAGATCGGATCCCCTCGGAACCTCGACCGGGGTGGGCCGTCCCTCGCGGCGGCCCGCCCGGACCAATCTCGCTCGGGAGCAGTCGACCACGATCTCGTCCATCGGCCATCTCCATCCTTGGGGGCGGGTCGCAATCGATCAATGATTTCGTCCTTCTTCGATCAATGCCCGGAGCGACTCGCCGTCGATCGGATGAGCCTTGCGAAAATCAAGGAGGGCTCGGACCGCGGCCGCGACGTCGGGTTTCTCCTCGGGGACCGCTGGCACGAGCATGGCGACGGCGACGCCCTCCCTGGTCAGGGTGATGGACTCGCCCCGGGCGACCCGCTCCACAAGTTGAGGGAGGGGGGCCCCCGTTTCGAGGGCAACGACGTTGGGCATGGATCTTCCTCCGAAAGTTGGGCTGGTCGCCGGCGAGTCGAACCTTTGAGGTGCCATTGATCAGCGGTGATCGGGCCCATCTCCCCCAATCATCGCCAGCGCCAGGGCCAGCGAGTTGAGCCGGGTGGCGGCGTCGTCGGCCCGGGACATGAAGGCGACGGGGGCGGTGGTCCCCTGGAGGATCCCGCCGAAGTGGCAGTCAGCGGTGTACATGATTGCCTTGACGGTGAGGTTGGCCGAGAGCAGGTCGGGGAAGACCATGACGTCGGCGAGCCCCACCACCTCGCCCTCGATCCGCTTCCTGCCCCCGGCACCGGCCGAGTAGGCGAGGTCGAACGAGAGCGGACCCCGGATCGCGAGCCGGCCGAACTCGCCGGCCTCGCCCTGGTTCTGCAACTCGGCGGCGTCGAGGGTCTCGGGCATCGCGGCGCTGAGGGACTCGGAGGCGGCCATGATCGCCACCCGGGGGCGGGCCAGGCCCAGGGCCCGGGCGACCTCGACGGCCTGACGGACGATCTCCCGCTTGGTCGCCAGCTTCGGCTTGAGGTTGATCCCGGTGTCCGCCATCAGGAACCTCCGATCATGCGGGACGACCTCCATCAAGACGACTTGCGCGACCACCCGGCCCGAGCGGATCCCGGATTCGGGGTCGAGCACGGCTTGCATCAGGGCCGGCGTGGCGATCATCCCCTTGGCCAGGACCCGGGCCCGGCCCTGGCGGACCTCCGCCACCGCCGCGACCGCCTGCGCCTCGCCCCCCTCGACATCCAGGATCCGGAAGCCGTCCAGCCCGACTCCGGCCTCCTCGGCCAGCCGGCGGATCTCGGCCTCGGGCCCCACCACGATCGGCTCGGACCACCCCCGGTCGGTCGCGACCCGGAGCGCCTCCAGGACCGTCCGGTCGGCGCCCCCGGCCACGGCCACGCCGACCGGCGAGCGGAGGGCGTCGGACCGCCGGTGGAGCTGCCCGAATCTCGGGAGGCTCATCTCTCGTCTCCCTCCAGGTGGGCCACGATCCGGGTGGCCAGCGCCTCGGTCATCAGCAATTGGCCGTCGGGGTCGGACCGCCGGAGAGCCTCCGTCCGCTCGCCCAGATAGGCGACGAGGTCGCGGGCGACGGTTGGTTCCCCGAGCCGGATATGGTGGAGGGCGAAGTTCTCAACGCAGATCCCCCGGCCGCCGGTCCCGCAAAATTTCCCATAAAGGAGGTGCCCCTTGACGATCAGCCGGGCCCGACGCCGGGGTGAGACTTCGACCTCGATCGGGTCCATCGCGCGGGCCTCCTGGCGGATCCGGCCGAGCTCGGGTTCAGGGCAGGATGTCATTCACGGCGACTGGCCCGACGTCCTGGCCGTCGAGGACGATCGGGACCTGGGCGTCGGCCCCGAAGACGGCGGCCTCGCGGTAGGATCCGGATTTCCCCCGTCCCGCCGGGTCGCGATAGACCTCGATCTGCCGCTTCGGGAGGTTGATGATCCAATAGGCCGGGATCCGAGCCGCGGCGTAGGCCCGCCACTTCTGACCCCGGTCGATGGCATAGGACGACTCGGCGACCTCGATCAGCAGGCCGACGTCCGCCGCCTTCGGGTCCCGGGCCCGGTACAGATCGTTCGGTCCCCGGATGACCGCGACGTCGGGCTCCGGCCGCCAGGACCGCCCGAGGACCAAGGATTTCTCCTCGCGGACGACCCAAGGGGCCGGCAGGAGGAGCCGTAACAGATTGGCGGCCTGGCCCACCGTGAAGTCGTGCGGGGGGTATTTTGTCATCTGTTGGACCAGGATCCCCCCGAGCAATTCGACGTGGGCACCCTCGGGGAAGACGCCCGCCAGAATCATTTTGATATATTGATCGACGGTCAGGCGATAGGGCTTCCATCCGGCCTCGGTCGGCGGGGCCCCGGCCTCGGTCGGCGTCTGGGTGGTCATCTTTCCCCTCTTTCTGCCTGGGCCCATCAGCGGGTCAGGGACTTGTAGCGGATCCGGTGGGGCTGGTCGGCCTCCATCCCGAGGCGTTCCTTGCGCTGGGCCTCGTAGGCCTGGTAGTTGCCGTCGCACCAGACGACCTTGCTGTCGCCCTCGAAGGCGAGGATGTGGGTGGCGATCCGGTCGAGGAACCATCGGTCGTGGCTGATGACCACGGCGCAGCCGCCGAAGTCGAGGATGGCCTCTTCGAGGGCGCGGAGCATGTCGATGTCGAGGTCGTTGGTCGGCTCGTCGAGCAGCAGGAGGTTCCCGCCGCTCTTGAGGAGCTTGGCCAGGTGGACCCGGTTCCGCTCGCCGCCGGAGAGGTTGGCGACCTTCTTTTCCTGGTCGGGCCCCTTGAAATTGAACGAGGCGACGTAGGCCCGCGCCGAGACCTTGCGTTTGCCCAGGGGGATCTGGTCGAGCCCGCCGGTGATCTCCTGGAAGATCGTGTTCTCGGGGTCGAGGGCCTCGCGACTCTGGTCGACGTAGGAGGGGACCACCGTGTCGCCCACGCGGAGGGCTCCGCCGTCGGGCCCCTCCTGACCGACGATCATCCGGAACAGGGTGGTCTTGCCAGCGCCGTTGGGGCCGACGATCCCGATGATCCCGCCGGGCGGGAGGCGGAAGGTCATATCCTCGATGAGGAGGCGATCGCCGTAGCCCTTCCGGACCCCCTCGGCCGAGACGACGAGGTCGCCGAGGTGCGGGCCGGGGGGGATCTGGAGGACGATCGCCTCGTCGCGGCGCTCGCCGTCCTGGCTGGCAAGCTGCTCGTAGCGGGCCAGGCGCGCGCGGTTCTTGGCGACCCGGGCGCGGGGGGCCATCCGGACCCACTCCAGTTCGCGGGCCAGGGTCTTCCGGCGGCTGCTCTCGTGCTTCTCTTCCTTGGCCAGCCGGTCCTGCTTCTGCTCCAGCCAGGAGGTGTAATTGCCCTCCCAGGGGATCCCCTGGCCGCGATCGAGTTCGAGGATCCAGCCGGCCACGTTGTCCAGGAAGTAGCGGTCGTGCGTGACCGCCACCACGGTCCCCGGGTACTCCGAGAGGTGCCGTTCGAGCCAGGCGACGGACTCGGCGTCGAGGTGGTTCGTCGGCTCGTCGAGCAGGAGGACGTCGGGCCGCTCCAGGAGGATCTGGCAGAGCGCCACCCGGCGTTTCTCGCCGCCGGAGAGGGTCTCGACCCGGGCCTCGCCGGGCGGGAGCCGCATGGCGTCCATGGCGATCTCGATGTTCCGGTCGAGTTCCCAGGCGTCGGCGGCCTCGATGGCGTCCTGGACCCGCCCCTGCTCGTCCAGGAGCTTCTCCATCGCGTCGGGATCCAGCGGCGTGCCGAGCTTGGCGTTGATCTCGTCGTAGCGATTGAGCAGGGCCCGGGTCGGCCGGACGGCCAGCTCCACGTTCCCCCGGACGTCGAGCGAGGCGTCGAGCGTCGGCTCCTGGGCGAGGTAGCCGATCCGGGTCCCCGCCGCGGGCCGGGCGGTCCCGACGAAGTCCTTGTCAACCCCGGCCATGATCCGGAGCAGGGTGCTCTTGCCCGCCCCGTTGCCGCCGAGCACGCCGATCTTGGCCCCGGGGTAGAACGAGAGCCAGATGTTCTTGAGGATCTCGCGCTTGGCGATGATCTTCGACAGATTCTCGATCGTGAAGATGTATTGCGGGGGCATGACCGGAGGGATTCCTGGTGCGGGCGCGACGCGAGGCGGCCTCTGGGCCGCGCGGTCGACGATGTTCCACCACCAGTAGACTCGAAGCGGGCGCGGCGGGAAAGGCCGATCCGGAACCGGACAACCGCCGGCTCTCCCGAACGCCGAGTGGAGGAAGCTACTTCCAGGGGCGAAGCAAATGGAGACCAGTGTCACGTTCGAGTGTCAATGCTTGGTAGTGTCTCAGTTTGAAATTCGAGATTTTCATGGTGTACGTCGGCGCAGTATTTGATAGCAGGGCGCTGCGTTATACTTGGGTCTTCTCGAAGTGGGTCGCGGATGCAGAGGGCCAGAAAGGGGACATTCAACTTAACGATAAAGTTGAATGTCCCGAATGGCACTAAGCTAAGCCCAAAGCTTTGATCCTAAACAGTTTGCGACGAAGTGATTTGTCGATGATTTGGGGTTGATTTTCCGTCGGTGCGGCGAGCAGTGGCCATTTCACGCCAAATGCAAAATTGCCAAGTTCCGACATCTTGAAGTGACCCCCGAGAAATTCGTTGAATTACGACGTAATATCAATGAAGAATGGGACTTCGGCTTCGCTTAGTGCCATTCTTGAATGTCCCCTTTCTGGTTCTCTTTCTGGTTCTCTTTTCCACTTTCGGACGTGCCGGAGGGCCATCCGCATGATACCACAATGTTCGCGGCGGATCGTCCGCCCCACCCATGTCATTCGTCCTTGACGTCGATGGGGCAGAGCGCGACCTGGCCACCGTAGCAGCCTGCGGCGAGGGTCCGACCGTCGGGCGAGAAGGAGAGGGAGAAGACCACATTCTTGCGGCCCAGATCAAGGCGGCGCGTGCGATGGGTCTTCAACTCGTAAAGCTGGACGATGCCCTTGTCGAGAATGGTCTCCTCGAACGCGAAGGCCAGGAGCGAGGCGTCGGGCGAGAGCGCGGGATGGAGGATCCTCTCCGGGTCGGGGCGGCCCTTGAGGATCGGGGCCAGGTTATTCGCATCGCAGACCGTCACAAGGCCAGACCTGTCCCCGGCCGCGAAGGCCCTCCCGCTGGGGGCGAAGGTCATGAAGTTCGCGCCGGGCTTCCGCACGATGACGGCAAGGTCGTCGAGGCCGAGCAGTTCGATCATCCCTTTGCCCCCCGACCAGCCCCCCCTGATCGCGACGATGCGGCCCTCCGAGTTCATCGCGACCTGGTCGTACCCGTGATCTTTCTCCGCCGTGATGGACCGGATCGGTTTGCCGGTGCCGACGCCCCAGGTCCGCACCGTACTATCAAATTGGTCACCGGCCGAGACCAGCGTCTGGCCGTCGGGCGAGAACGCCAGGGAGGTGATGGCGCCCTTGTGCCCCTCCAGGCAGACCGGACGCCCGAAGCCGGGCACGCCGTAGAGGAAGATCCGGCCGTCGAAGCCACCCGTGGCGAGTCGGCTCCCGTTCGGGTCGAAGGCCACGGTCAGGACCGACCTGTGATCGCCACCCCCCCTCTTGTGATCGTCCAGGATCTTGATCGGCCTCTCCTTCGACCTTTCCCAGACGTTAACGATCCCGTCGTTATCGCCCGTGGCAAGGTACTTGCCATCAGACGAGAAAACGATGGAGTGAACGGCGGTGCCGTGGACGTGAGTGCCGAGCCAGGTCCATCTCGTCTGCGGGTCGAACACGGCCACAGGGTCCTCCCGTCGAGTCTGGGCTTGGAACACGAGGAATGACGCACCCGCAACGGCGACGGCTATCGCGAGAAGGTAGCGGCTCCCGATCGCTCGCGGTGTGCCGATGGCGCCGTGCGGGGGTCGATGGCGCATCGACGCCATCAGCCGATTGCCAACTGTCATGATTCTCTCCCACCGACTTCCATAGGAGTTACGCGGTCATGAAAGAACGTACAGCGGTTTGGCGATGTAAGCCCGGATCGCTCCGCGAATGATTTTGGCCTTCGCCTCGTACCAACTGACCCCGGTGGCGTAGAAATGACGCTCCAGTCGCAAGAACGCCCGGATCGACATCCCGATGTGGTTGCGTTGCGCGCGACCGGCTCGCGCCTGGCATCGCTCGACCCCGCAGCACTGCTTCAGGCCCCGGTGATAGTTCTCGATCGCCCAGGTCCGCTCGGCCAACGCCAGCCGCGTCAGTTCGTCCATCGCCAGGTCGTCGGTCGCCCAGTGCTCAGTGTCCCCGTCTCGGGAAACAATCCTGAAGACTCGGATCAACCCGTAACCTTGGAGATGAACCACCGTCCCGCCAGCTTCGATGGCCGTCTCGCCAACGGCCTTGCTGCCTTGCCGATCCAGGTTGACTCGGCGGTTGACCTTCAGCCGTGTCAGCCATCGCCAGCCCAAGCTGCGAATCAGCTTGAGGTTCTCCAGGCTGCTATACCAGCCGTCGAAGGCCACGCAATCGGGAGCGAATCCCCGATCGTGAGCGGTCACGACCATGGCGCGGAAGTGGTCGTTCTTGGTCAGGCCGTCCTTGCTCATGTCGTAAATCCGGTAGTCGCAAGGGACGTGGCGATCGCCGTCGGTCCACAGCAGGGTGGTCAGGTTGATGCCACGGACGACCGCGTGGTGCTTGCCGGACCAGTGGCGGGTGACCAGGTCGATGGACTTGGCATAGGGCTTGTCGAGCGTCGAATCGTCGAGCACCAGGAGACCGCCCTTGCGATGGACCATGGGTCGGGCCTCCTCCCAGAGGGCCTCGGGGTCGGGCTCGAGGCGGGTCAGGAGCCGGGTGAAGGCGTCATGGGCGGGAGAATCGGGGACCTCCGGTTGCACCTTGGCGGCCTCCGTGCAGGAGAACAGCTTGGGGCTGGCGATGATGAAGTTGATGTAGTCGGTGGCGGTGCATTTCGGTTTCGGCGTGTACATGTGGCCCATCATGAGCTTCCGAGCCGTCTGGCGCAACATGGACGTACGATCATCACCGCGTAACTCCTATTCCATTTCGTTTCGGATGGAAGGGCCAGAAAGGGGACATTCAACTTTACGATAAAGTTGAATGTCCCCTTTCTGGTTCTTCAGGACGACATCCAGCAGGCGGAGGAACTCGTCACGCTCGGCGTCGTCGGGCTCGTGGGGCGTGGCGGCCGTCCCGAGGTAGATCGTCATCGGCACGCCGTCGGCGACACCGATCAGGTGCGGCGGTACGTCGACCCGAATCCCCTCGGGCCGCGCGGTAACCGTCCCGTCCACTGCGTCGAATTCATGGCCGCGATCGGCTAACCAGGGGATCGCGTCAACGCCCCGAATGGATTCGCCTGCGGCCCCGCAGAGAACCTCGCAGGCGAATCCATTCCGCGATAAGGCCGCCGCCATCGGCAGGGTGAGAGCGGGAATCTCATCTTCGCCGATTTGGTGGGACGACGCGACGAACAGAATTCGATGCATGGCGGGCAAGCTCGTCGCGCTATCGTGGAGCGGCCTTCACTGCTTCTGAGTGGCCGGGACCGGTGGGTGTCTCTTCATGCTGTCGATCACGACGACGCGGCAGAAGCCGGTATCTTTCCAGCAGGTCAAGCCGATCCTCGTTTCTTTGAGTTGGTACTCATACTGCTTGATGTTGGACATCGATGGCGACGGGTGCGCAGGATGCACTGGCTTCGCGGTCTGTTCGAAGAATGCGTCGAAGTCGGCCACCGTGAACGAGTAACCATCCTTCAGATTCAGGTCAAGGATTGAGCCTTTCGAGGTCGACGAGGGCCCGGGAATTCGCATCTGGATCGCCTCAAGGAGGCCCCCATCGCCCGGGGCTTCGGCCGGCGGCTTGTCCTTCCCCGCCGGCATAGATGCCCAGAGGTCATTGAATCGATCCGATCGATATACGGCAAGGTAGTCATTTGACTCTGCCGGCGCGGTTGACAGCTTCAAGCCGGTGATTGCCCCCGCCTTGTCAACGCTGAGTGAATCCGTCCTCATGGAGTCGATCAGCCGACTCACCAAACCCGAGAAGTTCTTGAACTTCGCGCGATCCTCTCGCGCGGATTTTGAGATTTGAGCGTTCATGTTGATCCGTACCTCCTTCCGGGTCGCGCCATCTTGGTCGTCAATCCCGGCAGGCTCTTCCTGCCGACGAGATCCGGTGCCGGCGGCCACGGGCCCTTCGATGACTTCCCCGGTTCCGGCGCCGGAACCGGGGGAGGATCGGTAAGACGCCGGATCGTCACCCGGGGGAGTCGCTGCGATCAAGGCCAACCCGAAGACGCCAAGAATGATCATCATCTCCTCCGTCTGAACAAGCCCTGCCGGGGCGGCCCTTGCAGGACTGGTGGAGCCTGCGGTCGAGATGACTGCGATTGAGGCGGCGGTTCCACCCCACCTTGCTGGTAGTAAAGGGCTCGCGAGTATTGGGAGGCGTAGTATTGGTAATAGTTCTGGCCCGTATTGCTCGTGGTCTCGCCTGTGCCGTAGAGTTGTCCGATCTTATCGACGGCCGCAGACTTGTTGTTCTGATCCTGCTGATAGATCTGCTGGTACTTCGAGGCTTGGGCGGACGGGATTCCGATGTCCGGCCCTTTGGCCGCAGCGATCTCGGCCCGGACCTGGGCATTGGCGAAAGTGGCCGCCCCCTCGTTCCTCAGGTCTCTGGCGGCATTCTGCTTGACATATTCAGCGTAGCTCAACCCCTTCCCGCTGACCATAGTCTCGGCGTCGTCGCGTGTCCCAACTCGTGGGCGAGATTCGCCGCTCTCGCCTGAACGTCTGAGTTGGGATCGAGATAAATGGTCTTACTATTCTTGTCCGTATAGGAGCCACCTCCGGCTGACCCGTATCCGATACGGTATCCGTCCTGGGCCGCCTGAGCAAGCATCGCCTGCATGCTGGGAGACATCGCGGCGAGCTTGTTGACGTCGTCCCCCAGGCTGGGATACCGGGACTTGGGCGGGGAGGGTGGCGCCTGGGTGGGCGGTGAGCCTTGCCCCTGAGGAGCCGGCGACGGGACTCCGAACGAATCGGACCAATTCGAAGATCCGTCCTCGGAGTCATCATACTCGCCGGTATCGTCCGACTCCTCGTAGTCGAGCGAATCGCTGCCGCCGTCGGTGCCGCTCTCGGTACTCGTCGTCCCGCCGGACGTGAGCGTCGTCTTAATGGTGTCACTCAGCGTGTCGCTGCCCGAGCCGGCGAGCGTGATCGAGACAGTGTCGGAACTCCCGCCCGACAGGCTGAGATGGTCGGTTTCGCTTGCGTTGAAGTTATTGCTGTCGGAGAACGTCCTCGTGAACGTGTCGCTGCCGCTAGCTCCCGACGGGCCGATCGAGATGCTGCCCGTGTCGGTGTCGCCGTCGTTCGACGTCTCCGAGAGGCTGATGGAGAACGTGTCGCTGTAACCGTCCCCCGAGCCATCGGAGCCTGTGCCTCCGCCATTGTCGCTCATGGTCTGGACATCGGTGGTGGAGTCGGTCGAGGAGAAGTTCATCGAACCGGAGCCGCCCCCAGAGCTGTTTACCGAGACGCTGCCAGATACTTTGTCGCTGTAGGTGATCGTCGTCTTGTCGCTTGCAGTGACGCTTTCCGACTCGCTGCCCGAGCCGTAGGCCGTCGTGCCGCCCGCAGAACCTGAGTCGTTCGTGGTATCACTGCCGCCATCACTCGCCGTGAACGTCTCGCCGCCCGAGCCGTCGGCTCCCCAGTTATCGCCGAGGGTGTAGGACCAGTGATCCGAGCCCGTATCCGAGCCCGTCCCCGATCCCTCGCTGTCGGTCGCCGAGGAATCGTCGCCGCCGCTGGAGGTCGTCGTGCGGCTCCCCGAACCATCGGCGTTCGCCGTGCCGGATGTAGTCGTCTTGGCGTTGTCGCTTTCGGTCAGCCCGGACTGCCCGCCACTGCCGGACCCGTTGTCGCTGGTTGAACCATCCTCCGTATTCGTCAGACTGTAAGTCACGCCCCCGGTGCTCGTCGTGACCCCGTTGGAGGTGCTGACGCTCCAAGAACCGCTATCCGTATTCTTGTCCGTGTTGTCGTCGCTGATGGAGAAGGTGTCGGACGCCGGACCCGTGCCGCTGTCCGAGTCGGTTTTGGAATCATCGGACGTGTCGTTCGAGGTGTAGCTGGAGCTGCTGCCTCCCTGACCGTCGTAGCTGTCCGTCTCCGTCTCGCTGTCCGAATAGTCGGTGGAGGAATCGTCGGAGGCGTTGAACGAATCGGACGAACTGCCCGTATCCGTGCCGTTGTCCGACTCGTCGGCCTTGCCCTTGCCGCTCCTATCGAGCGTCGTGGTGGTCGAACCACTGGACGTACCCCCGCCGAATGAATTTGTTGTGGTCACGGTGAGGGTATATTTGTCGGAGGAGTTCGAACCTTCTTTGAAATCGTCGGTCCCCCCGGCCGAACCGGAGGTGAATGAGTCGTTTCCGTCGATGCTGTCGTCGGTCGAGTCGTTGCCCGTGTCGCTATTGGTGCTGGTGCTGCTGCCGCTGGAGTTTCCCGAGTCGTCTGTGCTCGAGTTGGAGGATGAACTGTCGTTCCAGGAGTCCGTGTTCGTGCTGTCATCGGAGAAGGTGTCGCTGCCCGAGTTCGAGCCGCTCGACGAGTCGCTCCCGGACTCGCTATCGGTGAAGGTGACCTGGCCGTTATCGCTCCCGCTCGACGAGCCGGAGCCGCCACCTTTGCCGTCCCACGAGTTGTTGGTAGTGTTCTTCGTGGTGTCGTTCGCGGTCTCCGACCAGTCGAACTTGTCCGTCTCGGTATCGCCGTCGCCGGACCCCGTCGCATTGCCACTGGCGTCGAAGCTATAAGTATCGGTCGAGTTCGTCGTGCCGGTCGACGAGCCCGATCCGTCGGCGTGAGAGTTCCCCGATCCGTCGCTAGTCGAGGAGTAAGAATCGCTCTCGGTGTCCTCGCCGCCAGAATCACTGGACGTAAGGGTCTCCGAAGTATGGTTCGACCAGCTCGAATTCCCCGAGCAGTCTCCCCACGACTTGTAGTCCCATGTCCACACCTCGTCCCATGTGTACGTCCCGCCCACCCCGTCGGAGCCCGATCCGCTGCTCTCCGACGAACCGCTCGACTCCGAACTCCAACCGCTGCAACTGTCGGAGCCCGACCCGCTCATGCTGTCGGAGCCCGAGCCGCTCATGCTGTCGGAGCCCGACCCGCTCGTGCTGTCGGAGCCCGACCCGCTCATGCTGTCGGAGCCCGAGCCGCTCATATAGCCCGAGCTACTCATGTCGCTGGTCATCGCGTAACCCGTCGCCACGCCGGAGATCGCGGCCGACCGAATGGCGCCACTCGCCGACGCCCCCTTGTAGGGGCGGATCGGGGCGGAGGAGCCCGGCGTGAAGGCCGGAATCGTCGGGGCGACCGCAGTGGGAGCCCTTGATACGGGGCTGGCTGCGTGGCCGGCGGCCATGATCGAGGCGGCGGCGGAATTGACGTGCCCGGCGGCGGCCGGCGCGAAGGCCGTGCCCCTCGACGCACCCAGGGGCAGCGGGCCGACGAAATCCGCCGGGTAAGCCACGGGGCCGAGGCTCGGCGCGAGCTTGGAAGGGGAGGCGGCCGAGACGCTCGGGAGCATCGGCGCTCGGTGAGGTCCGAGATTGGGCCCGGCAGTGGTGGAGTGGGAGACGGCCGAGACGCTCGGGGACGTCGGTGATAGCGACAAATGCGGTCCGGCCCAGGCATGAGAGGCCCGCGCCGCCGCCGCGAAGCTCACATTCGCGGCGACCGCCGAGGACGCCGCCCCGGCCTGCGGCACGGTGAGCCCCTGGGACCGAGCTGCGCCGAAGGGGTTCGAGGACGACCTGCTTGTCACCGCCGTCATCACCGACGCCGCTTGCGTGCTGTCCAGCGGCTTCGGCCCGGCGGCCTGGGGCAGCCCCAGCATGCTCGTCGAGAGGACCGACTTGGGGTCGAACGCGAGCAATTGCCGCGATTCCAAGTCGCCGAACTCGGGAAGGAACCTGCGACGACGGCGCAACTGGGGGGTCTTGCGAGCTATGCTGGATATCCTCGGTGATGATTCGAGCGGCGCGAACATTGAGCCGGACGTGCCGGAGGACCATCCGCATTACACCATCGTCGAACGGCGGATGACAGGCACGGTTGAAGGGCGGCTTGCTATTTAGGATGGCGTGAAGGCGGAATTCAAGTGCAAAATCCACCGGTTGTGGATAAAAAACGTACTGGCCGACGGTCCGATATGCGTAAATCTATAACCCCAAAAGAGTTAAATACGGAATAACGACTTCAAGTATCCAAGGTCATCGCCTCGCCCCCAGGACTGGTCCCGCGATAAGGTTTGCTGGTCCGAAGGGTCTCAGGGTGACGCGGGTTCTTCGAGGATCTGACCCCCGGCCCGAGGGGGCGGCCGGGGGTCGTCCGGGCGTCGGGGTCACTTCTTGAGGGCGGCCTTGGCGTGGGGGAGGTGGGCGGTCGCCTTGACGGCCGGGGGCGCCACCTTGACCGGGGTGGCGGCCTTCGGGGTGGTGGCCTTCGGGGTGGCGGCCTTCGAGGTCGCGTAGGGGCTGACGGTCTTCACCAGCTTGCCGGCGCCGTTGAAGGTGTAGAAAGTGCCGGTGGTGTTGGTCGGCAGGAGCCGGATCTTGCGAGGCCCGATGAAGTGACCGGGGTGGCCGGAGAAGATGACGTCGCTGGTCCCGGAGCCTTTGACGAAGGTGACGTGCCCGCTCTGGCCGAACTGAAAGTTGCCCGATGAGCCCTGGACCAGCCTGTTCGAGCCGTAAAAACCTTCCTCGTTGGCCTGGCCTCCGCCCGCCTTCAGGACGTTCTTGCCGCCGGTCCCGCCGTTGAGCGTCACGGGGACGGTCAGGGAGTTGTCGACCGTGATGTGGTCGTTGGCCGTCGAGCCGTAGACGATCACCTTGTCGGTGTTGGCGAGGGTTGGCTGGAGGACGTCGAGCACGCCGTTGACGGTGACCTGGACGTTGCCGCCAGCCTGGGACACGAGGATGGTGTTGGTCCCGCCGTCGGTCCGGGGCTGGGGGGTCACGACCAGAATCCCGGGGACCGTCGTCGAGTTGGACAGGTCATCCGCGAAGAACCGGACCGCGCCGGTGGTTCCCTGGGTGACGTTGATTTTGAGGGTCGCCGCGAAGCTGGTGAGGTTCGAGTTGGGGTCGGTGACGGTGTACTGGAGGGAGTCGGGCCCGGTGAAGCCGGCGGCCGGGGTGTAGTTCAACTTGCCGGTGGTGGCGTCGAAGCCGGTGACGGTCCCGTGGATCGGCGGGGCGGTCAGCGCGAAGGTCAGGGGCAGGGTGGTGGTGGCGTTGGGGTTGGTCCCGGAGAGCTGGATCGGCGTGGCCTTGTTCACGAAGGCCGTCACCGTGGTTGGCTGGGCCAGGGGGCGTTGCGCGACCGGAGTCGTGCTCGACCCGACGTTGACCGTGATGGCGTGGGTCTTGAAATTGGCCGGCGAGTCGAGGGCGGCCCCGGTCCCGGCCCGGTTGGTCTGATCCCGGACGCCGACGAGCAGGTTGATCGGCCCGGTGTAGCCTGCGGTCGGCGTCAGGGTGACCAGGCCGCTGGGGCTGACCGACGCCGTCCCGTTGGTGACCGGGGTGAACGTGGTCGTTCCGCCGCCGTTCGCGGTCGTGGTGCCGCCCTGGACGGTGTAGGTCACCGGGTCGGTCGGTGGGGTCGCCACCGAGGTGAGCTGGAACTGGAGCTTCTGGTTCATGCCGATGTTGAGCGTCGGGTCGTACTGGTTGATGAACGGTCGGGAGGGGTTGGTGGGGTCGAACGCGGAGACGTTGACCGCGAAGGTTTGGGTGGCCGTCGTCTTGTCGATCACGTCGGTGGCCGTCACCGTGACGTTGGCCGTCGTGGGGGCCGTCGTCTGGGTCGTGTCGAGGTGGATCACGCCGTTGGGGTTGGCCGTCGAGAGCGAGTCGCCGGAGATCGTGACGGGGTTGACCGGCGTCTGGCCGTCGCTGCCCTTCTCCACCCGGGTCAACTGCTGGAGAACGTCCTGGCCGGAGACGATCTGGCCGAAGATCGTGTGGTTATAGTTGAGGAAGGTCGGGCTTCCGGTCGTGATGAAGAACTGCGAGTCGTTGGTGTCGCTCCCGGAGTTGGCCAGGGCGAGCTGGCCGGTCCCGGTGAAGGCCAACTGCTGGACGAACTCATCGGGATACGGCTGGGCGAAGACGTTGCCGGTGCCGTTGCCGTTCAGCGAGCCGCCCTGGACGATGTAGTCGGTCGGCCCGGGGAACCCGCTGGTGATCCGGTGGAACGTCTTCCCGACGTAGTAATTGGAACCGATCTTCACGCCCGAGGCCAGCCCGGTCGCCGTGCCGGTGATCAGGCTCTCGATCTTGGAGACGGTGTTGGGCGTCAGGTCCTGGAAGAGCTGGAAGGTCATCGAGCCGTTGACGCTGATGTCCTTCGCGTCGGCGGCGGTGTGCGCGACCGAGATCGTCCAGAACTGCCCCTGAGCCACGCTCGCCTTCACGCTCGGGTTGTCCGAGGTCACCGTGAAAGCCTGCGCGTGAGTGGTCCCCCCGAGGACCGGGACCTGGTATCCCTGGAACTGGGGGACCGAGATCGGGGCGATCGGCGCGATCGAGGCGGTCAACAACTGGCGGCCTTCGAGCGGCTCGATCCGGAGCCGAGGACCGGCCTTTGACCGGCCACGCGAGCCCGCCCCAAACCGGCCGATGGCATCCCTGCCCGTGCGGTCGAACATCCGGCACCTCCGAACCTCGGAATCTCCCGCCGACCCGGTGGCAAACCCCCGGCGCTCGACGCACGTCTCTGACGATTGGATCGGTCGCGCGGCTCGCCCGACTTGAATCGAATCGTTCGAAAGGAGAGCGGCGGGATCGCTCCTCGCGAGTCCCGCCGCCGGTGGACGCCGATCATCGGGCTGCTTGGCCGGCTCGGATCAGGGGTTGGTCTTGCGGAGGGTAAACGTGGTGAAGGTCACGCCGTCCTCTTCCATCAGGCCGAAGCCACCCCCGGCGGAGAGGTACTTGGCGAAGACGGAGAAGTCGGGCAGCTTGCTCTTGTCGAAAATCTTGCCGGGGTCGGGCCCGTTGGGGTTGGCCTTGAAGGCCGCCTCGAACCGGCCGCTCTTGATCGCGTCGTAGGTGACGCGGGCCTGCTCGTCGGCCTTGGCGAAGGTCAGGCTGCTGCTCTTGGTCGGGATCTGCTTGGCGACGTTCAGGAAGTCCGGATTGTCGGCCAGCGACGACCCGCCGCCCCGAAGGATCGACTCCAGCAGGGCCGGCTCGGAGGAGACGTACACGGTGTCCTTGGCGACGGCCACGCTGGCATTCTTGAACGGGTTGGGCTGCCCGTTGTTGGCGTTGGGCATCTCGGGGAGCTTGAAGTCGTAGATCGTCGTCCCCTGGAAATCGCGCTTGGCCGGAGCCCCGCCGGTGATCTCGATGATCTTGCTCAGCGTGGCCTGGAACTTCTTGGTGTCCTCCAGCGCGACGCCCAGCAGGATCCGCTGGCTGTCCTCCTTGACCGGCTTCTTGTAGTCGCTGATCAGGGTCAGGCGGTCGCCGAGCGGGCCAAAGATGTCCTTCTGGAGGTCGATCGGCTCACCGCCGTTGGGACCCACCAACATCTGTTGGAGTTGCTGGAGCATCCCCGGCTGGAACTGGTTGACCAGGTCGTTCAGGGCGTCATACGCCTTGTCGAGGTCCCAGCTCAGCGTCTGGTAGCTGGCCACGGTCGCCGGGACCCAGGGCTCGGGGCGGAGCCCGGTCGGCGGCATCAGAAACATCTTGAGAATCCCCTGCGTCGGGGCGGGGGCCAGGAAGTAGACCTTGTTGACGCTGTCATAGGCCCCGGAGTTGAATGCGAAGGTGCCGCCGGCCGACTTCAGGCCATTCAGGCCGGTCATCCCGAGCATCGCCTCGATGTTCTGCGCCGCGCCACCCTGCGCCGCGCCGGCCTTGGCCAGCAACTTGATCGCCTTGTTGATGTCGAGGAACCAGGCGACCGGCGTTTCGGAGCCAAGCTTGGACTGGGTCTTGGCGAAGGCGTCGACCGAGGCCAGCGCGTCGGACCGGCCGTCGGCGTGGGAGATCACGTCCTTCAGCGCGTCAAGGTCGGTGGCGATGTGGAAGACGCTCCCGGCGTTGGTCCAGATCATCGGCGGGTTCGCCTTATCACCGTCCTTGGGCGGCTGGATGATGTGGAGCGTCAGGCCCTTGAACGACTCGGTGCCGACCTTGGAGTTGGCCTCCTCGGCCTGCTTGGTCGACTTCATCATCACGTCGGTCATCTTCGCCGCGTTCTTGCCGGCGTCGGCCGAGACCAGCAGCGCCACCGGGGACTTGACGTCGGACTTGCCGACCACCGCGACGGTGGCGGGGCCCTGCGGGAGCGAGAGCAGCTCGCCGATGGTCATGCCCAGCTTGGCCTGGACCACCTTGTTATTCTGCTCCATCTTGGCGGCGAAGTCGTCCTTGAGCGGCTTCATGGCCGGGTCGGCCAGGAGCTGCCCCATGCCAGCCTTCTCGAACGACTGGCGCAGCTCGGCGACGTTCCTGACCTTGAAGAAGAACAAGGTCGAATCGGGCAGCATCTTCTCGGGCTCGGCGGCGCGGCCGGCCGTCGCCGAGGCCGCGATCGCGGCCAGCCCGAGGCATCCGGTCAACGCCAGACGGAAAGCCGCCCGCAACGGGGTACGCATCAACTGGAGCTCCCTTTCCTGCACCCCGGCCCCCGGCGGGCCGGGGCGGGTGAATCACCAACCAGGCCCCCGCCCGTCCGTCGGGCCGGGGGACTCCGTCGCCATCGAGGCCTCGGCGGGGCACGCGCCCGCCGGAACCGACTGCCTGCAAGCTCAGTGCCGACCGCTCACGAGGTCGGCCCCAGGCTCACCGCGATTCCCCGGCCGGGCGAGCCGGCGGCGGACCCGCGCGGAGCCGCCGCGGAGGGTCAAGGTAGCGGTGCCCGGTGTTCGGGTTGTCCTTGTCGAACGAGAACGCCTCGCGGTTCCGGAGGAAGTCCTTGACATAGTTGATCGGGATGGCGAACCCCAGGTTTTCCCCCAGGGTCAGCTTCATGTTGGTCACGCCGACCACCTCGCCCCGGAGGTTGAACAGCGGCCCGCCCGAGTTCCCCGGGTTGATCGCCGCGTCGGTCTGGAGGTAGACCAGCCCCTCGAAGTTCCGGTTCCGCGTGCTGACGATCCCCTGCGAGACGCTCCGCTCCAGCCCGAGCGGGTTGCCCACCGCGAAGACGCCATCGCCGGCGTTCAGGTCGTCCAGGCTACCCAGGTAGACGTGCCCCAGTTTCAGGTCCTTCTGTGGCGGGATCTTCAGCAAGGCCAGGTCGACGAACGGGTTGAGCGCCACGATCGCCACGTCCTCGATCCGCCGCCGCCGGAGGCCCACCGGGGTATTTTCGTAGAGGATCGCCGAGATTCGCGTCTCGCCGTCGATGACGTGCTGATTCGTGACGGCGAAGCCTTCATCGTTGAGGATGAACCCCGAGCCCTTACCCGAAGGTGTCTCGATCGAGATCACCGCCTCGCCGAACCGGCGGACCAGGTCTTTCACCGGCGTCGCCTTCAGGTCGCCCGACTTGTAGAACCCGCTCGGGTCGACGTCGAAGGACGCCCCCGCCGGGCTCGCGGCGACCTTGGCCGCCTCGTCCCCCTTGCGGCGCGAGACGACCTGATCGCGCGGAACCCGGACGACATCGAAGCCGAGGTCGACGAACAGCACGTTCGGCTTCTCGGCGACCACCTCGCCGACCACCTGGTGCCCGTCTTTCAACTCGATCACCTCGGAGCCCGCACGGGCGAGCGGAGCGACCCAGAGGATCCCCCCCAGGGCCGCCGCGGCGACCGGAACAACCCAGCGCATGGTCCGTAATCCCTTCCGGTAACCAGTGAGCAGCTCAGTCGCGGCCCGCCCTCCCAGACCTCTTGGAGGGTCCATTGTAAGAAGTCGCCCGGGGGATTCAACCCTCCGCCGCCCGGTTCGTGGGATGGTCGGGTCCGAGTGGCCAGGTCAGGTCGGATTGAGTAGGATCGAGATCGCGCGGAATGCCGTGGTCCTCACACCCCGGCAGTGCCGGCTGTCCTGCAAAGGAGGGAACCCGATGGACCCGACCACCATACGGCCCGTGGTGGCAATCGATCGCGAGTCCCTGTGCGACGAGCAGGGCCCGATCCCCATGTTCCCGCCTCGACGAGCTTTCGACGAGAACGGCCGTTACATCCCGATCTCGCCCGAGGAAAGTCAGGCGCGTGAGGACGCCTTCCGCAGAGCGATGAAGGTGATCAACGCCATGGACCCGGACCCGCCCGGTAGCGACGAGGAGTTCATGCGGGCGATCGACTCCCGGCGTCCCGAGGGTTCCAAGCTTTTTGAAGAGTATTATTGACGAGTGGACCTATTAACACGGCTCGACGCCGGTCCGCTCGGGCTGGCCTGCTGCGATCCCGCCCAGCCGGAGGCGGCTCGCTGCGGCTCTTGGCTGGCTGACCTGAATGCGGCGGGGACTGTCATCTTGATCCCGGTGATCGCCGAATATGAGGTCCGCCGGGAACTGCTTCGTGCCGGGGCGGCCGTCAAGCTCGGTCGGCTCGAAGGGTTGCTGCGCCGGTTCGATCGGCTTGACATCACCGCCGAGGCCCTCGAACGGGCGGCCGAGTTCTGGGCAACCTTGAGGAAGGCCGGCCTCCCGACCGCCGGCCCCGAGTCCCTCGACGCCGATGCGATCCTGGCCGGAATGGCGGCGACCTGCGGGCGACCGGGCGATTCGGTCGTGGTTGCCACGACCAACGTGAAGCACCTGACCCGCTTCCCGGGCGTTGACGCCCGCCGGTGGGACGCGATCGCCTAGGGTTTCCCAGGCCCGGTGGCGTACCTCGCCCAGCCCTGGGACTCGCGGACCTCCTGACCCTCGGCGGTCAGGCGGACGAACAGGCCGACGGCGTCGGGGGTGGATTCGATCAGGGCGAGCCCCTGCTCGGGGCCGAGGACGCAGGCGGCGGTGTCGAGCCCGTCGGCGGTCGCCCCGTCGGGGGCGATCACGGTCACGCTCCGGCGCTCGGTCAGGCCCAGGCCGGTCCTGGGGTCGAGGACGTGCGAGTAGCGGACGCCGTCGATCTCGACGAACTGCTCGGCGTCGCCCGAGGTCGAGACGGCGGCGTCCTTCAGGAGGATGGCCCGGCCGGAGGGGGCGTCGATTTCGGGCCGGAGCGGGGCGACGGCGATGGTCCAGCCCTCGCGGCCGGGGGGCGGGCCGGAGACGACGATGTCGCCCGAGCCGGCCACCAGGGCCGAGGCAACCCCCTCGCGTCTCAGGACCGCGATCGCCTCGCCCGAGGCATACCCCTTGGCGATCCCGCCGACGTCGAGCTTCATCCCGGCTCGGGCGAGCCGGACCGTCCGGGCTCGGGGGTCCAGGAGGATCGCGTCGGAGCCGACCAAGGCCCGGGCCTTCGCCAGCAGGTCGGGGGCGGGGAGCTTCTTCTCGCGGCGGGCCCGACGCCAGAGCCGGACCACCGGGGCGACTGTCACGTCGAAGGCCCCACCGGAGCGTTCGGAGAGGTCTCGGGAGCGGTCCAGGACGTCGTAGAGATCGCGGCTCACGGCGACCGGAGGGCCGCCGGCCCGGTCGGCGAGGCGCATCAGCTCGCTCGCGGGGTCGTAGTCGGTCAGCGTCCGGTCGAGCTGGGCGATCCGGTCGAAGGCGGCGCGCGAGGCGCGTCTGGCGGTCGCCTCGTCGTCGGTGTATAAAACAATCGAGAAGGCCGTCCCCATGTGCGGCTCGGTGAACTCGAACCGGCGGAGGGGTGGGCCGTCCCCCGGAGCCGGGCCCGCCAGCGTGAGGGCCACCGCCAGGCCGATCGCGGCCTCGATCCGTCGCGCGACCATCGACGACCCTCCCCCGACCTCGCCCGGCCCCGGCGCGTCCGGCCCGGACCCCCAGGAGATTACCACACGTGCGCCAGGTCTCGCACCCCCGACCCGCCCTCGCCCTCGCCCTCCCCCTCGCCCTCCTTCTCGGCGTCGCCGGGACGGCTCCCGGGCAGGCCCCGATCCAGGCCCCGGCCGCGCTGAAGCCGTACACCGAGACGATCGCCGGGTCCGAGCTCAAGTTCGACATGGTCCCGATCCCCGGCGGGACCTTCACCATGGGGAGCCCCGCCGCCGAGGAGAAGCGCAAGCCCGACGAAGGACCGACCTTCACCGTCCGGATCGCCCCGTTCTGGATGGGCAAGTGCGAGGTCACCTGGGACGAGTTCGACGAGTACGCCTTCAGCAAGGACATCAAGCGCAAGCAGCGTGAGAGCGTCGACCTGTCCAGGCTGCCCGCCACCGAGGCCGCCGCCGACGCCGTGACCCGCTCGACCAAGCCTTATGCCGACATGACCTTCGGCTTCGGCTCGCGGGGGAATCCGGCGATCTGCATGACCCACCACGCGGCCATGGAATACTGCCGGTGGCTCTCGGCCAAGACCGGCAAGCTCTACCGACTCCCCACCGAGGCCGAGTGGGAATATGCCGCCCGCGCCGGGACCTCCACCCCCTACTCCTTCGGCGACTCGGCCGAAGAGCTGGGCGATTACGCCTGGTACGTCGAGAACGCCGAGAAGCCCATGCCCGTCGGCAAGAAAAAGCCCAACCCGTGGGGTCTGCACGACATCCACGGCAACGTCTCCGAGTGGTGCCTCGACCTCTACCAGCCCGACGCCTACGCCGCCTTCGCCCGGATGGCCCGGCCGGTCCAGGGCCCGGTCGTTCTGCCCACCCCCAAGGAATACTCCTATGTCGCCCGGGGCGGCTCCTGGGACGACGACGCCGACCGGCTCCGGTCGGCCACCCGGATCCCCTCCACCCCCGAGTGGTCGGTCCAGGACCCCCAGCGGCCCCAGAGCATCTGGTGGCACACCGACGCCACCCGGGTCGGCTTCCGCGTGGTCCGGGCGCTCGACGAGCAGGAAAATCTCAAGGGCGTCCGCTCCCTGGTTGTGAAGGGCAAAGGGACCCGATAGGCTACGCGGTGAGTCTTGAGAACCCGGATTCGGCGACATCCGTCATCGGTCCTCCCTCCGCACCTGGCCCCGCCCGCGAGGCGACGAGACTCGATCGGGCCCTCCCCCTCAGGGGCGGGACCGGGGTGGGAGGATGGGCCGGCGGATGGAAATTGCGGATTAAAGCCGCGGATTGAAACACCATGACCGATCCCCTCGTGCAGACCGGCGCCTCGCGTCGCGATTTTTTGAAGTCCTCCACTGCCATCGCCGCCGCCGCGGCCGTGACCCACCTGGCATCGGCCCCTTCGGTCCACGCGGCCGGCAGCGACGTGATCAAGGTCGGACTGGTCGGCTGCGGCGGTCGGGGGACCGGCGCAGCCGAGCAGTCGATCAACTCGTCGAGCAACGTCAAGCTCCACGCGATGGGCGACCTGTTCCGCGACCACCTGAACGACTGCCGCGAGAAGCTCGGCAAGTTCGGGGGCAAGGTCGACGTCCCCGACGAGCGCTGCTACGTCGGCTTCGACGCCTACCAGAAGGTGATCGACTCGGGCGTCGACCTCGTTATCCTGGCCACCCCGCCCGGCTTCCGCCCGGCGATGATCAAGGCCACCATCGCCGCCGGCAAGCACCTGTTCTGCGAGAAGCCAGTCGCCGTCGACGGTCCCGGGATCCGGACCGTCCTGGCCGCCGCCGAGCAGGCCAGGGCCAAGAACCTCTGCGTCGTCGCCGGGACCCAGCGCCGCCACCAGGCCGGCTACATCGACGTGATGAAGAAGATCCGCGATGGCGGCCTCGGCGACATTCTCACCGCCCAGGTCTACTGGAACCAGGGGGGCCTCTGGTCCCGCGAGCGCCAGGCCGCCTGGTCCGACGTCGAGTTCCAGATCCGGAACTGGCTCTATTATACTTATCTCTCGGGCGATCACATCTGCGAGCAGCACGTCCACAACCTGGACGTGATGAACTGGGCCCTCGATGCCCACCCGGTCCGCTGCGTCGCCCTGGGCGGCCGACAGGTCCGGACGGCCCCGCTCTACGGCAACATCTTCGACCACTTCGCCGTCGAGTACGAATATCCCGGCGGGGTCAAGACCTCCAGCCAGTGCCGTCAGATCGACGGCTGCGAGAACAACGTCTCCGAGACGATCGTCGGCTCCAAGGGGACCTTCCGCCTCTCTCCAGGCAACTACCGGTGGGAAGGCGGCCCCGGCGGCAGCGGCGTCTTCCGGGTCAGGAACGAGCGGAACCCCTACGAGCAGGAGCACATCGACATGGTCGATGGGATCCGCTCGGGCAAGCCGCTCAACGAGTTGAAGACCGTCGCCGAGAGCACCCTGACGGCCATCATGGGGCGGATGTCGGCCTACACCGGCAAGGCCGTCACCTGGGACGAGGCGCTGAACTCCAAGCTTGACCTGATGCCCAAGAACCTCGCCTTCGGCCCGATGCCGACCCCGGCCGTCGCCGTCCCCGGCGAGACCCCGCTGATCTGAGCCCGGCCCGCGTCCGGCCCTGATCCGAGCGACGCCACGGACTTCCCGGACCGGGAAGTCCGTGGCATGCCCGGATTCCGCCCCCGGACCCCTCTCCCCGGCCCCGAGGGAGCCTTCCAGACCTTCACCCGACTACTCCATTGAGATTTCACCCATGATGAAGCGACTCGGAGGGATCCTCCTGGGCCTGGCCCTGGCGACGTCCGCCGCCCCGGCTTTGGGCGAGGACGCGAAGATCGTCCTGATCGCCGGCCGGCCCAGCCACGGCAAGGGGGAGCACGAGTTCAACGCCGGGATGAAGCTGCTGACCAAGTGCCTCAAGGAGGTCCCCGGGGTCGCCCCGGTCTACGTCGGCGGCGGCTGGCCATCGGACGAGTCGGTCTTCGACGGTGCCCGGGCCGTGGTCTTCTTCATGGACGGCGGCGGAAACCACCCGATCATCCAGGGCGACCACCTGGCCAAGATCAAGACCCTGATGGACAAGGGTGTCGGCCTGGCCTGCATGCACTACGCCGTCGAGATCCCCAAGGACAAGGGCGGCCCCGAGTTCCTCGACTGGCTCGGCGGCTACTACGAGAGTGGCTTCTCGACCAACCCCCACTGGGTCGCCGAGATCAAGAGCCTGCCTGAGCACCCGATCACCCGGGGCGTCAAGCCGTTCGCCGTCAATGACGAGTGGTATTACAACATCCGGTTTCGCCCCGAGGAGAAGGGGGTCACCCCGATCCTCGTCGCCAAGCCCGACGACGCCACCCGCCAGGGCAAGAGTTCCTCGCCCCGAGGCCCCCACAAACCCATCACCGAGGCCAAGGGGCGTGACGAGGTCCTGGCCTGGGCGGTCGAGAGGCCCGACGGCGGCCGGGGATTTGGCTTTACCGGCGGCCACTTCCACAAGAACTGGGGCAACGACGACTTCCGGACCCTCGTGCTCAACGCGATCGTCTGGACCGCCAAGCTCGACGTCCCCTCGGAGGGGATCAAGTGCGCGGTCACGCCCGAGGAATTGACCAGGAACCTCGACCCCAAGAAGTGAGCCCCGCCCCCCGCCCGGGCCGGCCGGGCCCGTATCATCCCGGAGACTCCGAATCCGAGACGCGAGGACAACCAGGAGCGATCATGCCCGAACCGGACCGCCCCGATGACCGCGAGTCGATCGCCGACGCCGCCTCGCTCTTCGGCACCGACGAGATCCGCCCGATCCGCGTTCCCCCGCCCGCCTCGCCGCCCCCGGCGGCGGCCTCGGGCGGCTACGACCTCGACGCCCCCACGATCCCCGACGAGGACCTCGCGCCGCCCGCTCCTGTCCTCCTTCCCACGCCCTCCGAGCGTCCCCGGGCCCGGTCCCGGCCGAAGCCTCAGCCCGCGCCGGTCGAGGATGCGGGGGCGATTGGCGACACCAGCGAGTTCGAGCATGAGGTCTCGACCGTCGAGCCGGTCTGGACCCGGGGCGCCGAGTGGGGCCCGGACCTGATCCGCGTCGGGTCCGCCGGGCTAGGGACGCTGTTCCTGGCCTGGCTCTGCTGGGGCTACGTCCTGCCCGTCCTTCTGGTCCTGGCCCTGGGCGGGGCGGCGACGGTCCTGCTGACTTACCCGTTGCTGATCACCCTGGAGCGGCCGGTCCGGATCACGCCGGAGCAGGCGGTGACCGACTTCTTCGCCGCCGCCTCGCACCGCTTCCCGCACTACCGGCGGATGTGGCTCCTGCTCAGCTCGGCTGGGCGCGAGTCGGGCCCGTTCCGGAGCTTCGAGGACTTCCGCGACCACTGGAAGGCCCGGTCCGAGGGTTGGAAGCGGAGCCGGAATGCCGGCAGGCTGTCCGCCCTGGAGTTCGAGGTCAAGGATTTCCAGGCCGACAAGAGCACCGGCAAGGAGAACTCGAAGGCCGACTACACGGTCCGGATCGTGGTCCGGGACCAGGCCGAGGACGGGCCGATCGCGTCGTTCCGGATGTCCCACGGGTTGGTCAAGGGGCCCGACCGGATGTGGTACCTGGACCGGGGGACCCTCCCCTCCAGCCCGGCCTGAGAGGCGATCCGGGATCCAAAATGGCTAATGGCTGATGGTTGAGGACGAACAAGCGCAGTGGCATCCGAAGCTTTTTCGACGGATTTCCCGGGCTTGCTTCACCCATCAACCATCGTCCATTTTCCATAACCCATTGCCGCGACCCGGAAGAATTGCCGGATCGCCTCTGAGCCGGCGGGCCGACCGTCTGGGCATCGCCGAAGCCCGGGGATCAACCCGATGAAGGTGGCGTTCCAACTCCGACGGAGGCCCGAGTCGGGGCCCGCCTCGGCGGTCCTGGTGGAAGGGGACCGCGTCGAGCCGATCCTCGGACTGGCCGCCCGGATGGGGGGCGACCACGCGCCGGTGATCCATCGGGTGGCCGGCGGGTTTTTGCTCAAACTGGTCGGGGGTCCGAGCCCGCCGGCCGGGCCGATCCGGCTCCGGAGCCTGGCCGAAAACCTTTACGTGCCGGTGGACGCCGACCTCGTCCCGGCCCTGCTCGACGACGAGGCCGGGGGGCTCACGCGCGACCAGGGCCTGGTTTTTTTGCCGGGCGGCCGGATCCTGGGATTCGACCCGGCCCGCCCCTGGCCCGCCTCGGCGATGGTCGAGGCCCCGCGGTTCGAGGGGGGTGGCTGGCGGGCGTTCCCGGACCGGCCCAGCCGGGTTGACCGAATCCGCGAGATCACGCTGGAGCCGCCCGACGACGCGCCCGAGGACATCTTCGAGCCGATCGGAGGCCAGCCGACCGGGATCGGGACCGAGGGCCCCCCTCGGCCCGGGTCCGCCGGCGCGGCCTCGGAGCTGGCCGGCCGCGCGGCGGTCGGGGCGGCTCGAGGGCTGATCGGCCTGGGGACGCTGCTGGGGATCCAGGCCCTGGCCGACCTCGGGGCCCGCTGGATCGGCCGGGCCGTCGAGCGGGTCCCCCGGCTGACCGAGGCGATCCTCGGCCAGCAGGAAGGGGCGCTCCGCGAACTCCTCCGCCAGTTCCGGGCGGGGGACGTCGACCGGGCCCTGAGCCACGCCCTCCCGCTCGGGGGAGAGGGGGGGCGGGGCGGGGTCCCCTCGACCGACGGCGAACTCCCGACGGTCGACCCGACGTACTCGCTCCGGTCGCTCCTGGGGTCGCGTCGGGGGCCCGGCGGGATCTGGTTCGGCGGGTATGACGTCCAGGCCGAGCTGGCCCGCGAGTACCGCAAGGCCGCCGAGGAGGCCGAGCGGAGAGGCGACTACCGGCGGGCGGCCTCCATCCTCGGCAGGCTCTTGAACGACTATCCGACCGCCGCCCACCTCCTGGTCCGGGGCGGCCTGCACCGCGATGCGGCGATCCTCTACCTCGACCGGGTCGGCGACATTCCGGCCGCCGCCCGGGCCTTCGAGGCGGCCGGCGAGGTCGACCGGGCCCTCCGGCTCTATCGCCGGGAGGCCATGCACGCCGAGGCCGGCGACCTCCTCCGGCGGTCCGGCGAGGACGAGGCGGCCGTCGAGGAATACCTCGTCGCCGCCGCCCTGCTGGCCTCGGCCCCCGGGCACGGCCGGCTCGCCGCTGGCGACCTGCTCCGCGACCGGGCCCGGCGGCCCGACCTCGCCCTGGGCTACTACGCCCGGGAGTGGGCCGACCGCCCCTCGGCCGGCGCCGTGACCGGCGCGATCCGGGTCGCGACGATCTTCGCCGAGGGCGGCGAGGCCGGCCCGCTGATGAGCCTGGTCCACGAGGCTGACGGGTTCCTGCTCCGGCCCGGCCAGGGGGGCCAGGCGGGCCAGTTCTACAACGCCCTGGCCACCCTGGCCGACCGTGAGGGGCTGGCCGGATCCCGCGACGACCTCCGGGACCGGGCCCTGATGGGGCTGGCCGCCCAGCTCCGGCAGGCATCGGCGACCGGATCGGTCGGCCGCCCCGGCGAGCTGGCCTCGACCTTCCTGGGCCACTCCCGGGCCTGGCCGGTCGATGTGGTCGGCGATGCGACCCACGCGCTCAAGGGGGCCTTCGCCCTGGAGGCCGAGCGGAGGCGGCTGGCCGGGCTCCTCGCCGCTCCGGCGGGATCGGCCCCGGGGCCCCGACGGATCGAGGTCGGTGGCGGGGTCGTCTCGGCCGCCTGCCTCGCCCCGAGCACCGGCGAGGTCTTCCTCGGCTTCGAGGGCGGCCAGGTCTACCGGGTCGACGTGGGCCGGGGCGTGGTCTCGTGCCTGGCCGAGGAGCGGTCGCCGGTCTCCTCGCTGGCGGTCGACTCCGGCGGGCGGACCGTGGTGATCCTGCTCGGCGAGGGGCCCGGCCCGAGGCGGCTGGTCCAGCTCGCGCGGACCTCCTCGGCCTCGGCCGGGATGACCCGGCTGGCCCGGATGGTCGACGGGCCCGGCGACTTCTGGCTGACCCCGGTGATGGCCGCTGGCGAGCGGCGACTGGTGGGCCTCTGGGATGGCGAGGAGCTGGTCCTGATGGGGGGCGTCGGCTCCCTGGCGGTCCTCCGCCGGCTGCCGATGCCGTTCCTCAAGACCGAGCCGCACGCGGCGCTTCTGATCGCGCCCAAGGACGGCGACCCGACCCCGGGCACGGTCCTGATCCACGATGGCCCCGACGTCTGCCACGTCGACACCCAGGGGCGGATGCTCCGCCGCCGGCTCCTGAACTGGCGGCCCACCCTGCCCGAGGGGCACACCCTCCGGTCGGTTCCGCTGTCCTGGCTCCAGGTCGACCCCGAGCGGATCGAACTGGCCGGGCTCGACCGCGAGGGGGCGGCGCACTGGTCGTCGCTCCGGGTCAATGACGCCGAGTTGATCCGGACTTCGAACAACTTCACGACGGGCCGGCCGGCCTACGCGGCGACCACCCTGGTCCGCGCCGGGCTGGTCGCCGGGGTGGGGCCGTCGGGGGTCGACTGGCTCCGGAGCGGCTCGGAGTCGTTCCGACCCGTCGGGTCGCCCGGCCCGGAGGTCCCGGGGGCGATGGCCTGCTTCCCCTCCCACCGGACCGGCGAGCTGGTCGTGGTCCTCGGCGACGGGACGCTGGTTTGCATCCCGACGCCGCGATGAACCGGAGGAGGCCCGAAGGTGACGATCCGACGACGCGGCCTCCGGGTCCGGACCTGCCTGGCGGTGGTCGCGGCGGTGGCCCTGGTGATGGGGTCGGAGAACCTTTTCCGTCGACCGGCGTATTGCCTGGAGCGAGGGAATCATCATCGGGACGTCCTCGACGGCCTGGGGACCCAGGTCGGCCCGGATCCCGAGGGACACGCGACCCTGCACCGGGGGCTGGCCCGGCGGTTCGCCCTGGCGGCCGATCGCCCCTGGGGGGCCATCCCGGCCGAGCCCGGGGAGGTCATCCTGGGACCGATTTGCATCCCCATGACCGGCTTCGAGGCGGGGCCCGGCGGGTCCGAGCCCGGCCGATGAAAAGCGGAGGCCGGGCCCTTGTCCGCTCGCCTGGACCGGGATAACATGATCGGACAAGCGCCATCGAGAGCGGTGAAGCCTCGAACCCCCCCGCCGCGATTCACCGGGTCAACATCCGCCCCAGGGACGGGGCCTGGTTTCCATCGGAGGATCCGATGATCTGGAGCATCGGCCCCTCGGGGCCCGGCTGGCGGCCGACCTCACTCGGCGACGAGGCGGACATGGCGAAGATCGTGGAAATCGCTTCCCCGCGAGAAGTCCCCTCGGACGAGATGCCCGGCGAGCCGGCGGTTGACCGGGCCGCCCGGGCCGCGGCCGAGTCGGGGGCCCGGCGGTATCGGTTCCTGGCCAAGGCGATCCCCCAGATTCTCTGGACGGCCACGCCGTCGGGGGTTCTCGACTCCTTCAACCCTCGGTGGGCCGAGTATACCGGCCTGACCGCCCGCCAGTCGCTGGCCCGGGGCTGGCTCCGGTCGCTCCACCCCGACGACCGCCGGCGCTGGCGGGACGGCTGGGAGCGGACGGTCTCGCGGGGCGAGAACCTCTCGATCGACCTCCGGATCCGGCGGACCGACGACACCCATCGCTGGCACCTGGCCCGGGTCACGCCGGTCCGGAGCCTCTCGGGGCTGCTCCTGAAGTGGCTGGGGACCTGCATCGACATCGACGACCAGAAGCGGGCCGAGGGGATGCTCCGCTTCCTGGCCGAGGCGAGCACGGTCCTGGCCTCCTCGCTGGACTACGAGACCACCCTGGCCGCGGTGGCCCGGTTGGCCGTGCCCCACGTGGCCGACTGGTGCGTCGTCGACATGCTCGACCGCGACGGCTCGACCCGGCGGCTGGCCGTGGCCCACGCCGACCCGGCCCAGATCGAGCTCGGCTGGGAGCTGGCCCGGCGCTACCCACCGGCCCTGGGCGACCCCCGAGCCCCCACCGAGGTCCTGGCCACCGGCCGGTCCGAGATCGCCGACCAGATCGACGACGGGACCCTGGTCGACACCGCCCGCGACGGGGAGCACCTGGCGATGCTCCGGGCCCAGGGCTGCACCTCGTCGATCAGCGCGGCCCTGGCCGCCCGGGGCCGGACCCTGGGTGTGATCACCTTCGCCATGGCCGAGTCGGGCCGCCGCTACGTCCGGGCCGACCTCCCGCTGGTCGAGGACCTCGCCCGCCGCGCCGGGATGGCCGTCGACAATGCCCGGCTCTACCGCGAGGCCCGCCAGGCCCGCGAGGAGGCCGAGGCCGCCAGCCGGGCCAAGGACCGGTTCCTGGCCATCCTCAGCCACGAACTCCGGACCCCGCTGACCCCCGTGCTGGTCGAGGCCTCGGCCATGCTCGACGACCCGGCCACGCCCGGTTCGGTCCGGCCCTTCCTGGAGATGACCCGGCGGAACGTCACGCTGGAGGCCCGGCTGATCGACGACCTGCTCGACCTCAGCCGGATCGGCCAGGGCAAGCTTTGGCTCCATCGCGAGGTCGTCGACGCCCACCGGTTGATCCGCCAGGCCGTCGAGATCTGCCGCGACGGGGCCGAGGCCGCCGGGCTCCGGCTCGAACTGGCGCTGGACGCCGCCGAGCACCACGTCGAGGCCGACCCGGCCCGGCTCCAGCAAGTCGTCTGGAACCTGGTCAAGAACGCCGTCAAGTTCACCCCGGCGGGGGGCTCGATCGCGGTCCGGACCGCCGACCGGGGCGGCCGGCTGGCCGTCGAGGTGGCCGACACCGGCGTCGGGATCGGCCCCGAGGCCCTGGCCCGGGTCTTCGACGCCTTCGAGCAGGGCGGTGACGCGGTGACCCTTCGGTTCGGCGGCCTCGGCCTGGGTCTGGCGATCGGCCGGAGCCTGGCCGAGGCCCACGACGGCCGGCTCTCGGCTGACAGCCCCGGCCCGGGCCTGGGGGCGACCTTCACGCTGGACCTGCCGACCGTCGCCGCCCCCTCCGGGGTCATCGAGGTCGCCCCGACCGCCGCCGAGGGGCCCCGGCCAGCCGGCTCGCTCCGGATCCTCCTGGTCGAGGACGACGCCGACACGCGCCGGGTGATGGCCCGCCTGCTGGCCGCCCGGGGGCACCGCGTCGCCACGGCCGACGGGGTTGCCGCGGCGGCCCGGTCGGCCGAGGGGGCCGACTTCGACTTGCTCGTCAGCGACCTCGGTCTGCCCGACGGCAGCGGGCTCGACCTGATCCGGACGCTCCGATCCCGGGGCCCGATCGCCGGGATCGCCCTGTCCGGCCACGGGATGGACGACGACCTCCGGAGGAGCCGCGAGGCCGGCTTCGTCGAGCACCTGACCAAGCCCGTCGACTTCCGGAGCCTGGAGGACGCCATCGACCGCGTCGCCGCCGCTGCCCGCTGATCTCCCCGGGCCGGCATCGCCCGATTCCCCCCCCGGGGTTGAAGGACCGGATTCCCGATCGCGGATGCCAGGATGAAGGAAGTCATCCGATGGCAACCGTTTCTGGCATGGGAAATGGACCGATGCACCCTCGGAATCCAATCGGACTGGGCGGCTCGGCCTACTTCCGCTTCTGTTCGCGGACCTTCGGGATCTTCTCGTTGCGATCCTGGCGGATCTGGCGGAAATACTCGCCGAGGTCGTCGCGCTCGCCGGGCCTGGTGAGATCCTGACCCTTCTTGACGACGGCCAGGAAGCCGATGCACATCTCGTCGGTGGTGGCCTCGCCCCAGGTGACGTCCTTGGGCGTGGTGTTGTCGTAATGGGCGCGGACCTTGAGGACCGACCCCTTGGGCAGGTCGATCGGCTTCTCGAAGAAGTAGGTGTTTTGCCAGTTGAAGTCCCAGTCGCCGATCTTGATCAGATCCTGGTTGCGACCATCGGGGAAGGTCACTGACATGATCATGTTCCGGCCGAGCTGGTGCATGTGCGGCGTCGCGCCCAGGGCGGTGACGTCCATCGGGACGACCCAGCCGTACTTCTCGGTCCCCTTGTGGCCGGCCTCGACCAGGAAATTCTTGGCTCCGGCGGGGACCTTCATGCCCGTGTTCAGCGAGGCGCTCCAGTGGAGGATCTGGCGGATCGGCTTCCGGGAGAAGTAGATCCCGATCCGGGTCCGGTCGACCTCCGGCTTGCCGCTGGGGTGGTAGTGGACCTGCATGACGACGTCGGACTTGCTGGGCAGGCTCCGGCCGACGCCATCGGGCAGGAACGACGGCTCGTTGCCGGGCGCCCAGCCGCCGAGGTCGCCGTGGATCTCGACGCCCGGGCCGGAGAAGCACGAATAGCCCGGACCGGGATCGCCCTGGTCGCGCTTCCGGCCCTGGCCGGTGGTGTCGACGTAGGCCAGGACGTGGTGGACAACCTTCGGGTTGCCGGGCCGGTACTCGATCGCCGAGATGTATTTGTCCTCGGGCAGGGCGGTCGGGATCACGAAGCATCGGTAGATGTCGCCGCCCTCGGCCGGGATGGCGAAGTTCTCGGCGGCTTCGAGGATCAGGTCTGGGGTCCCCAGGCTCCAGTCGGTCGAGAAGGTGGGAGTCGGGGGGATCTCGGCCGGATTCCCCTCGGGGGCGCCGGCCTCGGCCCAGGCGGTGAGGGTGGCGATCTCATCCTCGGTCAGGGCCTTGGAGTGCTGGAAGCCGGGGCCGACGCCCGGGACAGGCTTCCAGGGGGGCATCCGGCGGTCGGCGACCTGCCCGGCGATGTCGTCGGCGCGCTTCCGGGCCTGCTCGAAGCTGACCAGCGGGAACGGGCCGACTTGGCCCGGCCGGTGGCACTGCTGGCAATTCTTCTGGAGGATCGAGGCGACGTCGCGGGAGAAGGTCGGCTGGGACGCCTCACGGGCCGGGACCGGGCAGCCGACCGCCTCGGCGTGGTCGACCGCCACCGGGCGACCCTCCAGGACGGCGGCCAGGGCGTCGCGCAGTTCGTGGGCCTGGGGGTTGGCGTTCCGCTTGCCCCGGGCGGAGTACTGGTCGTCGATCCGACCCCGGTAGCGGACCTTGCCCTCGGAGTCGAGGACCAACGCCTCGGGCGTGACCCTGATGCCGAACCGGGCGGCGATCGAACCGTCGCGGTCGAGGGCGACCGGGAATTTCAGGCCGAATTCGCGGGCATGTTCGGCCACCGCGACGGCCGAGGTGTCGGGATCCACGCAGATGCCGACCAGCGCGAACGACCCCGAGGGCCAGGACCCGGCGATGGCGTTGAGGGTCGGGCTGTATTGGTTGGAGATCGGGCATTCGGTCGAGTAGAAGACGACCGCGGTCGCCCCTCCGGTGCTCGGGACGAGCGACAGGAGCCGGCCGTCGACGCCGCGGACTTCGCGGGCCGGTGGCCGGGCCGGGGCTCCGGCCGGCCCGTCGGCGAGGGCCAGGGGAGCCAGGAAGGCCAGGGCCAGGGCCAGCGCGAGGGCCGAGCCGGCGGCCGGGTTCCGGGAGGGCTTCGGACGCATGAATGGAGGTCCTGGGTAGGATCGGCGGGGTCTTCGACGGAGCAATCCCTCGGCCGGCGGGCCCTCGACGAGGTTGCGACGGGGGTCCGGGCGCGCCCGGGTTCCGTCCGAGGCGGCCCGAGATGGGCCTTCTCGGAGTCGAAGCGGCCCGGTCGATTATACCGGCCGTGTCCCGTTCTCCTCTCGGAAATCTTCGACCGACGTCGACGGGCAAGGCCCGGGGCCGCTCGATCGGTCCCGGGCCCTCGCGAGCGTCGTGTCCCGGTCCCACCGGGGACTAGAAGTAGAGCTGGAACCGCAACAGGAAGAGGTCGCTGGTCTTCTGCTGCGAGGTCGCGTTGTACTGGACGTTGTTGCCGAAGACGGCGTGCTGCCAGTCGAAGGTGAGCTTGACGTACTGGGTCAGCGACCAGTTGAAACCGAGGTCGGTCGTGTAGAGGTTGTTGGTCCAGAGGTTCGGGTCGACCAGGCCACCGCTGAAGACGTTCTTGGAGAGGTTGAGGGAGTTGAACCGCCCGGTCAACTCGATCGCCCCCGGTCCGAACTTGCCCCTGCGGATGTCGAAGTTCCTGAGCGGCTTGACGACGTTCCGGCCGCTGACGGTTTCGCCGGTGATGAAGTAGCCGGCCTGGACGTAGTAGCTCTCGACCCCGACGCGGTCGTGGGCGGCCAGGTTGGTGGTCAGGGCGTAGTCCTGGTAGCCGCTCTGCCACTCGGCGATCAGCGAGAGGTGCTGGTAGTACCAGGCCGCGTGGAGGTCCCAGAAGGCCCGGGGCCCCGACTCGCGGACGTTCGAGTTGAACGAGAGGAAGGGGACGCCGTTGACGGAATTGCCCGAGGTGGCCACGACCGTCCGGAGTGTCTGCGGCAGCGGGAGGTTGGTCTGGGTGCCCGCCTGGACCGAGCCGCCGAAGACGAAGTTCTCCAGCGGGGTGTCCTCGAACTGGGCGAAGGGCCGCCAGTTCAGGTACCCCAGCACGTTCTTGGCGTCGCTGGTGTCGATGAACGAATTCCTGGCCGAGTTGAAGATGCCCACCGCGTAGTCCAGCGGTGCCGTGGTGTTGAAGAGCCGGCCCCAGATCTGGCCGCCGACCGAGCGGTTCAGGGCGAAGTTGTTGAAGAACAACGACCGCTCGGGCTGAATCAGGCCCTGGATCGGCTCGGTGTAGAACTCATACGTGAACGGCGTCTTGAACCGGCCGACCTTGAACTGGACCCGGTCGTCGTAATGGGCGTTGAGGAATATATCGAGCCCGGAGAGCGAGTCGAAGCCGTTCTGGAAGGAGAGGAAGTATTCCCAGGGCTTGGTGATCCGGCCGCTGAACATCCACCACTGGCGGGGGAGGCTAAAGCTATCGTGGACGGGATTCTGCCCGCCCTGCTGATAGAAGCGGCCGTCGATCTGGGTCAGGTTGTGGAACTGGAGGACGAACTCGTCGTCGGCGGTCTTGAACTCGAAGCCGGGCCCGAATCGGCCGCTCAGCGGCGAGTTGATCGTCGTCGCCGGCATCTGGAACCGAGGCGAGGGCGGTGGGTTGGGGGGCGAGGATTGGCCCGGGGCCAGGGAGCCGCCGGACCGTGAGGGCGAGCCGGTGGGTTGATTCCCGCCGGTCGCGCCTGGCCCAGCCGCCGGGACGTCCGAAGGCGTGCCGCTGCCCGAGGTCCGGGGGTCGCCGGCCCCGGTGACGGTGCCGCCGGCCCCGACGAGTCCGGGGCCCTGGCTCCTCTGGGTCGACATCTGCCGCATCATCTGTTCGAGCTGCTGGATCCGCTGCTCCAGCGCCGCCTCGCGGCCGGTCGGGGCGGTGGGTGCTGGATCGGCGGGTGCCGGAGCCGCCTCGCCCGCCGTCACGGGAGGGACCGAAGGCTGAGGGATCGGCGGCGTCTGGCCGGGGGCCCCGACCGGCCCCGAGACGATCAAAAGCCCGGTGAGGAGGAGCATCCTGCCCCCGCGCCAGGAAACATCGAGATGACGCATGAGGATTTCTGTCCCCCCCATTCAGATGACACGCCCAGTCCCGTGCGCGTTTTCGGAATCCTTCCGAACACACGGTCAGATATCGTCACCGCTGGCCTCTCGAATGAATCGAAATGCCGGATCGTGACGATCGTGCGGGTCGGCGCGGTAGGCTTGGTGGGATGGGCAGACGGGTCATTCGATCTCGAACCGCCCGGCGGCGGCCATCAGGGCGACCCCGGCCAGCAACGCGGCCGAGAGTTTCCAGCGGTCGTGGGCGTGGAACTGGAGTTCGGGGAGCAGATCGCTCAGCGCGATGCAGAGAAAGGTCCCGGCCGAGAACGCCAGGGTTCCCGAGGTGAACCGGGCCGAAGCCGAGGTCCCCAGGAAGCCCACGCCGACCCAGAACAGGGTGGCCCCGAGCGGGATCATCATCGAGAAGCCCAGGTTGACCAGGTGGGCCCGGGCCCGGGGGACTCCGGCCCTGAGCATCAGGCTGACGATCGTCAGGGCATCGGCCGGCTTGTGGACCAGGGTCGCCACGAAGACCCCCAGCGCGGCGGCCCCCAGCCCCCGGTCGGCCCGGACGGCGCCGGCCAGGGCCACGCCGCCGGTCAGGGTGTGCAGGGCCAGCCCGAACGCGGCGGCTCCCCAGTGCAAGGAAGTCCCCTTGGTCAGCGGCCCGACCCCGCCCGGCGCCCGGGCGTCGACCAGGCCCGCCGAGTGACCCCGGCCGTGGGCGTGCTCGTGGGGGTGGGTCGGGCAGGGCTCGGCCGGGTCGGCGGGCGCCTCGTGGTGGTGGAAGGCGAAGAAGCGTTCGAGGAAGAACAGGGCCAGGAGCCCGGCCGCCGTCCAGTTCAGCGACTCCACCGAGCCCTGGCGGACCGCCTCGGGCATCATGTGGAAGAACGCCGCTCCCAGCATCGCCCCGGCGGCGAAGCTCAGGTAGAGCTGGAGCCGGGTGTGGGTCAGCACCGAGGCCAGCGGCAGGAGCCCGCCGAGCAGGCTCGCCACCACGACGGCCACGCACAGGGCGGCGAGCACGGCGGTCATCGCGGGTCCTCGGTCCGGGCGGCGAAGGCGGCGGGGGACGGCCCCTTGTGGGCCCGCCCCGGTCGCGAAATAATCGGAGCTGGCCCGGCCCCCGCGCCCGGCCCGAGGCCGTCGCGTCGGGCCCGAAGGCCCCGCGCCCACCGGACGAGGTCCCCCATGACCAAGATGAACGAACCCGAGATCGCCGGCCGGATGACGGCCGCGAAGGACTGGGAACGGCTGGGCGACATGCTCGTCCGCTCCTGGCAGTTCCCCTCGTCGCGCCGATCCCTGGAATTCGTCAACCAGGTCGTCGCGCTGGCCGAGCGACTCGACCACCACCCGGACATCATCCTGAGCTATCGGACGGTCCGGCTGGAGCTGTCGACGCACGCCGTCGGCGGCCTGACCGAAGACGACTTCGCCTTCGCCACCGAGGTCAATGCGCTACCGGTCGACCGCTAGCGGGCGCCGGCCGGAGCCCGCCTCGTCCCGCCCGGATCAAGCCTTAGGCTCGACCCGCTTCGGCCCCGACTGGCCGGGGGCCAGGCGGCGATACTTGGTTTTGGGCAGGTTGTAGACGCCCTGGGCGGGCTTCCACTTCTCGTCTTCCTGGAGCAGGGCCATCCGCTCGGGGCGGGTCAGCACGTTCCGGGCGCGGGTCAGCCCGCCCCCCTTCTTCAAGCTCTTGTCGATCGACATCGCCCAAACTCCCCCGGGGCATCCGGCCGGCGGCCCCGCCCCTCGTCCGACGCGACCGGCCGGGCACCCCCCAAGGCGGGCCTCGGACCGATCAGAGACCCGCAAGTCTAGCGGCCCCGGGACCTCGACGCAAGCTCGGTCCCGAAGGGACCGGAGGACGGGTCCGCCAGTGGATTCTGGGGGTGCCGCTCGCTGGGGCGTCCTGGTCCCCTCTTCCCGGCCCTCCCCCCAGGGAGCGGGGAGGGAGCAATCAGGGGCCCCTTCTGGTCTCCTCCCCCCTCCGCGCGGGAGGGTGACTTGCGGGGGGCCAGGGCCTGCGCCGCCTCCTCGCCGCCTTCTGGTCCCCTCCCCCCTTCGCGGGGGAGGGTCAGGGAGAGGGGGCCGTCGACCTGGCACCATCAGAAATCTCGGTCACACCTCGGGGGACTCGGGACTGATACGCTTTCCGGAATAAATCTGCACCCTCTGTCGGCAACCACGTTGACCTGGCAGGATGAGGCGAACGATGCCTCAGCTCGGGAGTATCCTCCG
>JAABUP010001330.1_pt1 | contig 51774 bp, 44 predicted proteins | sample 5559201 | NCBI WGS metagenome assembly JAABUP01 (sample SAMN10711887, study PRJNA513373) | rock metagenome | isolation source: Antarctica rocks | place: Antarctica | reverse complement strand
GGATTGAGGTTACCCCTTGGAGGGAAGTCATTGCTGGAATGGGCAAAGGATGGAGGAGTTGGTTGTGTGTGTGTAGTGTACAGGAGTCTCGACGGTGGTGGTGAATGGGGATCGGAGGATGAGTGCGTGATGCTCTAGCTTGTGGTCGGCATGCGTCGAGCTTTTGGACATGGAAACAATCAAACATCTCTGGAAAAGCGGATTGCCTACTCATAATTGACACTGGTGAGAAGACTCTGGTTGAAGGACACTAGGTATAAGGAGAGCAGTGGGTTTTATCGATTATAGGCAGACTGGTAGATAGAATTTTCAGAAACGCCAAGGTTCCCTGTGATATCCAATGCTTCGTCGCTATATGACCTTCACCGTCTCCACATGACGATAGCCCGTAAGCAGCGTACGAGTTGCATTGAGATAAACTTCCGGTACTTTGGCTTCGTGCTTGACAACGGCGCTTTGGACCTGAGATATTAGTTCCTGCACAGTTCAGTGTCAGCATGAGCCGTTACAGGAGGAGGGGCGATTCCCAAACGCCGCCTCAGGTAGAGGCAGGAGCAGAGGAAAGTGGGCGAGGAAGAGAGAAAACTCACAGCAATCCAAGAGTCAAGTCGCCATGGATTTTAGCCTTCAACTGAATCTCGATGTCGAGGTTCAATTCTATCCTCAACCTCAACTGCTCGCCCTTCCCCTCCTCTTCCTCCCCTCCACCCTCTTCTTTCTGCCCTCCTCCCAACCCACCAAGTGCCTTCCCAGCCGTGTCTCCTACGGCGTCTTGCGCGCCACCGACGGCTTGACCCGCAGTGTTTTGCACCATATCACCCGCGCCATTAACAGTCTCACCCACCTCGTCAAGGGACTCTAACGGGCCACCTCCACCTCCACCGCCACCTCCACCGCCGCCATTCTGCTGCTGCTGCTTTTGGCCGCCCTTCTTGCGATTGCGGTTGCGGCGACCACCGGTGGATTCCATGTCCGAGCGCGGGACCGACTCGGTGTCGCTGTCTTGCGCTTTGCTCCTGCCTCGGCCCCGGCTTTGCCTCCTCTTCGAAGGCGCCCGGGATTTCTCTTTCTCGGGTTGAGGCTCCGGTTCGGCTTCGCCGTCTGCCTCGCCGTTGGCGTCGCCGTTCTGTTGAGGTTGAGAGTCTCCGTTTTGCTGCTGGTCTTGCTGTTCTTGTTGTTGCCGGTTCTTCTTGCCTAGTTTGGGTGGAGTGCGTTTGGATTGGGTTTCTTTCTTCGAGCCCTGCGCTCCGACGCCGCCTGAGGCTGCGGCGGAGCCGGATGCGTTGGCGCCGGCCGAGGCTTCTTGCTCGGAGGATTTGGTTTCTTCTTCTGCCATCGTCGCGAGTATATATGCTCAGCGATAAGAAAGGGATGAAAGACAGCAAAGCGATGAGACGAAGGAAGTAGATGCGAAAGATTTGATCGATGCGCGATACAGGAACAGGTTCGGAGAAGCAAAAGCAACGACCAGTCAAGATCCAGCCACTCTATGACGCCAGAACATGGGCTCAGATCCTGGACTCGAGGCAGCTCGCGTACACTTACTGTTTCACTGCTTGACCCTGCCGCCACTGGATTGATTTAAGTGGACGAAGACGAAGACCCTGGAGATCGCAGCGGCGGGATGACAGGGTTCATGACCAGTTTCTGCGTTCTCGGAGACAACCCGGAGACAGCCCGGAGACAACCCCTCCACATCGTGCCACCCCGTAGTCCAATCGACAAGATTGCAAGTACATTAGAAGTATTTGGTACATATTCGTGACTTATCAGACTTCTGTAACAAGTCATCATGTTGCGCGAGAAAACAGTTGTGAGCACGGATTATCAGTAGCGACGTTCCGGTTGTCCAGATTCCATCGGTCGCCCGTGCGTCGCTAAATATCGGACAGCGCAACCAATGGCATCGAGGCTCGTGTCGTTCCCCGCAAGCACGAGTAAGGTACCAGGTACTTGTTGTCTTCCTGGATTTGCTTGTCATATGACTTTTGACGTCAGGATGTGGCTGAACCATGTGTGGGGTGGCGCTGCTCCACTGACAAGGGCTGACAGCCCACTTCTCCTCTTCTGAAGCAGGTTGTACCGGATGGTGTTTCCCCTGCAGCCCAGGTATGACGGCTGTATGAGTTCGTTCGTTTCTTCCCTGCTTTACATTGACTGCGTGAGATTCTCAAAGCCTCGAAAATATCTCTCTGTTACATCAGCACTTCGTTCCTCTTACCACTTGACTGTTGCTCTGTCGCTTTCGTTCTAGTCCTCTTGCTTTCAACATCCATATCAAGCTCTACGCGCACTTCCAGTCAAGATGTCAGAGCCAGCCAGCTCCGAGCCGGAAGAGCAACAATCAAAACCGAACGGCAACCGCCAAAAGCAGTCTGGACAAACCAAACAGATCGACGACAGCGATACAGACCCAGGTTACCGGTCCCGCTCTCAATCCCGCCGCAATCGCCGTCAGCGCCAAAAGCAGCAACAACCAAAGGAGAATCCGATGCCTGCCCTCGAAGAGAACCAGCAAGCCGAAACCGACTCCAAAGCCATGCAGCCTTTCGAGCACATTGGCCCCGATAGCACCTCCATGGACGGTCCTGTAACCTACGCGCGTGCGCAGAGAGGCGAGATCCCGATGCGGGAGGGAAATCCGAACCAGCAGCTGAAAACCGGGCCGGATGGTGGCGGGGAGGAGAAGAGCAGTATGATGGATCAGGATGGATTGAAGTTGCGGTTAGAGCTGAATCTGGATATCGAGATTGAGTTGAAGGCGACCATCAAGGGAGATCTCACGTTGGCTTTGCTGTAAGTATTCTGTTTTGTTTTGATACCCCTTTGTCTCATGCATCTTGATGCAATTCTGGTTTATGTGTGCGAAGTACTTGTTTGTTGCTGAATGGTATTCTAAGATCCTGATAGGGCATAGCACCTAACTCGACCACGCTGGAGGAGGCCGAATATTCACACCGAAAGTTTGTGGCGTACACAGACGTTCAGTTTATTGCTTGTTGTTGAAGGGAAAGATCTCATTATAACTAGGAATCAAATGTTTTCCATTGAAAGCTTGCTTTTGGATGTTCCGGCCCACCTGATGGATTACCGCCAAAATCTTGTTGTGGCCGACCGGGCTATGGGAGACAGCATGGTCTGGCCCTGTTGGAGGATAGTGTTGGTAGAAAGGAAGCCTCCATAGGCGTCGTGTTTCTGGCTATCGCCAGCGAGGGTGCTCGCCTGTGCGTGTGGCTAGCATTAAATTTGATCACTAATTAGCTTCCAGTACTTGACGCGATTTTGTGAACGTTACTTGAACCAAACCTGTGGCACAGAATCCGCATCTGACAATGAATTTTGATGGCGTTGTTCTAGGCCATCTCATGGCTTTGCTCGCCTCCCATCGTTGGTGGATGGAGCGAGGAGGCCACCAATTCGACTCACCTCACCTTCATGCAGAAACCACATCTGTACGAGACCAAATGGGAGACTGCAGCTGTTTATTGTCAACCTATGAAATCACTCTTCAAGATACACCAATTCCATATCGAATTGACCTTGCTGCTAGTCAACGATCTGGTGCTTGCTAATTGAGACCTTCTCACGTGGCATGGCAAGGCTGAGATTGCTGTATATGTCTTTTATTACAAGGGGGCGGCATCTCCAGCATGTCTGGCCTCAATCTCCATTAGTCTACGTTCAAGGTCATTGATTGTGTCTCAAAACTCCTCTGATGAGAGATAGCAGTGAGATCAGTACCATGATCTGTTAACGCAAATCTTGAGAGTGCTTACAGTCAGTACTTCTTGCAATAGTCTCACAGATAGTTAGATCGCCATGACCACGTCTCATCCTCTACCGGCCAAGACACCTTACGATCCGGTTGATCCAAGGAATCAATGGCATACCGGGGTACTCCCCAACTGCCGTGGCTTGGATTAGCAGCACCGGTTGGAGCGGCCGGCTGTGCGGTGGCATCAGCGTTCGTTCTCATCCGCTCTGATGGCCAGTCGATCCATGATTGGACCCTTCAGCCGACAGTGTATCTCGCTATCGCTTCGGCCTCTGCAAACATTCTGCTTCACTATCCGTTAGCAGAAGGCGTCAATGTTGCCTGGTGGCGCCGTTCTCTGAAAGACGGCACCACAGTCAATGATTTACATCGGTACTGGGATTACGGCAATAGCTTGTGGGCCGCATCAACCTCTGGAAGGCACTTCAATTTAGTCGCTCTTGCCAGTATCATGGCAGCTTTAGCCCCAATCAACGGGCCACTGCTCCAGCGCGCCTCCACTGCAACCACTCGACCTGTCCAGGGAGCGACCTATCTGTCAGCATCAATTGCACCAGAGCTCCCAGAAGGTTACACAGGCATCATTACTGGTCGAGGCCACACAGTCGCCCTTCTAACATCTACCTTCACTCCCGTGATCCGCGAATACACAAATCGTGTAGATATCGACATGAGTAGCACGGGCTGTGTGGGCGTGTGCTACTCCACGTTGAAGGGCGCTGGATTTGCAGTCAATTGCTCGGCGTCCACAATTCCCTATACCTTGGATCCCTTACTCGAAGACGGCAGTATCAACTCGGCCGCCATCAACGGGACGGAGGTATTCACCTCCAATTTCACCTGGAGTGAAAAAACCCCTGGTGACATCATGCTCATGGTCACATTCAAGGGTTCCTCAGCTTGTACTGGAAACCTTACCATCAAGACATGCCTCCTACAAGCCGCTACCGTTGAGTATTCTGTAGTGTTTCATAACGACATCGTTTCCCTGAATGACGCTACCACTATATCTGACGATAAGGTCAACTCGATCTCAACCGTGACACCGCAGAATGCGCAGGGGCCGACGACACTTGGAGGGATGGGGCTAGCATTGAATAACAAATTCAACTCCAAGGCATACATGCGCTTCACCGGTGCCGTCGGCTACGACATTTCATCGTCAGGTAGCCCCCCGAATGAGTACATTGTAGCGGCTGGCAATGACTCTTCGCGCATCGGCTCTTCTTTCTCCACTTGCAGCCTGCGCTGGGCGGATCCAATGGCCGATTTGCTTGCCGCCGCGCGCGAGGTGATGTTCCGCACCGCCGTCCGCGCCGCGAACAGTACCACTCCTCAGCAAACCGTGCGAGCAACACAGATGGGCGTCCGCACTGTCTATAAGTCCCACTATCTCTTCCTCGCGCTCGCACTTCTAGTGACGCTCCTCGGTGTCGCATTTGTTGGCCCTATCTTCTCCGGCTGGTGGATGCTTGGTAGGAAGGTTTCGCCATCTCCGATCGAGACGGCGAAGGCTTTCAGTGCGCCCCTTCTGAGGGGTCATGACTCCAATAGCGAGGCTGATGCGTTGCTCAAGGAGGTCGGAAATAGGAAGGTGAAGTATGGAGAAGTAGCCATACTGGGAGGAGAGGTGGTACCGCCGGACATGTACATCCCTCCCGATGATTCGGGGGTGATAAGGAGATTGAAGATGGCTAGCCCCGGGTTTGTGAGGTTACCACAAGATCACACAGGGTACAGTGGCTGAAAAGAATCTCGTCTGCCAAAGACGTTGATCAGGTCACATGGCATCCAGCGGTTGTAAGCCCGCCAGATGCGCTCAGTTTTAGCCGAAGCTTTCCAGCGTGCGGCGAACGGCTAAAGCCTTCTCAGTAGCCGTCTAAACTATCATCCATCCCAGCGGTCTATGAGCCATCCTCGAAATCCGCAACAAAGCATCTCCACCGCCTTCACCACAAGCCTACTTCATACCATGCTTTCGTTAAGAGAACTTGGTAAGATTTTACTGGCAGGCAGCTTATGGACCACGGCGTTCCAGCTCGTTGTTTTCACGTTGCTGTGCTCCGTCTCTTTCCAAGTTTTCTATTCCTCCTTCATGTTAATCACATTTTCTTGCGAATCAACCTATTTCTCCCTTTGTCCGATATGTAGAATTGGCTCGTGATATCCGAATTCAACGACGACCTACTGTCAACGCTCTACGTTTTCTCTCCCTTATCCGACCTCGTTGTGTACTCAGTAGTTAATGCTCATCTCAATTCACCGGCAGAATCGCCAGCACAAGGTCCAGCGGCGTTTGCTTTCCAAGTTTCGGTGAATATAAGCACACGACTCGAACCTGCCACCACCAGTATACCCAGACACCAGCTTCGTAACGTGGCTCCTTTGCAAGATCCAACCACCTCACACTGTTCTTAGCTGTATCAGATTGCATCTGCCACCTCACAACTTTCCTTCCAAACCCATTCCACGCTCCTTGAAGCACCCCATCACCATCCATCTCCATCTCCATTTCCCACCACCCTTTCCTTCTTACCCCAACCATGCCTTTAATACTCAACCACCACCACCACCACCATCCGCAATTCATCCCGGACCCACCCTTCAACCTCCCCCCTCCTCCCCAAGCTCCAAACCCCCAACTCCCCCCTCGCCCCGAGCGTCTTCCCCGCCCGCGCTCCCTCCGCCACCTCCCACCACCACCGCAATCTCTCCTCCCCCAGCTCCTTCGACAGCTACTACGCCCTCCAACCGCTCTCCTCCCTCCCGGCCGGCTTTGCGTACGGGGACTTGTGTGGGTTTGTGAGGTTTGCGTGCGAGTATGTGTGTGGGATGCAAGGCTTGGTGATGGAGTTGTTGGAGGGGAGGGGGAGGTACGGGGTGGGTAGGTGTACTACTTGATGCCGATGTTTGAGGGAGGTGGGAGGTGGTGATGATGGCGGGGGAAGGAGGAAGAGAAGAGGGTTGGGTGGAGGAAGAGGGGGGTTAGAGAGAGAGAGGGGGGGGGGGAAGGTGGATGAAGGAGGGAAGAGAGTGAGAATATCGACAGTTGGGTTGAGGGTGCTGTACCAGTGGCTTGGGTGGTGTTATGTATGTCGTTGGGGTTCTTAGTGAGGTTGTTTCGAAATGACTGGGCTTAGGCAGTGTGGCTTGTCAAATATCTTCCCGGACTAGAAAGAAATGCACGGTTGAAGAAGCCTGACCGCATCTGCATTGGATCTATCACGAAGTGAGCTGAAAGTTCACAATTGAGATTGAGATTAATCGGACGATCAGGTTTTGTCAGCTCTGTTGAAGAATGAGAAGATATCCACCGTGCTCTGGTAGTCGGTGGATCTACCTAAGACCTCTTCGCTGGAGCATCTGTGGCACTGTGGGAGTCTTCTGGCTTGAGCAGAGAACCTATGAAGTGTGAAGATTTCACTGCAACCCCAATGGCGGATATACCGGTCTGGATGAATCTGTATGTGAGATCTGACTTTTGGTCACTCCTGTTCGCTCCTGTCGATAGTGGTTGTCATGCTAGTGGTGAACGGAGAACCGATAGAAAAGTCATGCATTGTAAGGTGAATGATCCAACAGTTCGGAATGTAAGGTAGGAGACATTTTATATGATCATATGTGTGTCAACCAAATAACCTCGAGCTGATTCGCAGGTACGGACCAATCGTGCGTCAAGCGAGGTTGTAACTTTTGCTCCCCATCAACAATCCGCATCCTCTATCTGAAATGTGCACTGTTGCATTAATACCACAGACAACTTCTGATACGAAACGTACTGAGTCGGCAGGCATGCTACTTGAATCGTCCATCGAGTCCATCGATCAAACTAAAGGCTCAAGACCAAGGGTGCAGGCCCACAACGATGGACTAATATCTCAGTCCTTTGAAAGATTGTCCAGATTTCAAAAGCATAATTCGACAATCATCACTTAGATATGTTATGCTACAACTTTCGCATGCTCAGGCGTCGTCTCAGTCTTTTATTTTCTGCCATAGGCCGCTCGTTGTGTTTGCATGCTTGTTCATCGTCCCATTGCTTCCCTGTTCTTTTTTATATCATTGCTGTGGGCTTTGAAACTTTCCTAAAGAACTCGGCACTGATCCGTATCTGTTCTCGAGGCGGTCAAGTACACAAAGATGCATTGGTTCTGGAGGCCCGCTCAGGGGGCTCAGGATCGTATTCACAGATATCACCCAGTACGGGCTTCATGACGTTCTCATCAAGGCTGATAGGTGATATCAACTGGGCATATCTTCGTCAGCTCAATCAGGAGGATGTTGGGATTCAGATGTTCTGATTTAGCAATTGTCCGGATTCACTTGGGGATATGGGAGGGGGATGCAGGAGTGAATGATTTGCTACCTTCACTTGAACCCTGCCAGCCATGAAATCTCTGTCGACACTTCAACTTAATTTCATTCTTTGCCAGCAAAGTCTACCATACCGTGACCGTCGTTGACTTCAAACGTGTTACCACATTCGGCATCTGTCTGACAGGCAGTCAACCGCCGTATACACAAAGCCTCTTTAGTTCAAAACATCTTATTCTGACAAATGGTTTCCTACCTCCAAGCATTTCTCCTTCTATGGTGAGTTCTCCGTCTCCTTCTCTTGTGCGTTCAGCTGACGGTGACTTCTCCAGGTACTATCGTTACATACGTTTGATCATCAACTTGATCTCTTCGTGGACCTTCCCACCTATACCGCTCGCCAAAGCTCCAGCATTCTACCCCAGTGACGTGACAATCATCATTCCTACCCTCACGGGAGAAGGTGATGAGTTCGTTGACTGTCTCGAATCCTGCATCGGGTGCGAACCATACGCCATCATCATTGTCACCACCAATAAGAATGTCGATCGTCTTCAACAACTCTGCAAGACTCTGCACAGCTCTCAGGTTCAAGTCCTTGGCATTGAAAAAGCGGGCAAGCGCCAGCAGATGATTCAGGGCCTACTCAAGGTGAGAACCGCCCTGACCGTCTTTGCTGATGACGATGTACTCTGGCCTCGTACATTCTTGAAGTATCTTCTTGCTGCCTTTGAGGATCCTCAAGTCGGTGCCGCCGGTACTTGTCAGCGCCTTCGTCGTGCCGCTCACCCAAGCTTTTGGAATATACTCGGAGCGTTCTACCTGGAGCGTCGGAATTTTGAGATGTCGGCTACCTCCCACATCGATGGTGGTATCTCTTGTCTCTCCGGCCGTACGTCAGCATATCGTACAACCATTCTGCAAAACAAGCAATTCATCGAAGGCTTTGCGAACGAACGTTGGTTGGGTCGTGTCCCTCTGAGCACAGCGGACGATGACAACTTTCTCACAAGATGGATAGTCTCGCATGGCTGGAAGGTTAAGATTCAGTACTGCAAGGAAGCAGAGTTGACGACTACACTCAAGGACAGTCCAGAATATCTCCACCAATGCGTGCGCTGGGCAAGGACGAACTGGAGAAGCAACATCACGAGCATGTTTGTCGAACGCTACATCTGGAGGTATATCTTTGTATCTACCTTTTCAGACGACCTGCTCATGCATTTTATAGGCTGCAACCTTGGTCTTGCTATGCTCTGCACCTTGCGACCTTCTCTCCACCGGCACTGATCATGGATGGCCTTCTGGTCTGGCTCCTCTTCCACGGAGTTCAGACTCTTAATCCTAAGGACACTGTCTTTGTCATGGTCAGCTTCGCTTTATGGCTTGTTTTCGCGAAAACAGTCAAGCTGCTCCCTCATCTCTACCGCTACCCCACCGATGTCAGATTCATCCCTGTCGCCATCATCTTTGGATATCTGCATGGGCTCATTAAGATATATGCATTATTCACCTTGAACGTGGTAAGTTTGCATCAGCCATCTCGGCTCTCAGTACTCTGCTCAAGATCTATAGACGTCTTGGGGAGGGCGGGATACCGGACAGACTGAAGAGAAAGCGCCCTTCTTGCAAGGATCCAGCTTCGAGGCATTGGGACGTGCTGGTCGGCTCGGCCAGGTCTAGCTACACCCTATGGCAATTCACCAAGAAACCTCCTCGGATGTAGTATACTCTACCGAGTAACCTCCGGCGTCTTGATCTTTGGAGGTCTCCGAAAACTTTTATGTCTCTTGCTGTAATTGCACAACCAACTCTCTTTTTGTCCCCTTTAGGCTGTCTTCCCAAAGGCGCTGCCCCCTAAGCCTTCCACGCCCGATGTCGGCACCGACATGACTTGTCGACTTGGGACAGTACGACTGTGCCTGGGTTGGCACTAAGGTTTTTCGAAGCTACAAATCAAAAGCAATGATGCAAGGCATGGCGATTTGCAACCGTCCCTCAGAAGTGGCAATTGTGATCTTGCTAGCCATGTAGTGCCAGCAGATCATCTGATCAAGATGACGCTTGCAGGGGATTTCTGGGTCCATTTGTGCGTCCTTGCACCGATGCTATGCCAATGCACATGAAATAATACAACCACTCAATGCTTTGTCTTCTCCTTCTTCTCGGTTTCTTCTTTCACTATCCTATCGAGCCTTATGAAAGCCCCTACTCCCTCCACAAAGGTACTCAACACCCACTTCCACCACAACTTGCTAAACCGTGGCACATTATGCTTCTCCAACCTAGTCGTCTCCATCCATACCGCTTCACTCACATGAATCGCAAGCACCGGATACAACAAGAACGGCTGAATATCGTAGCAGAACCTCGCAAAACTCGGTACGTGTCTGAGGACAGAATCATAGAGCCGCGACCCAGGGAGGAAATTGGAGCGCCGCGAGAAACACACGATGGTACATCCCGCGGCGACGAAGACAACGGCAAGGAAGCCTTTAGGCCGTTTGTATTTCTTGACCGTTATGTCACTCCGTCCCAAGCCGCGCAGCGCTACCTGGTCCATTGCTACCATACGCTCCCTAGCCTCGGACCACGACTTCATGGGCGGTTCTAAAGGTATGACATGGCGTGAACGGTTACTGGAGATGATTGTGAGGCTGTTGAGGGTGATGTCTGCGAGCGTGGCGTTGCGGGCAGAGCGGGAGGAGATGTGTGCGTGGTGCTCGAGGAAGCGGATGAGGGAGTCTTGGTGGTCTTTGTTCATGTGCGTGATGATTCGCTGATGCGCTTCCGCATCTTTGCTGGTGGAGTCGCTCATGGCGAGGTTGGGTGTTTGAGGCTAGATATATGCGAGATTAGAGAGCTGTTGTTTGATGCACTCCCTCCCGAACTGTGCGCCTGGCTCAATTGGAAGGCGCCATAGGATATCTTCCAAAGAATTATCACACACGTGTAGAGTAAGAATAATTGTAGCCATAATTTTGCATCAAGACTTGACGTTGCGACTGAAAGGTTCTTAATCTGGTTAGCTTCCCCGCAGCAGCCCAAGCGAGTAGGGCTTGCGAACTTCAAACCGTAAGCGAGCCACACTTAGAAATTCACGATCAAAGGACCACGACAACGATATCCACCACGACACCCAAACACAGATTGCATTTGAGGAGGACTACACCCGAGTAGGTCAGTACATACCTCTTAAGCAGTTCCTCCCTTGCGGTACCATGCGTTTGGACTCTTGGATCAAAGTGGCCGAGCGCAACACCAGCGAGGACAGCAGCCTCAGAGCCGCGGGGCCCGAAACAACCATATTACGTGCAGCAAGGACGATTCGCAGTCTACATCGCTCGTCCTCCAACTAGCACCCATAAGGGTGGCCTTGAAGCATATTTGAGCGTCGCAGCATACTCTAGAGCTACAGACAATCGCGGCCTTTACGACACGAACTTCGAGCACCGCAGCAATATCCATCGACCTTGCGTTCCAAACCTCACGGAGAACACAGTCATTACATTAAAGGAAGGATTGCTGACAATATTGAATTGCAGACACCTTCGTCAACCGCAATCATGGGTATCTCCCGAGACTCGCGCCACAAGCGTTCGGCCACTGGTGCTAAGAGAGCACACTACCGCAAGAAGAGGTGCGCCTAGACTACTTCTATCCCTCAGAGTGACCACAATGCTGATGGCAGCTACTCAGAGCTTTCGAGAAGGGTCGTCAGCCAGCCAACACGCGTATCGGAGCAAAGCGCATACATCTCGTCCGCACTCGTGGAGGAAACCAAAAATACCGTGCTCTGCGCATCGATTCCGGTAATTTCTCATGGGGCTCTGAAGGAATCGCCCGCAAAGTTCGCGTTATCGTTGTGTCTTTCCACCCTTCCAACAACGAACTCGTCCGCACAAATACCCTCACCAAAGCCGCCGTTGTCCAGATCGACGCTGCACCTTTCAGGCAATGGTACGAGGCACACTACGGTCAGAGCTTGGGGAGGAGACGTCAGCAGAAGACAGGCACCGAGGCCACCGAGGAGAAGAAGTCGAAGGGTGTCGAGAAGAAACTGGCTGCTAGGTTCGCGGCACAGGGCAAGGTAGACCCGGCGCTAGAGAGGCAGTTCGAGGCTGGTCGTTTATATGCTGTTGTGGCTTCGAGACCAGGACAGAGCGGACGGGTGGATGGCTACGTTCTGGAGGGTGAGGAGTTGGCTTTCTACCAGCGTGCTATTAGGAAGTAAGGTAGATCATTACAGAGGGATACGGCATGTTCTCGGATGTCATTCAAGACACGTTCTGCGCTTCTGGCTCAACTTCCATCTTATGATGCCAAAGATTAAGCACTGAGTAAGTGCTCGTAACATGAGCTTGTACTAGATCATCAGAAGACCTCGAAACGTGATGTGTGCTTCTACGATTGCAACTTATCTGCGTTCTCAATGTTGCGGGTGACAAAGCATATTCGCCCTGCAACGAGAACTTGGTGCCCGAATCAAAAAACAAGGGTGGGCATTGGAATGCAGACGTGCTCGACAAAGTCAAAATAGTCATGCTCAACAGGTCAGAGCATGGAGAATAATACCCATAGTCCTCCAAATACGGTTCAAGCATCATGTCATTTCCAAACCGACCCTGGGGAAGAGCGGTTGGCCATGAATCAGGCGTCATAATTAACCAAAGCTAACACTACCTACCCGATTGACAAACAAGGCTTTTCGCAGCAACGGCGGTCTCAAAATCCTTCCAGTCTAACCCCCGCGTGACGGTGACATTCTCCCAAAGCGCGACGACGTCCAGATGGCCGACTCCCCAAAACCCGTCAAAACCCGCCTCTGCCTCATCTCCGACACCCACACGCACCCTCCGCTCCCCCTTACCGACACCACCCACCCCTACCGCCTCCCCCTCCCTTCCTCCGACATCCTCCTCCACGCCGGCGACATCACCATGGCCGGTCGCCTCGCCGAGTACGAGACCATGCTCCAAGTGCTCAAAAGCGCGGACGCCGAGCTCAAGATTGTTATCGCGGGCAATCATGATATCACGCTTGATGAGGAGTATTATGGGGAGTTTGGGGAAGTGAGACATGGGGGGAGGAGGGAGGATTTGGAGAGGGTGAGGGAGTTGTGGTGTGGGGAGGAGGCGAGGAGGGTGGGGGTGGTGTATTTGGAGGAGGGGGTTAGGACTTTTGTGTTGAGGAGTGGGGCGAGGTTTACGGTATGTGTTTGTACTGGAGTTTTCTATGATGCTACAGGTCTTTGGGTTCAAGGGGTCGGACGCTTCTTGCGTTGCTCGTTTGTGGCAGAGTCTGTTAATTTGAAAGCTCGCTATCAAACCTATACTTGTCACTGGGGGGTTTATGATCCTTGTTCCCTATTATTGCTGCCGAGTCCGCTTGAAGCGTCTTGCAGGACTTTCGATATTGCGTTGATTCGAGCTCCAAGACACCGACACAGTCAGATACTAACATGAGACAGATCTACACTTCCCCGTACCAGCCCGAATTCTGCCACTGGGCGTTTGCTTACGAAAGAGATGAAGACCGGTACAATGCATCTCCACCAGGTGCCAAATTCCAAGCCCCGAAACCCGTCCCGTCATGGCCACAAGTCGATCTCATGTTGACACACGGACCACCATCTCGAATACTGGATCAGACACGGCGCGGCGAGAACGTAGGCTGTGACAACCTTCTTCGAGCAGTGAAGCGCTGCCGTCCACGTCTGCACTGCTTTGGCCACATCCACGAGGGGTGGGGAGCGGAGAGAGTCAATTGGCAGGATGTGAAGATTCAGAGGTTGGAGCAAGACCAGCAGTGTATGTTGGACGAGCGGTCAGCATATGTTGACGTTAGCAGTGACAGTGAACGGCCGCTGCGGTTTGGTAAAGAGACACTCTTTGTCAACGCGAGCATCATGAATGTGAGGTACAATCCTGTGAATGCACCTTGGGTGGTAGATCTGGATCTACCCTTGGCGAACGCCAGCAAGAGCGAGGAACATGATTGACCGCATTCATTACACAATTCGGTGCTTTCATACTCGTATGCAGTGAGAGAGTTTGGTGGTTCTTGTGAGGAACCGTTGGTGTTAAGCGACGGTACGAGAGAGGAAACCGTGCGTCGCCCGATTAGGCAATATGCTTGCTGAATTGAAGCTCCTCGCTCAAAAGCACTCATCACATTCACTGCAACGCTTTAACGATTGTCTCTTCACTTAAAGAGCATTATGCAGTACTCGTGCGCTCTCAAGTATCTCGCATTGAGTCCGTAGTTATCTGGTTCCTGACTCGATCAACACTTGGCTCACTCGACTCACTTCCTAAGCTAATATCAATTCACCTCACCGCACTTCGGACAACACCTTCTTTTCCCGAAGCCCACAAAAACCACAAGACGAAATGTCGACCAACCATCTCAACCCGGACTACAACTGGCTCAAAACCATGACCTCGGGCCCCCTAACCCAACGGACCAACGCCCTCGCCATCGGCCTCTCCCTCACCCTCGCCCCGCCCCACAACCCGCTCACCTACACCTGGGACATCGAACCCTTGCCGCACCTCGACTACTCGCTCATCCACTCGCTCATCAAACTCGCCCACCACGCCCTCGACAAGCACGACCTCAAGCGCTACGACTACCTCACCCAGGCCCGCAGATACTACTACCAAGCGCACTTCAAGTTCCAGCAAGCGTACCGCGGCCTCGCCGACGCGCAAGCTTACGAGAGGATTCTGAACGCCGAGAAGAAGGGATTGGTGGCGTACGGCGAGGAGAAAGGGGGGCAGTGGGGGGAGAATGAGAGGCAGAAGGAGAGGAATAGGGAGGATGTGAGGAAGCGGCTGGAGGAGGTGGAGGCTGCGAAGAAGGTGAGGGATGGCGTGACGCTGTATTTGAGTAAGGCGAAGCGCGCGTTTCTGGAATCGGATGTGTATCGGTTGGTGTATGTTTGTAAGCACATGCATGAGCAGCATAAGAAGCATGAAGGTATGTGAGGTGCTTTCTGGGCCCTGTTCCCTTTCGACGGCTGGTTCTTCTTGCTCTTTCTTTGTCTGTGATGTGGGGCTTCTTTCTTGATCGTCGTCTGGTCGGTCGAAATTGGGGCGCTTTCATGCCCGTAGAGAGCATCTGGCAATCTCAGGCAGGACAACCTCTGCGTGGATCTTTACCCTTCCCCTCGCTGTGCGTGAGATTGCTTTTCTCCTGACTAGACTCTCTTTCACATGATTGAACCGCACACCCCTCGTGATATTTCCCAGTAACCTTTTCCGTCCTATCATACCGAAGTAAAACTAATATTCCTCCTCATCAGAAGCCAAACCAGCACCCAACCCCACACAATTCTCAGTCGCCATCCCAGCTCTTCCCTCAGACTTCACCTTGAACCTACCATCCAACCAGCCTCCACCTCCACCTCAAAGCGGGAAACAACCGCGAGCACACGATACCTCGGCACATACCAGCTCAAAGGAGGACTCGCCACAGGCTCAAGACGTGTCAGACTCTGAACTCTGCCCTGGATGCGTTAAAGTTGCTGTGGCGGAGAAGTGCAAGGGCGCGGTGGAAGGTTGGAGTTCTCTGTGATTGGTGTGAGTAGATCACTAAATTGGGTGATAGTAGCTAAAGGATCTCCGAAATCTGTCTTGAAGGCGTCGAAGATGGGTGCTGCAAAGGCCACACACAACGTCAAGAGCGAAGAATCATTGGCAAGTGAAGATGCTATGGATGTCAGTACCTAGACCTCATCTGAGTCGGAAGATGTGGTTCGACCAACAGGTATCTATTGAATGAAACGCAGCGGAGAAGAGCAGGTTGGATAGGTACTGAACGACCTCTGAATTCGTCCGTTTTGCGCTTGGACCTTACATGTAGCGACGAAACTGCTTTACAGATGGCTCATTCGCTGAACGATGCTCAACGCCCAATGACAGAGGAAAACATTTAGTGACTATGCCTGTAGACTGTGTTGCATCAGTATATCCAGAGAACAATCGATTTAAAAAAGTATGGACTGAAAGAGATAAGACAAGTAATTACTCCTCCGGCACACTATCTACACCTACGCTTGCCTTGCTGCTCTTCTTCCCTATCTTCAGCAAGCTCAGCCTCTTTCTCACACTTCCTCCCCGGTTACTTGTCGAGCTTGGACTGCTTTCTGCAGTCACTGGGCGGTCATCGCCAAGGCTCCGTTGTCCATCATAGCTTCTGGGTGGAGCAACCCCATCTTCGGAGGCACGGAAGAAGCTTCTTCGATTCCCACTCTTACTCCGTGATCGGCTGGTCGCTGGGCTTGAAGCGCCATCATCAGTCGAGGTGTCACCGCCGCCGTTCGTCTTGGACTCGTGTAGATCAGGAGGGTTGCGCTTCAAGAAACCAAGGCTGAGGCGGTTTTTCTCGTGCTTTGGCGGCTTGTCTTGTCGGGAAAGCCTATGCTGTGGCTCTGGCTCAGGCTTATGCGACTCGTTTGTCGATGGTGTATTGGCCGATGGAGGTTCGATACTGACGGCTGGAGGCCCTCCTAGCCAAGGAGACGGTGGCGCTGATGGTATGTGCGGCTGGACCGGTGCAAGTGCGGCCAGTTCTGGTGCGAAAGACAGCTCGAAATCTGGGAAGTGGATTAGCGAGTGCGCCACTGAGTTAAAGTTACAAAGAGAAGACTTACTCCTTGTCAAGTCCGCCTGGGTTGCCTGATGTGCAGATCTCGAGTACAGACCCAGGCAGCGCTTTACCTCCATCACGTGCTCCATCAATGCCACCTTCAATGCAGCCTCCATGGGGTCGGAACGTGACACATTGTTGACCTCATCATTCTCCACCTCCTCCATTCTCTCTGCAGGCAAAAACTGCCGATACTGCCCAACACCAGCAGCTGCTGATGGATCGACGGCAAGATTGAGAGCTTCTGTGAGCGGAGCAAAGGCCGAGTCATCGCCTTCCGATATGCGCTTCTCCAACGCAGCCAGCTCCTGAGTCTTTCTCCATGTCCTCTCTACGGCTGTCTGCAATGGCGATAAGCGCACCATCTCAGTCGCTATTATTTCACTCCTTCGAAGGATTGTAGGAAACACCTCCGCGGTCGTGTAAACAGTCCTCTCGATCCACTGCTCGTTTACATCTGAGGTCGCTGCGTTACGGCGAGAAGTTATAGCAAAGTGATTTGGCTGTGAAATTAGGAGGTAATCGCGAATTGACTGAGGGACTTTGGACCGCTCATAAACGGGGTGTTGCAAGTCCCGATATGGGCTTACGGGGAAGATCTGGAGAAACTGGCCTTCGACGTCTTCGAGGTCACCCGGAGAGATGACCTGTGCGGAAGGATGTTGTTGTTGCATGCGATCCGTGAAAGCTTGAAGACGCTCTGAATGTGAGGCTTCGAAGATGAACTGCTTGTTTCTGAGGCCTACCGGGAAACCCAACCCTTTGTACAAGACACGGAAGTATCTGGAATTTTGTCGTTCCCCTTTTGCCAGGATATCGTAGATCTTAGCCATGGCTCTCTGAGTCCTCGATAGCTTGGAATAGTCAAATACATTGACCTCGTACTGGTCAGCGAGCTCTCTGTAACAAGCTAAAGCATTGTCCCAAGCCTTGCCATCCTCGTAATACTTGATCATCTCGAAGTAGACGCACTCTTTGCGCTCGAATGATGATTGCTCGGGAAACGCGGGATACGTCAACGGAGAGACACTGGTCGATAGATCCCAGGCATAAAGCTCTGCATGCAAACGCAGGGCCAGCCCTGCTTCTGTATAATTATAAGCTTCTGCCTGAATGTGGGCCAGCTGGTGAACGTAGCGAATGAAAATGTCTTCTTTCTGCATATCTTTCAAGAACTCCATCAGCCGAAGGGTGTGCATTATGTGGAAAGTTTCGGTCATCTCAGAGCTGTGCACTGCAACCAGCAAATCAAGAAGCTCATCAATGGTGACAACCAAACTTTTGACAGCCATCCAAAGTGGATCGGCAGGAGGTTGCGCTAGTGGCTCGAAAAGGTCTAACAGTTCGCCGATGAATAGCTTCTGAAGGACAGTTTCACTCAGATGCTTTGATTTGAACAACAGATCAAGACAGTCGATGATCTCGGCCTGGATAACAGTCAAATCCTGGCTCAAAGTCCATTCGCTGACGAGCATTGTCTGCAGGACCTCGACAGCGACACTGCGCAGGCCTTCATGTACACTCAGACACAGTTCCACAATGGGTCCTACCAGGCTAGGCACATACTGAACTTGAAATCCACCCATCTTGGCAAGCCCATAGCGTCTCAGGTCTTCTGGAGTTGACTCCCAGCCAATAGCTTCCCAACTTCGCCGCAACAGATCAGCACCATATTCGCGGACATCACCAGCTATCTTCCATACAGCTCTACGCTTCTGCTCGGGGAATGTCTCTAGAGCAAGAGCTTCGCTGCCGACGAGCTTGAGTAGAGTCGTGAAGAAAAGTCTCCAGAGTTGTGTGTTGAAGGCGTCGGCGTCATCGGGATGCGGAACGAAAGACTCCGCCAGGACACTGAAAAGGTATTCAAGCATCTCCATTGTGGATCTATGATGATAGATATGCACGCTGAGCCATGAGTTTGGGTAGGCCTCACATCCAAGGATAGATGTGTAAGTCTGAAGTGTTTCGGATATCAGATTGGATAGCCCTGTCCCCTGGATGTTCATACGAATCTGAGACGCCTGTTTCGAGCTAGCTGTAAGGAGGGCCGCCAATTCGATGAGGGCTTCGTCAAAGACGGGTCGTCCTTTCACAGGTTTGGTCTGAAAGGGGTATGTCTTCGAAAAGAGCATGGAAAGAGTTTCCTTCTTAGGGGAGCCCAACACTTGTATTGATCGATAAGAGCCGATGATTTTAGGCAAATAGTCGGATAGCTCAGGTCCTAGCTCGCTCACGTGCTGAGAGACAATGGAGCAGCATAGGCGGACTTGCTCTCGCCATTGACTGGTGACATTTCCAGTCTGGCCCCAGTAAGGCGCGAGCCATCGAACGGTGCTGGCGATCAGCTTTCGCCGGATTTTGGAATCCCCGAAGCAATCCAGGTAAAAATAATTGAGGAGCAAAACAAGCTTGTACATGATAAGCTTCCCCTTCACTTCTTCACAAGAATCCATAAAGCAGGTTGCTAGGCGGTAAATCTCGTCATTTGTTAGTACGCCTGTGAGCTCCGGAAGCCATTCTTGAAAGTGTTGGACCACTAATGTCTTGCTCCCCACGAGAATTGGCGCAGAGCTCTCCATCAGCGCTTCCAGAGCCTTGAAGATACCTTGAAGATCGCGATTGAACATCGGTTGCGTGCTGGTGATGCCAATGCCTGCTTCTTTCACCTTCTGCAGATCTCGAGCATTGATGATAAATTTCAAGATGTGGCGTCCCACTTTGATCGTCGCACGTAGATTCCGGGAGTTATGTGAGTCGCTGGGATTTGATAAGAGGCGAGTAAAGCTACGGATCAGGCAAGGAGTAACAAATGGATAATTGAAGCGATTCTCTGCGTAATCATCGACAAGAGGGCCAAGATTAAATCTTCTGTCATGAACAATGCCTAGCACGGTTACCAAAGCATTGAATACGGAGTCCTCAAACTCATCTTGCCCCGTATGATCAACCAGAATGCCGAAAAGTGCGTCGAACACTTCATTAAGCAGCTTCACAACCTCGAGTTCTGGCACGAACATGATCCGGTCTAGCAACTCAAGAAGCTGCCCACCTGATTGCTCGCGCCACTTAAGCAAGCCAAGAAGTACAGGGTCTTGAGAAAACCGAGTACTGCAAAGATAGCTCTGTAGTTGTAAAGTCGCCACCGGTCCGGTCACGGCCTCGTCTTTGGATAAGTCATCTTTTCCTTTCGCGCTCCACGGCAGAGCTATATAAGCGCCTCTACCGGAGTCGGTGTTTGAGGTCGACTTGTCATACTGGTGTAGCAACAGGGAGTGGTAGCCGTCCTTGACAAAAGCCTGCTGATCCCAGAGCGGCATCCAGCACAGCGCAAAGGGGAAGCTTGGGGCATTCGCAAGGCTCATGATGAGATGCGACCCTGGGACATCGTCTGGTGGGATGACCAGTCTAATGGTTTGATTCCATGGTTCGCCGCGCTCAACTGCAATAGTTCTCCAGGCTGTGTGTCCAGCGCTATTCGAACTCGGATATATACAGTGCTCGATTCGCTCACCAGACGCCGTCCGCACCTCTAGGGTCAGCTGAACATTCTTCAAGCCCGAACCTTCTATCAGTGGCACGGTTCCTCTCTCAGGATGAGACAGCAGAGCGTGGGCAGGTAGTAAGGCTCCCGTTATGGTTAGGTAGATATCTGATCTTGGTTTGGTTGGCGCTCCTGAGAATCCAATCTTTGGAGTCTGAATTATGTTGTGTAGCAGCGTTGGTGTGTTCCTAATAAGACTTTCTGCATCGAAGTTGATGAACGGGTGAAGATTTATATGGATGCGATCAACACCGGCTGTCTTCTTGTAACTTCCTGTGCGACTTTCTAAAAGATCACGAATCAGCTCGTTCCATCCATCACCACCATCTTCGTTCTCGCCGCCTGTCACGGTTGGCGTCCAGAGACTTATGGTTTGTTCTGTCTCTTTGCCTTGTCTCATGACATGCCCGATGTTTAATACGCCAACACCGATATTGCGCTTGAGTCTTGGTAGATCAAGCGTTGGCGAAGGTTCCGGCGCAGTTGGTGTTGCAGAACGATTGTCGGAGCGCACCGAAGACGTCGAATCGCCCGTGGCTGGTGGCGGCCCGACTCTTTTCGTCTGGCTACCTCGATTCCAGTAGGACGTACCTCGCTGCTTCTGACCCCACATAAGGCTTCGTCTGCCATCTTTCACACTGGGTTTCCTTGGTGGCCTCATACTTGGTGAGCCTCTATTAGCAACGGTTCCATTGCTTGAAATTTGGTCCCTTGAAGAAATAGCAGGAGAAGTATTTGGGGGGAGGTTTTTCTGAAGCTTAACGACCAGAAGGAGCTGAAACTCTTGCCCCGAACCTTCGCCGATGTCCGTCAAACTCAAGTCCGTCATCAGAGTCTTCATCTTCTCCGTCCCAATAACGCTGGCTAAGGATCCATGTGACAAGACATCTAGGGCATAGTTCTCGGACAAGGGTAATGGAGCCTCTCCTGGTTTCTTAGAATAAAGAGAGATCATAAAAGTGGAAGGTTCTTCAATCGTACCCACGACGGCTTTCAAATCCATGAGAAGATGATGCAGGCTCACTTCGTCGATCTGTGGCACTGGCCTAGTGTCCAGAAGACTCATGATTGACTGCAACCTCGTGATTTCAATAGCTGAGTCGTGCCCTGTTAGAAGACGACCACGTTGACCAGGGTCTCGGACGATAACCTCGCCATTCATCATCTTGTTCCCATCGACAAGGTCCCATACTGTCTGCTGTCGCAATGTTCTGAGCTCACGGGTCGTGAGCACATCGTGGAGTAGTTGTCTTCTGGATAAATCTAATTGCTGGACGAGGCTCGACATCTTCTCGAGCACATAGTAGCTTCTAGCCAATAGCAGCTCATGTAAGTTGGTAGAATGCCATTCGCGAAGACACGAAGCAATTTCATCCACGAGCGGTTCCGAAGTAGATGTAGGGGTTTCATCGCCAATCTTGAGCATTGGCACGGGAGCAGGGGGCCTTACAACATCTGGGCCTCGAGGACTCATCGATACCGGAGTAAGGGGTAGTGCGGAGCCTCGAGATTTCTGGGACGTTGTGGAAGGACGAGATGAACTGCTCGCTAGCGCCTCCTCTCCACTGCGCCTCTCCGCCCTTGAACCTCTCCTTGAGGGTGTGTCCACAGTTGCAACATCGGATCTCGACCCAGGCCTTTGGTTTCTCTTCGTTGCAGTCCTTCTACTCTTCAGTGAGCTTGACTTGTTTCCGCCACATCGAGAGTCTGCGCCTGGTCCTTGCTCTATCTTCTCCCATTCGTCCAAGGCTCTATGGCCATCCGCGTTGCCATTGACACTGGATACCGTCCGTGTCGCCTCTTTCTGAAATCCATTTTGGTCTCCGCCGTTCGTCGCTGCGCCTCCAAGGACCTCCCGAACCTCAACACAGCTCCTTGGGAATATCCCAGAAAACACCCGTGCTTCCAAAGTCTGGCCTTTGACGCTTGTCAGACCTGCCAACAAAGACGGTGGCGCGACTAGATATCCCCTATACCAGGATCCATCAATACCACCTTGCTCGATGATGTAGAGCTCGTCTCCGAGTTCGAGTGGGAGGTCCGCCGGCGAAGATGGCTGAAAGGGATATACAGCAACAGCGAAAGCTATTCGAGGCAAAGGCCGCCAGGGCATTGCAAGGTCTGCTGCTTATTATCAGGTCAAATCGTCAGAATTGCCTGGTCCGCTATCGTTAAGGCGCAAGGATACCGCATGAGCACACAGCATGAAGGGCTGCAATACGCGACATCCGATCAGCTACAGACTTCATTGTCAAACTGCATTGACACACGCGTAGACGTACAGAAGGGCCTAGCATGTGCCGCGCCTTGGAGAATCTCCTAATGCTGCTTCCCAAGACTCATTGCGGATTCCTACTACGAAGTACTGACCTAAGTGACGCGCTGTTGGTAGCTGTGAAGCTTACGGAAGCAAACATGAGTAGCTAACGAGCGTGCGTAAACGAAGGACGAGCCCAATTCGAGGGAATTCTGCGCAAAACGACCGAGGAGAATTGATTGTACGAGTATGGGACCGATGCTATCACTACATGTAAGTACTCGATAATTCTTTTCTTGCTGACGGCTAGTTCCTGTACGCGGTTTAGCGACTGCCTTGTAAGAAGTATGGGGTACCTCGACCGTTCCCCACTCATCTTCAACGACAGTGAGATCATTTCTTGAGAAGCTCACCCTCTCTGTAGAAATCTTGTAGGATCTGAACCGAGGTATGCTGTAACAGTGTTCTGCGGCTCATGTTCGACAAACAACAGCAGAGGCTGTGCATCTGCAGATGTCCCTTCGTTTTACAGGGCATACTAGTACTGAGGCATCTTCACTCAATAACTTATGAACTAAGGTGCTATCAATGCAACGCCTCATGTAGCCCAACCTAGGATCTGTAACATGTAATGGTTACCTCAAATCAATCCATCTCTGACATTGATCATCACCAAGTCATGTCTACACCTAAAGTGGTCTTCCCAATGGTGCATTATTGCTATGATCCGATTGATATTCTCCATCCTTCCCATCTTCTAGCCAGCCCTGTGAACCACGTTGGGCACTGATATCAACACTGTATCATGTAGAGATTGCAGTTCCGCACAAAGCATTCAAAGACGCTGGGTTTGAGGTGTTCTTTGCGACAGAAAACGGAAAGAGCCCAAGCTGCGATGAGCGTATGCTCAGTGGGATCACGCAACAACTACTTGCACGGCCCCCTTTTTGTCAACCAAGAAATGTAAAACAGTCTTGCTCATGAAATGCTTTGTGAAAAGGGAGCCGAGCAACAGGCATGCGACCTCTACCAAGCCATGAAGACTGATTCAGCCATCAAAAGCCCTCTCGTATGGACCGATCCCTCGTTCTCGCTCGATGACTATGACCTCGTCTTCCTACCAGGCCGGCATCAAAAAGCCGTCAAACAAGCTATTGATTCGCCAGCATTGCGCAAACAACTGGCCGAGTACTTCCCCAAGACGCAAAAGCCATCACGGAAGACAGTCGCTGCTATCTGTCACTGGGTGCTCACGCTTGCGGAGGCCAGTAGTCTGGATGGGGAGAGCGTCTTGCATGGTGCCACCACGACGGCGCTACCGGGCTTCATAGAGAGCTCAGCGGTCTGGGGGACGAGGCTATTTTTGGGAGATTATTACAGACGTATGGGCCGTGATCGGACAGCGTGGAAACGGCTGTGAGCATTGCGGATCGAGCAGGTCTTTTTGACTCATGTGGTTGCGACCAGGTCAGGAAAAAACTGGATCACCCAGAGACGCAGTAGCAATCTAGTCTTTCTCCTGCATCGTAAGGCCCTAGAAGACGATGTCTTCGCGCCTTGCTGACACAGGCACAGATTCATCTGCGAAGACAAAAAGTATACGTTGTGCTTGCTTTCCACCCGATGCGCAGCTTTTGGCGAAGACAACAATTGCATTAGTCAAAAAGAGCATTGAGTGAAGGTTGACTGCCCAATTCCACTCGAGACATTGTGCGTCATATCTCAACGACTGGGTCAGCCGAGTGTCATAAAATTACAGCCAGAAAATCTTACATAGCGTACTGATGATACCGGCGCTATTATTAATGAGACTGTTTTAAGGATTGAAAGCCGGTCATTCAGATGCAGATACTACTTTGTGACTAGAATGAGTGTCCTGTCAGCGTAGGTACGGAGTCCCGAGTTCTTGATGTGAATTAGGAAAAACAAATTCAAGCTATTCTTCAAGATTCGGAATTACTAAGCAAAACTTCGTTTTCTGCACGTTTGATTACAAGCTGATATCCCGTTATAGGAGCGTGTCGGATATTGTTCTGCTGGCGCAATGGTAGCGCGCCAGACTTCTATTTGTGCAATCTGGAGGTTGGGGGTTCGAGTCCCCCGCAGAATGGATGTGATTTTGGGATTTTGTTCTTTTTCCCTTCACTTTCTTTTTTGTCATTTGAACGACTGTCTTGATATTAAACTTCTTATAAACGGTTAGGGTTAACTACACAAGCACTGTATAGGCAAAGATGTGTGTAATGATTTCTCAAGAGGATTTAGAACTACTCGATTACTTGAAGAGGCACCGGCGCCATCAAGCCTACATAGCTAGTCGAGCATGTTGCAGTCTGCTCTTGGGTCTACATTCTCCTAGGTCCTAAGGTGGACATCCGGCAAAGTAGGGTTCTTTGAAGTTCCCGATCCGTGTGTTATTTCGCACTGTAATGATCATTGAGCAAGTAAGTAACGATTTTTTGCTCCCCACTTCCTCTCGGCTCCTGAAACCCCAGCGGAGGAATGACAAGGTCCTATCATCCACCAGGATTTATGAACCTGATTCGTTTCGTTTCCATCGCTAACGGTGCCTTATCCAACAGCTGGTGAACAGCATACAAGCATTTCTCCCGCTCAATACCTTTCGGCTGAAAACAGAACTGTAGGGCAAAACATAAGGTAGTCCCAACTGTTTTAGATTTCCTAAGCTACGGCCTCAACGCCCCATTTCCTTAGTTCCGATACAAGCTTCAGGGGTGCAAACACTTCAAGGGCCAGCACTAGGTCAAAGCACTTACTGCTCACAGGATCGCATGGGTGATATCGCTGCGAAAGTATCGTGTTTGGAGTCACCCTAATGTGCTGCGGTATGGTTTATTTTGGGTTGGGGTCCCCTTCTTTCTGCTCCTGTCGTCGACCATCTGGACGTACCAATGATCCCGTAAGAGGCTTGTCCCAAACTAGATGTGCAGATTTCCGGCACGGATGCAGCTCAGCGTTGGTTCTGGAGCTGTGATGCAGCGGTAGATGAAGATATAGTAGAGCTTGGCTCTAAACTCGGTGGTCTAGGCCGGCTTGTGCTTGATGTCCATATGGAGTCCGTCTTTTTCTTGAACCATTTACGGATCTTTAGCATGTCAGCCCATCATCCACAGTATCCGTTGCTAACTTAAACGTACGCCTCGGAAAGGTGTATCCTCCCTTCCCCAATCCATGAAAAGCACCCCATATGTCAGCACAACTTCGTGAGATTAACATTAGCACGGAACATACAGGAGTATGATCGATACGAATGGTACTCACAAACACCGCTACCCCACTGTGCCAGCTTCACTGCTTTAGTCCAACGCGGCCGCGCCCACTTCAGCTTGGCTCTCCTCCTATATCTTCGCTCCAATCGAAACTGGTGTTTTGCAGATAGCTTTGCGAAATCGGGCGGCCATAGTCGCTTCGCTTTGTACGGATTCGTATGTACATTGAATGATGGAGTTTGAGAGACACCCGCTCGGCGAATAGCTGTTGGGAGCATAATGTGCGGCGAAACGGCCGATTGAGCAGATTTGTGGTATCTGGATTTCAGGAAGACCTTGTGTGATGCTCTTCCTGGATTTCTGTGCTACTGCAAGACAGTCAACGTGAAGTGATAGAGATATTGTTAAGCTGCAATGATGATGCCAAGAGCACGACCGTCAACGCATCAATGTGAAATAGTGCTCATGGTACAAAGATGACGGCTCCATGCTTACTGATTACCGGATAACAATGACTTCGAACTGCGGAAAGCTCCGCGAAGCGTTGATCTGCATTTGTACACCGCCTTTATTCTGCCCTACCTAATCAGCACTAAACATCCCGAGCTTCGACTCACCCACACATACCTCGTTGCTACTTGCGGCGCCGCAGAGAACAGCTACAGACTACTTTGGCGTCTACGGTACTAGTGGCAGTACTTCTCGGGACGTCATGGCTCTTAAACTTGAAAATGTAAGCTTGGCCGCCTCTGAGAGATTTACAGATGCTGATCCTAAGAGCAGACAGAAAAGCGCGACACGTTGATCGCCATCGAGAAGAAATTCCAAGCGCAATGGAAGGAGAACGGCGTCTTTCAGGTGGATGCTCCCTCAAACGCCGAGGTACCGTTCAATTCAATCAGTCCGGCAGCGCTGCGCAAGAAGCACCCAAAGTTCTTCGGTACGATGGCATATCCGTACATGAACGGTACCTTACACGCTGGACACAGCTTCACAGCTAGCAAAGTCGAGTTCACTACAGGATTTGCAAGGATGCAGGGGAAGCGCGCTCTTTTCCCGTTGGGGTTCCATTGCACTGGTATGCCAATCAAGGCCTGCGCAGATAAGCTGGTGGAGGATGTCCGGCAATTTGGCAAGAACTTTGAAGACTACTGGGAGGATGATGACCTCGTCAATGGCGACACACTGCCGGCGCCTACCCAGGCAGAGACAAAAGAGGACATAACCAAGTTTACTTCGAAGAAAAGCAAGGCTGCGGCGAAGACAGTCAAGAAAAAGCACCAGTTCCAGATCATGTTGGCTCTGGATATACCGAGAGAGGAAATCCACAAATTTGCTGACGCTGGTTATTGGCTGGAGTATTTTCCTCCGATTTGCGAAAGAGACCTCGATAGCTTCGGTGCACGCATAGATTGGCGGCGGAAATTCGTTACGACAGATGCTAATCCTTACTATGACGCCTTCGTGCGATGGCAAATGAATCGTCTGAAGGAATTGAACAAGATTCAGTATGGTACTCGATACACTGTCTACTCTCCCAAGGACGGCCAACCTTGTATGGATCATGATCGCACGGAAGGAGAAGGCGTTGCTCCACAAGAGTACACAGCGCTCAAGCTGAAAGTCAAAGAGTGGGCACCCAAGTCTGCAGAACTTATAAAAGGGAAGATCCCGGATCACGCAAATGTTTACTTTGTGGCCGCAACTCTCAGACCGGAGACCATGTACGGTCAGACATGTTGCTTTGTCGGCCCAAAGATCACTTACGGCCTCTTCAAAGTGTCAGAAAATGAGTATTACGTGATTACAAAACGTGCTGCATGGAACATGGCTTTCCAAGGGACTTTCTTTCGTAGTGATCACTTCGCACGAGACGCTGGTGAGCTACCCGCAGTTGTAGAATTGCCAGGGTCCGCAGTTGTTGGCACGCTGGTGAATGCACCACTCTCGGTTCACACAGAAGGTGTCCGGATTCTCCCTATGGAATCGGTCTTGCCAACAAAAGGGACAGGTGTGGTTACGTCGGTTCCGTCGGACAGTCCTGATGATTATGCAACAGTCCTCGACCTTGCGAAGAAGGCTGATTACTATGGTATCAAGAAAGAATGGGCTGAGCTAGAGATTACACCAATCATTGTGACACCATCATATGGAGATCTGGCAGCGCCTCACCTGGTGAGGAAGATGAAAATTAATTCTCCGAAAGATGCAAAACAGCTCGCAGAGGCCAAGGACCTGGCTTATAAAGAGGGCTATTACAAGGGTACGATGCTGATTGGCGAATTCAAAGGTCAGCGGGTGGAGGATGTCAAAGATAAAGTCAAGAACGCTCTGATACAAAGTGGCGATGCTATAGAGTATGCAGAACCTAATGGCCACGTCATTAGTCGGAGCGGAGACGAATGTGTAGTGGCCTACCTCGGTCAGTGGTTTTTGAATTACGGAGAAAACGACCCCCAATGGAGACAGCAAGCCTTGGATTATGTTGGTGGAGATCTGAATACCTATACTACTGAAACTCGAAACCAGTTCGAAAAGAATCTCGAGTGGCTAAATAGATGGGCTTGCGCAAGGACGTACGGACTGGGTTCGAAATTACCCTGGGACCCAAAGTTCTTGGTCGAAAGTCTGAGCGATAGTACCATCTACATGGCTTACTATACTATCGCGCATCTTCTTCACAAAGACCTGTTTGGCAAGGAGCCGGGGCCCCTGGACGTAAAGCCGGAGCAGATGACTGATGAAGTGTGGGACTACGTGTTTACTCGACGCCAGCTGAGTGAAAAGCTAACGAAGGAGAGTGGCATCAATAAGACTGCGTTGCAAGCGATGCGTAGAGAGTTCGAGTACTGGTACCCTTTGGATATGCGGGTATCTGGGAAAGATCTCATACCAAATCACCTAACGTTCTTCATCTATATCCATCTAGCGCTTTTCCCCCAGGGATACTGGCCTCAGAGCGTTCGTGCCAACGGGCATCTACTGCTCAATGGCGAGAAGATGAGCAAGAGCACCGGCAACTTCCTAACTCTCAGTGATGCTGTGAAGAAATACGGAGCCGATGCGACCAGGATAGCTCTGGCCGATGCCGGTGATGGTATCGAAGATGCTAACTTCGAAGAGACTGTCGCCAACAGCAGCATATTGAGGCTCTTCACGCTTAAGGAATGGTGTGAGGAAGTAATGCGAGACGAAAATCTACGGCAAGGTTCTACAAATGGTTTCTGGGACATGCTATTCGAGAATGAGATGTACAGCTTGGTACGCGAAGCCAAACAACACTATGAAGAGTGAGCAGTATATACATGACCGTGGAAAAGTAAATACTTACGCTTGCTCAGGACGAACTATAAACTCGCGCTCAAGTCAGCACTGTATGATTTCAGTGGAGCACGAGACTTCTATCGCGAAGCTGCAAGCGCCGCTGGAGTTGGTATGCATCATGGTCTCATACGCCGCTATATCGAATTACAAGCGCTCTTGATCACTCCTATCGCACCGCACTGGGCCGAATACATCTGGCTGGACCTCCTAAAGAAAGTATGTGCATTGATAGAAATTCTTCGCATTCATGTTACTGATCGACTTTAGCCTTCGACAATCCAAAACGAACTCTTTCCCTCAGTACCCGCTCCATCCCCAGCACTCTCAGCGGCCCGTGAATACGTCCGCTCCACGTCCTCCAATATAACCTCAGCAGAAGCTGCACAGCAGAAGAAGAAAGATAAAGGGAAGAACATCGCATTCGATCCTAAGAAACCGAAGAAGCTCACAATCTTTGCTGCTGCAAAGTATCCGGCATGGCAAGAGAAGTACATAGATTTGTTACGAGAGGCTTTTGACGGAACCACTCTAGACGACAAGGAACTGAACCCAAAGATCGCGAAGATGGGAGAGATGAAGAAAGCGATGCCTTTCATTCAGGGCCTCAAGAAGAGATTGATGAGCGGAGAGAAGCCTCAGACTGTATTCGATAGAGAGTTGGCATTTGATGAAATAGACACCTTGAAAGAGATGGCTGCCGGATTACAAAGAACGACAGGCTGTAAAGCCATTGAGATTGTTGCGGTAGACGAAGGTGGAAAGGCTGGCATTTCTGTGATCGCTGGCGTAGAAGGGAAGAGACGGGAAGGACTGCCGCCAACAGCGGAGGCCGCAGTGCCAGGGACTCCCACATTTCATTTCGAAAACGTAGAAGTTTGATAGAGTAGCTAGAGTGCTGGTTTAGAGACATCTATTCCGCTTAAGATCCCTAGAGCTCAGCAGACCATGCCACCGAAACACCGTCGCCATGCTTGAGATATGCACACTGTAAGATTACCGGCCACTCCACACCAAATCCCCCGGATTTCGAAAAGCCCCCAACCCGATTCCCCCACCACCTCCTCCCCTACCCTCATTCACAGGTCTCTTCGCCACCCTCCCCTGCCCCTTCACACCTTCAACGACTTTATCCAGACCCGTCTCCACCACAACCCCTCCTACGATCATCTCCCCGAGCGTCGCATGCAGTGTCTCGAAATTGAAAATCAAGTCCAGCTCACACACGTTCTCGAAAAGCCGATCGAGCGCCTCGACGAATACTTGGATGAGATCGAGGAGCGCGAGAGGGGATTCGGTGGATGTGGAGATCATGATGAAGTAAAGGGTGGCATAGTGCCGGTAGGTGATCAGCGAGGGAGTGTCGTTGTGGGGCTCGGATGCGGATGTGGATTTTGAAGAATTTGCTAGGAGGGGAGGGAGTCTGGATGGAGCGTCAGTTCTGAAGGGTGGGTTTCCGCATTGATATTATGGGGGGTTGTAATACGGCAGGAAATTGCAGGCGGAGTTCGGACGGTGGGAGACGAGTGTGAAGATCTCCGTGATCAGCCGCTGTTGTACGCTGGTATCCTGGAAGAGATGATCAGCGTCGAATATTCCCCGACAACAGTTCGTTAGACCTATCGGGGCATACCAATTGAGTGTAGAACTTGGTCAGACGTGGTTGGCCGGAATTATTGAAGACCAGCACTGCGTTGATCATGTTGGAGGTATACAATCAGCACACTCCGAGAGGATTGTAAAGATCATCTCATAGCTTTCGCTTATTAAGGAACTGCGATGGACTACGGTATCTATAACTTGAGGTCTTATTGATCCTAGTCGTCGGTACGCTAGGGGTGGGGCAGATCGTAAGATCTTACATGTACATCCCTGCAAGTACGACTACCTTCGGTAGCTCTGAGTTCCGCAACGGACAAGCTCCTCACGTTCCACAACCTGCATAGACTGGTACGCGAAGCAGGATATCTCCTAACAACTGATCCTCTCGAGATGCTTCGTCATTAGTGCATCAGTCCACACTACAACGACAATGCTTCCTCGTCCCTCCACAGTCCGCGCTGTCCGAGCTCTCCAGAGCTCCCTCCGTCAAGCTTCTACGACAGCTCCAAGGACCCAACTCGCGCACACAGTACTCTCGGGCCGATTCATATTTCGGTCTACGCAGAATCTCTCTGTTCCTCATATCTTTCGAAGCTTCCACCTCTCTTCTGCGTACGGCAAAGGCATTTCCCCCGAAACCTCGGACCCACAACCTAAGTCTTGCCCTAAGGCAGAGCATGTCGCAGAACCTGCCAGTATCTCCACAGAAGAGTACCACGAGATAGCAGACTCGTATATCGAAGACCTGGTGAGCAAGCTGGAGCAATTGCAGGAGGAGAGGGAGGATGTGGATTGCGAGTACAGCGTGCGTGTACATGGCAACTCACTCCAGAATTGGCTGATTCTAAGATTTCAATTGAATCTAGGCTGGTGTTCTCAATGTCTCATTCCCTCCAGCCGGAACATACGTCTTAAACAAACAGCCTCCGAACAAGCAGATTTGGCTCAGCTCGCCCACCTCCGGCCCTAAGCGGTTCGACTATGTCGTATCAGGGGAGAGTATGCATGAGAAGGAGGGTTGTGGATCTGGTGATTGGGTATATCTAAGGGATGGGACCACACTGACTGAGCTGTTGCGCAAGGAGCTAGGTGTAGATGTGACCGTTGATCACAACGCTCCTCAGTAACTGGCTGCCGAAGAGTCATGTGGCGGAAGACCATTACAGGCTTTAGTTGCTAAGACACAGATATTGCGACTTATGAAATAGGGTCTGCTAAGGACGCAACGGACATGTCCATGGAGATTGTTGCTCGTAATCTTGAGCTTTCAATTTCAGATTGAGTATGCGTGAACAATGCCATTGCAGCACAAGTCAACGATGAAAAGCCCTCCGCAATTCGCTGGAAAGGATGTGATGATTGCTTGTTCTTGATCATCCGTGCCCGTTGGCTTCTGCCCTCCAGCAGCAAATATCTAAATCAAACGATAGGACTTATCACCCCACAACCACAGCCTACTGTCCTCATGCCAAAGTCTCCTCAAATCCACTTCCGGTGAGGCTGTTCGCCCTCGGATTATCTCAGCCCTGGCAAACTTGATTTCCATATGCTTAGTGGCTGTAAATGATCGAATTCAGAGTTGACAAGACTTCCGGCCGAGCCGATGACAATGCGGAGGGTATCAAAACACGGTTCAAGACGTTTCCTCTGCGTTGAACGACTTTCAACGAGCTGTAGCCCTCGGTTCTCGTGACATGCAGTGGCTTGGCGGTATGCTCATCTTGCACAGTGTTTGCTCGGACCAGTTGAAAGACATACAGAGCCCAGTGTGGTCTTGGTCCCGGGCCTCAGATTTGGATCATCCCATCCCCATATTCGCCCGTAGACTGTCCTGGATTAGAAACCCTGTTGCATCTTCACGCCACTATCGCCACTTGCTGCGCTCCGCCTTCACCCTCCGGCTTTGGCAGATCATCCTATACAAAGCACAGCATCAGCACACGCGCCCGCACCGTTGCTGCCTCTTAATACTACTAGAGTATGTCAGACTTACCACCTCATAGATGACCTTGATCATCAAACTACAGCTCGGACAAACCGCGATATCCTCTCCTTCCCTCAGATCTGCGATGCCGATCTCGAATCTGTCGCCGCATGGACATGGGAAATGGTAGATTTGCAATGTCGAATCGAAGGTCATGTCTTCGATTTCGATCTCGTCGTAGATAGACATGTTGGGCAACTGAAAGGACGGGTTCGAAGGCTCGCAAACAAGGTTGGATGTAATTTGGGCGCGGGAGAAGTTCCGCGAGCAAAAGTAGTCCAGAAATCACGTGGGCAGACTGTTTCCCGTTGAACGTCTACATAAAGTTCTAGTTCCACATTTTCGCTTAGGAAACCAGTGACAGAGCAATTCACCGTCAACGTCTCCGCTCAACGGCGGCCTTCAACCATGTTAATATTGATTCACCAAAGAGCTCACTGTCGGATGTACATTGAAGCTATCACTCTTTACGGTCGGCGATGCAGTTCAATCAATCAAGCTCATTCACCGGATGCTCTCTTCTATGGTCGTTGAGTTTCACAATAGTGTTAGTCATGCTCGAGGCCGCAATGTTTTGGATTGCGAACTATTCTCCTAAGCACTGAGGCAGTACAATCTATTGCTGGAAATCCACCAGATATCCAACCGCCAGAGGTTGTCCAGAACCAGATTTGCGTTGCGCCAGGAATATGCAGAAGCTTGCTGCTTGAGTAGCGCGCGGGATATGCTCCCATGGTATCTAGAAATCCATGCCATCGATATAACCCGATCTTCATTATCTTACATACGCATGCCCCAACGCCTTGAATGCATCGCAATGCGTGTTCTTTCTTCTTCAGTTCATTCCTTCAGTCTTCCATCGACTTTGCTTCAAGTCCTGCTCTACCCGTCCTTGTTCTCTTATGCATCAATCTCAATCAAAAGTTCGCTCCCAATAAGCTCCAACATCTCCAACTTCTGCTCGTCATCTAAAACTGCATCCGTGCTTTGAGCCGTCGACAGTGTCCAGACTTGATCGAAACCATGAGCCCTAATATTTGCTTTACACTTCCAATTGACCGTCTCATTGCCAGGTACCCTTGGCAGCGGAGGGAATCTGTTGTAGCCAGAGGTCACCCTCTCGTCGCCCTCAAATTCCATCTCGTTCCTAGTAGGCCATGGAGCTTGAGGTTTCTCCGTGGTTGCCGTGGACCAAAGACACCAGATACTCTCGAAGGCAAGGACGGCGCTGCGGTTGTCACCAAAGGCCTTATCGCCGAAAGCGGGCTTGATGCATCTACCGTTCGGGTCCGTGATCTTCTTTTTTGCTGCGTCTGCCGTGATTCTCAGCGCCATCTTTCTATTCTCCTCCTTAATTTCTGCTTCCTTCAAACCCAATCGATGTGCGTACCATTCCGCTAGTGTGGTGGGGAGAAACGGGGAGCGTGGCACTAGAGTCATCCTCTCCAAGTTCTCGAGTGTGTCGAAGAACTTGTCACGTTCTTTCATCTCGTCAGACACCCATGTTCTTGAGAAGCTGTAGGACATCCGACTCTTTGTTTGGGAGCTGAGCACGACGAAGATCTGTGTAGGTGCCAAAACGATCTTGGTAAAGGAAGGTAGAAAAATCGGCCAAAAACAGTCTTTCCGAACGCGTTGAGGCTGTTCTAGTGGCCCGAGATTGAAGCAATGACCCACCTCCACAGTCAGATCTTCGGGTCAGCCGAGTACAACGGATATTCACTCCTTGACTCTCTTTGTCGACCACTTATCCGACTGGACCGTCCTGGTTTGATACAGGGAACTCTCCTGGACCTCATACAATACTCCCTTAGCCCTCATCTCCGCACTAAGTGTTATAGGCCTTCAAACCCCCATCGACATACCTAAGATTCTACCAAGCTGACTGCAATCGCACCGACCACGATAGCGTACCGCCCACCCACCCTACCAACGCAGTACCACTTGTCGTTTCTGGAGTGTGCACGACGAGGTGCGGCGCAGTAGTGGAGTGTTGTGGTGCTGGCGGAGCGGTGGGAACCAACTTGTGCGTCAGCTCAGAGGTGGAAGTTGTGGGTCAATGGTTCAAGATAGTAAGAGACCGTTAAATAGGCGACAACGTGAAGATATGGCCTTATTGTACGGTGAGTGAATTCACCGCGTTCAAGTGACAATAGAGTCGTAGCCTATCACGGGGTGCGGGTGAAGAGGTTATATTCACTGCCATGCGGCAGTCGGCGACGGCAAGGCAACGCACTATCTCTTCATCGTCAGTAAGGGCGACCCTCGTTATATTATCGGTTACCATGCATTATGGCAGGATCTCATACGCCGGCGGCAGACGCAGCCATGCCCTAAGCCGTCGCAACATAGCCATCACGGTGTGACGGCTCATCGGCACTGTTAACTTCCCAAGCGGCACACAATATCTGGAGCCTTCAATGAAAGACGGGGCTTTAGCTAATGTGACTTTGTTCTGCCCCACACCAGACCATGTGCCTTTGGACCACGTGGAGTGCCCCAGCAACGCAGCAACGAGCAAAATTCAGAACCAAGGCCTCAAGAGATTATGGACGTTGGTTGACAATAATGGCCTTGCGTACATGACAAAGACCGGTCACCGTCACTTCATGCCTTTGTCATCAATGGTGTGTGACGTGTATGAGGACATTGATGAATCCAGGTACCATCTAAAGAAGCATCTTCTATACCATTATTAGGTCATCTTCGAGCAAGAAAATTAACAGAATGTCAAGACACAGAATTCTCTCCAGTCGGTCTGACAGATGACCATGCATCCTTTGGCCGTTCCTGCAGCCCTGAAATTCCTCAAATCCCAGGTGCGTCGATAGTCCCCTTCCTCAGATCTTCGGTCAAACTTACAAGTGCCTTGCAGACCACCCACACCACAGCAACGCATACCCCTCGTTCTACTCTTTTAGTTAACATTGTTGCAGTGTAAGGTGTTGGGATCGGTGCAAATTCCTGATACCTTGTACTGGTGGTACTGACCAGGCAGGTCAGTCAAGCTTCGTGGCGGAAATTCAGCGTCGTTCTCAAGCTTTGCAGCTCTTCTTTTTTCAGAAAGGAATCGGATTGGTGATATGGATTTTCTGGCAGGCGCCGCGGGGGAGAGGAAGGTGGTAATTACATTCTAGCATGTGGGGGAGGCGAAAGCGCGCGGCAGTGATATTATGTCTTCTGTAAGTTTCTGGGTTTGGAGAGATCGTTGCCTGTGTTTGCGCCAGATATGGCGACTTGTCTATACGAGAGCGTGCGGCAGATACTTCGAGGATGAGGCAATTTTAGAACTGGTTCTGAGGCAGTGGAAGTATCGGACGGCATCACAAAGGACTCCCTCAGAAGTTCAGCCTGTGCTGGATTCGGAGACTTTCCGAGCTCGGCTTATCGAAGCATGCTGCTCTTGTGGATTTGACATTTCCTTCTCTTGCGACGTTGAGAATTTGTGCTTGGTGCAAGGTTCAATCCGCCTACCCTCATGAAGCCAATTTCTGGTTATAAGGATAGCATCGCCGTTATTATTCTAACGTAGATCTTCCCCTTGCAGCTTAGATATAAGAATGCTCGTAGTTGTGAGCTCACAATATTCGTAAAGTCCTCAAGGATACTTTCGAAAACAGGATGATCATACTATAGAAGCCAATAGAGCATGCATAACAAGATTATAGCAAGCTCACGGAGAAAGGCGAGCTGTGCGGAGACAACTAACAACTCTAAAGGGGACGGAGGAAATACCATCGTCCCTACACTCATATTCAGTTGTGATACGTTCAAAGTCTAGATAGCTTACGAGTCCAAATGGAAAAACAGCTTCTGGCAGCAGGAAAAGAAGGTTGACATAGTTCTGCTGGGTCCTGAAGAGCGGAATATGATTGCTAGAAGGCGTCAATGCATCACCAAACATAAGCAGACTGCATTAGCCTGGTCATGGAGTGCCATGGTCATCAACCTTGGTTTTTAGAAACAGAGAATTCTCAGCTGATGATGAAGCCCCCTCTGTCATGGCGTTGGTATTATTCCACCAGAGATGTCGGTAATGTCCATTGCCAAAGCTCTGAGAGGAGAGTAACCATTCACGTTTGGTACAACCAGTCTTTATGGTTCATCCACCATGTAGACTTAAGGTGCCGAACGTCTGGTAGTCGGAAAATGGTTTGTCCCGTAGGGCTGACTAGCGTGCCTATAAGGCTGGCTTAGCGTGCCTACTGTATGTGCCGCAGGTCATTTCAAGATGGCTACATCTGTAGAGTACGAGTACCAACTTGGTCAACACCTTCGACCACCATTGATTGAAATCACACGATGCCTTCAGTACCACTACACCCGCCAGCTCCGCGAAGAACCGATGCCTATCCAGACTCTTCCAATCCGCTTCCGCAACTCCTCCGCACTCCATCCGGGCTCGCAATACTCGAGCTCCAAGGAACCATCAACATGCCCACTATCGAACCTCCTGAACCACCCGCGGATACGCAAATTGGTGCATCCCAACAAACCGCCATTGGCAGTCTTGTGTTCCCAGACTACGTCACGTCAGATCTGTCAGGGAGCAATGCCTGGATGAAGCGTGTCTACCTCTACGTCGGGCAGCATCAGCGGCTGACGGGCGAAGTCAAGAAGCTGCCGAAGCCAATGGCTGTCATTCGCCGCAAAGATCCAGAGGCAGGCGCCATTGGGAATGGAGAAGTGAAGGCCGTAATCGACGACGAGCTTGAGATTGTTGAGATTGTGCGCTGGAAGATATTGTTTTCGTCAAGGCCTGAGCCTGTGGGTGGCTGATGTGAGCTTTCACATTGGGGAGTTACACCCTAGACATACTCTAACTACGGCACTTGGTTATGATGGTATCTATATTGACTCGATGGCCTTGGGTATGGGTTTCGAATGATCGTGAACGGGAGGGCAGCAAGAAAAAACGATTGTCTCAGTCAGACTTATAATGACGCCACAATCACACGAAGTTCCGTGTCTAGCTTTCACACTACTTCCATTGCCTCACCCTGAAAGGATATCTACAAGCGTCGTCCGCAAGCTTGAAGCCTCGTCAATCATCTATAACCGTCAATGGGTCCATTCCATCTTTACTACAAATGATGCAGACTTCGGCCACGACACCCACTGCTTGCCAGTGCTTTCTAGAATAAGCCTTGCGCGAGCGAGAGCCTCTGACCGAGTCCTACACAATCTGGTGCGTTGGGAGATGGGTCCGCCAAGGCCAGTCGCATTTTGACATGGTCAATCGATACCATTACACCACCTTCGAAAATGGTCGCGACCTCTATCTCGGTGACTTCTTCTCCAGCCTCGGGAACAAACTTAGCCGCCCGAGATGGAAAGGCTGTTGAACGCCCGGGAATGAGAGTTTTCAAAGTCTTTACTTCCGAAGACAGTCATGGTGTGAACGATAGCCACCCTGGAACTCACCAAGAAGCGAGTCGGGCGTTTTGATATGGGCTATGACCGGCGGGCCTTTCAAGTCGTACCGCCTTCGACATGATAAGAAATTCATGACCAGAAACGAACTTACAATGACAATGTTGAATATTGCCCTCGCCGGGACCGAGATTACTGTGATATTACTCCCGGGTGCAACGCACCATCTGCTGCCGAATCTCAAGTTCTTGGAGACCAACAAGGAAGTCCACCGTGCCTTCAAGTCGGACGAGCACTAAGGACCCTTTCAAACCTGCCTGATCATATGCGAGTCGAGGAGAAATCCATGCGTGTCAGACCCGTCCTTGCCATCTGCTTTTCCAGCCATGCTCGTAACTTCTCAACTCGAATCTCAACGGCCACTGCTTCGGTCCGGAGTGTGTCGTCGAATCAATTCTCATTATGCTGGATTCTCTGCTCCAATCTTCTAGATCGTGGGGAGCATCCCCCAATGCACTACCTTCCATTCGCGTCCAACTCTGAGACGCCCTTTTCTTCTTTGCCACAACGCTGGCACCTCGACGCCAACCCTCGTTCTTCGCAGCGGATATCAACAACATCTGACAACCTTCTTTCCGCTGGTCTCCGGTTCAAGGATAGACAACAAAGCCGTCTCTACGAACAGTCTCCTGTACCCTTTGTTTTGTTGGCTACGGGAATGGTTTTTGCCAGTCCCACTTACGTCGACATGAAGTTCACGCTGCTGAAGAGCCGGTGAGATTTTGTTGTGGACATGGGCGGATACCGACTGATAAGATGACTGGAAGATCAACACATGTTTGGACTGTATGAAAGAACGAAGATACCGTTCATAGTGAAGTCGACGCTTAAAGCTCGTTGGGATGCGGTGGAGACGAGGTTTTATCCCATCTTCTCAATCCCAACCCCAAGCGTTACAGTGGATGACAACAGAACGCGAGAGGCTATCATGATTGATTGATGAATAATCATTGCTTTCACTTTCCAATCTCAACGCCTTTGTAGACGCATGCACGCTCATACTCGCTCGCTCACTATTACCAAAAAAACAAACAAACCACATCTACTCATCATCCTCCTGGAGAAACTTCATGATAGCCTTAACCCCACTAGACCCCAACCCATGTCTCGGAAAACACACAAAAACAGGGTCCTCCTCGGCCCCCAATTTCTCCCTAAACTCACTCTTCTGCGTCAGCTTCAACCGCGTGGCAATCGCCTTGTACGAATGCTCCAACGCCCTAATCCGCACTCCATTCAGGTGGTGTTCGGGTTTTAACGAAGAACTCGCTCCACCCCCGAACGTAACGTTCTTCACGCCCTCACGCGCCACGGTCTGTAGGGCTTGGAGAATGGTAGCTTCGATGGTTCCGCTAGGCGCGCCGGGGAAATCGAGTGAATACTTGACCTGGTAGCCATGGTCGGGCGCGAGTTGAGCGAGCACGACGAGCGTGGCAAGCGTGCCGGCCTTGTCGTGCGCGAAGAAATAACGCCGGTGCTCGGCGTCGCGCCAGGGGTGGATCTGCGTCAGGTGCACCTGCGTGCCGGTGCGCTTGGCGAGCCAGTCCTTGACGCGGGCGTCGGTTTGGGCGCGAAGGTCGGAGGGTACCGGGGTAGGGGATTCGGAGATTTTGACGCCTTCGCGGTCGGCGTGGCGGACTTTGCGCGCGATGTCGTGGTCTTGTTGGGCTAGGTTTTTGCGTGGGTCGAGGCGGTTTTCGGCAAGGCAGGTTAGGGTGCTCCATCCGAGTTTGGTGCCGAGGATTTCTTCGGTGAGGCGGCTGGCGAGGAGCCAGAGGGGTTTAAGATTGGTTTGTTTTTTTAGGTGTTGGAGGAATGTGGTGATGACGGTGGTGTATTGGATTTTGTCGCAGAGTGGATCTCCGACGATGATTGCGAAGGAGTCGGTGGGGACATAGCTGACAGCTGCTCCTGTCTCGTGGTATCGCCAGACTTGATATCGGTCATCCAGCCAGGAGGTGTTGCTTGCATCTCCATAGTTTGCAATGAGCTTTCCGAGCGGCTGAAACTGCTTTTCCTTCTCCATGTCTGGAACGGCATCACCCTCCCATGGCGGATGCAGTGTGCTTGCTTCCGGATGTCGAAGCTCCGCTTTAGGGTGCTTGGCAGGCAAGCTCCTTGGATCTCGAGGGAACAACGAAGCCAGACGGATATTACCAAGGTTGAGGAAAAGCATGACCAGTCGTTCAAGTCCAATTCCACACCCAGCATGTGGCGGTGCTCCCCATCGAAATCCTTCTAGATAATCTTCCATACCTTCGCGCTTCACGCCTTGTTCCGCCATCTGGTTCTCTAACATCTTTGCATCATGGATACGTTGACCACCGGAGATGATCTCCTGACCCCTCAAAAATATGTCGAATGAGTTGGTAATCTTGTTGTTATCGGGATCAGGCATTGTGTAGAAAGGTCTTGCAGAGACAGGGAATTTGTCTAGGATGTAGTAATCGGTATGGAATTTCTCTTTCACCAATTGGCCCAGCCGGATTTCGGCCCTAGTGCTCAAGTCTTCGTATTCAGAAGGTGGATTGCCATCATCGCCTGTCCACCCCGAGTCTCGCAGCAGTCTGACTCCTTCACTGAATGGTATTCTGGGAGTTTCGTCCAACCAGATAAGATCTTCGTGCGGGAATTGCCGTTTGATCACTTCCAACTCGCGCCCAAACCGTCGATAGATCCCTTTCCAGATATGCTTGAGCATGTCATCGATTAGCTGCAAAGCCTCATGATAGTGTTCGTCAATGGCCATCTCTAGGTCGAGACCCGTATATTCTGTCAAATGCCGGTGCGTATTGCTGTTCTCTGCTCGGAAAACAGGCCCGATCTCATAAACTCTTTCGAAGTCGGCAGATATGCACATCTGCTTGGCTAGTTGAGGGCTTTGGGCGAGAAAGGCAGGCCTTCCGAAGTAATCCAATTGGAAAACACTAGCTCCCGATTCCGTAGCGCCTCCTTGTAACTTAGGTGTGTGGACCTCGATGAATCCTTGAGAGTCCAGATAGTATCGAAATATGTTGCAAATACCGGAGTTGACTCGGAAGATTGCCTGTGAAGTAGCGGTGCGGAGGTCGACGATGCGATTCGATAGGCGGGTTCTGTCAGTTATGTGGTGTCTGCGATGCTTTTCTCCTTCCATTTCCTCATTGATACCATCAGCTTCATGCGTCTCTTCTTTCGGCACATCATCTTCGTAAACGCTGAATGGGAGCGATTCTGTCAAGTGGGACATGACATGTAGTTCTTGAACCAGTATCTCCACGTCATGAACGGAGGCGCCCTTGACTTCTTCCTTTGGCTTCTGCAGTATTCCTGTGACGAGAACAACTGATTCGGTGGGTATGTGCTCAGCCCAACGGACCATGTGGTTTGACACGATGCCGTCTTGTTCTCGTAGCACTCCCTGTATCGTCGAGAGTTGCTGACGGAAGACGAGGAAAGCCAGGCTGGAGCTTAGATTCCGGAGAGTATGTAGCCGTGCACGGAAAGTAACTTCCTCGCCGATCCTTCGGGAAGATAACGTACTTATGTCAACTCTTCGATTGTTAGAAACCACTTTATATTGGTTCGCTGCGACCCTCAGCGATCCGTATCGAGCACGCAGCTGCCGTGGTTCTTCTTTCGCAGCCCGCTCATCTTCCGCCTCCCTCCGCTTCTCGACCGACTCTTTCCGCTGCTCATTGGCTTTTGCTTTCGCAATCTGTCGTTCCTTCTTGGCCTGCTTCCTTTGTTGATTCTTACTGAGAGGCTCACCTCCATCGCCAAGAGGGACTTCGCTGCTGGAGGAGGTGGAGATCACGGCTGACTTGGATGAAGCCTCCGACGTGTTGTGCAAACACTCCTTTGCGTGCCTGAACCTGCACCTGAACTTGATGATGGCTTTCTTTAATGTGGACATGGTGTTGCAACATCATCTCCTTGGAATGTGACTTGTAGAAGTTTCAAAGAAAGTGCGCAGCAACATTCAGCAGAGTTGAATTTTGCCCTTTCGTAATTGTAATCCGGGAAAGGCGGATGAGAAATTCGTGTTAATCCAATGTTGATATGATGTCAGATTATCTAAAACGGCGGCGGGTACCTGCTTCGGTTGGTAGCGGCAAACGTATGGAATACCAGCGCCATGGCTGCATAAGGTATCCGTTACCAGCGACGTATTCCCTACCATGTGGGGTAGTTAGTAGTATAGTAGGGCAATGCATTGACTCAACGGAACAATGAACTTTTATCATAGCATTTGGGACTGTCTCTCTAGTACTATTAATGCTTGCCTCCTTTGCTCCGACAGGTATGACTATTAAGATTAATGCCATCACACAATCACATTGCTGTGATGGCTCGTCCTGCTTACCTCAGTTGGTCTCACATTCTTTACACTTCGTCTGCTTCCTTTCTTGCTTTTTTCTATAGAGAGCAGAGAGAACAGCCTCGTCGATAAGAAGATCCTCAATACGGACAAGAACAACAGTCTCAGCATAGACAATGGTGAGGTTCTGGTAGATATACATTTAGTCAACGTAGTTGATAAGCTTTTCCCCTGATTTTAGTATAGCAGGCAGACAACAATGACAGTTTGGGTGTCCGAATTGTACTTACCTGCCATATGAAATGAACATCCCATTTCGCCTCAACAGTTGTACCGAGACCGGCTCAAATACCTATGCTCTACCTCCGTTGTGAAGTGCTCCCTCTACTGTTCATTGACATAGAGTACTGTCAGCATCATCAAGGGAGGCAAAGGTCTGGTCTTTGTAAAGGGCAGACATAGTATAAAAAGATGAGAGAAAGAAAGAAATAGACACTGTTAATGAATGTCAGCTACTGCGGAAACAACATGGATTATATACTTGGTCATTGACCTTCCATTACATGTTGTTAACGGGTCAACCGAATGGCCAGTCATCCTTTCTAATAGTGAGATGATACGACGGTGTGATGGCGACGACGAGGCGCTGGCATTCCATACATTTGGGCTAGCGGCAATGCTTATTTGACAGCGTCGGAGGTTGTTCCGGAGCCATAAATTACGGTCGTACTCGAGCAGCGGCACGTGGGCGAATAAAGCATGTAATCATGTCTAATATGAGATAATGTTTATAAGGAAGCAGCGATAGAAGATCTGATGCGCTGCAGCAAAACGTGAATTATGCAAAGTTATCTTTTCAAAGCGAGCGAAGTCAGCAGCAAAATACACAACGACTGGGTAGCAAAAGCCCGTATCGCGCAGATGAACAGACATAGAATTTATACCACGCTTTTCTCGGACGCCTCTCCACGATATGTCAGAATGCCTGACTCAAGTCCTAACCTACAAGTTGCCCCTCTTGGCCTGTTCCCGCTCGATGGCTTCAAACAGACCCTTGAAATTCCCAGCGCCGAAACCGTCGAAGTTATTCCGTTGGATGATCTCGATGAACACAGTCGGCCGGTCCATCAATGGCTTCGTGAAAAGTTGCAAGAGATATCCGCCGTCATCGAAGTCGATGAGGATGTTGAGCCTCTGTAATGTCTCGAGATCCTCCTCCAACTGCACCCTGGATGACTTTAACCGTATTCGCATCGAATCGTAGTAAGTGACGGGTACATCAATGAAGTCTACACCACGCTTGCGAAGGTTGGTAACAGCGGAGACGATGTCTTTTGTCCGTAGTGCAATATGCTGCACGCCAGGGCCGTTGTAGAAGTCGACGTATTCCTCGATCTGGGATTTCTTTTTACCTGGCGCAGGTTCGTTGATCGGCATCTTGACGACTTCATTGGGAGATGCCATTACTACTGAGCGGAGGGCGGAGAACTCAGAGCAGATGTCATTGTCGTCGACAGACCAAAAGCGGTGGAATCCTAGACATTCCTCATAGCTAGCATTCTTCAGCATTTACGGACATACTTCAGAGTGGATGGAGACTTACTATTCGCATACTGACTGCATCTGGTCCCAGTCCTGATTGCCAACACAATGGTCAATAGCCTCCAATGTCACTTCCGGGAGCAATTTGGCGATAGGATCCTGCATACTTCCAGCACGATATCCAGGCAGAAAGACTCCCTTATAGCCCTTTCGTTGAACTAAGGTGTGCGTCGTATCACCATAAGTATTGATCGTCGCTGTCAACACCTCACCGTCGATCTTATCACTTAATAATGTCGGCTCTTGCACATTCCCTGCACCTTTTGCAACTGCTTCCTTCCAGACTGCTCGGACATCGTCAACCTCGAACGCTACGTCCTTCACCGCGTCCCCGTGATTCGCCAGATGTGCGTGTATCTCTTCTAACAGTCCTTGATCTTCCTCTGGCACGTCATGCCCTCTTTCGGGAGACGTGGGACTCCTTATTGGGCTCTTCAAGACGAACGTAGCACCTGCGTTTGAGACGACGTGGCTGGCAATGTACCGCGAGCCGGTCTCGAGGCCACGGTATGCGAGATGCTTGAAGCCCATGCGGGTTATGTAGTACGAAGCTGCTTGTTTGGCATTGCCGACGTACCACGTTACGTGATCGTATCCTTTGTATCCGGGACTGACTTTTGGTTGTGAGGAGGAAATGGGGAATGTGCTGCCATCGCTGGCGAGGATCGTTGGGCTTATCGCCGAGGGAGCCATATCAAGAAGGAGAGTAAACGTAGGACAGCTTGGTATATCTACCAGAGAATTACGCTTGACAGAAAGTTGCAGTCGTTTTTCTTCTGAATGGAAAAGCGAAGGAGATGTTACACGGCAGAGATTTAGCTAGGTGAATGGTAGCAAGGTGAATTGCAATAATAAGGAAAGAGGTGTCGTAATCAGGGTGGAAACATGAAACATTGAATAAGCAAGCAACACATAGAGTCATCTCGATCACCCTCTCCGACCGATAGCGAAGTCACGAGCACTGCCATGTCTGCTCGGCGATGCTGTAAATTGCTTTCTAAAGGGTGGTCACATCGACGTCTGACTTGTCGATAAGACTATTCTGCCATTGGCGGTGACTTGACCTCTACGGCTATCTGCGGCAAAGGCCGGATCGGGGCAAGGTGACATTTTTCCGGCGGGGCCAAAGTAGGTAGGGCGCGACTCCCCACCAACGCCGGGCAACGCGTGTTTTGTCAATAGAAGATGGCAGGGCCGCTCTAGAGGCTCTACAGTAATATGCTTGTGGTCATTGACCTTTGAAAGACTGACTCTGACTGTATCTTCCAATGGTCTCATTGGATTTCGAGCCAGTGTCTCCGTCCAGAAGACTTCGTCTTCTAATTATATCTATGTTTTAGTCTCGCTGTTAATCTACTGTCTTGTCCATACTCACGTTGATTACTCCCCAGGGACCACGAGCCTCGAGACCACGACTCCATCACGATGCACGACCAAGCGTTGACGCATAATGATTCGTCCGTCCTCACCCAAATCTTCGATCCAGAGAGTGCACCTACAGCTGCCATCCTAGTCGACGCCTCTCTGCCCAACGATCCACATATCCAAGATCCTGAGCTATTCCGTCAACTGAAGCAACGAGAACGCGCCATCATAGCCTCGATCGAATCAGCACACACCTCCCCCACCACTACCCAACCATCCAACACCCTCTTCTCCACCGCATACGAATCCCTGTCCGCCCTAATCACTGAACACCCTCACTACGCCTCCTCCCGCAACAACCGCGCCCAACTCATCCGCATACATTCCGGCACCTCCCTACTCACCCAACCATCTCCAACAAACCCACCAACGCACAACCTAAACCCCCACTACGCCACCATCGCCCTGGACGACCTCAACACAGCCATCACCCTCCTCACGCCCCCCTCACCAACGTCCGCAATTTCCCCCGCCCAACGCCGAACCCTAGCCCAAGCACACACGCAGCGAGCAGCGCTCTACCACGCCGCCGCAAAGACGCTCGCCGCAGCAGAACCCGCTACTGTCAAGGTAGTGGTGCCGGAGCTCGAGCACTGGACCCTTCACGACTTCGAGGAGGCTGCGAGCAGAGATTTCTCCATGGGTGGACGCTATGGTAATGAGATCGGTAAGGCGCTCGCCGTGCATACGAATCCTACTGCGAAGTTGTGTGGGCAGATGGTCAAGGAGGCTATGAGGAGGGAGTTTGCACCTGCTATGAGTTAAACTTGATGAAGGGCAAGTAGGCGCTTTATGTCGAGAGGTTATGGCTGGGGGTTCTGGATTTTCGGGTTAAAGAATGTTTGATCATGAGCCATTTGCTAGTGGGTCGACCTCTGCCTTGGCGCTTACGTTGAAAACAACGCGACGGGAGATGGTTATGGCTCAAGGAGCTGCCGGCAGGAGTATCACAGTCACGGTCACGGGTCCGGAGATCGAGATATCATAGCAAGGGGTAGGGTAGAGAGAAGTAGCCTTTGTGTATTGATAACTTGAAGCGAAATATCAGTGAACGCAAAAACATCAAGTCGATCTTCAGGGATTAGAGGCGTCAAGCTTGTTCTTCTTTGCCATATTCACCAGTGATGCATAGAGACATCCATATACACGGGTAGTGATGACAACCTCCACACGCGATATCATAAGAAAACAGCTCTTCTCGCCAGGCAACGACATTGATAACCTCCCCCAACGATGATAAAAAACCTCAAGATGACCTCGCCCTGAATTCCACCAACGGCCCATCTTTCATCGACACAAACGCATCAAACGACTGATACTCATCCGTCCTCCGCCTCCCCCACTCCAGCCCAGGACTCCCCTCACCGACCCTCGGCCCATTAACCGCCAATCTGATATCATACAACCAAACCACCCTCGCCAACGCAATCGACAGCTCCAAATACGCTATCCCCTTCCCGATACACCCCCTTGGCCCAACACTAAACGGACAAAACGCCGAATGCGCCAGCGCCGCGCTCTCAGCGCTAACACCCGAGCCGACGATCCACCGTTCCGGCTTGTAGGCGAACGCTTCCGGGAAGTACTCTTCCTTGTGGTGGATGGCGTAATGCGGTGTGCCGACGTCGGTGCCTGCGGGGAAGTGATGGCCGTCGATGGTGATGCCGCCGGGGAGGACTTCGCGAGGGAGGAGACCGCCGACGGGTGGGGAGAGACGCATTGCTTCGTCGATGCAGGCGCGGAGGTAGTGGGTTGATGTTAGTAAGGGCCCGGAGTGGATTGAGTCGATCGTGGGGAAGGTTGAGCGGATTGAGGCGGTGAGTTTCGTTAGGGTGAGCGGGTTGTGGGTGAGGTAGAAGAAGGTGGCTGCGAGGGCGGTGGATGATGTATCGGATCCTAGATCCGGTCATTAGCACTGTTATATGGTAGAGACAGACCAATCAATCAACATCCTCGTTCAATGATAACGGTAGCGGTTGGACAGTAGGGGCGGCAATCGTAACGTAATAATGATCAATCAAGAACCATGTAAATGCACTGAAGGAAGGAGGATATTCCTGTGCGAACGGTTCCACCCTACGTACCCGCAACCATTAGGACGTTACTTTCCCCCCACAACTCAAGCGTACCAAAACCTTTACCCGTCTCCGGATCTTTGGCATTCAGGAGGTGGTAGAAGAAGTCTCTCCTATCGCCATCAATGCCTTGCTTGGTCCTTGCCGCCATTTGTTGCTTCGAGTACGCCATGTACTTCTCCCGCTTCGATTTGATCTTGCCAAAAAGTAACGAGTCAAAGCCCAATTTCTTTATCATTGGCATTTGCCCATTGACGTTGTGAAAGTATGCAGCCGTTGGTATAAGATCAAGCACAAAGCGATTCTCTTCGCTGTCCATGACTCCGAATGGTTTGCCGAAGCAGAGGTCACCCAGAACGTCGAACGATAGGTAGTTGGTCCAATCACCCATGTTCTTCGGGGCACTCCAAGCTCCTGATCGGAGAGCTGGCTGCAGCCCGATAAATCCGTTTGGCGGACCGTTGATATCGTCTTTGCTTGGTCCTTGCCAATCCCCAAGATGACCGCACCAAGACCGAATATTATCCAGGATATGGACTTCCATGGCCCTCATAGCACTATCAGAAAACGCTTGACTGAGAACCCTTCTTTTACGGGCATGCGCGCCTTTGTCAATAGCTGTATGCGTGCTGAAAGCACCCTTGGTAGCAGGAAAGACGGTATAGAAATTAGATTTCTTGACGTTGGCTTTGAAACCATAGATATCTCGAAGCGCTGTGTTGGTATTGATGGAGGCGCTGTTGGGCCCAAAGCGTACGACGTCTCCGTAGACTTGATGTATGCGCCAGAGCTCCAGATGGCGATCGCCTTTCCAAGCATGATAGACGTTGTACCAGTCGGTGATCTTGGCTAAGAAGGGCCCTGGGTATTTGGCAAGTGGGTGTAGAGTCAATCGGTATATGATCACCGAGAAGACCTGGTAGCCATTCATCAGTAACCTTTTTGATCAATCAGGAATGCTGAGCGTACATAGAGAACACATCCTAGCCCGGCTGCAGCAAAGAAGTGTGGTACATTGACTGTCAGATGCTCATTAATTGCAACAGACATCTTAAAAATAAGTCGGCAAAGGCATTGATTTGAGACTGAGGGTATGCAATGCGGGAGAAAGGTTATCAGATTCAGGTCCGGACATTGCCAACGTCCTCTCGTACCATTCTATGTCAGTATACAGCAAGCATGGACGTGCCTCGGGTTACGCCGACTTCCCCCAGCCCAAGTTGGTACATGGCAGTGCCGTCTCCATGCGGGATCACATGCAACGTCCGTATCATGTTATGTTGTTGTCAGGCGTGAGGTCTCGCTCGACGTCCGCTGCTGATAGCGGCTTGAACCGCAGGTGGCTCGCCTACCATCGGATTTCATCGGCCAACTGGGGCCATGAATTAGCTTCCACTCTACAATCAGCCTGTGTCCTGGACTCTGGGCGGGGGTGGACGAGTACTCTGGTTCCGGGTTGAGCCTTGGCGCCGCCTCTGATTCGCTGCCAGCAAGTGGTCCGGGCTCGCGGCCGTGTGACCTCACAGCCCTGTGAACCCCAGTACACCACCCCTGTCGCATGCATCAACCACACAACGCCCGCAGCCAGCACAGCACCACTGGCAATGAATCCGTCCTTGTGGCACGTCGCGTTCATGCTTGGCCGCCATGTTTCTCCAAAAGGGCTGTTCTAGGCTGACCGTAGCCGTCATCTCCTCTCAAATCACTATCATCAGCAAGCGCACTTTCGCACAATGCATTTGAAGCATATTGCAGTCGTTGGGGTAAGGTTCCACGGAGCCATCTCAGAAGCAGAGATTCTGACCAAACCAAATCAGCCAGGCGGGAATGTTGGCTCCGCAGTCATCAAGACACTTTTAAACGACGGCCACTCCGACTCACCGCTCTTGTTCGAGCGACGTCCAAGTACTCTCCTCCGACGTCCTCAGATAGCATCAATATCATCACTACAGATTATGAGGACCCTTCATCTCTTGTGAATGCTCTGCGTAACCAAGACGCAGTGGTCTGCTGCGTTCCAGGATCTGCGACCAAGTTCGCCCCGCAGAAGCTGTTGATCGACGCTGCAATCGAGGCAGGAGTGAAGCTCTTTTTCGCCCGCGAGTTTGCGTCAAACATTCTCAGTCCACACTATGAGGTTTTTCCACCGCAGTTTGTGGGCGACAAGGTGAAAGTGAGAAAGTACTTGGAAAAGAAGGCGCCTGCAGGCGAGATTGCCTACACGGCCCTGAATGGCGGATCTTTTTTTGGACATGTGTAACTTCCTGCGTCCGAAATATTTTCACCTGCTCATTGCTCGTTATATTTCCAAATACTGAGAATCAAACCCAGGGCTCATGAGAGGCTTTGAGGGCTTCGACATCCCCGCGCGCAAAGCCAAAATCTACGGCTCAGGAAACAACCTTTCCTGCTGGACACCGCTTCCCACAATTGCATCCGCGGTCGTCAACATGCTGCGCAACCCTGACGTTATCCTGAATCGCGGCATCTTCATCTCGGGCGTTCGAGACCTCACGCAAAACGCCATCTTGGCCGCGCTGGAAGCTGAGACTGGCGACAAGTTTGAAGTGGAACATATTGACCTGGAGCAGATCAAGGAGAAGGCACTGGCAGCGCTGGCGAAAGGAGAGTATAAACAGGCGACGATGGGACTGACTATCAATTCAAACTTCAATGAGGAGGATAGTGCCGCGAACTTTTGGGATAAGGTGGAAAATGAGCTTGTCGGCATTAGGGCGGTGACTGCGCAGGAGGCCGTGAAGGCGGCAATGATTCTTGGGGAAAGAATTGGCTGATAGCTGAGTTGTGATAAGGTAATGTAACTTCAAGACCTGCAGTGGTTTGCGCTGTTTGGCAAAGCTTATTTCTTTGGCTCATGCAAAGTCATACATGAGCTCATACAGGTGGGTCAAGTACGACGATTGGTCGAAGGTGCCGCATCCATACTCACTCACACGACAAGGTAAAGTATTTTGGCACGCGGCCCAAGACGACGGCCAATTCCCTCATCTTCCACATGCGTTGAATCATAGTCCGGTGGCCACAAGGAAAACGAAGCAAGAGGAGATAGATGAGTGGGTCGAGACTTTGTACTCCGTGTCTGCGAATTACAAAAGGCTCTTGATGAATCCGAACCAGGTTTCTCAATTGAAACAATGCCAAGAAAATGCCATGTGGCCGTGTATTGTGAAAGCCATCGTAAGGCAAGGCTACCCACGCCGGCACTCGACACCCACCACGCCTTCACTGCAAGGACCTTTAATGTCCTTAGAAATTGCACGAAAATCTCCAGGAGACCGAGGACATGTCAGGAGCTCGCGGCAGCATCGAAAACGTCAGCGACGCGGCTTCGGAGAAGCAGCAGCTGGAGCTACAGAATGAAAAGGCTTCGAGGCCGACCGAAATCTCAAATACAGTGTCTTGGGACGGCCCTGACGACCCCGAAAATCCCAAAAATTGGGCGTTTCGGAAAGAAGTGGACTGCTACGGTCATCGTGTCGTCCTTCACCTTCATATCCCCGGTTTCATCATCGTGATTGCTGCTCGCGTTGAGGTTCTGATGCTGGTGCGCGGATGCTGAACGGTCCAGGATGATTGCTCCAGCGTTGACAGCCATTGGTCGCGGACTTGACATCCCAAACGAAGTTGAATTGCCTATGATCTTGTCGATATTCGTCCTGGCCTATGCTATCGGACCCCTTGTCCTCGATCCTCTGTCTGAAACTTACGGCCGCGTCAATGTCCTCCAGCTTACCAATGTCATATATCTTTGCTTCAATATGGGCTGTGGGTTTGCCCAAAATAAGGGGCAGATGATCGCTTTCAGGCTTTTGTCAGGTCTGGGGCTTCCTTGGAAATGGTCTCAGTTGTCTGAATGGTACTCTTTAGCTTGGTGGTGGAGTCTTGAGCGATCGCTGGAGCGATAAGCATTTACTCACTTGCCCCTTGCTTGGGCCGCCATACTGGACATTCTCTCCGAAAATCCAGACCGGAATATCGTCACAGTGCTCAGCTCGAGTCTAGTGAGGCCATTTCGTATGCTCGGAACACAAGTCATCATTCAAGTAATTGATGGTCAGCCCTTGGAGAATTGGTGTACAATGCGCAGTCTCGCTACGCTCACCAAAGATTGATGGATTACAGCGGTTCCTAGAATGTCGGTGTCAAAGGTCATTTAGCGAAATTTTCTAACAAAATGTATAGGAAACCTGCGAAAAAACCTTTCCACCACCCACCACCCACCAATTCGACCTCGCTGTCGCC